>ENA-UOWO01000264-UOWO01000264.1-activated-sludge-metagenome-genome-assembly--contig:-NODE-264-length-78259-cov-14.383599_pt1 | contig 78259 bp, 62 predicted proteins | sample MGYA00238148_ERZ761564 | MGnify/ENA primary metagenome ERZ761564 (study PRJEB28885, sample SAMN05720194) | activated sludge metagenome | isolation source: Anaerobic digester | place: USA...
CTCCACTGGTCGTGCAGCCTCCCGAAGAGCCCGAGGGCCACGGGGCGGTTGCGCCCGGTCCAGCCGAGGTAGTTCCAGAGGAAGTCCAGCGACTCGGCCGCGGATCTGGTCCGCGACGCCTGCAGCTTGTTCCGGTTAAAGGCCCCGAGGCACTGGACCTCGGCGGCCCTGCGGCAGAGCCCGAGGACGGTGGCGAGGTGGTGGAGGACCTTGAGCCGGTTGGTCGTGCCGGCGAACGCGCGGAACTCCACCACCCCGGCAAGTCGCCCGCCCGCGCGCCGGAACGCCTTCTTGAAGTTCACCATTCCGCGCCCGCAGGAATCGGCGGCGCTGGCCTTCGCGTACTCGTCGTCGCTCTGCACGACCCGGCGCATGTGCAGGGCCACGTCGGGGGACAGGGCCGCGCTGTAGCGGTTGGCGTGGCGACCGGCCCCGGTCTGCCCGTAGATCGCCTTGGCGTGCCAGTGGGCGATGTGCGCGAGCTTGCGGATGAACTCGCTCACCGCGCCAAGGTCGTCGGTCCCGATGGCGCTCTCGATCCCCACGGTGATGTGGCAGCCGCAGGAGGCGTTCACGCTCGCCCCGATCTCGCCCATCCAGCCCATGAACTCCCACAGGGCCTCGACCCCGGCGGGGCCGTGCAGGATCGGGGAGACGAACTCGCAGGGCCGCTGGTCGGGGCCGTAGGTGATGGACCCGTCCCGCTCGGCCCTCCACTGCGCCAAACCAAAGCGCGGGGCCGCGGTCACCGGGGTTCCCGCGTGGTACCCGCCCACCGCGACGCCGCTAACCGCGGGCACCCGCGTCTCCAGTTCCACGCCGAAGCGGATCGACTCGGCCTTGGGATCGGGCGGCCTCACAGGGCACCCCCGATCACCGCGATGGCCAGGCAGAGGACGAGCGCCGCGATGAGCGCCGTCCGGACTTCCTTGAAGAATGTTGTTTCCATGGCCTGAACCTCGTTCGGCCGGCCCGCGTGAGTCCATCCGTTTTGGCGCACCAAATTTGTCGGCCATTTGTCGCGGGATAACTCCGTTGGCGCGAAAGTTGATGGCACGATGGGGGGTGATGCCCCCTTATTGAGTGGCCGGGGGACGGCCCTCGTTTATCGGCGTTTTACGGCCTTCGAGTTATCGGATGGCCGATAACTGAAGACTTTGTAAGTGGCCCGTTTAGGCAGAATGGGGCCGTGGGGAGGGGTGGGGATGGGGGATCAGTCCTCGACGATCCGCTCGATGAGATCGTCGAAGAGTCCCTGCTCGGCGGGCCGTAGCGCCGCCTGCTCGGACCGGAAGAAATCGGCCTTGGTCTTCCCCTGGCCGCGGCCCTTCTTCGTGTGGCAGTCGTAGGCGTAGTCGGGGATCGGCTCCCGGCCAGCCGCTTGGAGATCGGCCTCAAGCTCCTCGGCGCTCGCGCCGATCCCCCGGTCGTACACGAGGTTTTGCAGGTGGTCGGCGTCGCGGCTCTTCTTGGCCAGGCAGAGCAGGATTACGGCCTTGGAGATGAAGATCCGCCCCCGTGCCTTCTTGGCCGGGACGTTGCGGTTGATCTCGACGTAGCCATCGTGGAGCGCCTTGACCTCGGCGGTGATGATCCCCCAGCAGTCCTCCGCGCTGATGGTGAGCAGCCGACGCCACACGTAGGGACCAAAGCCGCTGGCGAATAGCTCGTGCGCCCAGTAGCCCGCCAGGCGCGCGTCGCCCCTGCGGATCGCCTTCTGCATCGCCGAGCTGACCTCGCCGAAATCGTAGCCCTTGATCGTGCGCAGTCTCATCTCCGGCATCTCAAAGAGGGTGGGCTGTTCCATGCCCCTTGCCATCGTTCACGGAAACTTGGTTGTCCATCCGTTTTTGTTGGGGACCACGGACAGACACGGATGCACGCGGATCTGGGGTTTTCGCATCAGTGTTCATCGGTGTTCATCTGTGGTTGGTCCAATGTAGGTTGGGCGGGTTTCGGGAGTCCAAGGTTCCGGGGGGTGCAATGGGGGTGCGGCATTCGATCGATCACGCATCCAGGGAAACCGGGTGGCGGCAGAAATTCCTTAATCTGATCGTTCGCGCGTGCCATGCTGCAGGCCATGACCGCGACCTCCCCCGCTTCTTGCGCCAAAGGCATCGATCCCGAGCGGCTCCGCGTCTTCGCCGACTTGTGCGCGAAGCACATCGACGGCGACGAGAAGAGCGAGGCGCAGATCTTCCTGGAGCACCTCTTCTAGGCGTTTGGCCACGGCGGCACCAAGGAGGCCGGGGCGACGCTGGAGGAGCGCGTCATCAAATCCTCGGGCGGCACGTCCTTCGCGGACCTCGTCTGGAAGCCGGTCGTGCTCATCGAAATGAAGAAGCGTGCCGAGCCCCTCCAGAAGCACTGCCGCCAAGCCTTCGACTAATGGGCGCGGCTGGTGCCTGACCGCCCACGGTACGTCGTCCTCTGCAACTTCGACGAGCTCTGGATCTACGACTTTGAGACCGACCTGGACACGCCGAAAGACAAGCTGCCGTTAGCCGACCTGCCCCGCCGGTGGGGTCCGCTGGCGTTCCTAGCCGGAAAGAAGCCATCGTTCGAAAGCGACCGGGAGGCGGTCACGCGCGATGCCGCCGACAAGCTCGCGAAGCTGTTCTCGCGGTTGGTGCACCGCGGCGTCGAGCGCTATCAGATTCCAAAGCCACCGGCGCGAATGGGCTGTCCCGAAGGCCGATTCGCCCTTACCCGAAATCAACGACGGGAAGATGTGAAAGGCCGAATCGGCGGGGACACAGGTCTCATGCAGATACCAGAACATGGGGGCCGGGACATCGGTGGTCCATGTTGGGAGATCAGGGGAGAATAGTCTGGGCGATCTTCCCGATGGCGCGGCCCGCATCGGTCCCTGGCGCCCCGAGCCTGTGGGCCGCCGCCACGGTCAGGAGATCGCCCAGGATCCGCGCGGCCGCGGCACGGCGGAGGCCGCCCTCTGCCATGGCCTCCACAATCTGTTCCGAATGGCCCCGCAGGAATCGTGCGCCGTCTGTCCTGCCGGTCGCCAAGAATCCAGCGCTGAGCAGGGCGTGAAGGTACTTTCCCCAGCGTTCGCGGAGGGTTTTTTGGCCATTGAGGATCCTAACATAACGGCGTATGGCGGGCACCAGAGATGCGACGGCCCCATCCTTCCGTGGCCCCACGGCGATGGCCTCCAGCCACCGGTCGCCGTCGTCCTCCTGCCCGTACCACTCCCGGATCTCCGGCCAGGACCGGACCCGGAAGGCGGGTGAGTCGGCGGAGTCCACACTGACGTAGTGGCGGCCGCTCCGCCCAGCCAGCACGGCCCAATGGTCGATGTCCTCGACCCCGACGATGATCGGCATGCCGGCGGTCAGGGCGCGGTCGATCTCTTGCCGCAGTTCGCCGAAGCACGCGGTCTGCACTCTCTGAGGATGGAAGCCGAAGGACCGGGCCAGCCGCGCGATGCCGTCGATCCCCTCCCAGAAGGGGCGCTTCCAGAGCGGGCGTCTACGCTGGATATCGCCGAAGGCCACCGGATGGCCCAGGAGCAACATGGCGTGCTGGAGCGAGAGGACCGCGCACGTCATCCATCGGTCCGGCGGCATCCGCCACGGCCGGCGCGACTGGATGTTGCTGAAGCCGAATTCGGCGGCGCCGATCCCGATGGGGGAGAACCTGGCACGCCTTGGGCGAGGGGCCGGAGGTTTTGGGCCATGTGTGCTCAGCGGGAGATGACGGCTCGGGCGAGCGTCGGGGGCCAGGGGACGTCGGCGGATTTTTGCTTGGTATGGGGTCATGGTTGGCAGCGTCCTGATTTGAATCTGTGCGCCGACATGCGGAGGATTCAAACGGGTGAATCAATTCGGGACGCCGATGTCACTGGCGGCCACGGCCTGCGCGGGTTTCCTCATCGGAAACTGCCGGGATTGGCCAAGCCTCGCCGCCGGGATGGAATCGGCAAAACACGTGCGTCTCGCACCAGACCTGATTGTTCATGCTGTAGACAGAATACTCCACGCGCTCAACGTGGGCGGGCCGCCCCTTCAGTCGGGGAGGCCAATCGCTCGTTCGCAACACGTCGCCCGCATGGACTGGTGGGAATGATGTTGTCGCCTGAAAATACAAAAGGAGCGCTTCGGGTGCTTCATTATCGTAGATTCGGAGCGTGTATTTGGCCGGGAGAAAAACGTGGTGGCTCGGTTCTTGTTCGCACAGGCCAGCATTCATAATGGGGTTCATACGACATCACACTTTCCTCGGCATGCGATTCCAGTCGGGTTTTTACTTCTATTCTTTTTCGCAGATCAATTATTGGCTTCCGCCGGGACGTCGGTCGAAGGGATCCTGCGCCTCCGGCGCAATGGTCCCGCGCGCGCGCCGCGACTCAACCCGGATGCGGGCGACGATGCCCGGGCGGGTGGCGGACTCGCGGGGGCGCCTTTCCCGGCCTCCGCGCCGTCCACGTGCAGATACCGCAGCAGTTCCAGCCTCCCATCAAAATGTTCCACGATCGCCGTGCGGCTCTCGACCCAATCGCCCGAATTGTAATAGGTGAACCCGCCGATCTCGCTTTCGTCGGCGGTGTGGATGTGCCCACAGAGCACGCCGTCCACATCGTACCGTCTGGCGTATCGCACCACCTCCCGCTCGAAATCCCCGATGAAGCTCACCACGTTCTTGACCTGGCGTTTGACGTAGGCGCTGAGCGACCAATACGGCCATCCGAACAGTCGACGTGCTACGTCGACAACGCGGTTCAACTCCATCAGCGTCTTGTAACCCACGTCCCCCAGGTGCGCCAACCAGCCCATTCCTTGGACCACCGCGTCCAGCTCGTGTCCATGCATGACGAGTATTCGACGGCCGTCCGCGGTGTGGTGGATGGCGTTTTTTTGGATCGCGATGTTGCCGAATGTGCCAAGGAAGTGATTCACGAACTCGTCGTGGTTCCCAGGTATGTAAATCAGCCGAGTTCCCTTGCGCGCCTTGCGGAGCAGTTTTTGGACGACGTCGTTGTGTTCTTGGGGCCAATAGATGCCGCGGCGCAGGGCCCACACGTCGATGATGTCGCCCACTAGGTACAGCGTCTCGAACTCGTTCTCTTTGAGAAAACCAAGAAGGGAAGAGGCGTCGCTGCCCCTCGTGCCGAGGTGCACGTCCGATATGAAACCTGTTCTATACCGTATCACTTTGCGTCCCTCGTCGGCATCCGCACCGCCTTCGCGGGCCTAGCATCTCGCTATTCACAACTAATACGCATCCGGTGGCTATTCGGTGACCGCAATGTCACAATTGTGTTACAGTCTCGGCCATGGTACCCTGCGCGGAGGAGGGCATGCCGGCAGGCGATGAGCGACCTCCTGCGGCGCATTACGTGGGCAAGGGGCAGTCGCTTTGGCCTTATGGCGGCACGGCTTTCGTCTGGGCTGATCATAAGGGGTTGATGTTGAGAGGCCCGTGAGACGCAGTGCTGGTGGATGGCCCGTGGCGCCGGCCAGGTTCGGCGAAGTGTCGTGGCGGTCATTCCAGCCAGACGTGAACCACTTGAGCGCCTTCCACGAAGCGGAGGATGTCGCCGGGAGCATAGTCGCGGGCGCGGGCCTCTGACGCCAGAGAGCTCAGGTCCACGGCCCTGTGGTCCAGCCTTCTCCGCAGGGCCGTGGGCATCAGATTCGGCAACCGGTCCGTCAAGCGTGCGGTAAAGTCGAGGTTGACGGTAGGATCATCGCCACTGGTGACGGAGATGTGTAGGACCGACGATTTCATCTTGTGCGCTGTGCTTGGTGGAATATCGGCTCACCATTTGTCGGATGGGCGACGCGACCGAAACAAATAGGTGAAATCTCGGGCCGTTCGGGTCAGTGATGGTGCGGCTCCCGCAGTGTGCCGGTGGCCATCACGGGCGCGGTCGAATTGGGGTGGCGCGCCGTTCAGGATCACGAGTCCTTCCAAGTGGGGGGCGCCGTTAAGAACACGCCGGAGGTCAGCCACGCCAAGGAAATGGTCCCGAACTTCGCAGCGGGAGGTCGGCGCCTGATGAACAGGATCGCCGAACGCGAAGCGAAGCGGTTCTCCCCGGAAGAGTGCGGTGGGGTCGGCTGCGAGTTTTCTGCGTTGTCACATTCCCGAAACAGAATCGTAACAAATCGATGCGATTCATTACGAAAAAGATGGAAGAACAAGACGACAATGAGTTCTTGCAGCGGTTATGGTTCGCGCCACGTGAACGCGGCGGGGGACGGCCGGTGTTATGTCTGACACGGTACTGATCATTGAGGACGAACCGGATGTCCTCGCCCTGCTCGTCCATCACATCGAGCGAGCGGGCTACAGAACGGCCACCGCGCGCGATGGCGCGGTCGGCTTGGGCATGGTGCGCGACAGGCTGCCGGCGCTGGTGATGCTCGACCTGATGCTCCCGGGCATGGAAGGCACCGCCGTCTGCCAAAAGATCAAGGGCGATTCGCGGACGGCGCACATTCCGGTGCTGATGCTGACGGCGCGGGCCGACGAGGTGGACCGAATCCTCGGGCTCGAGCTGGGCGCCGACGATTATGTCACCAAGCCGTTCAGCCCTCGGGAAGTCGTGCTTCGGGTCAAGAAGCTGCTCCAGCCGAATCGCGGTGGGATGGAGAGCGCGGAGGTCTTGAGGCGTGGCGACATTGTCTTGGACAGAGTCCGCCACGTCGCCACTGCGAATGGGAGGCCCCTGGATCTGACGGCCACCGAGTTCAACCTATTGGCCATTCTGCTTGAACGTCGCGGGCGCGTGCAATCGCGCGAGGTGCTGCTTCGGGATGTCTGGGCGTACGAGGCCGACGTTGACACCCGAACGGTGGACACGCATGTGCGGCGACTGCGCGCGAAGCTGGGTGAATCGGCGGACGTCGTGGAGACCGTGCGCGGCGTTGGTTACCGGTGTCCCAACGCGTGAAGTTCACCCTCCAGAGGCGGTCATTCGCGGCCTTGGCCGCCCTGCTGGCGGCGCTGATCGTAGGCATCAGCTTGACCCTGAACGTGGTTCTGCCGCCGTATCTCCGGCAGCGCATCGAAACGGACCTTACCCGTCAGGCTGTGCTGGTGAGGGCCGCGCTGGCCGCGGTGCCCAGCGAACAGCTCAACGGGGTCGTTCATCGATTGCGCGAGGAGACCGGCCTGCGCGTCACCGTAATCGCCGCCGACGGCACCGTTGTGGCGGAGTCGAACAAGAGGCCGGATGAACTGGCGCATATCGAGAACCACCTGTTCCGGCCCGAGGTTCAGGAGGCTTTGCGGCTCGGCGTAGGGCGGGCGCAGCGCCTCAGTGACACGGTGGGGGTGCGGCTCGCTTACGTCGCGGTCCGGGCCCCGATGGGCTTCGTGCGCGTGGCGGAGCCACTGGACGAAATAGCGGCAACGACGTGGCGCGTCCGTCACACAGTCGCCATCGCGTGCCTGGTTGCCGGCCTCGCGGCCATCCCCGTGAGCTACTGGTTGACGAGGCGCGTGACCGAGCCGATCTCGCGGATGCGAGATGTGGCCGGCGATTTCGCCCGCGGCGATTTCTCGCGCCGGGCGCCCCGCGGCCTAACCGGCGAGTTGGGTGAGTTGGCCACGGCCCTCGATAACATGGCCACCCAGCTCGAAGGGCGCCTGCGCGAGCTTGGCGAAGAAAAGGCCGGGCTGGCCGCGGTTTTGGCCAGCATGTCGGAGGGGGTATTGGTCGTTGATTCCGGCGGGAAGATCCGACTGATGAACAATGCGATGCGCGAGCAGTTCCACCTGAACGAGGACGCGGTCGGCAAGACGCCTTTCGAGGCGCTGCGGCACTTCGAGTGGGAGAAACTGATGGCCGACCCCGGGAGCGGGGAGATGACCTTCGGCGCGCCCGTGAACCGCACGTTTCTGGTCAACGCCGCCGCCCTGTGCGACTACGGTGGCACGGTCGTTGTGCTGCACGATATCACGAGGTTGAAACAGCTTGAGAACTTGCGTAAGGAATTCGTCGCGAATGTCAGCCACGAGCTGCGGACGCCGCTTTCGGTGATACGCGGCTATATCGAGACTTTGCTGGATGAGCCGCCGCCCGAACCCGATATCGCGCGCCGTTTCCAGCAGACGATCCAGAAGAACGTGAGGCAGCTCGAGGCGCTGATCGAGGACCTGCTGAGCATATCGGCGCTGGAGTCACAGCAGGCCCGGTTGGAGTCTGGGCTGGTGCGGCTGGACGATGTCGCGGAGACGGTCGTCGAGGAACTCGGCCGAGAAGCGCGCGCGAAGGCCATGACGGTGACGCTGGAGATGCCTACCGAGTTGCCGGCCGCGCGTGGAGACCGCAGACGCCTTCACCAGGTGCTGATCAACCTGTTGGCCAACGCGATCAAGTACACGCAGGCGGGCGGGCACGTGATCCTCTCCGCCCGCGCGGACGGCAATGAGATCGAGTGCTGTGTCGCCGACGATGGCCCTGGAATCGGCGCTGAGGATCTCGAGCGCATCTTCGAGCGATTCTACCGCGTGGGCAAGGCGCGCAGCCGGGAATTGGGAGGGACCGGCCTGGGGCTATCGATCGTCAAACACATCGTCCAGGCGCACGGTGGTCGGGTCTGGGCGGAGAGTGTCGTCGGGGCCGGAAGCCGATTCTATTTTACATTGCCCACTGCTGTTTAGGGGGCGAGGCCAGGATCGGATCGGCGCTGACGGCGCGATTCGGGGGGTTCACTCGCGAGAAAAGTAACAGTTCTGTTGCGTTGGCGCCACGCGTTCGTTGCGGGAGCCTTGTAGCTTCACGATGGCGACAAACGGAAGGATACGCTGGAGGCCGGGCCATGGTGGGACGAATTCTCGTAGCCGAGGACGATCAGGATGTGAGGGATCTTTTGGTTTTCACACTCCGAAAGGCGGACTATCAGACCATGACCGCAGAGGGGGGTGCGCTATGTTTACGGAAGGCAATAGACGAAGCACCCGACTTGGTCCTTCTGGATATCATGTTACCGGACATGCCGGGCACCGAGGTTTGCAGGCGACTGCGAGGCGACGGGGCGACAGCGACCATGCCGGTGGTCATCTTGTCGGCCAAGGCCGAGGAAGCGGACAGGATACTGGGCCTCGAGCTGGGGGCCGATGATTACGTGACAAAACCCTTCAGCCCGCGGGAACTCGTGGTGCGCATCGGAAAGGTCTTGGAGCGGACCCGGGGACGGACTCTGAGGCCAGACATTCTGAAGGTGGGCGAGATCACGCTCGACCGCTCATCCTATCAAGTGACTGTCCGCGGGAGAGAACTCCGGCTGACGCGCACCGAATTCAGGCTCCTGGGACTGCTGATGGATCGGTGCAACCGGGTGCAAACGCGGGAGCGTCTCCTGGCCGAGGTGTGGAACTATCAGGCGTCCGTGGACACCCGCACGGTTGATAGCCACGTCCAGAGGTTGCGGGGAAAGCTCGGTGAATCGGGGGCGTGCATCGAGACGATCCGCGGTTTTGGCTACAGGCTGACAGTCCCGGGAGCGTGATGAGACGAATGTGGATCGAGTCCATGAGGCGCCCGTTGCCGTTTTCGTCCGGTCGGGGTGGGAAAGGCCCAGATCGCGGCGTTGGGCGCGCGGGCCGATTCGATTCCCGCCGGGGGCCGACCGACAGGGGATAAGCTGTTTCCGGCACCGGAGTGGAGACCATGCGATGACCCCCCAAGACCTGCTGCTCAATGCGCTCGACGACCGACACGATGATTATCGCAGGCGGCACTCGCGCTGCAGGAGGGAGATCACAGAGACGGGGGTGCACGACCTGCGGGTGGCCACACGTCGCCTGCTGGCTCTGATCGATCTGTTGCGAGCACTGGATCCGCGACCGCGGCTGCAAAAATTGCGGGAGGCGCTGAAGGCCCAACTCGACGAACTTGGAGATGTGCGCGACGTTCAGGTCATACTCGCGGAGATTGAGGAAAGGAAGGGGATCCTGCCGGCGCTCGGACCATTGGAAGAATACTTGCAGGGTCGTGAGAGACGTTTGCTCAAGACAGCGGCTCGCAGAGTGCGCCACTTCAAGGTCGGCGAGGTTTCTCGGCGGATCGCGAACACCTTGGCTGCGATGGGAGCCCGGGGCTTTGGCCCGGGATTGGCAGCGCGGCTCTTCGCCGCCATGGACGACGTTTTCGAGAGGGTGTCCCGGCGCCAGGCGCGCGTCGACCCGGCGGCGCCCGCGTCGATTCACCGCGTTCGGGTGGCATTCAAGCGATTCCGCTACATGGTCGAGATCATCCACCCCATCCTGCCGGGCTACCCCGGCACGCACTTTGATGCCATGCATGAATATCAGGCGTCGATGGGCCACATCGGGGACGTCGGGCTTCTGCTGAGCGCGCTGGAGGAATTTGCGGCCGATCACGGCGCGTACGATCCGCAGCCGATGATCTCGCTCTATGAGCGGCGACAGGCTGAACTAATCGCGGCCTACGTCGGGAACATGCACCAGCTCGCGGCTTTTTGGCGATCCGGGCCGGAGTCCAGTTTTCCGTGGGAGGTGGGAGGGGGCTATTGAGACCTGTATAGATCAGTTGCTGCTTTACCAAGTTCAGCCTGTATCCAGAACGATCCCGAGGCGGGGGCCTCCGGCGCATCCCCCGAAGTGCGGCGGTGGCACGCATCGAGAACTCCAATCCGCGCTTGGCGCAGAAGTTGGCCAAGTCGTGGTATTTGAGGGGGCCCCAAATGTTGCTCGGCGGCTTGCGTTCCGGCGCGCAAGCCGGAAGGCGGTGGACATCGAGTCGGCCAATGGTTGGGCGAGGTGATAGTGTAAGAGGTCCATCCCCTTATCGCTTCGGGCGGTGTTTGAGGAACCAGCGAGATACGTGTGCTCCCGCAAGGATCGCGATCAGGACAAAAGAAACGGTGCCGAGCTTCCGAAGGAGCCCCATCAACTGCTCCAGTTGTCCATGGAAAGCGGATCCCAGGAAGACATACACGGCGGCGTAAAGGACCGAGGCGAGAGCATCCACGAGGACGAAGCGCGAAGCGCCGACCTCCATCGCGCCGGCATGGAGGGGCACGACCGAGCCGAACGGCAGGAATTTTGCGGCCGTGAGCATCCGGGCGCCGTGCAAGAGCGTGCCGGTGAGCGTCGCCTGTTGAAGCCTGCCCCGCACGGCATGCAGGTGGGGGAACATTCGGAGAACGCGGGAACTGCCGCGGTGTCCCAGGTGAAACCAAATCGCGTCTGCCGCCAAACATCCGGCCGCGGGCCAGCAGACGGCAGTGATCAGACCGCACTTTCCGCTGGACGCCAGTGCCCCCGCCGCCAGGAGGAACGGCTCCGCGGGAAACGGCAAGCCGCTCTCCTCCGCGAAAGCGACGAGGAACAGGAACAGCCCGCCGTATGAGATGAGAAACTGCGTTGCTTCGCTCATCTCCTCCTCCCCTGTCGCGGCTCTGCCGCCGACTTCCTTCGACTCATCCCTCCACCTTTTTTTGGATTCAGCCATGGCGGATCCGACGGGACGAAGGAGCGTTTCTTGAGCTTGACCTCGCACGCGAGGACCCGGCCCTGGTGCTTGATGTCCAGCTCGATTTCAGACGTGGAGCAGAATGCACCGTAGTGGGCCGCTATGATTTCATACGCCCGTTGGTTCAGGACGGTCTTGCCGGCGGGCGCGCTGCTCAAGCGAGCGGCGTACACCACGGGAGCCCCGACCACCGTCAGGTCGCCGGCAATCTGCACAAAGCGAATATCCCCATAGTCGATGCCGATCCCCAACCCGGTTTCCGCCAAAACGGTGCAAAATGAACGGCGGTGCTGTCTGTATCTCTTCGCGAAAGCGATGTGCGCCTCGTGGGCCGCCGAGATGGCCCGATATCCCGCATCCTCACCACTAAAGAACTCTGGGAAACAAGCCAGCAGCCCATCGCCAGTGAACTTGTCCACGATGCCGAACCTGTCACAGATCAAGTTCCTAAGTTCTTCACAGAGGCCCGCCATGAACTCCGCAAAGAGGTCCGCGCTGCGGGCGTTGAGCATCAGCTCTGCCGACCGGCGAATGTCGATCGACATGATGAAGGAGGCGCACGCGGATTTCGAGGCAAGGAAGCGATCCCGCAACGCGCGGTCGGAGAACAATGCCTCGTGCGCCCGCGGAGAAACCTTGTCGAGGACGAGCCGGCCCCGCTCCATCACGATTTTCATCCGGGAGAGTGTTTCCTCCGCGGTCTCGCTGCGGCTGCCGCGCATCGCATCGAGTATCGCAAGCACGTCATCGCAAACGCGTTTCTGTTCAGACTGCTCTTTCTTCATGTGATGAGTTTCAATTTTTTGCAGCACACATGGCGGTGCACCCATGTTCCTCGGCGCGTCTTAGCTGGGAGTTTTCTGTTCGCGGATCTTGAACCAATTGATGTAGAGCGACGGCAGGGAGATCAGGGTCAGCACGGTCGCCACCGCCAGCCCGCCCATGATGGCGTAGGCCATGGGGCCCCAAAAAACGGTTGGCGCGATCGGCGCCATGCCCAGGATGGCCGCCACCGCGGTCAACATGATTGGGCGGAAGCGCAGCACCGTGGCCTCGACGACGGCATCCCAATCCGAGCGCCCCGCCTCTCTTTCCACATCGATCTGATGGACCAGGATGACCGAGTTGCGAACGATCATCCCGATGAGCGCCACGACCCCGAGCAACGCGACGAACCCCATCGGCTTCTGCGTGGCCAGCAGGGCCAGGACGACGCCGATGACGCCCAGCGGAGCAACGCTGCAGACCAGGAACAGGTGGCTGAATCTCTGCATCTGGATCATCAGGACCGTCATCATGAGGATGATCATGACCGGGAAGACCGCCACGACGGATGCCTGCCCCTTGGTGCTTTCCTCAACGCTGCCGCCCTCGACGATCTTGTAGCCGGCCGGCAGTTGCCGCTTCAGCTCGGAGACTCTTTCCGAGAGGCGCGCCACGGCGGTCGCTGGCATAACGCCATCTTTGACCTCGGCCTGGACCGTCAGGGTTGGCTGCCGGTCCCGGCGCCAGATCAGGGGCAAATCCTGTTCGTAGTCGACGCTCGCCAGTTCCGTCAACGGCGCCGACTGTCCGTTCGGAAGTGGGATCTTCAGGGCGCGGATGGTCTCCAGCGACATGCGTTCGGCCCCCTGGGCCCGCACCACGACGTCGATCAGATAGATGCTGTCGCGCACCTTCGTCGCGGGGATGCCCGAAACGACGGCGTTGATCGCCTGGGCGACAGTTGCCGAGGTGAGACCCAGTTGCCTCGCCTCATCCTGGTTGACGCGGATCCTGAGCTTTCGGATCGGATCCATCCAGTTGAAGTTCACGTTCCGCAGGTCGGAGCTTGCCCCAATGATACGCGCCACCTTGTCGGCGATTTCACGCACCTTATGCGGATCGGGGCCGCTGACCCGGTATTGAACCGGCCAGCCCACCGGCGGCCCCAGCTCGAGCGGAAAAACCCGCCCGACCGCCTCCGGGAACTCTTGCTGGAGCGCGGCCTCCAGGCGTTTCCTGACCTGCTCCCGCGCCTCCAGGCTCTTGGTGACGATCACGGTCTGCGTGAAGAAATCGTTCTGCAGCTGCACGTCGAGCGGCAGGTAGAACCGGATCGCCCCGCGCCCCACGTAGGAACTCCAATGAACGATGTTGGCGTCGCCACGGAGGACTTCGTCCAGTTTCTGCGATGCCCTATCCGTTGCGTAGATAGAGGCGTCGTGCCTTAGCCGCAGATCAACAATCAGCTCCGGCCGGTCCGACGAGGGAAAGAACTGGCTCGGCACAAACGGAGCCAGCCCCAACGACACGCAGAAGATGAGGGCCGTCAACGCCAGCGTCATCTTGGAGTGACCCATGGTGAAGAGCAGCACGCGCCGGAACAGGGTCATGACCGACCCGCGCTCTTCGCGCTTACCCTTGTGTTTGGGCGACAGGATCATCGTGCCGATCAGCGGCGAGAATATCACCGCCACAAACCACGAGACGAGAAGGGCGAGAACGACGACCGCGAAGAGCGAGAAGGTGTACTCGCCGGCGGAACTTTTCGCGAAGCCGATCGGCACGAAGCCGAGCATCGTGACCAGGGTGCCGGTGAGCATCGGGAACGCCGTGGAGGTGTACGCGAATGTCGCCGCCCGCACCGTATCCCAGCCCTCCTCCAGCTTGGAGACCATGCTCTCGATGGTGATCATGGCGTCGTCGACGAGCAGCCCAAGCGCGATGATCAGCGCCCCCAGCGAGATGCGCTGCAGGTCGATCCCGAATGCCTGCAGGGTGACAAACACAATGGCCAGCACCAGCGGGATCGAGGTCGCCACGACCATTCCGGCGCGCAGGCCCAGGCTGACGAAACTGATGGCAAGGACGATCGCGATCGCCTCCCACAGCGACTTCGTGAACTCGTGGACCGCTTGGTGAACCACTTTGGGTTGATTGGAGACCAGGGAAGTTTCGATGCCGACGGGCAGGTCCGCTTTGAATTCCTCGATCGCCTCATCCAGATCCTTCTCCAAGGCGAGGATGTCGCCGCCGGCGCGCATCGAGAGCGCCACGCCGATGGCGTCCTTGCCGTTGACGCGGAAGATCGGCTGGGGCGGGTCGGCGTAGCCGCGCGTGATCGTCGCAATATCGCCCAAGCGCAGCATCTTGCCGCCGAAGGAGAAATTGACCTGCCGCAAGTCCTTCTCCGATTCAAATCGGCCGGTCACATCCACGAGCACGGCCTCATTCTTCGTCTGGATCACGCCGGAGGGGACCACGGCGTTCTGGCTTACGAGCGCCTGGACCAGCTCCATGCGGTCCATGCCGAGTTCGGCCAGGCGGTGAGTCGAGAATTCGATATAGATGCGCTCGTCCTGGGTGCCCAAGAATTCGGCTTTGGCGACATCTTTGACTCGCAGCAGGCGCGAGCGCGCCTCCTCCGCGTAATCGCGCAATTCCCTGTGGCTGAAGCCGTCCGCGGTGAAGCCGTAGATGATCCCGTAGGTGTCGCCGAATTCGTCATTGAAGAACGGTCCCACGACCCCTTGCGGGAGCGTCTGCCGGATATCGCCGACTTTCTTTCGGACCTGGTACCAGAGGTCCGGAACATCCTGCTTGGGGGTGGACTCGAGCAGGTAGACAAAAACGGTCGACTGCCCGGCGATCGTGTAGCTCTTCAAATAGTAGAGATTGGGGGTGTCCTGCAGCTTCTTTTCGATGCGGTCGGTCACCTGCTGCACCGTTTCTTCCTGGGTCGCGCCCGGCCATAGGGTCTGGACCACCATCGTCTTGACGGTGAATTCCGGGTCCTCATTGCGCCCCAAATGCCGGTAGGCCGACACCCCGGCCACGACGCTCATCAGCATGAAGTAGATGGCGAGCGACTTGTGGCGAATTGCCCACTCGGACAGATTGATGCCATTCATAATTGGCCTCCCAGCAGTTTGACGGTTTGACCTTCATGGAGCGTCTGCACCCCGGCTGTGACAACCGTTTCGCCGGATTTCAGCCCTCCCTTCACGATGACAGAGTCCGGCGCATAGCGCGCAACGGCGATCTCGCGCCGATGGACGCGCCGATCGTTCGGGTCGACCACCCAGACGGCGGGCTTGTCATCGAACATCGTCAGCGTCGAGGAGGGGATCTCGATCAGCGACTCGGCCTTCAATTGCACGCGTCCGACGACCGTTGCCCCCAGCAACATTCCCGATGGCGGATCGACGAGCTCGACCTTGACCTGATAGTTTCTTGTGACCGGATCGGCCTGCGGGGATATTTCCCGGATCCTTCCGGCCGCCCGGATGCTTTGATTGTCCGCGAGCCAAACCTCAACTTGCTCGCCCAACGACAGGCCGTCGCGAATGGCCTGGGCGGGCATGTTGAAAACGGCATCCCTGCCGCATTGCTGCGCCACCTTGAGGATCATCTGGCCGGCCTGCACGACCTCGCCCGGTTCGGCCCCCTTTTGCGTGATCACGCCGGCCGCCTCGGATTTCAGTTCCGTGAAGCCGAGTTGTTCTTCGGCGGATTTCAGTTGGGCCGCCGCCGCATCCATCCGTGCACTTGCCGTCTTCAGATCACGCGAGGCGAGATCGTATTCATTGGGGGATATCACACGATCCGTGAGCAATTGCTTCTGACGTCTGTCAAAAGCTTCGGATTGCTCAAGAGCGGCTCGTGCCGCGGCAAGGTCGGCCCGGGCGGCGTTCCGGGCGTTTCGTTCGACTTCGGCATCCAGTAGCGCCACCGTCTGCCCGGCCCGGACCATGTCGCCGACATCCAGGCTCCTTTTTATCAGCCTCCCGGAAATCCGGAAGGCGAGATTGACCTCGTCACGTGCGCGCAGATGGCCGGTCACAACAATGGGATCTCCGATCTCATGTTCTTCGACGATGACTGAGCGGACCGGGCGCACCACAGGCGCCGGTTCCTCTTTCTTTGAGCATGCGCCCAGTGGCAGGACCGCCAAGGCCATGGGGATGGCGAGGCGTCCGAGACCGGACGGCGGCGGGCAAATGGAATTCAATGTTTTCATCATCATCTCCAGCTTTCGATTTGTGCATGCAGATTCCCGTGACGGGCGAGTTGGCAAGGGTTTTGAGGATTCATAAAGCTACTCATCTTTCCAGAGAGACATCCCCGCACCCGGCTTCGCTGCCTCGGGATAGGAGGTTTAAAATCGCGTCCTTGCTGACCGTGCCGACCAGGCGGCCGCGCAACTCCCCCGCGAGGAAGAGCAGGAGAGTCGGAATGTGCTGCACCGCGAAACACAGGCCGAGGCAGGGGTTGTCGTCGGCATTGACTTTCACGACCTCGATCTTACCGGCACATGCCCGCGCGACCTCCAGCAGCACGGGGTCAATGACTCGGCAGGGTTTGCTCCACGGTGCCCAGAACGCGACAAGGAGGGCTTTCGGGGATCGCAGGACCTGGGAATCGAAATCCGCCTCGCCAAGGAACCGCAAACTCGTGTTCGTGTGCATCGTTTTCATGTCTTCAACTCACCTCCGTTGCTATCACACGTTTCTTTCGCAGGTGGCATGCCAATGCTGATGAATCATCGTAATGCACTGTCGTACAGTATCTTGTGTGAGCAGCGACTTCAGCGAAAAGGTTCGATAAATCGTACAGAACGAACGATCGTACCCGTTTGGGTGGACAGATCGTCCTCCCGGTGACACTTTCTTTGAGATGGAGCCATCGAGCGATAGCCGTTTTGATCCCAACTATGCGGTGCAGATGCTTCTCGATGCCGCACAGGAGCTGTCGCTGGAAAACCTGCTGAAGAAGTTGGTCACCCGAGCCGTGGCTCGTCCCGACGTTGCGTTCGCCCAGGTCTGGATGGTCGATAAAGCAGAGGGGTGCCTGCACTTGGCCGTGGCAGGCGGCGGCGCTCCTCCCCAGCCGAGAGAGTCTTCAAATCCTATCCCCGTAGGGACGGGTATCCTCGGCCAGGTCGCGGCGACGGGACAACGGATCACGCGGCGCAGATCCGACGCAGATTGGCAACGTCTCGCCGACCCTGCATGGCTGGAACGAGAGCGAATCGAGGCGTTTGCCGCTTTGCCCATCGTATTCAAAGATGAGATTCTCGGGGTCATCGGCGGTTTTCTGCGCCACGAGATGCTGGCGGAATCACTCCCCTACGGGGAGATGTTTGGAACCTACCTGGGCGCTGCCGTGGCGAATGCGCGCGCCTTTGAAGAGATCCGGCGCCTGAAGACCCAGCTCGAACAACACAACGCCTACCTCGAGGAGGAAGTCCTGGAAGCCCGGGCGTTCGGCGACCTGATTGGTCAAAGCGCTGCATTGCGCCAGATCGTCAGCCAGATAGACCTCGTGGCGCCCACGGACGCTTCCGTGCTGATCCTGGGCGAAACCGGCACCGGCAAGGAACTGGTCGCGCGCGAAATCCACCGTCGCAGCGCCCGCAAGGACAGGCCGCTGGTTCGGGTCAATTGCGCCTCCATCCCGAAGGAGCTTTTCGAAAGCGAATTCTTCGGGCACGTCCGCGGCTCGTTCACGGGTGCCATCAAAGACCGTGCCGGCCGTTTCGAGACCGCCGAAGGCGGCACGCTTTTTCTCGACGAGATCGGGGAAGTGCCCCTGGACATGCAGGGAAAGCTCCTGCGCGTGTTGCAGGAGAAGCGATACGAGCGCGTGGGCGACGATCGCACGCGGGCGGCAGATGTCCGCATCGTCGCCGCGACAAATCGCGACCTGAAACAGGAGGTGGCCGCCGGTCATTTCCGCGAAGACCTCTTCTACCGGCTGCACGTATTTCCGATCCAGGTCGTTCCGCTGAGGGAGCGAAAGGACGACATTCCGCTGCTGGCGCAGCATTTTGTTGAACTTTCAGTGAAGGATTTGAAATGTACAAAACCCCGCCTAACGAGAGCGGGCGTAGTCAGACTCCAAAGCTACGACTGGCCGGGCAATGTCCGGGAGTTGCGCAACGTCATCGAGCGCGCCGTCATCTTGGCTCGCGGCGCAACTCTGGAGTTTGACCTGCCGATTCAAACTGCCGCGGTGCCTCCGCCGGTATCGAAGTCCCGCCCTGAAACACGAGCTGCCGGCGCCGATAAACCGGAGTTTCTCACCGAGGCCGAATTGCATCTCCGCGAGCGCGAGAACCTCCTGCGCATTCTCCAGAAAACCAATTGGAAGATCAAGGGCCCCCAAGGCGCGGCCGAACTTCTCGGAGTGAAACCCACGACCCTGCTCTCGCGCATAGAGAAATGGGGGCTGAGGAAGCCACCGGCCCCTTGACGGCGAAGGTGCGCGTTCGAGCTTTCGTCCGGCCTGCCTGCCCTCGCTGCGGAGGCAACCTTGTTGGACCTGTGCCGCTACGTTTCCCGGCGGTTCTGGGTCGCATTCATTGAACAGCATTAGATCCGGTGGCGGGCCCATGAGCTGGGCGGCCGGATATGACTGCCCGAAGCTGGTGCTGGCGGCAATCCGAGCACTTTGTTGCAAAATCGACACCATTCCAACGCATCAGAGACACATTGGTGAAGTAGTCTCGTTGACAGTGAAAGGGTCATTCTTCGGGCAGTATGGTGCGCGAGTCGTGCGCGATCCCCATCCGGGGAATGCGGCCGGTTCGTGGCGCCTGGTCTTTCTCGGCCCGGTCATGCTCTTGGCCAGTGCGTGCGCTGGCGCCGATGCCGACGCGCTTGGCCTTCTGCGCGAGACGATGGACAAACGGGTCGAGATCTATCAGGCGATCTCACGGGAGAGACGCGAGTGGCGCGAGAACCGGGAAGTGCTTGTGGGCCGGATTCAGCTGATCGAGGAGGAGGCCGCGCAGTTGGAAAAGAAGATCACCGAAGATCTAAGCGCCGCGCAGGAATTGGAGAATCAGCTCGAGCCCGTGCTGGCCGAGACAAAGGCGCTGGATGCCGCCTCCGCTTTTCTCTTGGAGCAGGTGCGCCTCCTTGAGGACGATCTGGGCAGGCGGTTGCTCAAGTCGCTGCCGGATCCACTGAAGGAGAAACTGGCGCCGTTGATCCAGCGGATTCCGGCGGATCCGGCAAACACCCAGTTGGCGATGGCTGAGCGCTACCAGAACGCGATCGGGATCCTGAACGAGGTCAATAAGTTCAACGGCCAAGTGAACGTCGTGAGCGAGATCCGATCCATGGCCGGGGGCGGGGCCAAGCAGGTGAAGACATTGTATCTGGGCATTGGTCAGGCGTACTGCGTGAGCCCCAAGGGGGATCTGGCGGCCGTCGGGGAACCCGGGGATGGCGGATGGACGTGGCGCGATGCCCCGGTGAGCGCGGCTGCGATAAAGCGCGCCATCGGCATGCTTGATTCAAAACACGGGGGGGCCGAGTTCGTGCCCCTTCCGGTCAAACTGGAGGCGCGGTGATCATGAGAGCTATGCTGTCGGCCGTCTTGTTGGCCGCCTTGGGCGCAGGGCGTGGCTTGGCCCAGGACGTCATAGCCGACATCGCCCAGTCCGCAGACCGGGACCTGAAGGCAGCGATGACGGAACTCACCTCCGCGCGCGGGAAGATCGACGCCGAGAAACTCCCGTTGGCCCAGCGCCTCTCTCGCGCCGAGGCGACCCTCCTGGATGCCAAGAAGCGGTCGGAGGAGGCGGCGAGATCCCGCGACACGAAGAATCTCGACCTGACCAACGCGCGCGCGCTGCTCAAGGTCAAGCAACAGGAGGCGGCCTATGTTCGAAGCCTGCTGGAGGAGTACTTCAGGAATTTCGAGCAGTCCGTCACGGTGGCCGAGGCGCCCCTGTATCGGGCGAGTCTCCAGCGGGCCATCCAAGCGCCGGAGAACATCAACGTCGCGCCGGTCGATAGGTTAAAGTCGCAACTGGATTTTGTGCGCACGACCGTAGATCGGGTCTTCCGCGCAAGGGGCGGAGTGTCGTTTGAGGGGCAGGCCGTGGACATGTCGGGCAACGTAAAAAAGGGGAAGTTTGTGGTCGTCGGACCGGTGGCGGTGTTTGGGGCCACCGACGGATCCGCGGCGGGCGTCGTGACCAAGCGCAAGCCATCCAATGAGCCGGCCGTGGTACCGTTGCCCAAGTCGGACATGACCCAGGCGATCCAGAAACTGACGGCCGAAGGGGCGGGGCTTCTGCCGGTGGATCCGACCTTGGGCGGCGCGTTGAATCGGCTGCTCCACGACAACAGCGTGACCTACTATTTTAAGAAGGGGGGGCCCATCATGTGGCCGATCCTGCTCTGTTTCATCGCGGCGCTGGCGGTGGTCGTCGAGCGATTGCTCTTCCTCCAGTCGGAGAGGCACCGGCGGAACCCGAGGATCGTCGCCACGTTCTTTGAGGAGGTGGCGAAGGGCGCGACGGAAGCCGCGCTGCGCATCGCCCAGGACTCGAAGGATTTCATCGCGCGCGCCCTCGGGTATGCGATCGAACACCGGGATGTGTCGTACGAGGAGGCCCTCCACAAGGCTATCTCCACCGAGATGCAGCGCTACCAGCGCGGGACCGTGGTGCTGGATACCGTCATTACGGCGGCCCCCCTGCTCGGGCTGCTGGGGACCGTGACCGGAATGATGGCGTCCTTCGGGTTGCTGGGCGAGAACGAGTTGGGGGCGCCAACGGCCATCACGGGGGGTATCGCGGAGGCCCTGATTGCGACAGCCTGTGGCCTCGGCGTGGCGATCCTATGTCTGTTCCCATACAACTATGTGAACCGCTGCTGCGAGATCGCGCGGCATGAGCTTGAGGACGCGGGCGCGCGCCTGTCGCTATTGCTAAAAAGAATCGGTGACGGCCGGGACGCGCGGCCGGAGGTGGCGTCTTTTGCCGGGAAGTGACGGTGAGAGGCAAGGACGACGCGGGAGCGGCACATGGCGGGCGGAGGAGGCGGAGGCAGGACACCGGGGGGACAAAGGAAGGCGCGGATCGAGATCGTGCCCCTGATCGATATCATGTTTTTCCTCCTGGCCACTTTCGTGATGGTGTCGCTCTCGATGGTGAAGAACGAGGGCGTGGCGGTTGCGCTGGCCGGCGCCAGCACTTCCGCTGCAAAGGACCAGAGCGCGGAATCAGTCACGCTGAGCGTCACGAAAGACGGTGAGGTCTATTACAACCAGGATAAGATCACAATGGCGCAACTCCCTTTTCGGTTGCAGGCCTTGAAAGCCTCCAGCCCTGACCCCCGCATCGTCATCAACGCGGATGCCAAGGCGAACTACCAGGACGTTGTGGGCGTCCTGGATGAGACTCGCAAGATTGGCATCCCAAAAGTTGGACTATCGACCAAGAGCAAATGAAAAAGCACCAATTCTTCGCGATGGTAACCTGCGGCTGCGTGCTGATGGGCGCGTGGCTCGCCGGAGGGCTGCTATTCCCCAAGTCCAAGTTATTCCCGAAGAAGGAGCGGGAGCGTGTGGTGGAGGCCGACCTGGTTTCGCCCGTCGAGAAGAAGCAGGAACCCGAGGAGGTGGACCAGGAGCAGATAAAGCAGGCCCCGCCTGTGGCGATGCCGGAGCGCATCGTCGTGGCCGCGCCGCAGAGCGCGTCGGTCCCCGCGGGTCCCGAACTGGCGCCGATGAGCCTCGGCGATCTTGAGAGCGCGCTGAATCCCGGCGGCGGTGCGGGGTTGGCCGTGGGCGGCGGGCGCATCGGCGGCGGGCGCGGATTCGGTGGAGGCGGCGGAGTCGAGGATGGAGCATTTTCCCTGAATGACATCGACGAGCGCCCGAAAGTCGTGAACCAGGTCAGGCCCAGTTATCCGGTCGATCTGAAGCGACAAAAGATCGATGGCAGGGTGATCGTGGCGTTCACGGTCGACCGGGAAGGCCGGGTGATTCAACCGAGAGCCGAAGAGGCCACGCATCCTTCGTTCGCCCAGGCCGCCCTCGATGCCGTGCGGCAGTGGCGGTTCGAGCCGGGGGTGCGCGGCGGGAGGAAGGTCGCCACGAAACTTCGTGTGCCCATCGCATTCCGGCCGCCGGCGTGAGGTTCCGCGTGAATAGGGTTCCGATCAGAGGCGTGGCGCTGGCGCTGTGCGCGATCGCCGCGATGGACGCCCGCGGCACCGCGGTGCCACTGCGGCCCGTACCCGTGCCGCCCAGGCCCGCGCTCGCCCTGGCCCGTGATCCGTCATTTCAGAAGGCATTTCTCGGCACCTACGGGTCCCGGTCGGACGTGGAACCGTTTGTCGCGACGGAGGAGAAGACCAAGCTGGACGAGATCCTGAATCTCATGGGGACCGACCTCAGGGCCGCGGGCCGCTCCCTCATCGAATTCATCACGCCTCAGTGCAGCGCAAAGTTCGATTTCCTGCTGGGGAATATTTACTTCCAGGTCGGCGACCTCGATCGGGCCGGAGCGCGATTCTACCAAGCCATTAAAAAATTCCCCAACTACCTATTGGCGCACCGGAATCTTGGGCTCATCCACTCGGCCAAAGGGCGCCATGACCTTGCGATCGAGTCGCTCTCGAAGGTGGTGGAGCTGGGCGGGGCGGATGCGGCGGTCTACGGAGCGCTTGGGCAGTCGCATTTGGCGAAGGCGAACTTCGGATCGGCCGAAGCGGCCTTTCGATCGGCATCCATGCTGGAGCCAGGCTCGTTCGAGTACCGGATCGGCATGGTGCGCGCGCAGTACGACGGGCGGAAGTTCTCGGATGTGGTGGTGCTGCTGGACGAATTGCTTCGGAAGATGCCGGAGAAGGCGGAGTTTTGGATGATCCAGGCCAACGCATACATCGAGATGAAACAGCCGATGCGTGCCGCACAGGACCTCGAGATCGTGGAGGGTATCGGCAAGGGCACCGTCGACGGCGCGGTACTGATGGGGAACATCTACGTCAACGAGGGGCTCGTGGACATGGCGACCGTGGCCTTTGAACGGGCCATCGACCGGGACCCGGCAAAGGCCGTGGGACCCGCCACAAGGGCCGTCGAGCTGCTTGCGGGGCGCAAGGAGACGGACGCAGCGCGCAGACTGGTTGACCTTATCCGGACAAAAGGCAAGTCGGCCATCGCGCCCGAGGAATCCGTCCGGCTCCAGAAGGTCGATGCGCGGCTCGCCCTCGCGGACGGGGCGAGCGATGAAGCCGCGAGGATTCTGGAAGGGGTGATCGCGACCGATCCGATGGACGGCGAGGCCCTGATGTTGCTCGGCCAACACTACGCCAAGAAGAAGGAGATAGAAAAAGCCATGCTGCTGTTTGAGAGGGCCGGCGGCATCGAATCCTTGGAGGCTGAGGCGAAACTGCGGCACGCGCAACTGCTCGTGGGTCAGCAGCGATATGCCGACGCCATCGGCCTATTGAAACGGGCCGCCGAACTGAAACCGAACGATGGTCTCGCCAAATACATCGATCAGGTGGAACGCGCCGCAAAGGCCGCGCGCTGACCGCATGAGGTGGGTCGTCCTTGCCGCGGCTATCTCGGTCGCGGCCATTGCCCGTGGCATCGAGTGCGCCGGCAATGGCGACGCGATGGTGCATGGAGACGCGAGGGCACCCGTGGCGGAATGGCTGCAGCTTCCGCCCGATCGGTTGGCGATCGCCCTGGGTCCCGAAGGGCTGTCGAATGTGGTGGGACGCGCCGTTGCGGGCGACTCCAAGGCCCAGGCTCTCGTGGGACGGTGCGCGTTGGCGGGTGTTGGTGCCCCAGTGGACCGGGCCGCGGCGCTGGTTTGGTTCCAGAAATCAGCGGATGCCGACGAGCCGGAAGGTCAGGTCTTGCTGGGCCAATGCTTCTACTATGGCACCTGTGGCACGCAGGATCTGCAAAGGGCGGCGCACTGGTTCAGGTGCGCCGCCGACGGCGGAAACCCGCGGGCGCAGGAGTACATGGGCCTCTTGTCGATGCGGGGCGCGATCTCTGGGCAGCCGGACCCGCGTGCGGCCGCCAGGTGGTTTGGGCTCGCCGCGGCGGCGGGCCTGCCGGCCAGCATACACAACCTCGCGCACCTGTACGCGCAAGGGCTGGGCGTCGCCAGGGATCCCGCGAGGGCGCTAGACCTGTATCGGCAGGCCGCGGCGAAGGGATATGCGCCCTCCCAGTACAATCTCGGCCGCATGCGCGCCGAGGGTATCGGCGGTCCGAAAGACCTGAGGGAGACCTTCCGCTGGTATCGGGAGGCGGCACGGCAAAGCTTTGTGCCGGCCCAGTACAATCTAGGCGTCATGTACGAAAACGGCATCGGGGTGCCGGCGAATCCCCGCGAGGCCGCCCGATACTACCGCGCGGCGGCAGAACTCGGCGATCCGAAGGCGCAGTACAATCTCGGCGTCCTCCTGATCATGGGCGATGGAGTCCGCCCCAATCCAACGGAAGGAGGGCGCTGGCTTCGACTGGCCGCCGCACAGGGCGATTCCTACGCCGCACGGGCCCTGAAGGATACCGGGGTTGAAGTCCAGGCGGGCCCGATTGCAGCCACGCAGAAGTAAATCGCGCTCGGCCGCGGTGTGGATCCCCGACCCATCACCGGAAACCCGGACCGACGCAGTCTGGGATTCGTGTTACAGACATGTAACAGGAGGCAAACACGCCGACGACTTATATATGCCGTCGAACCGTAACGCGATTATGACAGTCCCGGTCTTGACTGCCAAAGAGTCATAAGGCATCAGGGGAATGACGCACTCAGAGGAGACTTATGAATAAAGTACTTGCCATATGTCATTGCGGCGCGATCTGCGCAGTCATCGGCACCGGTGCTGCCGGGGCGGATGGCTCGGCGAAGGAGTCCCCCGCCCCAGCTGCCGCAGTCGCCGCAACCGCGGGGGGGAACACCGCCACCAACGTGGCCGCGGCCACTGGGACGACCAACGGCAGTCCCGGCCCCGCCGGGGAGGACTGGATGAACTTCGGCGTCCAGGACTCGATCGCGCAGGACGCGCAGAAGAAGAAACCGCACTCGCTCAAGGGACAGTATTTTCGGCTCGACGTGGGCTACGGAGAGACGATGCCGATCGAATTCGCGCCCGACAACGGCATCTTCGTCAAGGAGGGAAAGAATAGCAGCGTGTTCCTGTCGAAAGACGACTTCAAGGGCACCCGGCCCGAACTCAAGACCGAGGGCGGCGTGCGGGTCAGCGCCGCGGCCGGATACAATTTCACGGAATATGCGGGCATCGAGTTGGAGGTATCCGCCCTATACTCGCGTTTGACGGCGGTCGACGTGCCGGGCGGAGGTGGGCACGGGGCCTCGTCGGAGCTGACCGGTGGAAGCCTTTGGCAGATCCCGGTGCTGGCGAACTTTGTCTTACAGTACCCGAACCGTCTCAACATCACACCATTCGTGGGTATCGGCGGAGGCCTCGTGTTCATGTACACATCGATTGAGCCGGAGTCGGCCCAGGCCTTCGGGCTGACGGACGGGATCGATCCGGACGGCCAACCGATCCCGAAAGACGATAGGGCGAGCGGCACGGTGGTCGTGCCCGCGTGGCAGTGGTTTGGGGGAGTCCGGTGGGAGATCAGCAAGGATATAGGCATCCAGGGCATGTACAAGTACATGGCCACGAGCGATTTCTCCTATAATGGAGAACTGGACGGGGTCCAGTTCGACGGCGCGCAGAGCCACACCTATTCGGGGGGAATCAACTTCCGCTTCTAGGGCAAAAGTTGCCGACGAGTTACTGGGAAGACATACGGCCGTAACAATGGGTATATAGGGTATCGGCATAGCTTGAGACGTATTGGGTTCTTGAGGAACAGAAACAGGGAAAATGGAGGCGAGAAGAATGAAAAAGGTAAGTGCAATCATCCTGGTATTGGCCGGCCTCGGCGGATTATCCGATAGCATGGCGTCACAACTGGGGCGGGACAACGGGTTTGTCAGGATCGATCTGGCCGGAGGCGAGCGCAGGCTCGTCAGCGTGCCGCTGGTACGGCCCGTGGAGTTTGAGGGCGTGACGAGCGGCGGCGGTTCAAATTACGTGTCGCAGACAGGCGCCTTTACCGCGGGGCAGTTCAACGACGCCGCCGGAGACAACAAGTACGAACTGGAGATCACGTCGGGCAGGCACATCGGCTTGGTACTGGCGGTGGTGAGCAACAGCGCGAACTCGGTGTTCCTGACCGGAGAGCTGCCGGCGTCGGTCCAGATTGGCACGACCTTTGTGGTGCGCAAGAGCTGGACTCCCGGAAGCCTGTTCGGGACGAATCTCACCGAAGTGACGGGAAACGGCCTGAAGGCGGGATCCACTTTCCTGGCGTCGACCCAGATCGGGCTGTTTGACGCGGCCGCGAATGCCTTCACCACGGAGGTGTTCTTCCGGAGCACGGTCGGGCAGTGGCGCCTGGTCAATTCTCAGAACACCGTGACGAACCTCTACGACATTCGGCTGGGGCCCCGGAACGCGTTCTTCATCACTGAGGGGGGCGGCGCCGGGGCGGCGTCGGTCCTGGTGAGCGGCGAGGTGCGAAAGAGCCGGACGCTCGCGCCGGTCGGGAGCGCGATTTCAAACACTAAGGCCATGTTGGCGAATCCGAACGTGTTTCCGATGACGCTGAACTCCTCGGGAATGTACAACGCCTTCGGGGAGAGCTCGTCATCCAACAGCGTCCAGGAGGCGACCGTATTTACGACGGCCGATGAGGTCACGCGGTTCTTCGGCTCGAACAACTCGGCCACAAATTACTACCACCGCAGCACCCAGCACCAGTGGTTGCGGTCCGGGACCACCTCGGGGGATTTGGGGTCCACGCCGATCGGCGCGGGCGAGGGGCTGATCTTCAAACGAAGCCCTGCGGGTTCCGCCTATATCGCGGTCGATCCCCAGGTGATCAAGTGAGCGAATTCAGGGGCACGATAAACCAAGAAAAGGAAGGGAATTAAATGAAGAAGATAGTCGCAACGGGATTTCTGGCCTTGGTGCCGATCATCGGCGCGCTGGCTCAATCCGCCGATGGGTTCTATTCCGCTGGCAATGACCTGGGGTTCACGAACGTCTTGAACTCGTCGGGGCTGTCGTTGGCGGACAACAGCCTCGTGATGTACGGGAATTTTGGCGGAACCTATACGGACACGCAGTTGTCAGACTTCGGGCTCGGGGGTCTGACGCCGACGGAACTGGCCTCGATGAACGCGGCATTCCAGCCGCTGTTTACGTGGCAGATTGGTGATGGGACGGGTGACGCCGCGGGGACGTTCGATGTGTCCTTCAGCACGAATAATGCGTCCGCATTCAGCGGTGAGCGGATGTACATGCTCGTCTACAACGTCACCGACCAGGGGTCGATCGACTCCGCGACGGAGTTCGGCCTGCTGCGCAACGACGGCGACAATGGGTCCGGTGGGTTGTTCCCGGTCACGGGGGTGACACCGGTCACATCCGGTGGCTTTGTTGATGCGTCACTCATGACGGGATTGGTGGGCAACTTCATCAGTGGGGGATTTGAGATGACTGCCGTCGTGATACCCGAGCCCGGGACATGGGCGCTGGTGGTGTTTGGTCTCGGCATCGTGGTGGCGGGGCGGCGCGGGATCCGCAGGCGCAGGTGACCGGGCCACGGCCCAGGAGGAGCTTTTCGGTTAGGAGAACTGTTGCAAGAGGGAGAAACGAAAATGAGAAATGGATTCTTGAAATTTGCCGGTATAGCGGTGGCGCTCGGGGCGGCGACGATGTGTGTGCGGGCGCAGTTTAGCGTCAGCCAGTACACGAACGGTGTGCCCCAGACGACGAACGGCGTGACGTTTGTCCTCGTGACGCAGTCCGGCCAGGCTGCGACGAGGATCACGAACGACACGCGCTGGACGGCGAACAACGTATATGTTCTGGACAAGCTGACGTTCGTCGAGGACGGGGCGAAGCTCACGATCGAGCCGGGAACGATCGTTCGCGGCGAGGTCGCCACGAAGTCGGGCACCAGCGTCAACGACCCGGCGGATCCCGGCACGCTGGTCATATGCAGGGGCGCGAAGATCATCGCCAACGGCACCTACGAATCTCCGATCGTCTTCACATCGATCGACGACTACAACGTGCCAGGGGGGTTGGCGACAGTACCCCCGGTGATGAACGGCTCCACCTTCGTGCGCAGGGGTTATGGTCCCCTGGACATGGTGGGATTCACGAATTATGGCGACAACGGCTTCACATACGACGAGCAGTGGGGCGGTGTGATTGTGCTGGGCAAGACTCGGATCTCACAGAACAACATCACCGGCGTGGACACGCCCCTGGTATCGACCAACACGAAGCAATCGGGTGTCGGCACGGACTACATCGAGGGCTTCCAGACCTTCACGCCCGAGGGCATTTATGGAGGCACGGACGACGAGGATGACAGCGGCGTGATGAGGTTTCTCTCGATCCGCTACGCGGGCTTCGTGCTGTCGCCCAATAACGAGATCAACGGCCTGTCACTCGGCGCGGTGGGTCGCAACACGGCGCTGGAGTTCGTCGAGATCTTCAATAATAAGGACGATGGGATCGAGTGGTTCGGGGGCACGGTGAACTCGAAGTACATGGCCGTCCAGTATCAGGGCGATGATTGTTTTGACATGGATGAGGGCTACCGGGGCAAGGGCCAGTTCTGGTTCGGGATCATGGACGATACCGGGGAGTACAACGCGGGTGGTGTCCAGGACAGCTCGCAGGCGTCGGGGCGCTACAGCGCGGGCGATGAGCCCGGAAACCAGCTCATGGAGATGGACGGCGGCGAGAACGTGACGAAGAGCGACACGGCGGAAGGCGCGGTCTCCCGGCCGTTCTCTATCCCGACGGAGTACAACATGACCCTGATCGGACGGGGCGTCAGGTCGTGGGGCAATCCTGCAGAGCGCGACAACATGGTGCGGTTCCGGGCGAACTGCGGCGGCCACATCCGGAACACCATCGTGACGGACTGCGCGACGAACATCGCGGGCATGCTCCGTATCGATGGCGCCCTTTCGGCAGACGTTGCGGGGGCGAACACGAACTTCCAGACGATCGACCGGTATGTGTACACCCGCACGCTGGGCGACGAGTGGGGATTCAACCCCGCGATCTACAGCGCGCCGACGCAGCCGGACCTGACGATCAAGAATGTCCGTTTCTACAACTCGGCGACCGAGAGCACGAATCAGGTGATCGCGTCGGCCAACAGGGCAACGATCGCCGCGAACCTTTTCAGCGTATCCAGCAGCAACAGTTACGCCGTGGCCCCGCTCCTGAACGGGATCGGGCGCCTTTCGGAGGGCAAGCTGGACCCGAGGCTGCAGGCGGCGTCTCTGGCGCGCACCGCGCCGAGCGCGTCAAATGACGGGTTCTTCAACCCGGTCGGTTTCCAGGGCGCGTTTTTGGACAACAACTGGCTCCGTGGTTGGTCGGTGATGGAGGCGCTGGGTGTCTTCACGAACGCGGCCAACCTGGATGACGGGCCGGCGGTGAAGATCGCATTCGCGGGCAGCGATCCGACGGTCAGTTTTCCGACCGTGAACGGCGTGGTCTATACCGTGGACAAGTCGGTGGACCTGAAGCACTACACGCCGCTCGCAGTGGTTACGGGCAACGGTCTAACCGCCGTGGTCACCAACATCGGCGCCGGGATCAGCACCCAGTCATTCTATCGGGTGATCGCCCACTGATGATGCAGGGGCGTTAGACGAGGGATATGAGGGGGGTAATCCGATGCGATTGCCCCCCTCTTGCTTTATGGCTATGAAAACATGGACTTTGGTGGCTGGTCTGGCTGCGATTCTCGGATCCGGTGCATGCCGGGCTTCAGAGGGGGCGGGCGCATTCGAGGAGGCGCAGGCGCTTTTCCCGCTATTGACGAGCGATGTGGACGTCGAGGCCAGAACGTTGCTCGCTTTCGCCGATGGTGCCTGCCATGCCGGTTGCCCGGATCTGGCCGTCGGTGCGATCCGCAGGATACGGGATTGGCGTCGCGGCGTCGGGGCGGCGCGGGTGGCGGATGCGATGATGCGGACAGGCAGGGTGCGCGACGCCCAGTCTCTGCTCGAGGAGGCGGGGCGCTGCGCGAACGACTATCCTAATAGTTGGCAGGCGGGCCTGATCCACGCGAGGCGCGCGGCTGTGCTCGTGCAGTTGGATCGGACCGAGGAGGCCCGCGCCCTGGTGGAACTTTTGCCCAACGACGATGTGGCCCTGGGAAGGATGCTATTCGCCCTGGGGCTGAGCCGGGTCGGCAAGGTCGTGGAGGCGGAAGCGCTGTTGGGTGAACCCGCCTTGGCGGGCACCGGTCCCCCGGCTGAGGCGCAGGCTTCCGCCTACGCGGAACTCGCGCGCCATGCGGACGATCCGTCGAGGCAGGCCATGTTCTGGAGGAGGGCGATCCGGGCGTCGATCGAGAACTGTGACGTCAGTGAGCCGGGCGCCCTTTTGCGGGAGGCCCTCAATTGCCCTGCCGCGGCGGCGGTTCTGAGGGAAAAGGCGCCGAACTGGCTGGCGGTCGCCGAAGGGAGAGCCCGCTCACTTTCGCCGATGCTGGAATGCAAGGCTGTCATGATAGCTCGCCTGTCCGTCTGCCGATCGGTGCTGGGGGATCCGGGGGTCGCGCGCGGCCTGCTGGAAGAGGCGGCATCGGGGATCGAATCGCTGCAGCGGTTTGAGCGGCCGATGGCACTAAGTGCTGTCGCCAAGGGACGGTATCTCGTGGGGGATGGCCAGCGAGCCGAGACGCTCTGGCTCGACGCCGCGCGACAGGCGGCCGGACATCAGACCGCGCGCCTCCGGGCGAGTGGGTTGATCGCGGTGTTGCTGGATCGGATCAGCGCGGGGTCGGGGCGATCGGGGGCAATCTCCGGGTTGGTCGCTCGGGTGGCTGAGGATCACGGGAGGGACGAGGCCGTCGCGAACGCCATGCCGTAGATGGCACGAGAATGTGTTGCAGGCACGTTGCTCCAACGTGACGCGGTCGTAACGCAGATAGGATAAGTCTATCGCAATGCGATATGCGGTGCACGGGGCGTGTGGCGCCCGTACCTTGGACTCTGCGGCGTCCGCCCGTCTCGTCGCCCTGGCGGTGATGTTCTTCGGGGGAGCGCTGCGCGGCCAGGAAGCCGGGACAGTGGGCGGTGTCCGTGGCATCGTGATCGACGCGGAAGGGGGTGTGCCCGTCCCGGGTGCGCGCGTGGTTCTTTCGACAACGGGTCAGGCGGCCGCGACCGATTCGGCCGGCCGGTTTGTGTTCGATAACGTCAGGCCGGGAATCCATGAGATCATATGCTCCAAGGGAGGATTTGAACGAGGGGGCGTCCGGGATGTCGCCGTGGTGGCCGGCTCATTTCGCGAGGTCGAGGTCCGGCTGAATCCCCAGGTCATCGAGATGGAGGAACTGGTGGTGACGGATGAGGTGGTCGGTCGTGAGACCGAGCAGCAACTGCTCCTGCAGCGGTCCGAGTCATCGGCGCTATTCGAGGCCATCGGCAAGGAGGCCTTTTCCCGACAGGGTCTCAGCACGGCTGCCGCGGCCCTCAAGAAGGTGACAGGCACGTCCGTGCAGGATGACCGCTACGTGGTCATTCGCGGCCTGAGCGACCGCTATGTCACCACCCTTTTGAACGGGGCGCCCATCCCCAGCTCAGATCCGGAGAAACGCGCCGTCAACGTGGACATATTCCCAACCGAGGTCATCGACAACATCAGGGTGACCAAGGCCTACCAGCCTAACCTCCCCGGAGATTCTAGCGGGGGGAACGTTGATATAGGCACCCTATCTCTACCCGATAAGTTTGTTTTCAAACTGGGCGGCGGCATCAAGTACAACAGCCGCGCCACATTCAACGACAAGTTCCTGACATATAAGGGTGGCGGTGTTCCCGGTTTTGGCTTTGACCACGACAGGTCGTTGCCGGATGAGGCCGATCTGGCGCTGACCGGACCGCCCGGCTCGCTGGCCCCCGATTCGGCGACCGCAGACAAATGGGACCGGGCCACGCGGGCATTCGAGCCGGTGCTCGGCGCCAGCGAGGAGGCGCCGCCACTGAGCCACAATTACTCCGGGCTCCTCGGCGACACCGTTGATTTCTTGGGGCGCCCGCTCGGGATGCTCTTCGGCGCGTCATACGAGAGGGAATACAACTTTTTCGATGACGGATTCGCGGGGCGCTGGGCGATCAACGACCTCGACGGCGGAAGGACCCTGAGACCCAGGAATGCGGTCGGCGACATCCCGAACCTTTCCGACGTGGCCAGGGGCACCGAGAAACTCCTGATGAGCGGGCTGTTCAACCTCGCTTTCAAACCGTCGGATGACAACAGCATCGGGCTCACCCTGCTTTTCACGCAGTCCGCCAAGGATACGACACAGATAAAGATCACGCCACCGGCGGAAGATCTGCGCGGGAGGCTGGACGACACGATCTACGACCTGGACCACCGCTACGAGGAGCAGGTCTTGGTCTACTCGGAGAGGTCACTGTACTCGGTTCAACTGCATGGCGACCATAGTTTCGATGGTTTGAACGAGACGGAGATCCGGTGGCGCGCATCGCGGAATCATTCCAGGCAATACGAGCCCGACGGGCGGCGATTCCGGTCGGTCATCGATGCCTCGGGCGCGTATACCCCCGGAACGAGCGGGCAGAGTTCGGACCCTTCCATCCTTCGGCAGTGGCTCGACTACCGGGACGACAGCTACCATTTTTCGATGGACGTCTCGATCCCGTTCACGTCCGAGGGAACGAGCGGGCCGCGTCTTGATCTGGGGATCTACTACGACACGACCACTCGCGACTTTATCAACGACGTGTACGCGTATTTCCCGGGGCTTGGCGCCAACAGGGCCGGGACCACGCGCTATCAGCCGACAGGGGACGAGAGCTGGGCCGAGGTGTTCTATGATCTGCCCGAGACTATCGGAAGGGTCCATCCGGGCGAAGTGTCGCTCCCCCCAAACCTGCTGAACCGGGCAATGTACTGGTACATTTATAACTATGACGATCCCTTCGCGGAGTACGACGCGGACCAAAAAATCACGGCCGCGTACGCGATGGTGACGGCCAAGTTCGGACCGGCGGTCGAGGTCATCGCCGGGGCGCGGATCGAGGCCACGGACATCGAGGCGATCAGCCGGGCGCCCGATGACAGGTTCGGGCCGGGTTCATTTTTTCCGAGTCGGGCTGGGGAGATTAAGCAGACCGACGTGCTTCCGGCCGCGCTCGTCAACGTCGATGTCGCAGCGAAGATGAAGGTGCGACTGGCGGCGAGCCAGACGGTGGCGAGGCCGACCTTCCGGGAACTGGCTCCCGCATTCGAGCGCGATCTGATCGAGGGCACGCTTTTCCGGGGAAACCCGGATCTGGAGATGTCCGCGATCGATAACTTCGACATCCGGTGGGAGTGGTTTCCCAAGCAGGGCGACGTGGTGAGCGCCGGCCTCTTCTACAAGCGGATCAGGAATCCGATAGAATTCTCTGGCGATCCGACATCCGATTTCTATGAGAATTCGCCGGAGGCGCGCGTCTATGGCGTCGAGATCGAGGCGCGGAAGCGGTTCGATGATCTGGCGCGTGTGCTCGGGGGGTGGGATTGGCTGAAGCATGTCGAGGTGGGCCTCAATGCCGCATACATCGAGTCGATCGTCGAGAAGCAGGAGCGGATCTTGGAGGAGGCCCGCAATGCTGGTTTGATACCGCCGGCCCCGACGCGGACACTGCAGGGGCAGCCGACGTACACCGCGAACGCGAGCATCGCTTACGACGACGAAGCAAGCGGCACCTTCGCGGGCCTCTTCTTCGGCATTGCCGGCCCGTTCCTGTACCGGGCATCGGCGTCCGCCTTTGCCGTCGATGTCTACGAGCAGCCTGCGCCCCAGCTGGACCTCACGCTGAGCCAGAGGCTGTCGGACCACTGGAAGGTAACCCTCAGGGCGAAGAATCTGTTGGACTCCGAGAGGAGGCGAACGATCCCGTATGGCGGGACTGAATACATCTACAGCAGCAATTACGAGGGCAGGGACTTTTCCCTGGGCCTGGGTTTCACGTGGTGAGGATCGAAGGGACCTATGGTATGAGAACATATCGGTGGCTTGGGGCATTGGTCATATGGGCATGCCTGGCGCCGTGCGGGATGCGGGCGCAACAGTCGGCCCCCGCGCTCAAGGACGCGCGGGCCACGCTGGAGAAATGGCTGGAGACCCAGAAGTCGATCTCAAGAGAGAAAGCCGACTGGGATCTGGCACGACAGATCCTCGGGGATCGGATCAAGATTTTGGAGCGTGAGATCCAGGGGCTGGAGGGACACGTTTCCGAAGCGAGAGGGGACGGACGGGGAGGGGCAGAGAGCGCAGAGCTTGCGGCCGAGCGCGCCCGGCTTGGGGATGTGGCGACGTTGCTCGAACGGCGACTGGCCGCCTTGGAAGAGCGGGTCAGTTCTCACCTGCCGCCTCTTTTGCCGGATGTTCTGAGGCAGAGGATCGAGCCCATGATGCGAGGGTCGACCGGGGATGCGCGCGGCACTTTGCCGTCGCTGGCGGCGCGATGGCAAAATCTGATCACGATCCTCGACGAGGTGGCCCAGTTCAATGGGAAGGCCACGGTGGTGAACGAGCGACGCGCGGCATCAGATGGGAAGGCGGTCGATGTACAAACGCTCTACCTCGGCCTCGGCCAGGCATTCTATGCTAACGCAGCGGCCGGGATCGCGGGTCGCGGGGTACCAGGGGAGAGCGGATGGCAGTGGGAAGAGATCCCTGGCGCGGCGAAGCATATCGCGAACGCCATCCATGTTGTGGCGACGGGAAGGGCGGCGGCACCGGTAACCCTGCCGATCACGATCAAATGACGCGCGCGAAAGGGGGACGGAAACCATGAAGGTGCCCAAGAGACTGAATGCGGTACTGGCGCTGGCGATGTGCGGGTGGGCGGCACGTGGTCAAGATGCGCTGCAAGCCGTGGCGAATCAGGCGCAGGCAGATTCGGAAGACGCACTCCACGAACTCGCGGCGGTGCGCGAGAAGATAAACTCGGAACGGGCTCCGTTGGTCAAGAGGCTAAGCGAGCTCGAACAGAAGGCGCTCGTGGCCCAGCGAGAGCGCAACGCGGCGATACGCGGCCGGGAGGGAACGGCACTCGAAGCGGAGAATCTGCGTGGCGCGATCGAAACGCTGAATCGAGAGTCGAGGGCCGTCGCGGATGTGCTTGGGACTTTTGTCCGCGATTTTGAAATGCGCGCACGCGTCGGAGAGACCGAGGCGCTTCGGCAGGTGACGGAGGCGGCTCGGGCTGCAGCAAGCGATCCGGGAGCCACCCTGGCGCAACGGTTCGACGACCAAATCAAGGTGGTGGAGGCGGCGGTTGATCGCATCGGGCGATTGGCGGGCGGCGAGGTCCTCAAGGGTCAGGCGATCGCGCCCGGCGGCGAACTCAAGCGTGGTTCGTTTGCCGTCGTGGGGCCGATGGCGCTGTTTGTTTCTGAAGACGGTGCGGTGGCTGGTCTCGTGGGAAGCGGCGGTGGTCCAACCCCCGTCAAGATCCGCGGTGGCTTGGGCGGGACGATGCTCCGGCGGGCCCGGGAGCTCGTGACCACTGGGCGGGGGGAATTGCCCATAGCGCCGGCGACTGGCATGCCCGGCACCTTGCGGATGCCCGGAGAGATCCTTGCCAGGGGAGGTCCACTTACGATTCCGGTCCTGTTGCTTGGGCTTGTTTCACTCTCTGTCGGTGCCGGAAGCGGTCTTCGATGGCGATGGATGCGCCCATGGAGCGCCGCCCAGATCGAGGGGGCATTCCGGGAGGTCAACCAGCGCGGGGTGCATGCGGGATCGGTATACGCTCGGCGGATGGGTGGTCCCGTGGGTGAGATGTTCGATGCCGCCCTCTGCCACATCGAACAACCGAAGCGATTCGTGGAGGCGATTATGGCGGAGAGGGTGTTGGCAACGAGGACGAGATTGAATCGTCTCCTGCCCGTCATCGGGCTGTGCGGTTCCGCCGCCCCTCTGCTCGGCTTGCTGGGTACGATCATGGGGATGATCGGGGCGTTCCGTGCGAGTGCCTGCGCGGATGTCTGCGACACTAGGGCACTGTCGGCGGGCATTTCAGATGCTCTGTTGGTCACCGAACTCGGCTTGATCGTGGCGATTTCATCACTGCTCCTGCACGCGCTCTTGACCAGACGGGCGGCGAGTCTCGTCCAAAACATGGAAATGGCGGCATCGGTGTTCCTCAACCGGCTGCCCGACCGCGAAGAACATGGGGCGATGGGGCACGATGTGCGCCCCGCGGGGGAGGAGGCGTGGCATGCGCAAGTCTCCGTCGCTTGAAATGCCGACTGGCGGCGATGCATCTGTGACGACGGCTTCACTCATTGTTGGCGCCTGTTTCGCGGGGATCTGTTATCTCCTGGGCATGGCCATGGACCGCATGGGGCCCGCAAGACACGTGGGGCCAGTGCCCACGCCGACAATCTCATGGGATGCGCCGAGCGACCAGCGGGCGGGAAAGCGTGATGATCGGGGGTCGTTGGCGCAGGCGATGGCGCGGGTCGACGGTGCCCTGGAGACTGTTCACACGGGAGGGGTGGACTCTGCCAATCAAATCGGAATGGCGAAGACAGATGTGGATTCTGGCGGACCCGATGCTCCAGAAATGGCCTCCTTCGCGGAACCCGAGCGGGCGCCGCGGTTGATCAACGCGGTCAAGCCCGACTACCCAAGCGAACTGCGTCAACAGGAGATGGCCGGCCGAGTGCTCGTCGCGTTCGTCGTGACGCGCGAGGGACGAGTGACAGACGTGCGCGTGGAGCAATCGGCCAACCCGGCGTTCGACGCATCGGCGGTCGCTGCGGTGCGGCAGTGGCGCTTTGAACCGGCGCGCAAGGGGGGGGGTGCAATCGCTAGCCGGATGCGGATCCCAATAGCATTCAGACCATGAGGGAGGAAAGTATGCGGTTCCACTGTGCCCGTGCGAGATCTGCGGCGTTGACGCTGGCTCTGCTGGCGGGGTTGATCGGGCCGTGCCGATCGCAGCCTGCGCCAATAATGACGCCGTATCTTGGCTCCGACGAGTTCAAGAGGCACTTCCTCGCCGGTGAAGGGACCCGTGCCGAGCTCGAGCCGCGCCTTGCAACGGCCGAGGAGAAACAGCGGATGAGGGAGATCTCGGACTTGATCGCGACCAATCCTCGGCAGGCCGTCGGTGCGCTCGAGGAATACGTCAGGGATGGGACCAACGCGCTGTTCGATCTTACGCTCGGCAACCTGTATTTTCAGGGCGGCGATATCGATCGGGCCGCGGCAAGATTTTTTCAGGCCACCAAGAAGTCGCCGAACTTTCTGCGGGCCCACAAGAATCTGGGGATCGCCCTGTTTCAGAAGGGAAGGAACGCCGAGGCGATCAAGTCGCTCACCCGAGCGGTGGAACTGGGCGGCGCGGATGGCACGGTGCTGGGTATTCTGGGATTGGCCTATCTGAACGCCGAGCGGTGGCTTTCGGCGGAGTCCGCGTACCGCAGCGCGCTGTTGCTTCAACCTGACGTGCCAGACTGGAAGTTAGGTCTGGCCCGTGCGCTTTTCCCTCAACAGAAATTCGGCGAGGTCGCGGCCCTGATGGAAGAGATGATCGCCGAGGCCCCCGATCAGACCGAATACTGGATGCTTCAGGCCCGCGCGTTCATCGGCTCGAACCAACCCATGAAGGCCGCGGAGAACTTCGAGATGCTGATCCGATTGAACAAGGTCACCCCCGAGGTGCTGGGTTTGCTAAGCGACATCTACGTGGGCGAGAAACTCTATGGGCTGGCGGCGCGCGTATACGTGCTGGGGATCGACGTGGCGCCGGAGAACGGTCTTTCGATGGCGGTCCGAGGGGCGGAGACCCTTGCCGGACGGGGAGCGCTGTCGGCCACCAAGGAGGTCGTTGCCACCTTGCGCGCCGCCGGGTCGGATGGCCTCGTGGCGGAGGACAGGATGCGGTTGCTGAAGGCGGAGGTGCGGGTGACGGTGGCGGAGGGCAAGGATGACGGGGCGGCCCAGACACTTCATCAGATCGTTGAAATGAATCCCCTCGACGGCGAAGCGCTATTATCACTTGCCCGATACCATCGGAGCAAGGGCGAGCTCGATGAGGCGATCTTCATGTGCGAGCGGGCCGAGGGCATCCCGGCTTTCGAGGCCGATGCGAGGGTCCGGCACGCCCAAGTGTTGGTGGATCAGGGCAAGCTTGAGGGAGCGGTGCCCCTCTTGAAGCGCGCGCAGGAGATAATGCCGCGGTCCGACGTGGGCCAACTCCTCGTTGAGGTCGAGCGCGCCATACGTAGCGGGTCCTAAGAGGGAATCCAACCTCGCCCAAAGAATCGTCTCCAGCGTTACGTGCCGCCCTGCAGGGTGGCCGATGGTACCCCGGCCCCGGCATTACGACACTTTTTGGCCGAGAGGGACACCCGTCCACGGTAGACTTTCGATCGGGCATGGCCATGCCATGATGCGCTGGGGATGTTGTCCGCCTTCAATTCGATGCCATTTCATCACCGTTTCTCTGCTAAGGAACCGCGGTATTGATGCGCAGAAGTTTCCCTGGGCGTCTTGCGCGTGGGGCGCGGCGCGGTTCTATTGGGGCCGATGTTTGGAGCAACGCAGGTCGATGAAGACTTCCCAGTTGAGCCTTGGTGTGTGATCCAAGGGCGCGGACCACGTTGATCGGCGTACTTGGGGGGACTACCGGTCGTGAGCATTTCAATATTGCAGATGAAGCGCGAGTCCGAGTTCGACAATAGTCCCGGATATCGCGTGGTGGTTCCCGCAGTGCCCCGCTGGACGTGCCGGCGATCGCTGGAGAGGTGGGGCTGGATCGTCGGCGTTGGATTGGTGCTGGGCGGGGTGTGGTGGGCGTCCGACTGGAGCGTGACACACCGGGGGTCCACACGCGACGTGCAAGACGCGGTCGAGCGGGCACAAGCGTTGTCGAAGGCTGGGGATTGTGGGCGGGCGATCGAGATGTATTCGGGCGCGATAGGCATGAAGCCCGGCGATCCCGCGGCACACCTGGGACGAGGCTGGTGCCGATTGACATTGCAGGATTTTGTTGGCGCGATCGAGGATGCCCGGAGGGCCCGAGAACTCGGGGCCCCCGATGGTGAGGTCCGGGTGCTGATCGCGCGGGCAAAGACCGGCCTCGGTTCATACCGAGAGGCGCTCGCCGAATTCGACGCCGCCCTTGCGGCAGGCGTGGGCCGTCAGGAGGTCCTGTTATTACGCGGGGCGATTCAGAGCGAGCTGGGCAACCTGGACTCGGCATGCGGGGATTTCGACGAACTGATCCGGTTGAATCCGCTCCAGGCCATGGCATTTCTGTTGCGCGGCCAGACCCGTCTCTGCCAGGGGCGTTTCGACCTTGCTCTAGCGGATTATGACGCCTTGCCGAAGGGCGCGCGCGAGTTGTCGGCGGCTCAGTTGGGCAGGGGCGTGGCGCTACTCGGACTCCGGCGGTGGGAGGATGCGTTGGCGCAATTTGACCGTGCGTTGAAGAGTCATAGGGCACAAGCGGGAGCATGGCGGGGCAAGGCGGTCGCGCTCGAAGCGCTCGGACGGGATGACGATGCAGCTGATGCGTGGAGGGAAGCGGGCGAGCGACCACCGGAGGGCCTCCAGTTGGCCATGAAGATCAGGGGACCGCAGGCCGCGGATGTAGCCTTCTTCTTGCGCCAGGCCGATCCGTCGGCCGTGGGTGCGGCAGCCAGGGAAAAGGCGTCGTCGCGCGCCGCGGCGGCTCGCTGAGCGTGCGCCGCCGCAGGATCGGTGTCCCCGGATGCGCCGGCTGGGACATCCGAAGGCGATGCCAGCGGTGGTCAGGAGGGACCGAGCAGTGGGCGGCGAATCATCGGATGGCTATTGGACGAGGGCAGGAACAAAGACATTCACGTCCTGGAATGAACTGCCGGCAGCGCTTACAGGCCGATGGGGGGCGACAGCACCGGGTGCATGGATGGGGATTACGAGTTCCTTGTGAGACTCTGGCGGGAGGGGAAGTTGCCCCCCTGCGTCTTGAGGATGGCACCAGATGGGTCGATCGAGGATGCGAGCAGCCGTTGTGCGGCTCCATTCTTTGTATACTGATTTTGTATACTGCTCTCAGAAAATGGGAGCATTGAGGAGCATTTGGGAGCTTGGCGCGAGGCGCGTTTCAGAGGGAGGAGCACAGGAGAGCACTCGGGATAATTTGGGTGAAACAAGTGGTAAGTACTTAAAAGCCAACTGCTCTACCACTGAGCTACCGACCCGCGAGGCTTCTCTCTATAGCGTGCCACCGCCGCGCCGCAAGGGCAAGATCAAGGGTTGCCCGGTGGCTGGGCGGGGGTTGTGATCCATCGGATGAGTCGATAGGCTGCGCGCAGGTGGCCTAGTGGACACCGGAAATGGAAAAGGGGACATGCCATGAAAAGACAGATGGCCGTGACGGTGGACCCGACCGCAAAACTGACCACATCTTCCTACATCAGCATCAAGCGGCTGAATGAGTTGCTGGCGGCGGGATGGGTCGTCGCTCGACGCGACAAGGGCGATGGCAGGCTCATCGGTTACACGCTGGAGACTTCGGATGACACCGCCCCCGCCGATTTAACTCCCGAGATTTGACGGCAGATGAGCCGCCGCTGTCCGGCACCTGGCGGTAATGCCTCATAATCGGTGCTTAAGTGATCGGCCTAACGATCTCGCGCGCCCTACCGGCGGACGGGGCGAAACCCGCCATAGTAGTAGCCGTAGTCCGGAAGATTGCTGTCCCTGCGTGCGACGCGGCAGAAATAACCGTAGGAGTCCCAGCTGCCGCCGCGCAAGACGCGGTTCGGACCCGAGGCGGGACCGGAAGGATCCGAGGGCGGCGAACTGGCGTAGTAGCTCGCGGAGTACCAGTCCCAGCACCATTCCCAGACGTTGCCGGCCATGTCAAAGAGGCCGTACCCGTTCGCCGCGAATGTGGCGACCGGTGAGGTGAATGGACGCACCCCGTCATTGTACGTCGGGTGATTGCCCCGCGTCGGGCTCACATCGGGGGCGTAAAAACTGGAGCTATTGTAGTTCGCCCGGCTGTGCGTGATCGTCTCCTCGTCGCTCCAGGGAAACCGGTGCCCATTGGTCCCGCCGCGCGCGGCCTTCTCCCACTCCGCTTCGGTCGGCAGCCGGTAGCCGTTCGCGCCCCAGTCGCATTCTGGCGCCATCGAGCCGGTCCTGTATGTCGCCCCGCTCACGGTGTAGGAGGGGGTCAAGTTCTCCTTCTCGCTGCGCGCGTTGCACCACTTCACCGCCGCGTACCACGTGATCGCCTGGACCGGGTGGTCCGGCGCCTTTCCGTCGCCCGCGGGGAGATCGGTGTAGCCGTGCGTGGAAGCCCAGCTTGCCACATCGTCCCACTGCGCCTTTGTCACCTCGGTCGCCTGTATGTAAAACGCACCCACCGACACCGTGTGCACGGGGACCTCGGACGAGCCACCTTCGGAGAAATTATCCCCCATCTGGAAATCCCCCGCCGGGATCACGACAAAGCCCGGCGGCGCGGATCCCAGGCGGGCGCGCCAGAAACGGCGCGCGGCGCCCGGCCGTGCCATTAGGTTGGTGGACCACCCCTGCGACGGGAGCGCAACGCTCGCCCAGAGTTGCCAGTTGGTCAGGTTGTCGGAAACCTCGATCTGGTGCGACAGTCCGACGCCCCCGTCCAAGGTCAAGCGGATACCACCACTCGTCGGACTGGATGCGCCTAGCACGGGTACCGTGGGGATCGCCGCGACGCGGAAACCGAGGGTGTTAAACTCGGCCGAGGGCTCGCCGCTGCGCTGGGACGACGTCTGGAGGTTGTCCTCGCCGCCGCCCCATTCGCCGCCGCGCAGCCCGCGATCCGTGCCCAGGACTGTCTCGTTCCACTCCCAGACATTGCCCCCCTGGTCGAAAGTGCCGCAATAGCTCTTGGCCAACCTGTAGGAACCGACATTCGTCAGGTAGTTCGTGCCATCGCAGAAGGTGGGGTTTCCCGTCTTCGCAAAGCCGTCGTTCAAGGAATCGTCCGGCGAATCGTCGTCGCGGAAAAAATTGGCGCTGTTGGAGTCGGTGCCGTTGGGCGGGCGGCTATTGGGAATCGCGTTGCTCCGCGTCGGATACATCCAGTAGTTGGTTGTCTCGGCGGCGGCCGGATCGAAATATGCCGCCTTGTACCATTCGTTTTCGCTCGGGATCACCCAGGTCGCGTCGGATGAGCGGGGGCTGACGGTGGTGGTCGAACCCTCGACTGAGATCGCATAGCTACCGGTCTCGGTGGTGCCGGCGATCTGGTTTGTGCCGGTTGGTTGTCCGTTCTCCAGCCAGTTCACGAACCGCACCGCGTCGTGGAACGAAACGAAGACGACGGGCATGTTCTCGTAGCCGGACTTTGCCGAGTACGTGTAGCTGCCGCTCGAGCCGGAGCGGTCGATCCCCCCGCAGGCATCGGAGGACATGTTCGTGGTGTAGAGCCCGTAGGTGTCGGTTTTCGCCACCGCGTTGAGGAACGCGACGTACTCGGCGTTGCACACCTCAAACTTGCCAATGCAGTACGTGTGGTCGACTGAACCAATCCCCGGCACCGAGTTTGTATTCAGCGGGTCGGGGGCATTGCCCGGATCACCCACCAGCACCACATCGATCGTCACCGCACCAGACAGGTGCGGCATCAGGCACACCGCGACAAAGCCCAGCAACGTCTTGCGCATGATCCCTCTTCGAAGACGACGGGCAGTCTCATCCTTCCCCCCTGTGGAGTCCAGCGAAATACCCACACCGATCCAACGGCCGAAGTCCGCTCCGCCACGCCACCTGTCGCCGGAGACCGATGCGGGTTTCCGTGCGCAGATTCTGACTCAAAAATTGCGAATCTTGTAGGCCGTCTCTGTGAGACGGCAGCGGCGGATAGGGTGGTGTCTGACACAGACGCCCCACAACCCGATTTTCCGGCCCGGTGGTGCCCCGCCGCGTGGGGCACGGGATCTGGCTTGAGAATTCGTCGGCCCGAAAAGCGGTGCGGGCGCATGGCATCAGCGCCGCTTCACATGCGGCTTGACACGGAGTGGCGGTGCTTATAACTCCTCCGGACTCGCGTGCCGGGCGCAGGCGAGTGTATAGTAAAAGCTAACAGTTGAAGGAGCGAACGATGGCCGCACCGGAGTTTCACTACGAGGATCCGTTCCCGCTGGGGAAGGATGAGACAGAATACCGCCTGCTGACGCGGCATGGGTTGAGCGTTGAACGTTTCGCGGGGCAGGAGGTCCTGAGTATCGAGCCCCGGGTGCTGTCGGATTTGGCGCACGCGGCGATGAGGGACGTTTCGTTTCATCTGAGGACGGCGCACCTCAAGCAGGTGGCTGCGATACTGGAGGATCCGGAGGCGAGCGAGAACGACCGTTTCGTGGCGCTGGCGTTGTTGCGCAACGCGGAGATCTCGGCGCGGGGGCTCCTGCCCTTTTGCCAGGACACGGGGACGGCGACGGTGATCGCGAAGAAGGGCCAGCGGGTGTGGACAGGGGCCAATGACGCGGAGCAGCTCTCGCACGGCATCTATCGGGTCTACACGGAGGAGAACCTCCGCTATTCGCACGTGGTGCCTCTTACGATGTACGAGGAGAAAAACACCGGGACAAATCTGCCCGCGCAGATCGACATCTACGCGACCGAGGGGATGACGTACAAGTTCCTGTTTGTCGCGAAGGGCGGCGGGTCGGCGAGCAAGACGTACCTCTATCAGGAGACCAAGGCGGTGCTGAACCCCGAGGCCTTGGAGAAATTCCTGGTGGCCAAGATGGCGACCCTCGGCACGGCGGGGTGCCCGCCTTATCACCTGGCGTTCGTCGTGGGAGGCACCTCGGCCGAGGCCTGCCTGAAAACGGTGAAACTGGCGTCGACGAAGTACCTGGATCATCTCCCGACGACGGGCAATGCGCACGGGCGCGCATTCCGCGATCTGGAGTTGGAGGCGAAGCTGCAGAAGGCGTCGGAGAAACTGGGCTTTGGGGCGCAATTTGGCGGGAAGTACTACGCGCTGGACGTGCGGGTGATCCGGCTGCCGCGGCACGGGGCGATCTGTCCGATCGGGCTAGGGGTCTCCTGTTCGGCGGACCGCAACATCAAGGCGAAGATCGACCGCGACGGGGTCTGGGTCGAGCAGCTCGAGATGAATCCGGGGCGCCTCATCCCAGAGCGCTACCGCAAACAGAGCTTCGGCGACCCGGTGAAGATCGACCTGAATCGCCCGATGAAAGAGATCCGCGCGCAGCTCACCAAGTATCCCGTGACGACGCGGCTGGCGCTGACCGGTCCGATGATCGTGGCGCGCGACATCGCGCACGCGAAGCTCCAGGAGCGGCTCGATGCAGGGGGCGATCTCCCGCAGTATTTCAAAGACCATCCGGTGTACTACGCCGGTCCGGCGAAGACCCCGAAGGGCATGCCCTCCGGCTCGTTTGGGCCGACGACGTCGCGCCGGATGGATCCCTACGTGGACACGTTCCAGAAGCGGGGTGGCTCTATGGTGATGATCGCGAAGGGCAACCGCGGTCAGGAGGTCGTGGACGCGTGCAAGAGCAACGGGGGTTTCTACCTTGGCTCCATCGGCGGGCCGGCGGCGCTGCTTGCCCAGGAGAATATCAGAAAGATCGAACTGGTGGAGTTCCCCGAGCTGGGCATGGAGGCGATCTACAAGATCGACGTTGAGGATTTCCCCGCATTCATCCTGATCGATGACAAGGGCAACGATTTTTTCAAGGACGCCGGGAAGTGTCCCGTGTGCCCGGGCTGACGCGTCCGAGACCGGTGGCCAGCGCTGAGCCGCAGGCGGTGTGGGGCGTCTCTGTGAGGCGCCAAGCGCGTGCGAAGCTTCAGGTCAGCGCCGGCCAGAGCCGTCCACGCGCCGGATAATTCATGATGAAACTTCTGGGGGCGGGGCCGTTTTGAACTGCGGTGGCAGAGTCCGGCGGTTGCCGGACTCTGCCACCGCAGTCCAAAGCCCTCCCGGCCCGGATCCTGGGTCGGGGCACGAGTCGCGCCCGCGAACAGCGCCCGAAGTTTCTGGCTATGGGCGCCAGGAACCGCGGGTCTTCTTGGCGGCGTTGGGGTTGGGCTCGGGCATTTGGGCGCCGACATCCCGGCGCCAGCGATCCAGTCTCTCGCGCAGGTCGCGGACCTTGGCGGGCATGTTCGGTGCCAAGTCGGTGGCCTCGGAGGGATCGTCGTTCAAATTATAGAGTTCGGTGCGCCCGTCCTCGAAGTATTCGAGGAGTTTCCACGGTCCGGAGCGGATGGCGCCGACGGGTGAAGTGGTGGCGTAGTAGTGGGGGTAGTGAAAGAAGAGCGCGTCGCGCTCGAGTTGGGATGCGGGATCACGGAGCAGGGGCACGAGGCTGAGGCCGTCGGTGGCGGCAGGGGAAGGGGCGCCGGACAATTCTGCGAACGTGGGGAAGAAGTCCATGCAGATCACGGGAGTCGCGCACGTGGAGCCCGCGGGTGTGATCCCCGGGAGCCGGGCGATGAGGGGAACGCGGATGCCGCCCTCGTACAGCGAGCCCTTGCCCGAGCGCAGGGGCGCATTGTCGGTCACCTGCACCTTGTGGAACCTGCCATTGTAGCCGCCGTTGTCGGATGTGAAGATCACGAGCGTCCGTTTTTCCATCCCTCGTTCGCGGATGCGGGTGAGGATGCGTCCGACGTTTTCGTCGAGGCAGGCGACCATGGCGGCGTAGTCGGCGTTCGCGTGCCTCAGGCCGGGCCGGATCTTCGTTCTGCAGTACTTGACAAAGTCGGTTTTGCCCTCGATCGGGGTGTGGGGATTGTGGAAGCAGAGGTTGAGGTAGAAGGGACGGTCGCCCGCGGTGTCGATGCACTCCAGCGCCTTGTCGGTCAATCTGTCGGTAAGGTAGTCGCCGGGTTTCCCGAGGCCGAGGCCGGGGACGTAGCGGAGATCGCCGAAGGTATTGGTCCCGGTGAACGGCCAGAAGTAGGTATTTGGCGCGCCCCATTGGGTGCCTCCGATGTTGACATCGAAACCCTGCGCCTCTGGGTAGTGCGCGCTGTCGCCGAGGTGCCACTTGCCCACGTGGAACGTCAGGTAGCCTTTGCCCTTGAGCGCCTCGGCGATGGTTGTCTCTTCCAGCGGAAGGTCGTGGATGGTGGCAGGGGGAAGGAGGGGTAGCTTCGCCTTGGCGGCCCGGGCCTCTCGTTCGACCGACCCCTCGCGCCAGATCGTCATGTGGAGGCGGGCCGCGTGCTTGCCAGACATGATCGCGGCGCGCGTTGGGGAACAGACGCACATCGCGTACGCCTGGGTGAATCGGATGCCCTGGCGCGCGAGACCGTCGATGTTCGGTGTCTCGTGGAGGTCGGAACCGTAGCAGGCCAGGTCGCTCCAGCCGAGATCATCGGCCAAGAGGAACACGAAGTTGGGGGGCGCTTCGCCCGCAGGGGCGCCCAGGGGGTTGGCTAGAGTCAGGAGAACCGCGAGGCCCGCTGGGTGCATGCGCGCGCGCATGCGTCAAGTCTGGGGCCGAGCAAGCGTGAAGGCAAGAACCCCATCCCCGCCATGGTGACGGTTCGCCTGCGCCCGTCGCCGCGCCACCGATCGGTCATCGCCGGTGATCGGTTGCGGCGGGGGACGGCGATGGTGGCGCCACCTCTCCGCGGACATACCTTCCCACTTGCGCCAGCGTCTCCACATCGACGTGGCGGAGCCTGCCGTCGCGGCCGGGGCCAACATCGAGCGAGAAAATATTCCCGTTTCGCTTGGCCTCGACGTAATCGCGATAGATGACGTCGGCGGGTAGGCATATCCGATCATTTTCCGGGAGCGAATAGAACCAGTTGGCACCGCGCTTGATGCTCTTGGTGGGAAGTATGGGATAGGTGAACTCCGCAAGGCGATAGAGGGCGCCCTCGGTCCCGGACTTCTTGGCGATGCCGTTCGCATCGGCGTCATTCAGGGGCCCGGCCTTGCCGCGTTCGCGGAGCTGGATATCGGCGCCGGTCTGATCGCCGCTGTTGAAGCCGCAGAAACAGCCGGGTTGGATCGATTTCACGAGTGCGGTGGTGTCGGCGTGGCTCAATCCGCCGTCGCCGACCGCGTGGTCAAACCAGATGAACTCTATCGGCCCGTAGCGCGTGAGCAGCTCGCGGAGCTGGGCGGCTTTCATCTTCGGGTTTCGGCCATTGCGGAAGTATCCGGAACCCCCTCGGTCCTGATGCTCGCCCCCGTCCTCCCAGTCGAATTCTCCCTCGGAGAAATAGAGGGCCAGCTTCAGGCCGTGGCGCTCGCAGGCCTCTCGCACCTTGGCCAGTACGTCGGCGTGCAGCGGGCTTTTTGTCACCTTGCGATCGGTGGTGGCGGTGTCCCAGAGACAGAAGCCGTCATGGTGTTTCGTGAGGAAGAGGACGTAGCCCATGCCGGCGCCCTTGGCGGCACGGCACCAGTCGTCGGGATCAAAGCCGGTGGGGTTGAAGAAGCCGACGTCCTTCACCCCCCAGGTCCACTCGTATCCGCTGAATGTGCTGAAGCTCCAACAGACGAACATCCCGAAGCCCAGGGCCTGCAGTTCTTTTGCTCGGACGGCCATGTCGGGGGCCGGGGATGTTTGTTGGGCCTCGGTGCATGCGGAGCAAAACAGCGCGGCCGACAGCAGTGCGGCGGTATGATTTCTCATGATGGTTCAACCTTGCGAACAAATTGGGCCGTGGGCAGGGCTCTCGTCCACTGATAAATTCATATTGGGCACGCGCAGTTCTTCCACCTGGACTTTTGCCCGCAATTCTCGGGTCAGGTTTCGAGCAGCGCTTCGATCTCTTGGGGCGATGCCGTTCCGGTGGTGCCGAGCTTGTGAACCACTACCGACGCGGCGGCCATGGCGATCTCGATGGCGTGCCGCATCGATGCGCCGGCGGCGAGTGCGGCGGCGAGATTGGCCGTCACGGAATCGCCGGCGCCGACGATGTCGATGGGTCCGCGAACGGCCAGCGCGGGGGCGTGCTCGGCGGCGCCATCGGGCGAGGCGGCGACGATGCCGTGTTCGGACAACGTGACGAAGACGGGCTGCCGGTTGCGGCGGGCCAAGTGGGTCGCCATTTCTGTCGCCGCGGACACGTCTGCCGGGGCATGCGCGCCGGAGAGTGCGGCGAGTTCTGCGGCGTTCATCTTAAATGCAAGCGGCGGGTAATCGCCGAGCCCGCGGCGGGAATCCGCCAGCACCAACAGGGATGGGCGCTTGCGAAGCGCATCGAGGGCGGCATCGCGCACCGCGCTCGTGACCACGCCGGTTTCGGTAACATCTACCTGATCCATGAGGATGAGCGCGTCGATCTCGGGCGCGAGGCGACCGATATGATTGATGAGCTGGCGCTGCAGAGGGGCGGGCGTGGGGGTCCAGTTCTTGGAGTCGAGACGCTCCAATTCTCGGGGCGCCTTGCCGGGTTCGATCAGGAGGGGTTTGCAGTAGGTGAACGTGCGGCGCTCGGGCGTGGTGACGAATGCGTCGAGACGGGCACCCGGAAGCTTGGCCAGCGCGCATCGCAGCTCGTAGCCCTCGCCATCGTCCCCGCAGAAGCCGACCGGGTACAATTCGCCAACGCCAAGCGAGGCGAGGTTGTTCAGCACCGTGCCCGCCGCACCGGGCTGTGGGCGGACGCGCACCACGTTGCGCACGGGCAGGCCCGTCTCGATGGATGTCTCGGCGCGCGCCGGATCGATCTCGAGATAGCGGTCGAGGCAAAAATCACCCGCCACGGCGATGCGCAGCCGCATGCACCGCGCGGCAATCTCACGAAATCCGGACAGATCCATGCCGAAAGAATCACTATACGGCCTTGGCGCAGGACGAAAAGGGGAATGCCGGTGCAGGATGCAGCTGGCAGCTGGCGCAAGAGACCTTGGCCGTCAAACGCCCATTCGGTCGGCTGCGGGAACTTTCGAGTCAGCGCCGCCCCCGGCGCGCGGCGGGGCCGTTTTGGACTGCGGTGGCAGAGCGAAGCGACGACACCGCTTTTGCCTCCGGCGGAGCCGAAGCCGATGGGCTCGGCTCGCGCTTTGCGCGCTGCCAAAGCGGTGGCGCCGTCCGGCGGTTGCCGGACTCTGCCACCGCAGTCCAAAGCCCTCCCGGCCCGGATCCTGGGTCGGGGCACGAGCCGCGCCCGCGAACAGCGCCCGAAGTTTCTGGCTAGATCCCATGCCCTGGACGCCCGCCCGCCGGCGGACATCCGGGGCGCCACCGGGGGTGAAAATGCGACGCGGGAACGCACTTGCGCGCGATTCGCGCATGAAATCGCCTGCAAGCAGGCTCATGCTGTCCGGCAACTGAATTTCCTATTCGTTCTTCAGTTGCCGGAGGAGCGATGCGACCTCTTTGATAACAGCATCGGACGCCTCGGGGGAGAAATGGGTGGTCTTCACCTCATAGCCGCCCTCGGGATAGGCCCGTGCGGGGACGAGATAACCGGCGGCGCCGTTGCAATGCGTGATGATTATGGTGCGGGGGAAGGGCGACAGGTCTTTGATGGCACGCCCGATCTCGTTGAACACCTCCCCGCCGAGCCCGACCAGGGCCACGTCGCCCACTCTGGCCGCGGTGATGGCGAATGGGAGGGGGGGAGAATTGGTCTGCCCCGGATTTTGCGGATCGGCTTTCGCGGGGAGCTGTATGGTCTTTAGCAAGGATGCGACGGGACCATTTGGGCTGAAATCCCGGATGCCCTCGGAGGTGTGGATCGCCTCTTCTCCGAGGAAGGTGCCGAGCAGGACGGGTTCGGGAATCCAATTGTCTGCGGTCTTGATCTCGGGCAAGACGCGGAACCACGGGTCGATGTCGCCGGAGGCCCCGGCGAATGCGGGCCCGACAATGCCGTTGCCAAGGTATTTTTCGACGAACTGTTCCGCGAGGCCGAGCACATCGCCGCTGACGACAAGATTCTTGCCGCCGAGGGATGTGCCGTGTGTCGCGTAGGCGAACAGCGTTGCGGCTATTTGATCCGTATCCCTTTCACGGACCTGAAGGACCTGCACATCGTGGTCGGTGATGCCGGGGGGGTTGCGGCCGAGCCGGATCAAGGGTTGCCCGTTCTTGTCGGTCGCGCGCTCCCGCCGATTCACACCGACGGGAGATGCGCCAACGCCAATCCCAATTCGGGCGGGGCGCAGTCCGTCGATGGCGTCCTTGGTCACCTTGACCAGCCGATCCTTGAGTGTCTTCGTGTAGTCGACGTTGTTGGGGTGGAATTTGCCCGCCGCAAGGACCGGGATTGGGGCGGCATGCGTGTGGATGGCGGCGAGCATGAGCTGCGCTGGCTGCAGGCCACAAGCGTCGACGATCGCATTGCGGAGGGGCTCCGCCGTCTCGTTGTAAAAGCCGAGAATGTCCACGGAGACGAGGGCGAGGCGACGGCCATCGTGCTCGAACACCGTGGCGCGGGCCGACAGTGGATCGTGCACACCCGTGGAAAGGTTGGTCCGGCTTGCGTAGCCCCCCAGCATGCAGGGTCGCGCGGGCGTGATGTCCGCCTTGGCGACCCCGACACGCAGGCCCTCTGTTTGCCCGGTGGAGAGAATTGGGATCGCGAGGGAGCAGAAAAGGAGGAGGGCCCGTCTGGATCGGATCGGGATCATGCGGGCACCATATCGTTCCCCCGCGGTGGTGCAAGGTGGATCGGCTCAGTGTTGGGATCGCCGGTGCGTGGCGCCAGACTGCGTCGCCCGAAAATCCCCAACCGGGGCGGGACAACAGTCTTATCTGCTGACATCCGCCGAGAAACATCGCCGCAGGCAGGATTGCCTGCGCCACGGCGGGGACGTGCGTGGCTCAAGCATCCGATCGTGTCGGCCCTCGACTGCGGGAGGATGCCGTCTATTCTAATGAACATGGCCCAGCCCGAAGATACCGAGTTCGAGATTGCGCCGGTGGACAAGACGTCGCTGACGGACGACGAGCACATCGAGAGCATCGTGCCGTTGCCGCCGCCGGCGCACCTGATCCGGTTCTTTCCGATCAAGGGAACGGGGGCGGAGCATTTGATCGCGGGGACGCGGGGCCGAATCCGGGATATCTTGCACGGAAGATCCGATCGGCTCTTGGTGGTGATTGGGCCGTGTTCCATCCACGATCCCGCGGCGGCGCTCGCGTACGCGGGCAAGCTGGCCTGCGCGAGGGGACAGTTCGCGGTGGATCTCGAAATCGTGATGCGCGTGTACTTCGAGAAGCCGCGGACGACCGTGGGCTGGAAGGGTCTGATCAACGATCCCTATCTCAACGGCAGTTTCCGGATCAGCGAGGGCCTCCGGATAGCGCGCGACCTGCTGGTCCGCATCAACGAGACGGGCGTGCCGACCGGCTGCGAGTTTTTGGACACGATTTCGCCGCAGTACGTGGGCGACCTAGTGTCATGGGGATCGATCGGTGCGCGCACCACCGAGTCGCAGGTTCATCGGGAACTGGCTTCCGGTATCTCGGCGCCGATTGGGTTCAAGAATGGGACCGACGGAAACGTCAAGATTGCGCTGGATGCGATCTTGGCGGCCCGGCAGCGCCACCATTTTCTTTCGGTCCACAAGATCGGCCAGGTGGCGATTGTCGCCACGCGCGGCAACGATGATTGCCATATCATCCTTCGCGGGGGCTCGCGCCCGAACTACGATGCCGAGAGCGTGCGCAAGGCGTGCGCCGATCTGGAGAAGGCCGGGCTCACCCCGCGGCTCATGATTGATTTCTCGCACGCCAACAGCAGGAAAGACTTCAGGCGCCAGTTGGACGTGTGCCGCGACGTGGCGGGGCAGATCGCGGGCGGCTCGCGGGCCATCTTCGGGGTCATGATAGAGTCGCACCTGGTCGAGGGGCGACAGGACCTTACACCCGGAACGCAGCCGACTTTCGGCCAGAGCATCACGGATGCGTGCCTTGGCTGGGACGATTCGTTCGGTGCGCTCGAGACCCTCGCCGAGGCGGTGCGGCGTCGCAGAGACGTGTGACGGGACCGGGCGCGCGGATTGGGCCGTGGCCCGATTGATGACCCAGGCCTTCGGCGGCTGACGTTTTTGGGTCCGCGTGAGGTCGTATGGGCTACGTGCCGGGGTCGGCCTTGGCGCCCCAGGGTTCGATCAGGCGGAGGCCCTTGGATTCAAGGGCCCGATAGCAGTCGGGGAGATCGAATTTCTCTAGGGCGCCGGGCACGAGGGCCGACAGCGGCCAGGCATAGTCCTCGGTCATGGCGATTTCGCCATAGGAGGCCGGTGCGTTCTTGAGGGTGACGCGCGCCACGCGGGGGGACAGGAGGGCCGCGAACGTGGCGGGGATCGCACCCCGGCCGCGGGCGACCAGGTGCACGTCGGCGTGGCCGATGGTGCCCAGCCAATCGATGACGCGCAGGACGTCCAGGGTGCGCTGGCCCGGGAAGGGGTGGTCGAGCATGAGCGAGTAGCCCGCGTAGAAATAGTCATTGCCGTAGCGGTCATAGAACGTGTCGATGCCGCAGGTATTGGGCTGGGATTCGCCCGTGCCGCGAAGGTCGCACGCGTATAGGGTGGCCTCGGGCTCGGCGGTGATGAGATCGCGGATGAGGGGTTCGGAACGGAGTTCCGCGTCGCTTGAAACGTGGGAGATGTATAGCAGGGCGCGGCGCTGGTCGGGCGGGGGGAAGGACTCGAGCCGTTCATCCGCGAGACGGTAGACAATGGCTTCGATGCCCGGCTCGGTGCAGACCGCGTACGGTGTGGCGTGGCGTCTCGGGTAACCGCGCGAAGGCAGCGGGCGCAGGACGCGCGCGCCGGGATCGCCTTTGGCCTGGGGCATTTTGAGCAGCGCCCTCACGGTGGTCGCGAGGGTCTGGGCGTCGGTCTGCGCGGGACGCTCGCCCGCGAGGGCCTTGGCCTTGTCGCGGGTGAAAGAGAACACGGTGCGCCCGCCCAGTTCGACGACCTGTCCGGTCTTGGTACACTGGAGAGCCTCGTCTTTCTCGATGGTCAACTCGGGTTCCGACTGGGCATCCGAGATGCCCGTGGCGCCGTTGAACCACCGGTACATGGCCTCGCGGCCGTCCTTCGCATAGCCATGCGGGCCCGGCCCGACGTACAGCCCGATCCGGTCCTCGTGGCCGAGCAGACGATAGAGTTGGCGCAGGCGGGCATGCGCCTCGCGCGCGCCTCGCACGTCGAAGAAGTCTTTCTCTTGCGCGACGATGAGGACGGGTTTCGGGGCGAGGGCGGCAAGGAAATCGGCGTGGTCGAGTCCGAGGGCGATCGCTCGAGGCGGATATTGCTCGGCATCCGCCGGGAGCTCGTTTTCGAAATTGCGGCGGAACGTTGTGACGAAGCAGCTCGGCGCGCCCATGGTCCAGCGCTGTTCCACGCCGCAGAGCCACGTGGTCATCGTGCCACCGCCGGAGTTTCCGGTGATGCCGACGTGGCGCGGATCGACCTCGGGGCGGCCCAGGAGGTAATCGAGTGCGCGGATCCCATCCCAGGCGCGCCACGACGCCATGGATTCGCCCACCAGTATCTGCTGGTTGCCGGCATGGAGGTGTTCCTTCACGCCGACACCGACCGTGGACTTTAGCTTTGCGTCGGGATACTGGAGTCGTTCCCCCTGGCCGATGGGATCGTAGATCAGGACGATGTAACCTTGGCGCGCGAGGCCCTGGGCGAACGACTGGTAGGTCTCGGCAGCCTTGCCATTGGCCGAGTGCCCGCAGCTTCCGACTACGCCCGGAGCCGGGAACTTCTTTCCCTTTGGGACATAGAGATTGGCGGTGACATAGAACCCCGGTCGGCTTTCGAAGATGATCTTCTCGATGTTGTACGGATCTCGCTCGACCACCCCGGTGACCTTTGGGTTCAGGGGTGTCTTTTCGGGAAAGGGCGCAAACGAGTCGCGGATCTTCTCCCTCACGGTGCGGACATAGGCCTCGGCGTCCTCGCGCGTGCGCAGGGCCGCGCGGGTCGCATCCGATCGGGCCTCGGCCTCGCGCACCCGTCCCGCGAAATATCGCTGGAGCATTTCGGGGAAGCGGTTCAGCACGGCAGGGGTCGGGGCTTTGGGCGGCGGGGGACTTGCGGCGAAGGCGCGATCGTGCGAGGCGATCGTCCAATAGGCTGCCGCCAGCGCACCGGTGCGCAGCATGTCGCGCCGAGTCCACGGTGCGGGCCGCGGTGAGCGATGGGTGATTTCGGGATGACGCCAATCCAGACGAGCGCTGTCCATGATTGAGGATGAACGCCAAGTGGTATCCGTGCCAAGTCCAGAGATGGAATTGCGCGCGGGGGGGGGATTCTCCACGTCCCGGCGGTCGAGCGATGGGCACGGGAGGGACGCCGGGCCGTGCCTGTCTCAAAACGTCATTGTTCCGTGGGAACAACAGATATCAACGCCCAGCAAGCAACATCGACATGGCCTTTCGATGGATTCGCCATGCGAGCATCCTGGGGAGGGCCCGAGGCCTGAGGCTGTCTCAAAACTCAAACGCCCAACATGGAACACCCAACAATCAATGCCCATCTGATGATAGAGGGGACTTCCAATGGTGTGCGGCGCGCGACAATGCACGGCATCTCACAGAGATGCCCTACAAAATTTGTAGGCCGCCTGTGCCAGGCGGCGCGGTTCATAGATTTTGAGACACGCTCGCCTCGCGGGCCGGGTTGGCCCGGGCGTTGCGCGACTGGTGAATCGCGGACGCCGGGGCCGGCGTCCCTCCCAACCGATACTGAGACACGAGCGTAGAGGTGATGACCTGGCGTCTTTCAATATGCTGTTAGGCGCTCTCCAGGGCGCGGAGGAGGTGGTGGGCGAATGCGGCGTTGTCGCACTGGACGTAGTGCATCGCGCCGCCCATGCGGACGTAGCTCTTGCAGAAGCGGAGGTAATATGCGGCGCTTGTCTTCGGGGGTTCGCCCTGCGACCAATCCCAGCCGCCGCCGTCTTGGAGATCGACGACATAGATGGCGTGGTCCGAGACGATGGGGCGCCCATGCTGAAGCCGCAGGTTGTTCGCGCAACTGAGAGACTTCTCAAAAACCTGCGGGCCCATGATGGCGGAACCGACGGAGAGTGCGACCCCGCCGTCGAGGCGATCCACGGATCCCGCGAAGAGCCTGAAGTCCAGATCCCCCGCTCGTCCGATCACCGCGCCGTTGAAAACGGGATGGCAGGTGATGATGTCGTAGCCGATGCCGGGATGAACGGTTGCGGGAATGCCGAGGCTCCAAGCCTGCGCGAGGATCGAGGCGTGTCTCCAGCGGTGCTCGATGCGCGCGGTGCCGCCTGGGATGCGTTGCTCGCGCATGGCGCGAAGGAGATCGGCGCGGGCGGCGGTCAGGGGGTGGGCGGGATCGTCGGCGATCGCGTTGGCGAGGGTATTGACTTCGGGCAGGGCGGTGCCGTCCTCCGCGATGAAGCGCCCGACCGATTGGCCGAAACCGAGGCCGTCGAGCGCGCCGGCCATCAGGGCCAGATGGATGTTGCGCGACGTCTCATCCCAGGTGCCGAAACAGCCGGCCGCAACGTTTTCGCGGACGCTTTCCGTGGAACGGCCCAGCCATGCATACTCCCAGTCATGGATGGCGCCGGCGCCGTTGGTGGCCACATGCGTCAGCCAGCCGCGCTCGATCAGGCGACCGACGATGGCTGCGGCGCCATTGCGAAGCAGATGGGCGCCGTAGATGAGCATGATGGCGGCTCCGCGGGCGCGGGCTGATCTGATTCGTGCCGCGCATTCGCCGACCGCGCCGACGGCCAGGGCGGGAAGGGGGGGTGGCGACGCATCGGGATCGATGAGGATGTCCTCGGCCCGGGTGAGGCTGTTGCGCTCGGCGAGGGGCCGCGTGCGGAGCTTCGCGAGATCGATAGGCCCCGCCTTTCGGCGGACCGCTGGGCGAGGGTCCCCGTTTGGTGCGGTCGTGCTCACGGGCCAAGAATCAATTCCAACAGCGATTGCGCATCGCGATAATCGGGTATGACGGCATGGGCCCCAACGCCGAGGAGGCGGGCACGCTTCCAGGCGTCCATGCGACCCGAGCCGTTGTGCTGCTCGTCGCTGGCGACGGCGACGGCCAGGCCGCCGACCTCGACAGTGTTCTCGATCTCAACATAGCCATCGCCAAACGCCAGCAGGGTGGCGCCAGCGATTCGATTTTCCTCGAGGATGCGGTCGATGACCATTTTTTTTGAAAACTTCTTGTAGTCGTCGAGCGCGCCATGCACGCGGCGTCCGAAGTAACGGGTGACATCCAGGAGGTCGGCCTCGCGCCTGACGAACGGCTCGTCGGTGCCGCTTGCGAGATGCAGGGTCAGGCCTCGGCGCGCCAGGGCCTCGAGCAGATCGCGTGCGCCGTGGACCAGCATGTCATCCGGCCGGATGGTCCCGGCCTCGATGCCTTCGAGCCGGTGCCGTATGCGCACATCGAGCCGGCGAAGGTATTCGTGCTTATACCAGAGGGGCTCGCGGGGTTCGCCGCCGCGTTCCCGAACGCGATCGGCCAATTGGATCATCTGATAGATCGTCTGCTTGCCGTTGAGGCGCATGATGTCCTCGAAGGCCAAATCCCGGCGGTCCTTTTCGCTTTCGCCGGGCAGCGGCGGGAGCATCTCGGCAAACATCGGGGTCATGACCTCGGCCCATCCCGCGCGGATGAGCGAAAGGGTCCCATCCCAATCGAAGAGGACGTGGTGGATGCCCCCGCGCGGTGCGAAGCCCGGAGCGAACTCGACCGGACCGGTGAAGGCGGGCGTCCGATGGCGGGAGTCAGTCTGGGGCATCGGTGGGGTGTTATAAGGGTGGCAGGGCGATGCGGTCAATGACGGCGGTTGAGCCCGTGCTCTCGCTTGGGGCGAACGTGCGCAGAAGGCTCGATCGCGCCCGCCGCTGCCGCCCTCCCGCCATTCTCGCGCGGAATCCGAAGGCGACTGCGGTCTAACCGATCCAAAGGCCCTCGACGCGGATTTGCAGGCCCTCGTTTGACCGGTTGACGAAATTCACGAGCCCGCTGTGCCGCCACTGTAGCATGCACATGCGGGGCTGGAAATAGTACCGCATGCCGATCTTGATCTCGGAGCGGGGGTGCGTGGCCAGGCCCTCGTATCCCTCGGCGATGTAGTAGCCGAGGTCCTTGTAGCCCTGCTGCCGGGGCTGGAGGGGACCCGTCACGCACCAAACGATGACGCCCGTGCGCGGATCGACATTCATCGCGATGCCGCAATGCGTGATGGGGCAACCGCAGGACATGCCGAGAGGCCGCCCGATCAGGACATCGCCCACCCGCACATCCATCTCGCGCGTGATGAGGGGATTGTGCGGGAGGATGATTTCGCGTGGTCCGGGCTCTTCGGGAAAATGTTCGAGGTAGAAATCGAACTCGCGCCCGAGGCTATCGCGCCACTGCGGGGACTCGTGCGCCCCGGGACCTGCCGCGCCGCACGCCGCGCAGGCAGATGGGCCGCACGACGCGGGATCACAGGGCGCATCCGAGATCGGTCGCGTCGGCGCGACCGCCACCGCGTTTTCGGATCCCGTGATCCGGTTTGATGAAAGATGGATGCATCGCTTCAGCATCTGGGGTTCGGTCTCCAGTCGCACGGCCATCTCCGCGCAGGTTCTGAATCCGCAGACCCCGCAATCGAGTCCCGGCAGTTCATTTGCAGTCGTTGTCATTTCGATTCCCTTTCTTCATGGCTTTGTCGTGGCGCAACGCGTCATCCCTGGACGCAGGGAGGCCACGGCGTTGGGTAGAATCTTCAGAAGTCGATCGACTTCCTTGTGGGTGTTGAATCGGCCCAATGTGATTCTGAGCGAGCCGCGCGCGCAGACCGGGTCGAAGCCCATCGCCAGCAGAACGTGCGACGGTTCGCCCGCGTGGTGCGCGCTGCAGGCACTGCCCGACGATATGGCGATTCCCGCCTCGTCCAACTCCAGCAGAAGCTTGATGGCCTCGCCCTCCAGGCCGTGAAACCCAAGGCAGATGTGCCCCGGGAGACGCCGGGTCGGATGGCCGATCAGGTTGGTGCCCGGGACTCGCTCGATCACCGCCCCGATGATGCGGTCGCGCAGCGCGACAAGCTTGACGTTTTCGGCGGCCATCGTGGTACGCGCCAGCTCGGCCGCGCAACCGAAGCCCACGATCCCGGCGACATTTTCCGTGGCGGAACGCAGCCCGCGCTCCTGGCCGCCGCCGCGAATCAGGGGTTCGATCCTTGCGCCCCTGCGGACGTACAGTGCGCCGACGCCCTTCGGCCCGTGGAGCTTGTGGGCGGAAATCGACATCAGATCGACGGGCGTCTCCCGCACGTTCAGGGGGATCTTGCCTGCCGCCTGCACCGCGTCCGTGTGAAACAGGACGCCGGACTCGCGGGCCATTTGGGCCAATTCGGTCAAGAACTGAATGGTTCCGACAACGTTGTTGGCCGCCATGATCGAGATCAGGCGCACTTCCGGGCGCAGCGCCGCCAACAGCGCGGCCGGATCCACGAGCCCCTCGTCATTTACGGGCAGGCTCGTGACCATCGTCCCGCGCCGCGAAAGGTGGCGCGCCGTCTCTAGGACGGACGGGTGTTCGATCGCGCTGGTTATGATGCGGGCGCCCGATAAACCCGAGGCATCGGCGGTGCCAGCCAGCGCCATGTTGTTGGACTCGGTGCCGCTCGCCGTGAAGACGATCTCGTCCGGTGACGCACTTATCAGGGCGGCCACCCGCTCCCGCGCCTCCTCAACGGCGGCGCGTGCCCTCCTGCCGGGTTCGTGCAGGCTGGATGCGTTGCCAAACTCGGCCCGCAGGTACGGCTCCATCGCCGAAGCGACGCGCGGGTCCACGGGCGTGGTGGCCGCATGGTCCATATAGATCCGCAAGGCCATGGCTATTCGCCCCGGTAGAACACCTGATTCTCCAGCGGGCGGACGACACCGAAATGCGACTGCCACCCAACTTCCTTTTTACCGACGCAGATGGTGCACGTGCCGACCGGGGGATTGCCCCGAAGCAGCATGCGGCCCGCCGCGTCCGGGGAGGAGCGGACCATGTCCACCAGCGGGTCGATGCCGATCCCGTGGAGGGCATTGACCTCGCGGATGCGCACCGAGGGTGCGACATCCTGGATCCGAGCGCGGAAGACCTCGCGCTCCGCCTGGGAGACGCGGTCGATCTTGGTCACCACCGCGACATCGGCCAGCGATAGCATCGGCCCAACCTTCAGGGGGAGGTTCATTCCGCTCGTGGCCTCGAGCACGATCATCCCGAGCCCGGTGTCCACATAGGGGGAACAGCGCAGGCAGAGGCCCGCGGTTTCCACCACCAGCGCGGTGCTGCCGGTCCTGTTGGCCCACTGGAGCGCGTCGCCCAGCACCATCACGTTGCAGTGATCGGGACAGAGTTCGCCCGAATAGACCTTTTTCGTCGGGATCCCAAACTCCCGGGCGAATTGCTCGTCCTCCTCGGCGTATTGGACATCGATCTTCAGGAAGACCACGCGATCGCCGGCGTCGATCAATTTCCGGATCATGTGCCGGAGGACCGATGTTTTGCCGGTGGTGGCCGGCCCCGCGCAGATGACCAGTTTCAAGAGAACTCCTCCATCATCTCCGCGGTCAGGCGCCCGCCGATGCGAATCCGGTCGCGCAGGCCCGACAGCAGGTCATCGAGCCTGCTGACGCGAACGGAGCAGGCGCGCTCGTGCTCGTCGGTGTGGAGGACCTGAGTCATGGAGCCACCGCCGATCACGATCCTGTAATCGGACAGAAGGGCGATGCGGGGGTCGTGCGTCACGAAGATGAAGATCTTTTGGTACTGGCGAAGCAGCTCCAGCGCGCGGGTGCGGTGGATGCCCGCGTTCTCGACCTCGTCCAGGAGGACGATCGGCGTGTTGCAGATGATCGTCGCGTCGGCGATGAGCAGGGCGCGCGTCTGCCCGCCGGAGAGCTCCGTCATGCGGCTGTGCACCAGGATCGGTTCGCCCGTGAGCTGGTTTGCGAAAGAGAGAGCCTTGCCCACCAGCGCGTCGACCTGGCTGTGGTCGGTCGTCCGGATCCTCGCGTGCGTCGTCAGGAATTCGTTCACAGGAAGGTCCGCGAGGAATGTCGTGTGCTGGGTTATCAGCGCGATCGGGTTGCGGGCCGGATTGTCGCGGTATTCTGCGGGCGCGACCTGGCCGTTGATCAGGATGCGGCGACCCGTCGGCGTGTTCGCATTGGCGAATAGTTCGATGTCGTTGATCAGCGTGGTCTTTCCAGAGCCCGTGGGCCCAACGATGCTCGCCACGTCACCCATCTTCAGCTCGATCTGTTCGACCGGCTCCCTTTGGCCGTCGCGGCCGTGTCCGCCCAGTATCGTTATCGTCTTTATCATGTGTACATCTCCTATCCCATCGGCTTAGTCATATAATGCGGCAAAAGATCACATGACGTCGGCGAGCGTCGTCCCCTCCAGCGTGTCGGACACGAAATTCCGGATTTGCCGGAACACCTTCACGAGACCCTTCTCCTTTTCGATCGGCGTTGGCTCATAGAAGTATTCGCTGACGGAGTCCGTTGGGGCGAGGGCGCCGTCGAAGAGCCGGATGACCTGCGCCAGGGAGATTGACTTCGCGGGCTGGGCGAGGCGGTAGCCCCCGCCCTGGCCCTTCTGGCTGCGAACGTATTTGGCGCGCTTCAGCGCGAGCAGCAGTTGTTCGAGAAACTTGGGCGGGATCCGCTGCGCCCTCGCGATGGTCTCGACGGTCACGTAGCCGTCGGACTTCTCGCGGGCCAGTCGCAGGAGCGCCAGCAGGGCGTATTCGCTTCGCGCGGTGAGTTTCATGGCGCAAATATGATTAACCTTATGGGGTAAGTTATATAAACCGTGGCCCGCGTCAAGCGCATTTTTGGGCGCCTGGCTGGCCCGCGAAGTGGACCCGGGGTGCGGGCTGCCGCCAAAGGGGGCGCGGTCCGCGGGGGCCGGGTGGGGAGGGGGGCTGGTTATCCGGCGAGCGACCAGGGTGCGCGGTAGCTGCGGCCCAGCAGGTGATTGGCGAGGTCGTCGTTCGTGAATCGTTCTGTGGTGGGGTCCCAGCGCAGGTTGCGCTTCAGGCGCATGGCGATGTTGCCGATGTGGCAGAGCGTGGCGGTGCGGTGGCCGACCTCGACCGGGGCCAGTGGCTCGCGGCGGTTCTTGACGCAATCGAGGAAGTTGCGGAAGTGGTTGGTGCCGGAGCCGAGGTGGATGTCGCTGGGACCGATGATCGCAGTCCTGAGGGATGGCGGGTCGCAGAGGAAGCCGGCCGTCCAGAAGCCGGTTTGGACGAAGCCCTCGGTGCCCTCGAAGCGGCAGGCGATGGGCTCGTCGCTCTGCGCGCATTCCAGTTCGACGCCGTTGGCGTAGCGGGCGCGGAAGTGGACTTTTGTGGCGACGTTGAAGAGGCCGTCGGTGGGAAATTCGCTGCCGGCGTCTTCGACCTCGACGGGGCCGGAGTGATCGGTGCCATTGGCCCATTGCGCCAGGTCGAGCGAGTGCGCGCCGGTGTTGGTCACCTGTCCGCCCGAGTAGTCGAGGATGAACCGGAAGTTATAGAGGCACCTGTCCTTGTGGTACGGTTCCCACGGTGCGGGGCCGAGCCACATGTCGTAGTCGAAACCCTCGGGAACCGGCATCGGCTTCCACGCGGCGGTCGGGCCGGTCTTGTTCCAACCGGGGACATACGCGGTCATCCGTTTCAATTCGCCGATGCGGCCGTTTCGAACGAGCTCGCAGACGAACCTCAACCGTGGTGCCGAGCGGTGGTGGCTGCCGGTTTGGAGCACGACGCCGTGGCGGCGCACGGCATCGGCCATCGCCCGGCCCTCCTCGACCGTCAGGCTGAGCGGTTTCTCGCAATAGATATCCTTGCCGGCCCTCGCCGCCATGATCGCCATCGTCGCGTGCCAGTGGTCAGGCGTGACGATCGCCACGACATCCACGTCCTTGCGGGCCAGCACCTCGCGGAAATCGCGATAGGCATCGCAGCCATGGTATGTCCCCGAGCGCCGCTGTTCGGCGTAATGCTTCTCCACCATCGCGCGGACTGGCTCGCGGCCGAGGAACTGCTGGTCGGTCTTGTAGCCGTAGCTTGCGCGGTTCACGTCGCAGACGGCGACGACCTGGACGTCCGGCTCCGCGAGGAACGCGCGGGTATCCTGGGAGCCCTGGTTGCCCGTGCCGATCATCGCGACGTTGATGCGGTTGCTCGGGGCGACGGTGCCGCTGGCCGATGCCGGGAGGATGCATGGGGCGCCGAGCATCGCTGCGGTGGCCCGGATGAATCCTCTGCGTGTCAATTCGGGTGGCTGTTTCACGATGGGGTCCTCCTTGGGGATTCTGGAACGGAACGTCGCCTGCACGAGGCCCGTGCCGTGATCATCGTGGCGCGGGCGTGCGTGCTCATGGCGGGGCGGTATCCGGGAGCAGGTTGTCGGCGATCTGGTTGCCCTTGCCGCCGACGATGCGGATAGGCGCGGCCCTTCCACCCGCGGGGCGATTGTCCTCCACGATGCAGTCGGATACGCGCACTCGCTCGCAGTTCTCCACGAGCACGCCACCGTTGGCGCAATTCAGGATGGTGCAACCGGTGACGTTCATGCGGCGGCAGTCGCGCAGGATGAGCCCGGCGCCGTCCGCCAGCGTGCCGTTGATCTGCAGGCCCACGAGCGTGCAATCGGCGCATCCGGAGAAGAGCAGGCCGTCGCGGCTGCCCGGAGGGTAGTCGGGGTTGCGATCGAAGAGGTTCGAGCCCAGCAGGATGTTCGAGCAGTCCTCGACCAGCAGATTGTGACTGGCGGCCCCCATGAAGTGATTCCCCGTGATGGTGACGCCGCGGGCATGCTTCAGGTGGATGTTCGCCTGGACGTCGCTGAGCACGTTGTGGCCTATCTGGAAGATCCCGGCCTTATGCGGTTCGGCGGCGCTTCGGCCCACGAAGCGGATGTTGGCCGAGTTGGTCCCCCCCGCGGTGTGCTGCAGCGTGCACCCGACGATCGCGCCTTCGCGGACTGATCCACTCGTTGTGTCGATGAGTATATTGGCGGCCGGGGGTGCCCCCGGGGAGCGCGACATGTTGGCCTCGATGTCGCAGGTGCCGATCTGGAGATTTCGGATCTCGCTGTTGCGGACGACGATCCCGCCGCCGGCGTTGTAGCTGATGTGGCAGTTGCCGACGTTGATCTGGTGGAGGTTGAGGTCCTCGAGCAGCAGGCCGACCTCCCGGTTGTTGTAGAGATGGCATTCGGAGATGATCACGTTCCGGTTACGCCGCACGAGATGCAGGCCGTGCAGCGCCTCGCGCACCGTGACCCGGGTGACCGTCGCCTGCATGGTGCCCTCGATGCGGATGCCGACTGCCTGCGGATGGCGGCCGACGATCTCCAGGCCATCGATCATCGGCGTCCGCTCATGCGGCCACACCTCGGGTTTGAACGAGGAGGGGCCGGCCGTGCCGCCGTGCGTGCCGATCAGGTGCAGGGCCGGCCCTGGACCCTCCATCAATAGCGTGGCGGTGCCGCCGCCCGCGATGGAGAGCGGGCCCACGCGATCCAATGCCGCGGTAACGGGGCGGGTGATTCGAAAGGTGCCGCGCGGCAATGTCACCGGCCCACCGCGGTCCACCAGGCGTTGCAGGGCCGCGGTGTCATCGGTCCTGCCGTCGCCCGCGAGGGCCAGATCATCCGCGGCGCGTGCGGCGACCGTGGTGAACAAAGCCCACCCGACGGCCGCCACCAACGGCAGCGGCGCGGGCAGTCGGCCACATTGCCTGGGCCAACCCCTTCCCGCTGCCTCAGACATTCTCGGGGATCTCGTAGCCCTTGCGGTATTCGGGCTTGATGAACTTGTTGGCCCGCTCGTTGTCGAAGCACACCTTCTCGGCATCGTACTTCAGCGCCACGTTGCCGACGCGATGCGCGATGTTGCTCATGTGCGCGATCACGTTGCTCGCGTGTGCGATGGAGATGTCCGCGTTCGGCTTCTTCCTGCCCTTGATGCACTCCAGGAAATTCTTGTAGTGCTCCGCATCGCCAGCCTCGCCGAGCATCTTCTCAACGATGCGCGACTTGGACTGCTCGACGACGAAGCCGCCGCCGTGCCGGCCCACGATCATCAGGAGCTCCGAGCCGTAGAGCTCGATGCGCGTGGAGTTCTGGGTCCAATCGGGCACCAGGGTCTTGCGGCGCAGCGCGTCGCTGCTCTTCTCCATGTATTTAGGGTATCCCGAGAGCTCGAAGGTCATCACGAACGACCCGAAGTCCCAGTTGCTGATCTGGACATCGGGCACCTCGGAGTCATCGCCCCTGTGGGCGTATCGTCCGCCGATGGATCGGACGTTCGTCGGGAAGCCCGGGTCGCCCATGAGCATCAGGGCGAGATCGATCTGGTGGATGCCATCGTCGCACGTGTCGCCGCCGCAGAAGTCCCAGTAGTTATGCCAGCCCCCCGAGAAGATCTGCTGGTGATAGGGCCGCACCGGCGCGCGCCCCAGCCAGCGGTCCCAATCGAACCCCGGCGGCTGCGTGCCCGGATCGCCCAGCTTGAAGGCGTTGCCGGATTTCAGGTTGAACACCTTGACCAGGCCGATCTTCCCCAGTTTCCCGCTCCTCACGATCTCCCGCGCCGCGAGGTTGTACTCCTTGGAGCGGTTCTGGGTCCCCACCTGGACGATCTTGTTGTACTTGCGCGCGGCCTCGACCATCTTGCCGCTCTCCCAGATGTTGTGCGAGTGCGGCTTCTCGACGTAGACGTCCTTGCCCGCCTGGCAGGCCATGATCGCCAGCGGGGCGTGCCAGATGTCCGGGGTCGCGATGACGATCGCGTCGATATCTTTTGCGTCGAGGATCTTCCGGTAGTCCTTTTCGAGCCGCGGTTTGGTCTTCTGCGGCTCCGAGATGAACTGCCAGCATTTTTCGAGGCGGTCATCGCTCAGGTCGCAGAGGGCGGCGCAATTGGCCCCGCCCTCCTCGATCATGACTCGGATGACGAACCGCCCCCGGCCGCCACAGCCGATCAGGGCGACATTCGGCCTCTCGTTCGCGCCCGCCACCTGCTGGGCGCGCGCGGCCGATAGGGTCGTCCCGGCGAGCGCCATCCCGGCGGCGGTTTTGCCCGAAGTTTCCAGGAATGAGCGGCGTGTGAGTTTGTTCATCGTAGGCTCTCCAATCTCTTTGACATCCACTTTTACTCTCGCGATGCTGCGGCCGACAATCCAACTCCGTCCAAAAAAATACCACTTTTTGACAAGGCGGGATCCATGCGCCAACCCCCCTCGATACCGCATATCGCGCTGCTGGTGGAGACATCCCGGGAATACGGCCGGGGCCTGCTGCGGGGCATCATCCGTTACCAGCGGGAACATGGTCCGTGGTCCATCTATTTCAAGCCGCACGGGCTCGGGGAACCGCCGCCGTCATGGCTCGCGGCGTGGCGAGGCGACGGCATCCTCGCGCGCATCAACGACCGGCGCATGGCCAGGGCGGTGCTGCGGACGGGGGTGCCGGCGATTGACCTCCGGAGCGCGCTTCACGATGCCGGGGTGCCCATCGTGGGGATCGACACTCTCTCGGTGGTGCGCTTGGCGGTCGGGCATTTCCTGGATCGCGCCTTTCGGCACTTTGGTTTTTGTGGGACACCCTACGGCGAGCACCGCTATCAGGACGAGCGCTCTGATCAGTTTGCCCGGATGGTGGCGGCGCGAGGGTTCCGCTGCGACGTCTACCAGCACCCGAGGCCACTTCCCACCTCGTGGGAGCAGGAGCAGAACCATATCGCCGGATGGCTCAGGGCGCTCCCCAAGCCGGTGGCCGTGATGGCCTGCCACGATGACCGGGGCCAGCAGGTTCTGGACGCCTGCCTGCGGGCGGGCCTTGCGGTGCCGGACGAGGTCGCCGTTCTCGGGGTGGACAACGACCCGTTCCTCTGCAACCTCACGACGCCACCGCTATCGAGCATCGACGTGAACCCGGATCGCATCGGCTACGAGGCGGCGGCCCTTTTGGACCGGCTCATGCGCGGCCGAAAACCCCCGCGGCGCCCACATCTGATCGAGGCCCGTGGCCTCGTCGTGCGGCAGTCCACGGACATCACGGCCGTGGATGACGCGCAGGTGGCACGATCCGTGCGGCTCATACGCGAGCATGCGTGCGAGGGCCTGGGCGTGGGGGGCCTGCTGGGGGATGTTCCGGTGTCCCGGAGCGCCCTGTTCCGACGGTTCAAGGAGGCGCTGGGTCGTTCGCCCAAGGACGAGATGACGCGCGTGCGGCTGGAGCGGGCCAAGGAACTTCTCTGCGAGACGCACCTTCCCGTGGCCGAGGTGGCGGGGCGGGTCGGATATCGCGAATCCAAGTACTTCATCCAGGTCTTCCACCGCATCGTCGGCATCACGCCTTTGCGCTACAGGAAGATCCTGGGGCGGATCTGAAACTTCAGGCAGTGTTCGCGGGCGCGGCTCGTGCCCCGACCCAGGATCCGGGCCGGGAGGGCTTTGGACTGCGGTGGCAGAGTCCGGCAACCGCCGGACGGCGCCACCGCTTTGGCACCGGGCGGGACGCCGGCTCCGCCGACCGCGGAAAGCGGCGGCGTCGCCGCCGCACTCCAAAACGCGAGGCATGGTCCAGGGCTCCGGGAAAGGGCGCGAGCTTGTGCTGTGCCGTCGATTCGCTTTGCCACCGCAGTCCCAAACGGCCCCGCCCTTCCGTGTGATCGAGACGGCCGGATCGAGTCCTCCGGAATCGATGCTCAATTCTCTCGGGAGTAACTGCCGTACCTTAAGATCGCGTCGCGCATCGCCATCACGTTCTCGGGTCTCATGTCGTCGGTGAGGCTATTGCTCGAGGAGATGACGTAGCCGCCGCCTTGGCCGATGACCTCGATCCGCCGTCGGACCTGCGCCTCGATGTCGGGCGGCCGTTTGTGCACCAGGTCATCCATGAAGATGTTTCCGATGATCGCCACGCGATGGCCGTGGGCGGATTTCACGGCCTCGATGTCCATCACGTCGGGTTGGATGGGGTGGATCGCCGACTGGCCCAGTTGCAGCCACGGCTCGAGCATGGGCGTCATGTTGCCGTCGCTGTGCGTGATGAGGGGCAGCGGGCAGGCAGCAACGGCCTCTTTCTCCACGGCGAGTATCTCTTTCTCGTAGAAGGAGGGCTGGAAGAGGGGGCCATCGTTGAAAGCCACGTCGTCAAAGGCCCAGACGACATCAAAGCCAATCTCGGCGATGATCGGCAGCAATCGGGTCGTCCAGTTGGCATAGCCGTCATGGACGAGCCGGATGAGGTCCGGGTCATCGGCCATGGCGTACGAGAAACCCTCCACGCCCATGCTGAGCAGGGTCGCGCCGATCCCCAGTCGCACGGCGGCCACCGCGCAGGAGTCCCCCTTGTGGGCAACGAACGCTTTCGCGTTAGCGATAAAGGCGGGATCGTCGGGTGGCGGCAACTTGAAGTGCTTCCTGTAGTCGTCTCTTGTTCGGATCATGCCATCGCCCACGATCACGGGGCTGTTGGGCGCCTTTTCCATCCTGCGCGCAAAGATCGGCGCGAAAAAACAGAAGTTGATATTGTCTTTGCCGAGGGCGCGGTTGACCTTCTTCTGCTCCTCGGCGAGTTGGGCGCCGGAGGCCTTCGGGTAGCCGTCGGGCGCGACCGACCAGTCCACGCGGATGGGTTCGCCGCACACCGCCGAGGCAATGGCGTTGCCGACGATGCCCTCCATCCACGGCACGCGGTCGGGGATCTTTCGGCGCAGGGCGGCCAGGACACGTTCGCGCGATGTCATTGCGGGATATGGCGACGTTATGTGGGTGCCTCCCCTCCACCTATATCTCGCTCCACTGGCCGGGGATTGGCACCGGGTATCGTCCCCGGGCGTCGGCCTGGACCGGTGGCGGGCTGTCGGTTGAAAGACTTTCCAGGTTCGGGCAGAACTGGAAATCAGAAGCCATCGCCTCATCGCGGGTGATCGTTTTGCCGGAGTGGACGGCGGCTCGCCCCATGATGTCCGCGAGGTTGGACAGTGCCGCGCGCTCGGCCTCGTTGTGCGGCCGGTCGTTGCGGATGGCGTAGAGCAGCGCGTTCCATTCGGCCTGCCAGTGCGTGCAGTTTTCCCTCTCGGCCTTCCAGGCCACGTTGTCGTTGGCGATCCGCTGATCTTTGAAGATGAGCGTCTCATCGCGGTGGCCGCCCTGCCAGGGGAAGAGGGCCGCGCATTTCGTCCCATGGATGTAGGTCGCGAAGTCGTTGTGGCAACTCGGGAGCCAGCGGGTGACGTGATAGGCCTTGGTTCCGTCGGCAAAGGTCCACTCGATGGAGAGGGAATCCAGATTCTGCCCGCAGTCGGCGCTATTGGCGATCCGGCCGCCGATGCCGTGCGCGGCAATCGGCCAGGCATTCTTGATCCAGCAGATCTCGTCGACCTGGTGGATGTTCATCTCGGCGAACAGGCCGCCGGACACCCAGAAGAAATGCGTGAAATGGCCGATCTGCCAGTCGAGCTCTCTTTCCTCAGGTTTTCGCGGTTTCAATATCCCGCAGGCGTGCATCCGGTACGTCCGGATGGACTGGATGTCGCCGAGTTGGCCGTCGCGGATCCGGCTGATGAGTTCCTGGCGGTTTTTTGAATGGCGGGCCATCAGGCCGGCGGCGATCTTCAGGTTCTTCTTTTTCGCCACCTCGCCCGCCCGGATGATTCGGCGCACGCCGGGCGGGTCGCACGCAAAGGACTTCTCCATGAAGACATTGACGCCTTTGGCCACCGCATATTCCAGTTGGGCGGGCCGCCACGCCGCATAGCCGGCAAGCATCGCGATGTCGCCCGGCCGCAGACAATCGATGGCTTTCTTGTAGGCGTCGAATCCGATGAAGCGCCTATCGGCCGGCACGTCCATGCGGTCCGCGAATTGTTCGCCCAGCACGCGGCGGGAACCCTCCAGCCGTTTCTCGAAGAGATCGGCCATCGCGACGAGCTTCACCGGTCCATGGGGTGACTGCATGGCATCGGCCACCGCGCCGCTGCCGCGGCCGCCGCACCCGATCAAGGCCAGCCGGATGGTGTTGTCTTCTCGGGCGTGTACCGGTGGAATCGCCGCGTCCGCCAGCGCGACTCCGGCCGCCGCCTTCCCGGAATTCTTCAAGAACGCACGGCGTGTCAGTCGATGTTTCGCGCCATCCTCTCCCTGCCTCTTCCCCATGATGGCCCCTTTTACCCCTCGGATGCCGCGGCCCGCAACCAACATTATCCCGGAGATCGCCGTTTCACGCGCCCGTTTTTTTGGGGGCGGGTCCTTTTTGCTTGTCCGCCCCGACCCCGATGGCAGACCATGGCGCGGTGCACAACAACCGAACCTCACGCGCCATGAGCGCAGATTTAGTCACACATATTTCTCGTCGTCGGTTTCTGCGGGCGGCGGGGGGCCTGGCCGCCGCCGCAGTGGTTGGGCTGCCGCGTCGCGGGGTTGCCGCGCCGGTGGCGAACATCATCGAGACGAAAGTCATCAGCCAGCAGCCCCAATTCTATCACGGGTGGCCGACCGTGGCGCGGCGGCGAAACGGCGAACTCTGGGTGACGTGGTCTGGCGGACGCGAGGCGCACGTGTGCCCGTTCGGCCAAGTGTGCTCGATGACGTCAAAGGACGACGGTGCCACCTGGAGTCGCGCGCGGGTGCTCTATGATGGGGCGATCGACGACCGTGACTCGGGCGTCATCGAGACGGCGAAGGGCGCGCTGCTGGTCACAACCTTCAGCTCGCTCGCCTATGAGGATATCCTGACGAAGGCTGAGAAATCGGGCAAGTGGCCAGCAGAAAAGATCGCGCTCTGGAAGGCGACGCGCGATTTCATGACTCCCGCGCAACGGAAGGCTGCGTTGGGCGAGTGGCTGTTGCGTTCCGCGGATGGGGGAATCACTTGGTCGGCGCCCATCGCCACCATCGCGAACAGCCCCCATGGTCCCATCCAGCTCGGGGACGGTCGGTTGCTCTATGCCGGGAAGCAGCTCTGGACAGGGGATAGGAGGATCGGGGTTGCCGAATCCAAGGACGACGGCCTGACATGGCGGTGGCTCGCGGACATCCCGACGCGCGATGGCGACGAGGTGCCGAAAGGTTACCACGAACTGCATGCGGTCGAAACCGCCGAAGGCGCGATCATCGCCCAGATCCGCAACCACAACAAAGCGAACGCGGGCGAGACCTTGCAGACGGAGTCCAGAGACGGGGGCAAAACATGGAGCATGCCGCACCCGATCGGGGTGTGGGGTTTGCCCTCGCACCTGCTGCGCCTGCGCGATGGCCGCCTGCTGATGACGTACGGGCATCGCCGCGCGCCCTTTGGGAACCAAGCGCGCCTCAGCACCGATGGTGGCAAGACGTGGGGCGAGGCCATGATCATATCGGGCGACGGCATCGGCGGTGATCTCGGATATCCCAGCACCGTGGAGTTCGCCGATGGGTCGCTGTTGACGGTCTGGTACGAGAGCATGAGGGAGCCCAAGCTTGCCGTGTTGCGCCAGGCCCGCTGGAGGCTCTCGTGCTAGATCGCATGCTCCCGCGCGCCCTCCTGTCGGCGGTCATTCGGGGCCACCACCGGGGCAGAAAATGAAACGTGGGAGCGCGCTTGCACGCGATTCGCGCGTGGAATCGCCTGCAAGCAGGCTCCTGCGATTCGGTGTCTGGATTCTCCAGTCAGCGCCGGCCCCGGCTCGCGCTTCGCGCGCGGCCAAAGCGGTGGCGCCGTCCGGCGGTTGCCGGACTCTGCCACCGCAGTCCAAAACCCGCCCGGCGGGAACGGGCCACGCAGGCCGTCATGGAAGATCGATGACGACTTTGAATGTGCGGTTAGGCGTTGGCGCAGGCGGATCGCGGGAATCGCTGGTCGTGCGACGGATCGCTACCGTAGATCCAGGCACGCGACGGCGCCCTCGGCATTTCGAACGAAGATCCTGCCGCCCGAAAGGACCGGCGATGTCCAGCAACGGCCGTCGAGGACCCGTGCCTTGATCAGTGGCCTGTAGCCTTCGCCGGAGGCCCCGGCGACCAGCAGGGTGCCATCTTCTTGAAGGGCGATGAGTTTCTCATCGGCGATGATGAGCGAGCCCTGGCGGGTGTCATCGGCCGTCCACCTTGTCTCTCCGGTGTTCCAGTCGAGGCAGGCCAATCGATTGTCGTCGAAGCCGTAGAGGTGGCCCTTCCAGAGCACCGGGGTGGATAGTCGGCTCCGGAGGTTCTTGTTGCGCCAGAGCTGCAAGGGGATGGCCGGGGCGATGTCAAAGAGTGCGCAACCCACGCCGTGCCCCGTCGAGACGAATAGCTTTTGTGCCGCGACGATGACATCTGGCGCATTCTGGTCCCACGTCGTTCGCCACGGCACCCGCGCCAGCACGCCGCCGTCGTTGGCCCGGACCGTCACGATCTCGTGCCCGCTGAGAAAGGCCAAGGCTTGCTCGGGGCCGCGCTGGAACGGGACAGGGGAGGAATACCCCGGGCGGCCGGGGCCGTTGTCCCAGGCCACGCGGCCGGTGGCCTTATCCAGCGCGGCGCCGGCCGAACCGACCGCCAGGATGAGTCTGTCGCCCATGATCAGCGGCGATCCGGCGAAACCCCACCAGACGCGGTAGTCCTGCTTAGTCGTGGGGGGTGGGTCGAAATCCTTGGACCAAACGATGCGTCCGGTGGCCGCGTCCAGGCAGAGGCAGTGGCCCGATTTGCTGATCGTGAAGGCCTTCCCGTTATCGATCGCGGGCGTGGCGCTTGGGCCGCCCTCGTACGAAAGCGGCTGGAGTGGGCATGGGTAGGAATGTTTCCAGATCTCCTTCCCGGTCTCGGCGTCGAGGCAAAAGATCGTATCGGCATTGCCGGTGTTCCCGAGCGTATATGCTTTCCCCCGGGTGATGGCAAAGGAGGAGAACCCTTTTCCGACCGAAGCCTTCCACAGCACCCTGGGGCCTTCGGGGGCCCACGCCCAGTTCAGCCCGCGCTCGGCGGAGATCCCGTTCCGATGGGGCCCTCGCCAACAGGGCCAATCGTAACCGCCGCCGCCGCGACTTGCCTGTTCGCCTCTGGCGTGTCCGCCCGAGAGCGCGAGGCAGAAAGCGATGGCGCACCACGCGTGAAGGGTCGACGACGGTGTCTCGGTCGGATATGACATTCTTCTGCCATGTGACACTGGTGGCCGACGCCTGGGATTTCGGCTCATGTCGAGATGCTCCACGAGGTCAACGTCGGGAAATCACGACGACGCACCGGAATCCCGTTTTGTCGTTCTGCTCGTTAGGACGAAGACAGAATCGGCGGGATGCCACGACGATGCCCGCAACGCTATCCCACCAATGGCAACCTCGCGCCACGCGGCGGAGCTGGCCGCTCTTGATGTCGGCCAATTGTTCGGGCCTGAGGTCGGGCCCGCCCGACTCCTTCTGTTTTCGATAGATTGCCTCCGTGTACCAGTCGTCGGTCCATTCGCGGACGTTGCCAATCATATCGTAGAGCCCCGTCTTTGTCGCACGGTGGTTGCCGACTGGGGCGGTTCGCGGATAATCGTCCCTGTGCCCCCGTATGACCGAGGATGGATCTCCGCTGTCTCCTATGATCGCTTCTTCCCCCGCGAGGTTCTCGGCGCCTTTGGGCGGTGGCCACCGATCGCCCCAGGGGTACTTGTCCTTTCCGACCGCCGCATCCCATTCATCGTCGGTGGGGAGGCGATAATCCAAGCCCTCCTTCTTGGACAGCCAGGCGCAGAAGGCCTTGGCCGCGCCATGGCTAACCATGACCACCGGATCATTCGGCGTCTGCTTAAAGGATGGTTTCTCATTCCACTCGTACCCCTTGTCTTTGACAAACGCTCGGAAGTCCTTCACGCGGGTCTCCCAGATGCAGAAGAGCACCGTTGTGCCCCTCACCGGCACAAACTTCATGCCCAGCGAGTTGACCCACGGACGATCCATCGTCGCGTCGTTTGGGCCGATGGCCACCGGTGCGACCTGTCGATCGTCGCCGGCCCTGACCGCTCCGGCGCCCGCCGCCACTCCGGTTCCCAGCGCCGCCAGCACCACGCCAAGACATGCCAGGGATTTGGCGGTCACTAGCGTCCCTTTTCAGGGGATCCGCATGCGTGCCCGGGCGCGTTCCTCTCGCCGGGGAAGAACACCGCGAGGGCCGCGACGCATGCGGCGCACAGCGCGGCCGAGCTGAGCCAGATCCCGGTCCAGTTTCGGATCTTGTGGCCATCGGCAATGGCGGTGAACCAGTCGCCGACTTCGCCGCCGACGAGGCCGCCGAAAAAGAACCCGAGGCTGATGAAAAAGACGCCGTAGATATTCTGCATGCTGCCGCGCACGTCGGGGGGCGATATGCGGTCGACGTACATGTAGCCGACGGCCAGAAAACAGCCGAAGCAGAAGCCGTGCAACGCCTGGCCGATCGCTGCGAGCGCCAGCCTGCCGGCAAAGGGGAGATCCAGGGCAAAGACGAGCGAGAACAGGAGGCAGCGGGCCGTGTACGCCGATGCGCCGATGAGCAAGGTCCTCTTGAATCCGATGCGCTTGAGGAGGAATCCTAGGATGGCCATGACGCCGAGCTCGCACCATTGCCCGATCGAACTGATGCGCTGTTCGACCGCACCCCAGCCGCCGGTGTCGAGGATGTCGCGGAGGAAGGGGCTGTTGAAGACGAAGAAGAACTGGTGGGCGATGCAGATGAAGAACGTGACCACGACGATGACGAGGAAAGGCCGTTGGCGCAGCATGGCCATGACGACGCCGGGGGCGTATTTGTGCCGCTCATCGCGGACGGGCGGCGTGTGTGGCAGCGTCAGGCAGTAGGCGGCCATGAGCAGGCCGAAGATCCCCGACAGCGCAAAGGCGATCCCGCGCGCGCGCGCCAGTTCCGCCCCGCCGAGGCCGCGCAGCCACCAGGATTCGATGATGAAGGCGGGGACGATGAAGCCGAGGGTGCCGAAGAGCCGGATCCAGGGGAATTCCATGTCGCTGTTGCGTAGGTGGCGGAACGCGAGGGAGTTCGAGAGCATCATCGTTGGCACATACAGGATCGAGTACGCGGTCCCCAGCGCGATCACCGGCCCGGCGGATTTCTGGTAGAACAGCGCCAGCATGAGCAGGCCCCCGACGAAATGGCAGAAGGCCATCACCCGTTCGGTCGAGAAGGCTCGGTCCACGATCTGGCCCAGGATGAACGGCGCGAGGATGGGGCCGATGGCCAGGGCGGCGACAAAGACGCCCACCTGCCGCGGCGCGAAACCCAAGGTGCTTTCGACGTAGAGGGCCGCGATCGGCAGGTAGCAGCCCTGCACGAAGTACTGCAGGAACATCATTAGCGAGAGGCGACCGAGCAGGGGTGTGGAGGAATGCGGGCGCGCGCCGGGGGAGGGATCACGGTCTTGGGTCATGATCGGTCCGTTTGTGTCCGAACGCGCGACGGATTACGAGCAGGAACTTCGGGTCATTCGTGATGGGCTGGCTAAACCGTCTCTTCGGCGGCCATCTTGCGGAGCAGATAGCGCTTCGTCTTGCCGGTGGGGGTCTTTGGCAGTTCGTCGACGAACGTGACCGTCCGCGGGTACTTGTGCTTTGCGGTGTTCTGCTTGACGAATTCTTGAAGTTCCGCGGCCAGCTCGGGCGACGCCTTGCCTTTTTCTTTCAGCACGACAAACGCACGCACTTTCATCAGGCCGTCCTTATCGGTCGTGCCGACCACACCGCTATCGAGGACCATCGGGTGCGTCTGGAGGACGGCCTCGACATCGGCCGGCCAGACCGCCTGTCCGCTGACCTTGATCATGTCGTCGGTGCGGCCGGCGTACCAGAAGTAGCCATCCTGGTCTTTCATGAACTTGTCGTGCGTGTTGATCCATTCGCCGCGGAATGTTTCCTTCGTCTGCTCGTGCTTGTTCCAGTATCCGGCGGCGATGCTATCGCCCTTGATCAGCAGCGTCCCGACCTGGCCCGCGGGCAACTCGGCGCCGCTGTCATCGATGATCTTTGCGACGTAGCCCGGCACGACCTGGCCGGTGCTGCCGGGGCGAACATGGCCCGGTCGGTTCGAGATGAAGATGTGGAGGATCTCCGTGGAGCCGATGCCGTCGATGATCTCCACCCCGAACCTGTTGAGCCATCGCTCGAACATCGTCTTTGGGAGCGGTTCGCCGGCCGAGACACACATGCGCACTCGCCCGAGGCTCGTCCTGCCCACCATCTCGGCGGCATAGAGCATGCCCGCGTAGCTCGTGGGCACGCCGTAAAAGACCGTCGGCTGATAGCGGTCGATCAGCTCGTACGCGCGCGGCGGCGTCGGCCGGCCGGGCAACAGAATGGTCGTCCCGCCGGTGTAGAGTGGGAAGCAGAGCCCATTCCCCAGCCCGTAGGCGAAGAACAGCTTCGCGACAGAAAAGGAAACGTCGTCTTCTCTGATCCCGATCGTCTGGCGGCCATAGTACTCGGATTCCACGATCATGTCGTGATGGAGGTGGATCGTCCCCTTGGGGAAGCCGGTCGTGCCAGAGCTGTAGAGCCAGAACGCCGAGTCGTCCTTGCTCGTCTCGGCCGCGTCCAGTTCTGGCGAAGCCTGCGCCGTGACAGTCGCGAGGTTCAAGGAACCTGCCTCTTCTCCGCCCGCGACAATCACATGTTTGAGGAACCGCAGTTCTTCGCGGTTGGCCGCATAGTTCTGGAAAAGCGATTTGTGGATCACGAGCACGCGGGCGCGGCAGTCGTTTAAGAGGTAGAGGTAGTCTTTTGGCATCAGCATCGTGTTGATCGGGACCGCCACGGCTCCGATCTTCATGGCGCCGAAGAAAGCGTAGATCAGTTCGGGCGTATCGGGCATGAGGATCGCGACCCGCTCCTCCATACGGACATCCAGGCCCAATAGGGCGTTGCCGAGGCGGTTGACGTTTTCGTGGAGTTCGCCGTAGGTGACCACCTGGTCCCCGCACAGGATGGCCGCTTTCGCGCCGCGCCCTTCCTTGAGGTGCGAATCGACGAAAACCGTCGCGGCGTTCAGTTGCTCTGGAAGCGTCAGCACGATGAGTTTTCCTGCTCGAGAACGGGCAAATCGAGCGGGATGCTAGCGTTGCCGGAGTGGATTTTCAAGGATGGCGAAGGTGCCGGTGGCATTGGCGCTGGCGTCTGGGAACGGGGTTCGCTATGCGGGGGAGGTTGGGCGAAGGAGAGCATCATGGGCAGACGCATAAATCGCAGGGAATGGGTCAAGGCGACGGCGCTGGCTTCGGGGGCGTGGGCCGTTACTGGCGGCGCGGCGCGGGCGGGGGATGCCCCGGCGAAGGGGGCGGTCGTCTTCCGGCGCGATGTCCCCGTGCGCCATGAGGTTGATGTGTTCGTGGCTGGGGGCGGTCCGGCGGGCACGGCCGCGGCGGTTGCGGCGCGCGGCGAGGGTGCCAGCGTGTTTCTCGCGGAGGCCCACACGTGCCTTGGCGGCATGGGCACGGCGGCGAGGGTGCCTGTATTCATGCAGATGACCGATGGCGTCAACTTTCTCGCGGCGGGCTATGGGCGGCGGGTCCTCGAGCGGCTGAAGAAAGAGCAATCCATGCGCGGGCCCGCCCACGACATCGAGGCCCTCAAGCGGGTGTACGACGCGCTCGTGACGGAGGCGGGGGCGGGCTTCAGTTTCCAGACCAACCTTATTGGGGTGGATGTCGAATCGGGCCGCGTGGCGCATGTGGTCTGCTCGGCACCGGGGGGATTATTCGCGGTGCGCGCCAAGGCGTACGTGGATGCGACTGGCAACGGCGATCTGGCGGCGTGGGCAGGCGCGCCTTTCGAGAAAGGCGACGAGCAGGGGCACTTCATGCCCGGGACGCTTTGCAGCCTGTGGGGAGACATCGATTGGGGCGCGTGGGAGGCCGCCCGACCGAAGGGCCCGCAGCCCGATGGCCACATGTTGGAGAAGGCCTTCGCCGATGGCGTGTTCACCGTGCGCGATGAGCATCTGACGGGCATGTATCGGCTCGGGGAGACGTTTGGTACGGGGAACATCGGCCACACCTTCGACGTGGACGGGACCGATGAGGTGTCGCTCACCAGGGCGCTCGTCTGGGGGCGCAAGAGCCTCAAAGAATACGAGCGCTATTATCGCGAATACCTGAAGGGCTTTGAGAAGGCGCGGCTCCTTGCCAGCGGCTCGCTCCTCGGCATTCGCGAGACGCGGCGGATCATGGGGGACTACGTCCTGAGCGTCGAGGACTACAAGCGGCGCGCGACATTTCCCGACGAGATCGGCCGCTATGCCTATTCGATCGACATCCATCCCATGCGGCCCGGAAAAGACTCCTACGAGCAACACCGCAAGGAGTTCGACGAGATGTATCGCTATGCCAAGGGGGAGAGCTACGGAATCCCGTACAGAATCCTGACGCCGCGCGGGCTGGACAACGTGCTGGTGGCGGGCCGCTGCGTGAGTGCCGACGTGCGGGTGCACGGCTCCATCCGCGTCATGCCCGGCTGCTTCATCACGGGCCAGGCCGCCGGCATCGCGGCAGCGATGAGCGCGTCACAGGGTGTCTCGACCCATCGCGTGGACGTGAAGGATCTTCAGGGGCGACTCAAACGTTTCGGGGCGTACCTTCCCAACGCGTGAGGCGGCCGTGGCCGCGCGCCAGGACTTTCTGAGGCAGACATCATGCCCGCCTCGGCGGCCACCACCGGGGCAGAAAATGGGACGTAGGAGCGCGCTTGCGCGCGATTCGGATCGCCTGCAAGCAGGCTCCTGCGATTCGGCGTCCGAATTTTCGAGCTAGATCCCATGCCCCGGGCGCGCGCCTGACGGTGGGCATTCGGGGCACCACCTGGGCGGAAAATCGGGTTGTGGGGCGTCTGTGTCAGACGCCACCCTGTCCGCCCCTGCCGTCTCACAGAGACGGCCTACAAGATTCGCAATTTTCGAGCTACTGACTATTGCATAAATAAACTCCTATGCTAGATTGTGGGCGGTGATGATG
>ENA-UOWO01000267-UOWO01000267.1-activated-sludge-metagenome-genome-assembly--contig:-NODE-267-length-77717-cov-9.325011_pt1 | contig 77717 bp, 60 predicted proteins | sample MGYA00238148_ERZ761564 | MGnify/ENA primary metagenome ERZ761564 (study PRJEB28885, sample SAMN05720194) | activated sludge metagenome | isolation source: Anaerobic digester | place: USA...
TGCAGCGCTGATTGCAAAGACATTCAAAAGGCGGTCAGTGAGATCAACGGCGTTACATCCTGCAAACAGGCCGGCAAACCTACTGCTACCAGCGTTTTTGTAGTAACATTCGATCCTGCTGTTGTTACCGAAAAAGAAATTTACAAAGTGGTGGAAGATACCCCCGGCTGCGAAGATGCGGACGACAGACCATACAAGGTAAAAAAGGGATAATGACATTTACCACGGAAAAATTATTGGTAGCGTTTATCCTGCTTATGGTTCCTTTCAATGCTGTTGCCCAGCAGGTAAAAGGAAAAGTAACGAATGCTGCAGGGGAACCTCTGCAAAGCGCTTCTATCACCTGGATAAATAGCAAAAAAGGAACTGTTACCAATAATGCGGGTGAGTTTAATATTAACCTGCCTAAAAAAACACCTGGCACATTATTAATTAGCTTTGCCGGGTACAAAACAGATTCCCTGGAGGTAACAGACACCTCCTTTCTTTTTGTATCACTGACCGAAAAAAATGCATTGAAAACAATAACTGTACAGGTTAATAAAAAGCCGTTTTACATAGCAGCAAATCCAATCAAAACAGAAGTCATCACCTCGCTGGAATTAAAGAAAGCCGCCTGTTGCGACCTGGCAGGCTGCTTTGAAACCCAGGCATCTGTGCAACCACAAACAACCAATATAATTACCAATTCAAAAGAGTTGAGAATATTGGGTTTGTCAGGTATCTACAACCAGGTATTGATCGATGGCTTTCCGCAGGTGCAGGGCTTAACGTACACTTACGGCATTAGCAGTATTCCCGGTCCATTGGTTGAAAACATATGGGTAGCAAAAGGCGCCAACTCTGTACTGCAGGGATTTGAAAGTATCAGCGGCCAGATCAATGTGCTCACCAAAGAACCGGATAAAGCGGACAAGTTGCTGCTGAATGTCTATGTTAACAGTTTTGGAGAAAAACACGTGAATGCGTTGTGGGCATTTAAGAAAAAAAAGTGGAGCAACCTGGTGGCTTTTCACATGGTACAGCCTGCCAACAGAACGGATAAAGATGATGATACATTTTTAGACCTGCCACTCCTTACACGATACATGATCTCGAACCGTTGGAAAAAAGGAGATGAAAATAAATGGGGATGGAGTACGCAAATAGGTATCCGCTATGTAGATGAAAGAAGAATCGGGGGACAGGTAAACTTTAATTATGAAACGGATAAAGGCAGCACCAATTCCTATGGGCAGGCAGTACATATTCAGCAGCCTGAATGGTGGTTTAAAAAGGCCTACCGGATGAATGACCAGCATCGGTTTGCTTTGCATGTTTCCGGCTTTTATCAGCAGCAGCAGTCTTATTTTGGAGTAACCGATTACAAAGCCCGTCAAACAAACAGCTATGCAAATTTCCAATATGAATTGGGTTACAAAAAAAGCAGTGTATTAAAAACCGGTATCAGCTACAGGCATCTTAATCTATCAGAGAATATTTCTTTTTCAAATAACAGCCTGGGCAGAACTTATGCAGGGAAGTATGATAAGATTGAAAATATACCGGGTGTATTTGCTGAAAACACACTCCACATTGCATCAGAAAAAATTACCTGGATAACCGGCATACGGGCGGATCATCACAACCAGTTTAATTGGGAACTTACTCCAAGAACCTTGATAAAATATGAAGTAACAAAGTATTTAAACATCAGGGCATCTGCAGGTACTGGATGGAGAACGGCCAATATTTTCAGTGAAAATATTGGTTTATTGGTGAGTTCGAGAGACATCATTTTTGCAGAAGAATTGCAACCTGAGAAAGCACTTAATGTTGGTTTCAACGCAACACAGAAATTCAAAAGCGCCAACATGGAGGGCTATGTGTCAATAGATTATTACCGGACAAAATTCCAGAATCAAATCTTTCCTGATTACGATTCAGACCCTTCAAAAGCCATCATCCGAAACTTTACAGGTAAATCTGTATCAAACGGCCTGCAGGCAGAAGTAAGCGGCACATTTTATAATCGCTTCAGTGCCAAATTGGGCTATGTTTTCCTGGATGTCTATCAAATGAAGAACGAAGTAAAAGATGTGTTGCCATTTAATCCAAAACACCGGTTAAACACTGCTGCATCATTTATGCCCTTAAGCAGGAAATGGCATATTGACATGAATGCGCATTGGTATGGAGTGCAAGAGTTACCTGATACCAAAAAAAATCCGGCGATATATCAAATGCCTGGCCAGTCAAAACCTTATACGATCGTAAATATTCAATTCACCTGCAACATCAAAAACTTTGAGATATACACAGGTGCAGAAAACATCTTTAATTTTCGCCAGAACCAACCTATTATAGGCTGGCAAGATCCTTTTGGGCAGTATTTCGACACCCAATTTGCCTGGGGACCAACTAGGGGACGGGAAGGTTACATTGGAATACGTTACCTGTTGAAATAATGTTTGCACACATTTCAATTAACTTGCCATTCAAACCATCATCATGCCCCACCAACTCATCATCATCATGGGTGTTTCCGGATCCGGTAAAACCACCATCGGCCAATTGCTGTCCGATAAAACCGGCTGGCCTTTTTATGATGCAGACAGTTTTCATCCGCAACAAAATATTGATAAAATGAAAGCCGGCATTCCGCTAACAGATGAAGACCGCTGGCCATGGTTAGATCACATGAATGCTTTTGCAAAAGAAAAATTAACCAACAGCAATCTCATATTCACCTGTTCTGCATTAAAAGAAATATACCGGCAGCGGTTGGTAAAAGGCATCGATAACAAATGCCGTTGGGTGTATTTAAAAGGAGATTTTGACACGATAGCCAAACGGATGCAACAACGGGAGCAGCATTATATGCCTCCTGCTTTATTGCAATCGCAATTTGATGCATTGGAAGAGCCGGAGGATGCATGGGTGGAAGACATTTCTTTATCTCCTGAAATTATAGTATCGCAGATCAATCTTAAACTACTTGAAGAGAAGTAAATTTCGTAGGAATTTTATTCTTGAGTGAATTACCTTACTACAAGCCCAAAAGCTGTCAATTATTTTTAATTGTTACTCCTTCACAAAAATCTTCTCTATTTTTTGCCCTTCAGTTATTACTTGAATAATATACGAACCCCTCGCAAGAGCTGCCGTATTTAAAATTTTCTTATTAAAACCTTTCACTGATGGAAAAACCATTTTCAATAGCTGTCTGCCGGCAACATCACAAATAACAAATGTGGTGCTTTGTACCACGGGACTGTTATACTCAATAGAAATATTATTGTGCGCCGGGTTGGGATACAGATTAGCAATAGCAAAATCATTTCTATACGGTGTTACCACTACCGTTTTACTGTAAGCCGTTTTACCATCCTTATCTGTTTGCAGCAAGCGGTAATAAGTAGGTTTATATTGAATTTCTTTATCAGTATAATCATAGTTTTTTATTGTACTGCTATTGCCTGCGGCTGGTAAAGTAGCCACATTGGTAAACAGTGGTAATGTATATGCTTTTTGCAGAGTAAAGCTGCTGCTGTTTATCTCCTGGCTGGTTTGCCACTTGATAAGATTGGCATCTTTGTTATTGTAGGTGGCGGTGAAGTTGAGGAGGGTTACAGGGGTGGTGGTGGCGGGCTCGAGGGTGATGCGGCCGCCAAAGAATGCAAACGGCTGTATAAGCGGCATTCCTACACAGCCCACTATATCATTGGCAGAAGGGGAAGATGAAGCACTGCCCACTTTAAATACAATCCCATTGTTAGTAAACGTGGTGTATAAGTCGGGAATCCCACAATTATATGTGTCAAATCGCATCCCCATTGTACTTTGTACCGCAAAACGATATTGTGTATTAGGCGGTATTATTATACTAGGGTTTTGAAAAAGCGGATAAAAATTATATTCTAAAATAGTCAATGGAAACCCTGTTGCAATCTTATACCAACCATTAGTTTCAGAAATAGTAGAACTGTCGCCAAGAGATGATGCCGAATACCAAAGCGTTGGTATAGTTCCTGTATAATTTCCATACTTAAAAATCATCTCCACCTGTGTCAACAAGTAAGCGGTATCGTTCGTATTCTCTATATTAAAGGTAACCGCAACATCTTGATCAGTATAAATTCCAGAAATTGTATCGCCAGTTGGCCATGTGCTTAATGTAAAGCTTTGTGAAAACCCCGTAAAGACAGAACAAAAAATCAGCCCTGTTAAAATTACTTTTTTAAAAGTGCAATTCTTTTTCATAGTGTTTATAATTTATAAAAGCTAAAGCCCCCTTTGAATAAAAAGGCTTTAGCCAATTCATTTTTTAATAAACTTTCTTGTTATATAACCTTTGCTGTTTAACAGACATAATGTGTAGAAGCCATTATTTAGATTTCCCAATGAGAGTGTGGTATATTTAATCCCTTCGGTAATCTTTTTTGTCAATACAATTTTGCCTTCCTGGTTTATTACATTTATTTGCTGCCAGTTATCAAGTGGGTTCAGTTTGTCAATTGTGATAGTATTAGTTGCAGGATTAGGATATACTGCTATTTTAACCAGGTTTTCTTCTATTGGCGCAAGCAGTGGCGTAGCTCTGTAAGGCCGTGCGTTTATTAATCCAGATCTGAATAAAATATGACTAAAATTATCTCCTGGCGAGTTCATGAAATAAACTATATTAATTGGATTAAAGCCAAACCCGTCTTCGTACATTAAATCCTGTACGGGCAAGGCGTGGATAAAAGGAAAATCAGGATTGCCTAACCATGTAGGATTATACGCAAAGTGAACAAAATCATCGGCATCATCCACCTGCACATCTGCCTGTTCGTAAGGCTGTATCTTTATATGACTTAGATAGGTGGTACCAGAAGTTTTTTCTATGTTAATAGTAAACACTGGAGACCCCGTAAAACCTACAGGTACATAGATCAGGTATTCTACTGTTATTGGTTGATCGGTATAAGAACGATAATTTTCTGATGTAGGATAAAAGATGCAGCCAGTACCACAGCCCGACATACGCACACTTGAATTACAAATCCCGTTTGTTCCTGCTTCTGCCCTTATCTGGTAGCTGAAAACATATTTTCTGTTTGGAATAAGCGTTGCTCCAATTAGTTTTGTAAAAGGAGCAAAGATATTTGGTATAGGAGTGTTAAACTCAATCTTCATTTCATTATATCCATCGGGATGGGGTACACTGGTTTTTGATACTGTCGGGTCCCCATTCGTCCACATATCTATTGTTGCTATACTCATCAGATCATAAATTGGATTAATAGGCTCCGGGCTACTTCCAATCTTATACGCCTGTCCATTCGGCATAAAATTCGCCCTTGCCGGAAAAGTCCTTGTGCTGGTTTCATTTGCAAGCTGTGTCCATTTCGGCAGGCTTATAAAACTGGAGGGGCCGCCGCTGCCAGCAGGCACTTCTACATAGAATGGCCGGGGGTGCGTAAGGCCATAAGCATTTCCTTCGCAGTATATATTCTGGAGGTCCTGCTGCCAGTTTGTTTCGTCCCCTTCAAAAGAAACAGCAGAAGTCATGGTATTATTACTGTTAAGCAAGGTGGGATTTTCCTGGCCCCTGCTGCTATAAATTTTATTGTCTATTAATTTAATTTCGATATTTTCTCCCTCTGGCAGATAATTGCCTACATGCCCACACCGGATACCATTTGGATTATCATACAGTGTGTTAGCCGTAAGTGTTACTGTGCGTGGGTTATTGCAGCTGATGCCACTGCTGCCCATGTTAAAAATGGTATTGCGTCTCACCATCACTTCCCTTGTGGTGCCATCTAAATAAATTCCGTTAGCAATTACTGCCTTTGCAGGTGTGCCGGCAAAATTACCCGGACAGTCATGAATTAAGTTGTTCTCGATAAGTCTTTCTGTAAAACCGGCTGTCCCATCCGTCCAGGTATAAATGGCGCCGTAGTCAGAAAAATTTTTCATAGCATTTGAAATATTGTTTTCAGTTATAGACACATAGCTGCCTTGCCAGAAGATCGCTGCTTTACCAATATCTTCAAATGTGTTGTCCACAATGGCACAGGTATTAGATACAAAACTGGCGATAGCACAGTTATCACCCATATCGGTATTGTAAGCCATACCTGGCCAGGGTGCAATATTCTTAAAATTACACCTGTACACTTTTACATTTGGCTGCCAGCCGGAGTAAAAAAAAGTATAAAACTGTACCCCTCCGGAAAGGCAATTAGAAAAGGAACATTCCTGTATATTCAGTTGACGGACATGCCGGCCATGAATTGCCCTTACGCCCATATAACTAAAACGGCAATTTTCAATAGATATATTAAAATTCTCACCCAGGTCACTGTTATTCCCCATATCAATACCCATGCGGTTTGCTCCTTCAAAATCAATGTTGCTGATTTTCATATTGCTATACTTTTAAAAATCGCAGAGCACATCAATGTTACTTACCTGTATGGTTTGCAACGGCCCTTCAAAATAAACATACAAAGTATGCTGATCCTCATCATAAAACCATTCGCCATGCCTGTCAAGCGTGTTAATACCATTTTGAAAATAGTAACCATAACCATGCTGTGGGGCGAATGAATTGTTTGCGCCATTAAATCCCGTGGTGGCACCATAATATATTTTATCGCCATCAAACTGGATTATCGGTTTGGCTTCAATGGTAAAATTATTGGTTCTTATTACTACTTCTTTCGCCAAATGATCAATTTGGCCGGCAGATTCTGCCTGAATATAAAGGTTGATATCAGTTCCTCCTGGATTATTATAAGTATAATAACCTCCATTTGGTGCCTCTATATTTGGTGTTCGGCCAAGCTCAAGTAAATTGCCATTCATGGCTATTACTTTTGGGCGTGTGGCCAAGAAGCATTTGTAAATATTCCCCTGATGCAATGAAAATTGCCAGATATCAATAAAACCAGAAATTTTAGGTGGGGTTGGGAAGTTATCATCGGTATAATCGGCAATATGGATATTGTCATCCTTTGGTGCAAGAGTGCCATAAAATACATCGCCCCGTTTTAAAAAAACCTTATCTCCATACTCGGCCACACTGTTTATCTTTTGGAGGCTTGTAAAAGGTCTTAGCCTGGTTCCATCACTTTCACCATTATTCCCGGCATAAGAGCTGCTGGCATACCAGTTTTTCGTTTGAGCAATTACTTTGTTACACAGGATCGTTAAAAGAAAAATTAAACATAATTGGGGGGGGGTAAATTTTTTCATGAAGTTAGTTTTGAGTAAAAGAAGATAAAAAGTGAAACTAAATAATTATATCGAAATCTCAACTTTTTTGAGGTGAACTTTTATATCAACTGTTTCACGCTTATTTTATTGATTCAGTAAAGGCCTCAGCTTATACCCCTGCTTCCTCAATAAACTGATCAACCCATTCTTACCTACCAAATGCCCTGCACCCACCGCTACAAAGACAGGCTGCTTAGGCATGATGGTTTTTAATTGAGCCACCCAGTTTATATTACGTTTGTCGAGCAGGATGTCCTGGTGCTCTTCCATACCAAACTCCTTGTTGCTAAAAAGGTTCTCCATCTCCGTTAGTTGCTGGCTTTTATACACCTGTACCATCGTATCAAAATATTTTGCATAGGAAGCCAGGCTGTCAATACTTTTCAGCAGCTCTTTTGCCTGCTCTTCATAGGGAATACTGTCAAACACCGAAGCCTGGAACTGAATGGATTCTAAACCACTGATTGTCTTATTTTCTTTTCTTGCCAGCCGCACCAGCTCCTCTTCTACTCCACTCACTGTTTTGCAGGGCATCATTTTGGGATACAGCATTGCTACCAAAAAATAAGGTTTGGTGCCTTCTAAAAAAGTGATGGGCATGCGAAGACTGTCTTTAAAATAGCTGCTCACTTTTTTATACTCTTCTGCTGTATAAAGATCATGCAGTTTTTTTCCGCCCTTCATGTTCATCATCAGCAGACCACCCATTACCACGGCAGGATCATCCATGTCCATCTCCATATATATCGTGGTGGAATTACTCACCGCTTTTTTTAATTGCCCGCTGATGAGTATATCGCCCTTGCACATCAGATGAAAAGTGCCAAACAGGTAAGAGTTTTCTTTCAGCCCGTTTCCACTCACTTCCCACAACAAAGAATTTTCATCGGGGTTACTTATCAATACCTGTTTGGCAGGCTGTGCTTTGCAGGCAGAAATTAAAAATGAACAGGATATGATAAAAAATAAAATCCGCATAGAAAGAGGGTTGAGTTTGTATTTAAATTATTTTGTGACAGCTTTTTACAAATTTAAAGCTTTAATACCCATCTATAACCTAAACCTCATTAACCTGGCATGAAACAACTACTCTTCTCATTCCTGTTATGCTGCGCTGTGATTTCTGTAACAGCTCAAAAAGTTCCTGAATTTGGCAAAGTAGAAAAAGCCGAACTTGAAATGACGGGATGCGATTTTGATAAAGATGCAGAAGCCGTGGTATTGTTTGACCAGGGTGAATTTTATTATGAAGTTAATTTTGGACTGGAAAGACATGTCCGTATCAAAATATTAAAAGATAAAGGGCTTGAAAGGGCAAACGTTCATATCAAGTACTACCATTATGGTGGAGAAGAAACTGTAAAAGGACTTACGGCGCAAACCTATAACCTCGATGCTGCCGGCAATGTGGTGGCAACCAAGGTGGATAAGAAAGTTGTATTTGACAAAAAATTAAATACCCGCTATTCTGAAACAGCCTTTAGTTTTCCTGAAGTAAAAGTGGGCAGTGTAATTGAGTTCAAATACAGGATAGAAGGTGCTGACAGCAGGCGCTGGTATTTTCAGCAATCCATACCTGTGATCAAAAGCCGTTATATCATCAATTTTCCCAATGAAGTGGAGATGAGTGTAACACCTAATTGCATCCTTCCGTACAAGACCACTACTGAAAGAAAATCGGGGCGTGAAGTACAGGTGTACACGATGGAAAACGTACCGGCGCTGCGTGATGAAGCTTATATTTCCTGCGATGATGATTACCTGCAGAGTTTACAACCCAGGCTGATCGCCATTAATCCTTTTGGAAGGCCAAGACAAAGTTATGTACGCACCTGGCCGGGTATCATCAAGCAATTGATGGAAGATGAAGATTTTGGTGTGCAGTTAAAAAAGAATATCCCCCGTACAAAAGACCTGGATTCCATGCTGGCGTTGTTAAAAACACCTTATGAAAAAATGACTACCATTCATGCCTATGTAAGGAAGAATATGGAATGGAACAAAAACGATAATATCTGGGCGCTGGATGGTGTAAAGTCGGCCTGGAAAGATAAAAAAGGAACCAGTGGTGAAATAAACCTGATACTGGTAAACCTGTTGAAAGATGCCGGGTTAAAAGCACACCCGGTGCTGGTAAGTACAAAGGACAATGGCAGGGTTAATACATTTGTAGCTGGCTTTTCGCAATTTAATAAAGTGATGGCCGTGGTGGAACTGGATGAAAAAGAATATGTGCTGGATGCAGTTGAAAAATACACTCCTTCTAAACTAATCCCTCCTGACGTGGTTGCATCGAGTGGCCTCGTGATCGAAAAAATTGATACCGGGGAATGGGGCTGGCATACCCTATGGAATGAAGGTTCCACTTTTTACAATACGGTATTTATTAATGGCGATGTAGATCCGGAAGGAAACCTAAAGGGTACAGCTGATATATCCAGCGATGGGTATGCACGTGTAAAAAGAGCACCGTTTGTAGCGGATGGGAAGAAAGCCTTTATTGAAAAATATTTCACCTCACAAAATACCGGGGTTAAAGTAGACAGCCTGGTATTTGAAAATGAAAAAACAGATTCATTGCCATTGGTACAAAAAATTAATTTTAGCCAGGAGCTGGCCGGTTCTGGTGACTACAAATATTTCAACCTCAATCTTTTTTCCGGTCTTGAAAAAAATCCTTTTATAGAGGACAACCGTTTTTCCGATATCTTTTTTGGATACAACCAGCGCATCGGTGTAATGGCAAGCATTGGTATACCAGACAACTACCAGTTTGAAGAGCTGCCAAAAAATATCAGGATGATCATGCCTGACACTGGTATTGTGTTTACCCGCTTTTTAGGGTTGGAAGAAAATCGCCTGTCTGTGAGGATATTTCTTGATTTTAAGAAACCGGTATATAGTGTGGAAGAGTATCCTGAATTCCAGGAATTTTATAAAAAACTATTTGACATGCTGAATGAACAGTTTGTAGTTCGTAAAAAAAGCTAACCATCAACGATAGTATGAAGAAACGAATATGTTTTTTGCTGCCCCTTGTTTTTTTCTGTTGCTATGGCAATGCACAACCGCCTGTCTATTCTTTATCGGCTGTGCCGGCATCCCTAAAGGAAAAAGCATCCATTATAACACATGAAGAAGATATTCTTTTTGAAGTTACTGATATTGACCGGGCCACGCTCACGGTGCATAAAGTATTTACTGTGCTTTCAAAATCGGGAAAAGACGCCTTACTGTTTAACGAATATTCAAATAAAATAGTAAAACTGGATGATGCAGAAATAAAAGTGTATGATGCAGCAGGCAAACAGGTTGCCAAATATAAAAAGAAAGACATGTTTACTACGGCAGTTGGAGAAGGCCTGGTAGAAGATGGCAGCGTAACCTACTTTGAAGTGCAGGCATCCGGCTTTCCCATTACTGTTGAGTTTAACTACGTACAAGAATACAGGGGCACACTATTTTATCCTGGATACTTTATTCAAAGTTCGGCAGAAGCTGTTCAAAGATCATCTTACACTGCTAAAGTGCCAGCTGCACTTGGCCTCCGGTACAAAACAAAAAACATTGACCTGCAACCGGTGATCACCCAGGAGGATAAATACAAAATTTATAAGTGGTCAGTTAAAGACCTGGCACCAATAGAATACGAAGAAGGCGCCGTAAGTTTTAGCGCAAGGTACCCGGGTGTTGTATTGGCTCCTAACCAGTTTAAAGTGTATGATGTGGAGGGCGATATGAGTTCCTGGCAAAAATTTGGGATGTGGGAACATGGACTTATCCAGGGGCTCGATGCATTGCCGGAGGAAAGAAAACAGTTTTTTCAACAGCTGGTTAAAAATGCGGCCACCGAAAGAGAGAAAATAAAACTGGTGTATGAGTACCTGCAAAAAAATTTCCGGTACGTGAGTATACAATTGGGAATTGGAGGCTTCAAGCCCTTCCCTGCCCTGTTCACAGATCAAAAAAAATATGGAGATTGTAAAGGCCTGAGCTTTTACACCTATTCTGTATTGAAGGCACTTGGTATAAAAAGTTATGTGGCCCTCATCAACAGGGAATACAATGATGAACCGGCGGATCCACAATTTCCCTGCAATGAATTTAATCACATGATCCTTTGTGTGCCCGGTAAAAGCGATACAATATGGCTTGAATGTACCGGGAAAACACATGATTTTGGTTCACTTGACCCTTCCACTTATAACCGCAATGCATTGCTGATAACTGAGCAAGGCGGCGTGCTGGTGCCTACCCCTTCAGACAAAGCAGGCAGTAATATTTTCTCCTCAAAAAGCGTGGTTGAAATGGCGGAAGATGGCAGTGGCAGAACCAAAACAATGATAGAAGTATCTGGTGAATACAAAGAAGATTTTATCAATCATTTATTTGCAGAAAAAAGTGATGACCAGAAAATTTTCCTGCAGCGTTATATCAAATTCAAACAACCGGATGCATTTTCTGTAAAGCAAAATAATGATCATGCAAAAACCGTGGCCGAAATAGAACTGCTGTTTGAAAAAATACAGGAATTTACTGCGGGCAGCAAAATGTTCTTAGGTATGGGTATGTATAAACTATTCTCGTTCGACCTGCCGACAGCAAAGGAAAGAAGACTGGATTATTACTTTCATCATCCGCTTACAAAAACAGATACCACGGTTTATAAATTACCTGCAGGCTATGTAAAAGATGTATTACCGGAAGAGAAGAAACTCAGTTGTGCTTACGCCGGTTTTACAGCCCGCAGCTGGTTTGAGGAGAAAGAAAATGCAGTGTATATTACGGCCACACTTACCTTATTGACCAACCGGATTCCTGCGGCAAAATATGCAGAAGTAAAACAGTTTTTTGACGATGTGAAAAAATACAATGCCGGGCATGTGGTGGTAAAAAAAGCCGGGTAAATCATTTAATAGTTCCGGATAAACTTCCTCCTTTTTCAAACAGCCGGTTGATCTTTTTCTCAACAGCAGCATCCACTTCCACTGGTGGCGCATGATGTGGTTTTATCCTTGCGTCAATAACGAGTGGCCCATGGCAGCCCCAATGTTTATTTTTAACAAAGTTATTGACACCATACATGTCATGCGAAGGATTGCATCTTGTAAAACTTACCCATAAAAAATTGCGCAGGTTAGCGGCAACAAACCCGGCATCATCTGCCACAATGATCAACGGAACTTCATTTAGTGTAGTGCCTTTCAGTTGGTCATCTAACAATTGCATTTGCCGTGCAGTTTTTTCATAGCTTTCAAATGCAGCTGTTTGAATTACCACAACTCCGGGCATTACCAATTGTGCATTTGTAAAACCCTGCAGATGCTGCAAGGCTGCTGGTGTTTCCCTTGCCAGTTCTCTTTTTATTTCGCCATAGGCGGCCAGCACCACTTTGCTGCCGCTGTTGAGCGAACTGCCAGAGTAATCCAGTGTATCAATCGTAGTGTTGGTATAAAAATGAACATCCCGGCTCATGTCGATTCGCCTCAGCACAAATTCAAGATAGGCGGGTATGTTATGTGTAGTAATTTTATTTTCATCATCGGCCGTGATAAATAAAAACTTGGCAAGACTTAACTGTCCTGTTCCTAAAATATGATTGGCAATGGTAAGCAGTTCGGCTGGTTGTTTGGCCGGGGCATAAGGCGTATATCTTTCGCTGCCTATTGCCAGCAGTAACGGATGCACACCGGCAGCATCCACCGCATGTACTTCTTTTAAACCCGGTATTTCAGCTTGTACAGCACTGCCTGTTAGTTCATGTATCAATTGGCCAAAGCTGGTATCTTCCTGTGGCGGCCGTCCTACTACGGTAAAGGGCCATATCGCATTTTTCTTTGCATACACTTTGTGTACTTTCATCACCGGGAAAGGATGTGTAAGACTGTAGTATCCAAGATGGTCGCCAAATGGACCTTCGGGCTTATTGCTGTTGGGATACACGTCACCGGTAATCACAAAATCAGCGTCGGTGCTGATGCAGAATCCATGGTCATACACATACCGGAAGCGCCTGCCGCCCAGCACACCGGCAAAGGTCATTTCACTGATGCCCTCCGGCAGCGGCATTACAGCAGCCACCGCATGCGAGGGAGGCCCACCTGCAAACACACTTACCTTTAGCGGCTGTCCCTTACTGTTAGCCTTTGTTTGATGTACGCCGATACCACGGTGCAACTGGTAATGCAACCCCACTTCTTTATTCATTTCATATTCATTTCCGCTCAATTGTATCCTGTACATACCCAGGTTGGCATTCATAATTCCCGGCTTATCTGCATCCTCCGAATATACCTGCGGCAGGGTTACAAACGCTCCACCGTCTTTGGGCCAATGCTGTATCTGCGGTATGTCTTCAATATTTATTTGTTGATACAATACAGGTTTGGTCAGCGGATTTTTAAGCGGCAGTGCTTTTAAAGCGGCTATACCGGCAGAAAAGTTCTTAAAGGGTTGTTTGATAGCCTTGATAGGTTCGTTTTTTAGTTCAATGAGTTGCTGTACCAATGCCAGCGTATCCCGGAATATAAATTTGCTCCTGTCAAGCGTACCAAAAATGTTGGATGCCGCCCGGAACTTACTGCCTTTTACATTCTCAAATAGCAATGCAGGTCCGCCAGCTTCATATACCCTCAGGTGAATGGCGGCCATTTCAAGATATGGATCCACCTGTTCTTTAATACGTACCAATTGTCCGTTCTTCTCGAGGTCAATCAAACAGGATTCAAGCGATTGGTAAGCCATACAGTTTTTGTTTGCAAAGGTACAGGAGGAATGGAGCGGAATAAAATGTTTACAGGTTCATTATTATTGCCAATCAACTAAAAGACGAAACCCGCAGAACCCTGTTTAATATTGATGAGAGAATAAATTTTAAGAGATCAACAAAAATAAAGCTGGAGCATCAGAAACGCCCTGTCATGACTGGGATCCCTGCAGAAAGGGATGAAAGATTTAACTTTGAAAGTGGTTGAACACAAAACTGACCGAACTTAATATTCATAATGACGTTTAAGCAAAAAATTCACGAACACTATTTACAAATAGCCAGTGAAAAGGTACAACAGCTGCAACAGGTGCTGGATGATTTAAAAGAAAGCGGCAGCAACGAAACAAAGAGTACCGCAGGTGACAAACATGAAACGGCATTGGCCATGCTGCAGATAGAACAGGAACACAAAAGAAACCAGTTGAAAGATGCCCAATTGCAAAAAGCTGAAATGGAAAAGATCAATGCATCGATCGTGGCAGAAACGGTGGTAAAAGGCAGCCTGATTAAAACAAACAAAGGTTACTTGTTTTTAAGTGTAGCCCTTGGCAAAGCAGTGGTGGATTCGGTTCCAGTGACGGCCTTATCTCCACAATCCCCCTTAGGCAGGCTGTTGATAGGGCTAAGAATTGGAGCAACCGCTGCAGTCAACAATAACCAGTACATTATCGAATCGATCGATTAAGTAAACAACGCCGGTACAGCTTTCGCTTGTGGAAGTGAAGTGGCACACACAATTCCAACTCTGCAGTGGCTATTTAAAAAAAAACATTTATTTTTCGTTGCCAAAACTAAAACCACCGCTTCACTCTTGAACCGCATAAGCAAACAATTCAATGAGCAGGGATACCTTGTTCTTGAAAATTTTAATACCGCCGCGTCATGTGACGCCCTGATGCAACGAGGTAAAGAACTCGCCAGTGCATATAATTTCGACGGACACCCGGCAGTTTTTCAAACCAGCAACCAGGAGGAGACCAGCAATGATTATTTTCTTAACTCGGGAAATAACATTTCTTTTTTCTTTGAAAAAGATTCTTTTGATGAGAATGGCCAACTCAAAACTGATTTGTTTCATTCTATGAACAAGATCGGTCATGCCTTACATGATTTGGATCCTGTATTCAATGCTTTTTCCCGTTCGCCACAAATGAAAAAACTGTCGGAAGAATTAGACCTTGACCAATATGTGATCATTCAGAGCATGCTTATTTTGAAACATGCCCGTGTAGGTGGTGTGGTGGATATACACCAGGATGCCACTTTTTTATACACTGAACCGGGCAGTTGTATTGGCTTTTGGTTTGCCTTGGAAGACGCCACTACAGAGAATGGCTGTCTTTGGGCAAAACCAGGTGATCATCAAACGTCACTGCGTACCTGGTTCAGGAGAAAAGCAAATGGCGGTGCCGAAACGGTAGTGCTGAATAATGAACCGTTTTCCATGGAGGGCATGATCCCACTGGAAGTGAAAAAAGGAACCTGCATTGTTTTACATGGCTTATTACCGCATTGCAGCATGCCCAATACCAGCGGCCGTTCAAGACAGGCTTATGCCATCCATACTATCGACCGCCGTGCAACCTACCCGGCAGAAAACTGGCTGCACAGGAATATGGATGAACTGAAAGGTTTTTAACCTGTTCTTTGGGGAAACGCCAGCTTATTTTTGCCGCAATGGAATATTATAAAAAGCTACTGCGGCTATTTTGTTGATAGCAGTATCTTCGCGGCTATTTTTTCCAATTATGATCACTTATTCTGAAGCAAACTTTACACAGTTATCCGTTCATAAAGTAGGTAATATAACGGCAGACGAACCGCTGAATTTATCTGAACAGCCGGTGCTGGTAGCTGATGAAACCCTTGGCAGCTTATTAATGCAGTATTTTTTATCTCCTTTTGAAAAAACAAATGAAATATTCCACCTGGCGCATAGCAGCGGCAACCTGGATCTGAATGAAGTATATCACTTTGCACAGGATACTTTCAATAATAAAGACACATTTCATATTAACAGCCAGCATATTGCCAAACACCTGTATAAAATATCCAGTCACCCTAAAATAAAAAGCGGCGAATTGTATGTTGTATATTTTACCAGCCTGCAACAGGAAGGTGAGCTGTACGACGCCATCGGCATTTTCAAATCTGAATCAAAGGAACCTTTTATAACCATTCAGCAAGAGGCAAATGCATTCAATATTGGCTATGAAACAGCTGCCATCAACGTAAAAAAACTCGATAAAGGCTGCATCATTTTTAATACAGATGAAGAAGCAGGTTATAAAGTAGCGGTAACCGATCAAACCAACCGCACGGATGCCATGTATTGGATCGACGATTTTTTGCAGCTGAAAGTGCGGAATGATAATTACAACCAAACACAGACCACCCTCAGTGTTTACAAAAATTTTGTAACAGAAAAAATGGAGGAAGCCTTCGATATATCCAAGGCTGATAAGATCGACCTGCTGAACCGTTCCATCAAATATTTTAAAGAGAAAGACAGTTTTGATATGGACGAGTTTGCCAACGAAGTGATCGCCAATGAACAGGGTATTGAATTGTTTAAAGAATTTAAAAATAACTACGCCCAGGAGTTCGACACCGCTTTACCCGACTCTTTTGCTATTTCTGATGCAGCAGTAAAAAAACAGGCCCGGGTATTTAAAAGTGTTTTAAAACTGGACAAGAATTTCCACATTTATATTCACGGCAATAAAGACCTCATTGAAAAAGGCTTTGATGAAGGGATGCAGATGAATTATTATAAAGTGTATTTCAGGGAAGAGAAATAGACAATTTTATTTTAACAGTTTTCAGTTGTGCTGATTCACTAACTTTAGCATTCAGTCACCAAATAAAAAGGAGGTATTCATGCAATCTACAGATGGATCATGGACCTTTTCGGTAACGAACCGTTAACCGATCGTCCACAAAATAATCTGCCCGGCCTATGCAGCCGGGGAGCCACCAGTTTACCTGGTGGCTTTTTAGTTATATACTAGAGCAATAACATTTACTTTTGCAGCATATGGCCGCCACCGTTCTATTAATAACACCACCTTTTACGCAACTCAACACCCCCTACCCGGCCACGGCCTATTTAAAAGGTTTTCTTAATACAAAAAATATATCTTCCTTTCAGTGTGACCTGGGCATAGAAGTAACGGTAGAGTTGTTTTCTAAAAAAGGGTTGCAGGATCTGTTTACTACCATCGATAACAAGACTTCCGAAGTTTTGAAAACTTCGGAAGTCTCTGCAAATGCCCGGCGCATTATTTCTTTAAAAGAAGATTATATCAATACGATTGATGCAGTGATCCTTTTTCTACAGGGAAAAAATCCCACCCTGGCGCATCAAATTTGCAAAAGAGGTTTTCTACCCGAGGCCAGTCGATTTGCACAGGCAGAAGACCTGCAATGGGCATTTGGCAATATGGGCACACAGGACAAGGCCAAATATCTGGCTACCATGTACCTGGAAGACCTGAGTGATTTGATAAAAGAATGTGTGGATGAGCATTTTGGCTTTAGCCGTTATGCAGAAAAACTGGGCCGCAGTGCAAATAGTTTTGATGAACTGTATCAATCATTGCAAAACAGCTACACTTATGTTGATAATATACTGATTGAATTATTAAAACAACATATACAAAATGTGCAACCACAACTGGCTGCCATATCCATTCCTTTCCCCGGCAACTTGTATGCAGGGTTGCGTTGTGCCCAATGGATAAAACAGCACGACCCGTCTGTTAAAGTCTGTATGGGTGGCGGCTTCCCCAATACAGAACTTCGATCCCTTAGCGATACAAGAATATTTGAATTCGTGGATTTTATCACATTAGATGATGGAGAAGCGCCCATTGAAAACTTATTGCATTACATACAGGGCAATAAAACAGCAGCAGAACTCAAACGCACTTTTATATTGCAGGATGAAAAGGTAACTTATATTAATAATGCAGCTTGCACCGACTACCGGCAGGGACAGGTGGGCACACCAGACTACAGCGATTTCTATTTAGACAAATATATTTCTGCCATTGAGATCATCAACCCCATGCACAGCTTGTGGAGTGATGGCCGCTGGAACAAACTAACGATGGCGCATGGGTGTTATTGGGGCAAATGCACTTTCTGTGACATCTCCCTCCCCTATATAAAAAACTATGAACCGCTCACTGCTTCTATTCTCTGCGACAGGATGGAAGAACAGATGGCACAAACAGGCCAATCCGGTTTTCACTTTGTAGATGAAGCTGCTCCGCCGGCATTGATGCGTTCGCTGGCATTGGAGATCATCAAAAGAAAACTAACAGTGAGCTGGTGGACGAATATCCGGTTTGAAAAAAGTTTTACAAGGGACCTTTGCCTGTTGCTAAAAGCAAGCGGTTGTATCGGTGTAAGCGGCGGGCTGGAAGTGGCCAGTGACAGGCTGCTCCAGCTGATACAAAAGGGCATTACCGTATCGCAGGTGGCAAAAGTAAACAAGCATTTTACAGAAGCCGGCATCGTGGTGCATGCGTACCTGATGTATGGATTTCCTACACAAACCGCACAGGAAACAATTGACAGCCTGGAAATGGTACGCCAGATGTTTGCCGCCGGTATATTACAAAGCGCCTTCTGGCACCAGTTTACCATGACGGCACACAGCCCCGTGGGCATGGAACCCGGAAAATATAAAGTGGAGAAACTAACGGCAACGGCTGGCAGCTTTGCCAACAATGACATAGAACATACAGACCCAACCGGCGCTGACCATGAAACTTTCGCCTACGGCTTAAAAAAATCGCTGCTTAATTATATGCATGGCGCCTGCATTGACCTGCCACTGTATAAATGGTTTGACAGGGAAACCACTGGCATGAAAGTTCCAAAAACTTCTGTACCACCCGAGTATATTGCCAAAGCACTGGAAGAAGATGATATCATAAAACAAAAACCTGACAGTAAGATTGTATGGCTCGGTAATATGCCGTTGATAGAGATCATCACCAAATCGAAAAAGGGCAACAGCTGGGAGCTCTGTTCACTTACATTTGAAACAAAAAAAGAAACGGTTAATATAAAAGTAAATGAAACACAGGGCCGCTGGTTGTACAGCCTTTTTCAGGAACTAACGGCAGCGGACAAGCCCTTTACCTTACTTGATGTAAAAGCAAATTACGAAGCCGCCGGCCTGGAAGACTTTGAATTATTTTGGGATAATAAACCGGTTACTACTTTGTACAAAGCCGGATTGCTGCAATTATAGTAGTCACGCCCGGTTAGTTCCGTTTATACATGCAGGTACAACAGAAAACATTTTGAGAAATGTACAGTTTAAAGTTGTCATGGGCAACCGGACGTCATTTTCGCTGACAGCTTACTAACTTTATCCGAATAAATATCTGCGTATGAAAAGAAGCGATTTCCTCCGGAACACTACACTGGCTGCAGCCGGTATCGGTACACTGCTTAGCACTGGGTGCAGCGGTGACAATACTGCCGATGAAAAAAAAGTAACGCCAGCGGCTTCAGTGGATGAATTTGAACTGAACGAAATTACCATTACGGAACTGCAGCAAAAGATGGCTGCCGGTAAATATACGTCTGAGCGTGTAACAAATCTCTACCTGCAGCGAATAGCTCAAATAGATAAAGCTGGCCCCACACTGAATGCAGTGATTGAATTAAATCAGGATGCTGTTGCCACGGCAATCCAAATGGATGCAGAAAGAAAAAAAGGTAAGATCCGAAGCCAGCTGCATGGCATACCTGTTTTAATAAAAGACAATATTGATACGGCAGGCAAGATGAAAAATACTGCTGGGTCTTTAGCGCTGGAAAATAATATTGCCGCTAAAGATGCATTTATCATTACAAAGCTGAAGGAAGCTGGTGCGGTTATACTTGGTAAAACAAACTTATCTGAGTGGGCCAATTTTCGTTCAGGTAAATCATGCAGTGGCTGGAGCAGCCGCGGTGGCCAGACAAAAAGCCCCTATGTACTCGATCACAATCCATGTGGCTCCAGTTCCGGCTCCGGTGTGGCAGTATCTGCCAACTTATGTGTGGTAGCAATAGGCACAGAAACGGATGGTTCCATCACCTGCCCTGCTTCTGTAAATGGTTGTGTAGGCATTAAACCAACCGTTGGCCTTGTAAGCCGCAGCGGCATCATCCCTATTTCATTTACACAGGATACCGCTGGTCCGCTGGCAAGAACTGTTCAGGATGCGGCTATTTTGCTCGGCTTACTAACAGGCATCGATACCTCCGACAGCAAATCAAAGGAAAGTGAAGGAAGATATCTGACAGACTATACAAAATTCCTCAACACAGGTGGCTTAAAAGGCAAACGCATTGGCATTGAAAAAAAGAAACATGAAAACCAGTTTCTCAATTTGTTGCTGGATCATGCCAAAATCCTAATGAAAGAACAAGGTGCTGAAATTATTGAACTGGACTATTTAGACAAATTAAATGCCCTTGGTGAAGCAGAATTTGAGTTATTAAAATTTGAGTTCAAAGATGGGCTTAACAAATATCTTTCTCAAACAAATGGCAACATCCGGTCGTTGAAAGATGTGATTGAATTCAATAAAAAGAATGAGGATAAAGTGATGCCCACTTTTAAACAGGAATTGCTGGAACAAAGTGAAGCGAAGGCAGGTCTTGATAGCAAAGAATATAGTAGTCTCCTGGAAAAAAGCCACAAGGGTGCTCAAAGAATCATTAACGAAACCATGTACCAAAATAAATTAGATGCGCTTTGCGGACTAACGATGGGGCCTGCCTGCAGTACTGATTTTATCTACGGCGACCGATGGGGCGATGTATTCCTTACGTCACCGGCTGCAATGAGCGGCTATCCACATATCAGTGTGCCCTGTGGCTTTGCATATGGCCTCCCGGTTGGCCTTTCCTTTTACAGTTCGGCTTATAGAGAGGGCGATATTATTGCGGCGGCATACGCTTTTGAACAAGCAGGTAAACACAGGCAGATACCAGCATTTAAAACTTCCCTGCTTTGATGAAATTTAATCTGCAAAAAATAATCGGCCGGATCTTCAAAATTTGAATACAGGTTTTCAATATTAAAAAAGGGCCGCATCCCTGCGGCCCATCCAATAAAAAATAAAAGATCTTTATTCCACAATCAATTTTTCTTTGGTTGAAAATCCTTCTCCCCTTATTTCTATATAGTAAATCCCTTTTGCAATTGAATTACTTAGTGGAAGTTCCTTTGTTATAGTACCTCCAGGATGATTGATCTGCCTGGTGATTATTTTTTTTCCTGTATTATCAAAAAGGTTCAAATAGTATATACCCCCCTGTATGTTCTTTAAAGAATATGTAATGATACCATCTGTTACAGGATTAGGATAAATAACAAAATCATCTGACGCAGCAACAGGGTTTACGCTGGCAATTCTACTGTACTTCAACAATCCTGCTTTATCCCTTGCAGCAATCCGGTAGTAGATAGCTGAAGCTGCTCCCTCATCAGCGGCGGTATAAGTTCGGCTGCCCGATGCAGATACGATGTGCTTTGCTTCAAAATTCCTTCCATCAAATGAACGCTCCACTGCATAGTCTGAAATATTCACTTCATTTTCCACCCCCCATTCTACAAGGATATTATCATTAATCCTTGCTGCTTTAATAGTGATAAACGAAACCGGCAATACAGTAAAACTGTTTTTGAATACTATCCTGAACCTGTCTTCAGCTTTGGATAGCGGATTGGATGTAATTGTAAAATCAACCACAGTAGTACCCTCTGTGTTCACAGGTATGCTGGTTCCTGTAAATTTATCTTCCAGGTAAGCGTTGATACCCTGTGCAAAGTCACCCGCCGTAAACCTGAACTGGTAGGGCATTTCATTAAACTTACTCATCGAAAATGTAATGGTATCCTTATCCTGTATTTCTTTTCTTTTTTCAATAGCCATTCTTACAGTATCATTTCTTAGTATGCTAAGGCTTTCTTTTGTATTAAAGGTGATCATCTTTGTGGCGTCTTCAGCTGTTACTTCGTTGGCATAGTCACTGCTGAAGATATTTAATACTCCATCTGTTACTTTATATTCGCCTGCATTGTTTACATAAATATCAGAACGCAACAAAGCATACCTGCTGCCTCCAGGTCTGGCACCGGTTGCATTTGCAATACCAACCAAACTGCTGCTTAATTGCTTTTTATCCGATTCATGAAAAGTAATAGTACCCGTTGCAGCAGCATCCACAACAAATGCCTGCCCGGACTCTATGTTGCCATCAGTTGTATAAGGACTTTCACTCGTGGTTTGAACAAAACCGGTTCCCACACCTGTAAACGTTACCCACTTACCCGGCTGGGTAAACGAAGTAAACATTTTTGGATCCCACATATAATACGTGCTGTTCTTTCCTAATGTACCGGCTATATCCACATTCATTAAACTGATGGAGGAAGCATAAGGGTTGGCAATAACCTGCTTCCCGGTTGTTACTGGTATAGATACATCACCCACATGAATTCTTCCCTTTGGTTCCAGTACCGTATTTTGCGCAGGCACATACTGGTTACCGATAGTAAAGCCCCTGTCACCTCTTATAAACAGCATCCAGCCTTGCTGGTCGGTTACTTTTGTGCTGATAGTGGACGAAGGATATGACCAGGTGGTCAATCCGGTATTTGCATACAGAATAGAAGCACTGTTTGTTCCATGATCAAAACCATTGACAGCACTATAAGCTCCTCCCGGTCCTGTTATGTGAGTACCATAGCCCGGCCATGGATTATAAACACCACCGGCCGCATTGGGATCAGAACGGTCTGGATTTACCACACCACTTTGCCAGGCTTCATTTACAGACTGCGCTGTTGCGCCCTGTACAGGCGCCGTTAAAAGCCTCCATGAACGGGTATTGGTAGGGTTCTGGATAAAACGCTGTACTACAAAACCGCCTGTTCCACTATACCTTACTGTTATATCCGCTATAGAAGTTACAGGTGCTATATCAGCAGTTCTTGTACTATTAGAAACCAGTGTAACATCGTTGTTTCTCAAGCTGAATACTCCTTTTGTAAAGCCCAGTTCCCTGGTTATAGTAATATTGGTTAACAACACTACTGAATCCGTTGCATTACTCTTGTTTACCCAGAGATGCGCAAACTTTTCACCGCCAAATCCACCTTCATTATCTTTTGCAGCAGAGGCTGGCGCTGTAATGGTACTCATTGATGAACCATTACCGCTAAAATTAGCCGGCCCGTCAAATGTTACGGCTCTGTCATTTGCATTAAAAATACCACCGCTGTTTCTTACCCAATTGCCCCCAACATAAATATCCCCTCCGGCACTGCTCCCAAGCGACAGTGTTCCGTTCAGGGTTACATTTCTTCCCACCCTCAATGCAGCGCTTCCGCCGGAATGGTCCTGTAAAAGTGAGGACCCTGAGTCAATCTGAAGATCATTGCAGATATAGCCATTGCCTGCGATTGGGAAATTGATGGTACTGTTATTCTGTATGTACACATTGGCGGGATAGCCGGCACCAGAAGAAGTCCCTGACCATTCAAGTCCCCTGTTAAAAACCGAGCCCGGCTTATAAGACAATACAGAAGAAGGGCAGGAGTAAAAAGGGCCGTTTCCTGTAACACTGCCGCCGGTTTGTATGGTAAAGATGCCACTAACGGTACTGGCTGTGCCAAAATTCAGTGCTCCATAAGTATCTATATTATTGAAAATCGTTGTACCACTGATGGTTCCGTTGCCAAGGAAATTAACGGTACCTGTGCTGCCTGTGGCTGTAAATGTGCCATTGTTGATAAAACTGCCGCTGGCAGTAATGTCCAGGTTATTTGTTCCCGTCATTGTAAGGATGCCGCCGGCATTTATATTCACTGTATTAGCAACAGCATTGGCTGAAGCAATACTTACGGATGCCCCGGAAGGAATAATAACATTGGTTGCAGAAGTAGGTATCCCACCGCACCAGTTTCCCGCCAGGTTCCAGTCGCCGGAAGCACCACCCAGCCATAAACCGGAAGGGTGTATGGTGGCAGTAACCGGCAAACGCAAAGCACCGGCACATCCACTTGAAGCCACATAGTATGTTTTACTGGCCGTTAATACCGGTGTTGTATAACTGGTACCGGTAAATAAAGAACTGCCGCCGGCGTCTGCCGTATACCAGTCGATAGTGCCGCTGGTGGCCCCTGCAGATAATACCAGGGAGGCAGTTCCGCAATTTTCAGCACCCGCAGTTGTTGAGATACCCGTAACCGTTACCGTTTGGCTGGCCGATGTTACTGAACCGGCACATCCACTTCCGCTGCTAACCCTTACCCGGTAGTACATAGTACCCGTTGCGGATACTGGTGGCAGGTAGGCTGACAAACCAGCATCAGTAATATCTGTATAAGTGCCTGCAAGTGCTGTGGATGATTGCCATTGATAATACAAATTACTGCCGCCCGTAACCGACGAGGTGAGCCTGACTGCCGTGTAGCGGCAAACGGAAGCACCTCCGGAAGCCGAAACGGCAGATGGTGCCGCAGGACTGCTAACGGTGATGGTAAATACATCGCTCACTGAACTCAGGTTCGACAAGGACTCTGTTACAATAGCCCTGTACTGGTGACCGTTAGTTGGCCCGGTTATAAACAACCGGTTGGTAGTAGCACCGGATACGCCTCCACCATCAACAACGGGTGACCAGCTGCCACCACTATTAGTGGAAACTTCCCAACTATAACTCAGCGTACCCCCTGCAGCTGCCGTAGCAATTACCGCCATAGCCGATATACCGCCACTGCACACGGTAGTGTTGGTATTGGTACTGTTTTGAGTTACATTAGGAGGAAGGTTTAATGAGTTGGTATTATATGCAATAAATGCATAGTCGCTGTTAGTGCTCGGCGCAATCTTCAGCTTTTTTACCTGGGCATAGTTAGTACTGTTGATACCAAAATCAGAAAGCTTAATTGCAACCAGCCGTATTTCCCTGTTGGTATTGGTGCTGGCAGCGGAATAAGCTGTTGCAGTATTAAAAGGTGTGGAAGGTGTTAAGTTAAATAAGTCAAGATCATAGGTGCCGAATGAGTTCAGCAGGGTCATGTTTTGTGTAAATGTGTTACCTACAACCGCACCAGTGGAATCCACGAGGCTAAAAATATCGTTGCCGCTTACGGGTTGCGCAATTTGTGTCAAGATAAAATCCGGTTCCGCATCCGCAATACGGTTAGTATCTATACTGTATACATTGAATGTAAGATTGGCAGAGGAAGGCAAATTAGTAAATCCTGTTCCAAGATCAAGCCCCCGTATGCCGTCTGTGAGGGCAGTACTCAGCGTCATCGATGACACGGCAACCGGGTTGGCAACAGTGGCGCTTCCATCAACTTTTTTAGCCAATGCAAGGTATACACTTCCTCCAGGATTATTTCCTGAGATACCCGCTACCGGTAGTGCCCTGTAGCTGGAAGGGGTAAAACTAATACCATTTGCGCTAAGCCTGGCGTCATTGGCCCCTGTAGAATAGATAACATTATTGTATCGAAATGCCAGCAAGTTATGAGAACTGTCTGGTTTCGTGCTGCTGGGACTAATCAGTGTAGAAGACCAATACCCACCAAAGTCGGTTATAACCCTGTTGAGGGGCTGGTAATAAAAGCCAGCACGGCTTGCTGAACCCCCGGCCGTGGTTACTACAACTGCGCCGGATGATCCATAGCCCAGGTATGCCTGTATACGGGTCGAATTTACTACTATAAAGGATGCAGTTGTACCGCCTATAGTAACTGACGTGGCTCCGGTAAAATCAGTACCATTAATATTAATAGTCATGCCCTGGCATCCCTGGGTAGGGCTAAAATTGGTGATGGTTGGCGCCTGTGCAAAAGCAGTCATACTAACCGCTGCAGGGAATAATAAAAGGAAAGTTACTTTCAGGGCCGCATACACGCAAAAATTGAGTTGCGTTTTTATAAACGCCAGCAGCCCTCCTGGTAGTTGTTTGGATAAGTTTACCATAGAATAGGGAATATATAATTCCCAAAACGATATACTGGTACTTTTAGTATACTAATACCTCTGTATTAACACATTACACCAATAATGCTGCGGAAAAATCAGTTTGGCAGATCGTCTAAAAAGGTTGGTAAACTACATCAGGAACCGGGTTCAGCTGTTGCGGTGGCTCTGGTGAAATAAAGAGAAAAAATATTGTTCTTCACGCCTGGCGAGGGAAATATTGAGGTACTCATTGAGGGAAATATGCTTCCATCCAGCATTGTTCCTATTTTTAAAGCGTGGCTTTGGATTACGGTTCACCCGATACAGGATAACCTGGAAATTCATTTTCATAAGCTTTTCTTTACTTCGATTGCCATATCAATTTAAATATCATTTCATACGTTCCTATGAAAGTCTTTGTAACAATAACGCTTTGTATTTTATCATCAACCAACTGCATTACATTGTAGTTTTTTTTAAAAAACAACAGGAAAGAAATATTGTTTGTCCAGCCCCATTATTTGTACAGCTGTATTGCTGTACATTGCCCTCATCATATCATTTATAATTCAAAACTATGCCAGTTAATTATTACCAGAAGATAAGGCACGTTGCATTGTTGAAATGCTGCATCCTGTAGAGTTAATTACACAAGTTAGCAAGTGCCTGCCAAAAGAAATCTTAAAATGGGGAAACGATATCGGATACTTTGAACAGAAAAACGAGCATTAACTAAAAAATGGGAGGCAGGCAGCAGCATTTCTGTCCTGTGGATTTTCCTTCTTAAAAGGCAGGGCGATAATCTCGATTTGGTTGCGGCCAAGCACAATCTTTCCAGCTTCCTCCATTTTTTTCAACAACCTTGATACAGATTCACGGGAAGCATGGAGACTATCTGCAATTTCCTGGTGGCTCACCTTTAGTTTGGTTTTGTTTTTTGCTTTGCTAAGACGGCCAAGGAAATACTCAATCCTTACATCGAGTTGTTCAAATGCGATGCTATTGATAAGGCCCAGGTAAAAACCATAATGCATCACTGCAGTTTTTAGCACATACCGGTAGATACAATCATATTTTTTTGCCAGCCTGTCCTTTTCATCAAATGACAGCTCCAATACACTGCTGTTTTCAGCCGCAATGATCGAAACAATACTGTTTTGTTCCGCTTCTCCGGAAACAAGTGATACACCAAAACTATGGCCACTATGCAGGTAAAAAAGTACAAACTGGTTCCCTGGTGCATCATCGCGGCACACTTTTACAAATCCATTGAGTATAAATACAGCTTTCTTCATGGGCTTGCCGGCAGAAAGGATTACATCATCTTTTTTGTATTGTACAATTGTACCGGCATCAAGTAATTCCTGTCTGGCAGCAGGTTCCAGGAACGCAAAGGCAAGATCAACCATTAATTTTTTCATCTATTGGACTGGTCAGGCTTCATCCTGATGGCGCAAATAACAAAAAATAAATGAATCTGAAACTGACGAATGTCATATAACACAATTAGAAAATTTTCAAACGGTTGCAGTGGAAAAACTACATCCATGTGAAGGTTCCAGCTTGTTTTCTTACAGGTGCTGCAAAACGCATAGCAATCGTATTGGTAATAACCGGTTTGTTTTGCACCTTCAGGTTCTTACTCTTCTGCTAAAGCTGTTTCTACCAGTATCTGTCGTAATTAGGTGAAATAATATTTCCTTGTTACCGGAAATTGAAAGCTTACCATCTCAATGGGCCGTTCGGAACTTTAACGAAATGTGCTTTTGACTGCTTTCGAATATTTGGGCTCATCCTGTTTAAAAAGCAAAAGCCTCCCGTTAAGGGAAGCTTTCACTCTTACAACCCATAATAATCAAAAGTTATTGCAAAACAACTCTTTCAGAAAAAGCAAGTTGCTTATTTTCATCAACCACTTTTACCAAGTAAGTTCCTCTTGCAGTTTTATTTGTTAAGCGAACATTTTCAATTTGAACAGGACTAACAACAGCCACCACTTTTGTGAGCAATGTCCTTCCGGCAAGATCGGTAAACATAATTGTATACCTGCCTGCTTTTTGTCCATTGAACCTTACGTTAAACTGGTTGCCGGTAGCAGGATTAGGGAATACTGCAGCATCTCCGTCAGCAGCAAGGTCTGGCATAACGGTGTTGGGTATGTTAAACTTGGATGCAGCATCTTTTTCAGCCTGCAGCAGCATATTGCTGTTGGCAAGGTCACTGGCATTAAAAGCCTTTTCGGTGCTGGCAACTTTTTCGGCTTTCAGGTCTTTAAAGTTTACACGATACAGGCCTTCAAACACATTGGCGCTGCTTACGATTACATTTCCTTCATTGTCAACAACAGCTCCGTTGGTGCTGTAGTTGCCTGGCAATCCGGTGATAACACCTGTATGCGTAGCCACTTTTGTTTTTACATCTACTGAATAAACATTATGGTTAGCTGAAATAATTACCAGCTTGCCAAAAGCATCGGCCAGCATATCGCCACCCCAGCTGGTACATTTGTTGTGAATGGAAATGCCCTTGTTTTCTTCTGCATCGATCAATGCACCCAAATCTTCCACTACGGGTCTTTTGCCGGTAGTAAAGCGGATCAGGTGATTGGCATCATTTGTAAGCGCATAACCGTAACCGTCAGCAGCAATCACCATCCTTGTAATATGGTTTTCTTCACTCTGGTATACATTGCCCTGCGCAAGGGGAATAATATTCTTTTTTACCACGGTAAAATTGGCGTCATCCTTATCCAGGTCCAGGTAGCGGATGTCCGAGAAATGCATCGGTGCAAAATAAAGCCTGCCATGTCTTTCATCAATTGCACAGGCCGCCACACCATAGCCGGTGGGATTTGCAACCTGTACTTTATCAGCTGTATTATCAAGACTTTTTACTTTGAAGGGGGTTTTATCCGACTCAAACAGTGTTTTTACAACCTTGCCGGTTGCCATGTCAATCTGTTTGATATCGGCCCAAAGGAAATTGTTATTACTCTTACCCGTAATTGCATAGGTTCTGGCGTTTTGGGCGGCGGAGCATAGGGAAAGAGAAACGAGAGATGCGGTGAGTAAAAATTTGCCTTTCATATAAGTAGAGTTTTGTTTTATGTCGTAAATTAATAAAGTTAAAAATCAAAAACAAGATTTTTTTACCAGTTTGTAAACGAAATGTGACCAGCGGTTATTATTTTAACCCTTGCATTTGTCCGTGGAATTTCACCAGGCCATCCATGGGTTGCTTTAAAACCCGCCCCAATTGCAGTTCATAGTTCTGGCACATATCTTTTAAAACATCTTTGAAACCATACGCCACGCTGCCAATAAAATGGATAGGATGGGTCCAGCTTTCTTTATATTTATAAAGATGATTAAAGAAGAAATCATTAAAACTGTCTTCTATTATATTCTCTATCATATAGTGTCCCCTGTTCTCAGCTAAAAATGCTGCAAAGCTGGCCAGGTAACGGTTGGGCAACGGTCCTTTATAAACAGCTTCCAGTATTTCTATTGCATTGGTATTGTATTTAGCGTTAAAGCGGTCCATCAGGTCAGGATCAAAAGTGTTGTATAAAAAATGCTGCACCACTTTTCTCCCGAGAAAGGCGCCACTTCCCTCATCCCCCAGGATAAATCCAAGGCCCGGACTGTTTTTTACAATGCGCTTCCCATTAAAAAAGCAGGAATTGGAACCGGTTCCCAATATACAGGCTACGCCGGGCTCATTACCACAAAGTGCCCTTGCGGCACCCATCAGGTCATGGTCCACAGAAATTTTTATTTTCCCAAACACGTTTTGCAAAGCCGTCTTTATTGCTTTCACATTGGCAGGATTGGAGCAGCCAGTGCCATAATAAAAAATTTCATCCGGGCTGCTTTTTACTTTCGGCTTTAATTCCCTTTCCAGCAGTTCCTGTATTTGCTGTGCAGTTAAAAAATAGGGACTAATACCCTGTGTAACGATTGTCTTTTTCTTTTTCCCGTCCAACAGGCACCATTCTGCCTTAGTGGAGCCGCTGTCTGCAATTAGTTTAATGGACATTATAGGGGTTTTATAAATTTCTTATCAAATTAAGTAAATTATCGCTTACACCATTAAAAAATTACTCTATTACCATTCATTAAACATAACAACTGCAGTTCACTGCATTTCATTTATTTTCGTGCCCACGAGAAAAACATGGATAGTAATAAGAAAACCACCATCTGGCTACCTCTTTTATTCAGCATAACCCTTATAGTTGGTATGATGATCGGCTACCGCATGAGGGACGGAATGCCCGGCAAACCTTTTTTTTCTGTTGATAAAACCCAGCCATTACAAGAATTGATAGACCTGGTTAAAGCCAGGTATGTAGACGAGGTAAAGCTAAGTGACCTAACCGATACCGCTATCACTGCCATCCTTGGTAAACTTGACCCACACTCAGTTTACATAGAAGCCAGTGATGTGCAGGAATCAAATGACGATATCGCCGGTAACTTTTTTGGTATCGGTGTAGAATACGACGTGATTGATGATACGATCAATATCCTGCATGTAATTGCTGATGGTCCGGGATTTAAAGCCGGTATGCAGGCGGGCGACAAGTTTCTAAAAGTAAATGACAGCGCTGTAGCCGGCGTAAAGGTGAAGTACGATAAGATAAGAAAATTACTGAGGGGCCGCAATGCCACTGAGGTTAGCATCGACATCCTGCGTGGTACCGAAAGAAAAAAGATCAGCGTTAAAAGAGGCATTATAGCAGTAAGCAGTGTGGATGCTGCCTATATGATAGAACCAGGTATCGGGTATATCCGCCTTAACAAATTCAGCCAGGTTACCTACAGGGAATTTATGCAGTCACTGGATAAGTTAAAGAGCGAAGGACTGCAAAAGCTTATCATGGATGTTCGCGGCAATGGTGGCGGTGTATTGGACCAGGCAGTAGAAGTGGCCGATGAATTTTTAGAGGGTGATAAACTGATTACTTATACACAAGGCTCGCATTTTCCCCGCAAGGAGTTCCGTTGCAAACGGCCGGGCTTATTTGAACAGGGAAAGCTGGTGTTGCTTTGCGATGAAGGTTCGGCCAGTGCCAGCGAAATTTTAGCGGGCGCCTTGCAGGATTGGGACAGGGCCACCATTATTGGCCGCCGTAGTTTTGGCAAAGGATTGGTGCAGGAACAATATGACCTGGGTGATGGCAGTGCGGTCAGGCTTACGGTAGCCCGCTATTATACACCACTTGAAAGAAGCATCCAGCGGCCTTATAACAAAGGTGGTAAAGCTTATTATGATGAAATAATGAACCGGTTTAAAGACGGTGAAGTGCTGTGTATAGACTCTGTAAAAAATGACACTACTAAAAAATACAAAACACCATCCGGTAAGCTGCTGTATGGTGGTGGAGGGATCAGCCCAGATATATTTGTACCAGTAGACAGCAATCAATGCTCCATGGCTTATTCAAAATTATATTTAAGCGGAACCATCACGATGTTTGCATATCAATACTTTATGCAAAACAAGTCAATATTAAATTCCTATAAAACCATAGACGATTTTAGCAACAAACTGGTACTGGCACCTGCAGACTGGCAACAGTTTGAAACCTTGTCGCTAAAAGATTCGGTAAACCTCCAAATGATCTCACAAAAAGAAAAAGAGGAGCTGCAACTTCGCTTAAAAGCGGCTATTGCCCGCCAGCTTTGGAGAAACGATGGCCTTTATAAAGTGCTGAACACAAAGGATGATATGATTTCCCGTGCGCTTGAATTTTTAAAAAAGTAACCACAGGCCTGGTTCTATATCAGCTGTCAATGTTTAATTATATTTAATACAAGTTCCAAAAATTGGATACATTTAAATATTAAAGTACTTTTACCGGGTTCCGGAAGGTATTAGTAACCGGACTTACCCCATACCTAAACCTTTTGAAAATTAATTTATTTGCCAAAGAAACAATTACATATTATATCCCTGTACACCCCTCCTCCGGCAGGGCAGCCACAACTGGCGCAGTATCATTTGCTTTTGCAGTATAAGAATTACTCTTTTTTTTCGTTAATGCTTAATACTAACCGTCACAATCCATATTTATGATTAAAAAAATGCATGGCTTATTAGTCTTTGCCATAGCCATAATTGTCGGCACTTCTTGTACCAACTATAGGAAAATGGTCTACTTCACCGACCTTGAAAATGTGAAACAGGCGTCTTTAATGTCTAGCCCGCAGGATAATACGGATAGAATAATTCTAAAAAATGAGGTGCTAAGCGTTCATATCACCAGCCCAACGCCGGATGAAAATGTATACAAATTTTTTAATGTGCCCAATGACCACAAAATGGGCAGAGATGAAGGTGTAGCCGGATACCAGGTTGATAGCGAAGGATTTATAGTGTTGCCTTTAATTGGAGCAGTGAAAGCAGCTGGCCTCACAAGGCAACAGCTAAGACAGAATATTTTAAAAGAAATAGATGATAAAAGATTGCTGCTGAATGCGATGGTGGACGTCAGGTTTTCAAGCTATGAAATAACCATCCTGGGCGAAGTTGCCAAGCCCTCCGTAATTTCTGTTGGCAGAGAGAAAATCACTTTACTAAAAGCCTTGGGGTCAGCTGGTGATATAACGCCATTTGGGAACAGGAGTAATGTAATGGTGATCCGGGAAGTAGATGGCAAAAAGAATGTAACCAGGCTCAATCTGGGCTCCAGCACTTTTCTTCAGTCACCCTATTATTACCTGCAACCAAATGACGTGGTGTATGTAGAGACCACTAATAACAGGGCTGCCAGTGTTGACAGAACACGTTTGATAATTGGCCCGGTTTTAAGTGCTATTTCAGTATTGGTTTTAGTAATAGACAGATTAAGATAATTAACACATTAAAGTAAGCATATGCAACCGAGAGCTGCAGCAGGAAAAATGCCCCCGAAGGAAGAAGCACAATTAAGCCAGGTATTGGCAGGGTACATCAGCTATTGGCCGTTGTTTTTAATATGCCTGGGAATGGCTATCGCAGGAGCCTATTTCTATATCAGGTATGCAATACCTAAGTATGAGGCTGATGCCAAGATTATGCTGTACGATAAAAATCGCGGTGGAACAGAATCCAAAACACTTGAACAAACCGATCCAATCAATACAAGTAAAACCGTAGATAATGAACTCGAGGTTTTAAAGTCGCAGAATCTTTTAGATAGTGTGGTTGTAAAACTTTGCCTCTACGCACCTATTTCCCAGGAGGGAAAACTGCGCATTCAGTCTGCTTATGCCAATTGTCCTGTTTATATAAAGGCTAAGGATCCATTTAAATTAAAGAAAGCAGATAAAGTTCCCATCAGCTTCGACAGCAGCACGCAAAAAGTTATTGTCAAAAGTAAGAATGCTTACCCATTGAACGAGTGGGTAAAGACCTCGTATGGAGAACTGATGTTCCTGGAAAATAAACGTTTCAACGGAAATACCGGTAACAAACCTTTCTTTTTTGATCTCAAAAAAGTATCCACCGTAAGCAGCTCATTGTCGAGCGGACTTAAAGTGGATGCATCGAGCAAAACAGCCAGCGTTGTGAATTTAAAATTCCGGGATGATATTCCCGAGAGAGCAGAAGACATTTTAAATGAATTGATTTATTATTATGACAGGGCTGCAGTAGCAGAAAAAAACAACCTTGTAAAAAATACCATTGCCCTTATTGACTCGAGATTAGATGACGCCAGGGCGAGTCTTGATTCAATCGAGAGAAAAGTAAAAGATTTCAGAGCTCAAAGAGGTGCAGTTGATCTAAATAGTCAAAGTTCATCTTCTTTACAGGGTATGATCAGCAGCGAGGGTAAGATAATGGAAACAGAATCGCAGTTAAAATCTCTTGCCGACCTAAAAAAGACAGTGACATCCAATGAAAATATTGGGATACTGCCCATTGCTATGGGCATTTCGGACCAGGGGCTTACTACTCAAATGACCCAACTTACCAATATGCAACTCGAACTGGAAAGAATGCGAAAATCGGTTGGTGAAGGGCATCCTTTAATCACTCAATTGAAAGATCAAATTAACCAGATCAGGCCCAATATTGTCAGTAATATCCAGACACAGATCAAAAACCTGGAATCTACCAGGAATAATTTTGCCACTACCAGAGCTAATTTTAGCAGCACATTGGGAAGTATTCCTCAAAAAGAAAGAGAATATTTGGAAGTAAGCCGTGACCAGGGTATCCAGCAGGGTATTTATTCTTTCCTGTTGCAAAAGAAAGAAGAAAGTATGCTTTCTTATACCGCTACCAATACCGATGCAAAAGTGATCAACAACGCCAAGGCTGGTGGCAGCCCGGTAAGCCCCAATACAAACCTTATTTATGCCGCGGCGCTGATCTTAGGGTTGCTGTTACCGATCGTATTTGTGAATGGCAGGGAAATGCTTAACAACAAAATTTTATACCGTAAAGAAATTGAAGGCCTCACCTCTATTCCTGTTATTGGCGAAATTGTTTTTAATAAAGCTAAAACTTCACTGGTACTCGAACCCGGCAAAAGAAGTTTTATTGCCGAAGAGTTCAGGAAGGTAAGGGTATCGCTCCTGTTCCTTGGTATTGATTCTTATCATAAAAAAATACTGGTTACGTCCAGCCTTCCCGGCGAAGGAAAGAGCTTTGTGGCTGCCAACCTTGCTGTTAGTCTTGCTATGACGGGAAAGAAAGTAGCCCTGGTGGATATTGACCTGCACAACCCCTCGCTGGGTAAAGTGTTTGGTGTAACCACAGAAGAGATTGGCGTAAGCGATTATTTATTGGGAGAAAGAACACTGGATGAGATCATCCGGAAGGTGCCTAACCACGAAAACCTGAGTTTTATTTCTTCTGGAGGCCTGCACCCTACTCCATCGGAATTACTTGAAAATGGCAAGATCCAGAAAATGATCGCTGAACTGGAAGAAAAATTTGACCTGGTGGTAATGGATACCGCCCCGGTGGTAATGGTAACAGATGCTTACCATCTATCTTCACTGGCTGATGCTACATTGTATGTGATCCGCCATAAGTACACGCCAAAAATGATTGTAAAGCGCATTGATGAAAATAACAAGATCAATTCCCTTAAAAATCCCGCCATCATTTTCAATGGGGTTAAAACAAGGGGCTTCATGAAAAACAATTATGGTTACGGTTATGATTATGTGTATGGAAAAAATCAAAAAATTAATAAAGGATATAAATTAAAAGCATAACTTAGCCCCATCCCAGTTAAATTTTAAACCGCCGTAATCCACACCCCTGAACCGCAAAGCCAGTACCCTTTGCATTAGTACCAATATACCGTCTGTTGAAAAGCTGTCAACTTTTTAATCATTTTAAAGATGTAAAAAATGAACAGGAACTGGTATGCGGTATACACAAAGGCTCAAAGCGAAACGAAAGTAGTTGCCCTCTTATCAAAGAAAAGGATCGAGAATTTTTGCCCACACAAAAGGATGATTGTGGGTAATGGTATGAAAAGGAGAATGATATATGAACCGCTCTTCCCCTCATTTGTATTTGTAAACATCACTGAAATACAGATGTATGAAGTAAGAAAAACAAATGATGTAATCAACTTCGTGTATTGGCTTGGCAGACCTGCCATTATAAAAACAGAGGAAATTGAAAGTATAGCGAGGTTCAACGGAAGTTATTATAATATACAGGTAGAAAAAAGCCCGGTGAATGCCGCTGGAAAAGTTAAGTTCAGCAGCGAACCAGCATTGGTACAGCAAGATCGCAATACTTTGAATGTAAACACAACAAGAGTAAAACTCAACCTTCCTTCTTTAGGTTATACCATTTATGCAGAAACCAGTATAGAGCAGGTTCCCGATACCGTAGAATATGATGTGGCGACAACCGAACTGGCATAGTTTTGATATTTGCGCAAAATCTCTTCCTGGTAAACTTATAAACCGCTGTTAGTAACTTTTGCTACAGCGGTTCTTTTATTTAGGCCATTAGCAAAACAATATTATTATTTTTGGAAAAAGTCTAAATACGGGAAATATTTCCTTCCTTCCGGCGTTATAATGCAGGCAGCGGCTGATAACGAAAGGCGCACTAAGCATTAATAATAAAGATGATACGTTACTATAAAAAGTTTTATTTCTTAAAAGTGTACGAAAACTGGTTTCAGTATAATTACAGGTTTAAGGATGTGTTGGGTTTAAATGTGTACTGGCATGTGAAGAAACAGGATACTGCAAAAGTACCCGGCATTAAATTTATATCCCATACCGTGGAACTTCCATTAAACCTGGACAGTGAAGCCATAACCGCCAATTTTTCCAAACAAATAAGACAGCAGGCAAGGATTGCAGAAACAGAAGGGATTCACTGTACTTTTCAAAACGACATTGATGTATTTGTTGAATTCTTTAATGACTTTGCCAGGAAAAAAAATACAGACCTGGTAAGCCGGCGGAGAATGGAGGAATTTGGCGACGGCATAACGCTGAGTTTTGCCATGTATAATGGCGAAATAATGGCCGCACACAGCTATCTCATAGATAAAGAAGCCGGAATTGTACGCCACCACCATGCTGCCACCAGGCGGCTTGATGAACAGGTGGATAAAAACCTGATAGGCAGGGCTAATAAATATCTAACGGTTAAGAATATACTCTATTTTAAAGAACAGGGGTATGCAACTTTTGATTTTGGCGGCTATGCAAAAGATACCACCAACGAAAGTTTAAAAGGCATTAACAATTACAAGCTCCTGTTTGGTGGCACTGTTGTTGAATGTGTCAATTATTTCTCCTACACTTACTGGTTTTTTAAAAAATTATCAGGCCTTTTAGGCATGAGAGGTAAAGTGTAACATCAGCCTGCAGGAACTTGTTTTGCCGGGCACGATCATAAATGACTGTGACCCAGGAAGGCGAAGCCATGCAAACCCCGGACTTTTCTCTATTTTCTGCCTGCAATAAGCGGCATTTTTCATGAACAGTACCATTGCTAAATTTATTTATTGGGGCATACTCTTTGGCGTGTGCAGCAATGCTGTGAGAATATATTTTTCTCAAATGGATGCGCAGGTAATTGCGGAAGATGAAGTGTATGGCTGGTATTTTAAACTGAACTACTTTGGTAACGTAGTCCTGTGCGCCTGTTCTATTGCTTCCTTTTTCCTTTACAAGAAATATTTCCCCTCCTTCATCAATACCTGTTATATATTGATGATACTGGCTGTAACGGCAGCGTCTATCCCTGATTTTGACAAGATCTTTGCAAGGCCCACTTTCTTTTTCTCTATCAAGGGAATTGGAACCTATATCAACTTTGGTCTTTTATATTTTGTTGCCGATACAGAACGCTTCCCAAAAGTTCTCAAGCTTTTTTACTATCTATGCTTTGCATTTATAGTGGCCGGGTTTATTAATTTAGCCCAGGTGGGTCTTGGCGCCAGCAGAAGGGAATTTATGCTGACTATAAAGGATCTCGCCTTTTATTGTATGTGGGTATTTCCCTACTTCTTTTTACAGGATGAAGAAGACAAAAAAAAGAACCTGATCAACCTGGCGGCTTTTATGCTGATCGTTGTGCTGGTGTTTAGTACCGGTGCCAGGTCTTATCTTATCATTTGCGCCCTGGTATTAATGATTAAATTTTCCAAACAGCTAAAAAGCAAGAATGGCGTATTCGCTATTATAGGAATGCTGTTACTGATTGGTATTGGATATGTGGTGCTTCTTAACAGTGAATACAGCGGCACATTAGAAGGTGCTGCCACCAACCTTTCTGAAAGGTCAGACCAGGATACAAGGAGCGAACAGATCCTTGACTTTTTAGGGCAGTATGATATGGATTACCTCGTTCAGGGCGTGGGACCAAAAGGAACCTGGTACTGGCATAGTATTGAAAGCAAATATGAATTTCTCGACAACCAGTTCCTGTTGCTGGCCTGGTGGGCTGGTCTGCCTGCTATCCTCATCTATCTGATATTCCTGGTAAGATCCATGTTTGTAAAAAGCGAAATATTACTGTTCCAGAATATAAAGGGCGTAAAGCTCATGATCGGTCTGTGGATCGCAGCCTGTCTGGGATTTGCCATTTATGTTACCATTTCTTCCGAACCTTATTATTACTTTATCTCGTTTATGATCGGCATCAACGCTTGCCAATACACGAAAATATGGGGAGATCCGGAAGAATTTGAGGAAGAAGCTGTATAAAACTGATGATCTACCGATGAACGTACCATTTCTCGAAAAACATAGTTCTAAAATATTATTTGCCGCCACCATGGGGGCACTGGGCCTGAGTTTTGCCGGCACCGTGCTTAACTCGCATTTGCTGCTGGATAAATTTGGCGACTGGAAGTACCTGCAAAGTTTTATCATACTCGTGAGCTATCTTGTAAATTTTGGCTTATACTCTTCTGGCGGACGGCTTGTAGCAGCCACAGACAATGTACTTAAAATTCGTACCTACAAAGGGTACCTTATTTATTTTGCACTGGCAGGTCTTACTGTTATCGTCCTCACCTTATTGGTTTGCGGATTCTTCTTTCCAAAGGTTTTGAGCAAGGACCTTTTTTATATGGCACTTACCATGCTCCCGCTGTTCATCATACACCCATTGGGTTTTTATTTTGAATCGGTATACCAGGGTGAAAAAAAACTACTCGGACTGGCGGCCTACAGGTTTATTCCCCCGTTTTTGTATGTAGTACTGTTGTATGCATTTAAGTCACTTTCGGAAGGAAGTATTTATTACAACGCTATACTGTTTTATGCTACCTCCTTTGTGGTGTGTATGCTGTTGCTAAAAAGCGATAAGCCCATTTTTAAAAAAGGTACCAGCGAATGGAAGGACCTCAAAATGCAGCACAAGACCTTTGGTGTGCAATTATACTGGGGAGGATTGTGGGGAGTGGGTGTTATCTACCTGCTGCCTATATTAGTTGGCCTTTTTAATATCGATAATAAAGATGTGGGGCATTACAGCCTTGCACTAAGCTTTATCATGCCGTTGTCGATACTTCCAAGTATTGTGGGAACCACCAACTACAAATCCTATATAACTGCCAAAACAATCCCTAAAGAAAATTTTAGAAAAGTGGTAATTGCCTGCCTGATCATGCAGGTGGGTTTGTTACTGTGTATAGATTTTATCATTGATTTTTTCCTTGCGAAGGAATTCAAGGATGTGGCCACCCTGATCAAGATCGGTTCTTTTGGCGCCGTTCTGCACGGTTTTGCTGATTTTGTAAATAAGTTTCTCCTTGCCAAAGGCGAATCCAGGTTCTTAAAAAAAGTATCCATTGCTGTTGGTATTACACAGTTAGTTTCTTCTTTGATCCTTATTAAACTCTACTCTTCCACCGGTGGAATTATAGCCAAATCACTTGGCTCACTGGTATTTTTTGGCTCGCTGTACATTTTTTACCACCGTAAATACGTTATAGGTAAATCTGAAGGGCATAAAATAGTGATCCATGAGGAGGAACTGGCTGCAGTTCCCGAAGTGCCTGTTTCAGAATAACAATATTCTGTCACACTAAAACCCGGCGCATGGTAACCGACAAAACCACACTTGTTGTAAACAGGGACAACTGTCCTTTATGCAAATCAAAAGGAAGGAAAATACTGTTTAGTGCCAAACACAACAGTCCAGGTTTTATAGACTTTATAAAGTTTGAAGCCTACTATAGCGATGCCTTTTATAAAGCCTTTCACAACAGTGCCGCCAATGAACTGTTGTATGAAATAGCAGAATGTGATGACTGCCATTTTATTTATCTCACAGAAGTACTGAGTGATATGGGAATGGGTTTACTGTACAACGAGTGGCTGGACAAAGAAATGCTGAGAGTGCATTACAGCAAGCTGCCGCATATCATTTATCATGAACACATGGTAAGTGTGCTGAGAAAGCACTTCAATAAAAAACAGCAACCAACGCTGATGGACTTTGGCGCGGGCTACGGCAGGTTTGTGGAAATGTCGGTTCAAAAAGGTTTTAAAACATTTGCCTTTGATATTGGAGCAGACAAGAACGATTTCATGGACAATATGGGCGTCACCATCATTAATAACCTGTCCAAACATAAAAATTACTTCAATGTTATCTGGGTAAACCAGGTACTTGAACATGTGTCGGATCCGCTGGGCATAGTGAAGGAACTGACCGAAAGCCTTACAGATGACGGGCTGATCTTCATAGCAATGCCGGATTGCACGCATGTAAAAAAGATACTGGAACAGAAGCCATTGTCGCAGGAACTGTTCAGACTCTTATCACCGCATCAGCATATCAACGCCTTTACCAACAATACATTGAAATTGCTGGGTATTAACAGCGGTCTTATTCCGTTAAGCATGGTGGACTTTTTCAAGTTGTACAATTTCAAACTTTCACCTGCTGAATTAAAATTCTTAGTTAAGAAAACCATTAAAAATTCCGGCGCCAGTACAGGGCTGCTGTTTAAGAAGAAATAAAACAGCCTATAAGCATGGCAGATATACAAGGCAAAATAGTAATGAGGCTCCGCAACTACCGGTTGAGGTTACTCGAAATATATTCGGGCTGCTGGATGACAATCTCGCTGGCCATAAAAAAAGTAAAACACGGCAGTAACCTGCGGTGCTGGGGCAAGATGAATGTGGTACGCTACCCTGCTTCCAGTATTACCCTGGGCAACCGATGCAGTTTCAGGAGCGATAACAGCTCCAATATGATCGGTGTAAACAGGCGTTGCATGCTGTCTACACACAGCCAAAAAGCCATTATTAACATTGGGAACGGATGCGGATTCAGTGGTACCGTTATTGGTGCCATGGAAAAAATTGAGATTGGCAATGATGTATTGTGCGGTGCCAATACCCTCATTACAGATTTTGACTGGCATGGTATACTGCCGCATGAACGTAAAACATCTCCCGGCGATTCAAGACCAATCAGCATTGGTAACAATGTATTTATCGGCTATGGCACCATAGTACTAAAAGGAGTAACCATTGGTGACAACAGTGTGATTGGCGCCAATAGTGTTGTTACCAAAAGCATCCCTGCCAATGTGATCGCAGGAGGCAATCCCTGCAAAGTGATCAAAGCTTTTTAAAAAGATAAGAACAACGATACCCAATGAATTTAATTTTTGTTTCGAGTGGCCATTATCCTGATAAGCATGCTGCAGCTATCAGGCATTCTACATTGGCAAAAGGTTTGGCAGAACAGGGACATCATATCACTTTTCTCCTGCTTTCGCCGCAGGACTGGAAAGGCAAAGAAAGCATAGATTATTTTGGTGTGCAATTTACCACCCTCAATACCTACACAGGTCATAATAAACTGCTGAAAAACTACCACGAGCTCAAGGCAATATTCAAAGCAAAAAAAATAATGAAGCAGCAGGCGGCTGAAAAGAAATTAGACGCTGTGGTGATCTTTACGATTGAACTGTTGCCCATTCATTTTTTAATGAAAGCAGCACATGCCATGGGAATAAAAGTGTTGCATGAAAGAACTGAACTGCCTTATGCTATTGCAGGCCAGTCGAAGAGAAGGCAAAAAATGCTGAATATCTATCTCAACAAACAACTGCCCAAATTTGATGGCGTGTTTGTGATCAGCAACAAACTAACGCAATACATTGGACAGTACAATAAAGCTGTGAAAAAGCTGGTTACACTGGTTGATCTTGTTTTCTTCAGAAGTGAAAAGGCAAGCCCCTACCCTTTTCCATACATTGGCTATTGCGGTACCATCAGCGGCAATAAAGATGGTGTTCCTATTTTAATAGAAGCATTTGCGTCGATCACCGCCAGATTTCCTGAATTAAGATTAGTGCTGGTCGGAAACAACTCTAATAAGGCCGGGATAAAAGAAACCATGGATGCTATTGACAAATGTAAAGTAGCGGATAAAGTGATTTTTACCGGCTTGATTGAAAGAGATATGATGCCGGTGATATTGTGCAATGCAGAAATACTGGTTGTTTCAAAACCTGATAACGAACAGAACTCAGGCAACTTCCCGATAAAGATCGGTGAATACCTGGCTACGGGTGTACCCGTGGTGGTTACCAGCGTTGGTGAAATACCCTTATTTATTAAAGATGGGGAAAGTGGTTACCTCGCTATACCAGGCAGCGCTGATTCCTTTGCAAAAAAAATGGAAGAAGCACTTGACAACAAAGACAAAGCAAAACAGGCAGGGCTGAATGGCAGAAAGATAGCGGAAGAAAACTTCGACTACAAAAAAGTGTCGAAAATAATGGCTGATTACATTGCAGAAGTAAAGAACAGCAAGTGAGTGTTACCATCAATATTGGCGGTGATTTTTGTATTGAACCAGGCTATCTTGGCAAACCTTTGCTAGGGGATGATATTAAGGCATTATATAAAAATGCTGACATCAACATTGTAAACCTGGAATGCCCCGTTAATGAACACGGAGATGATCATAAGATAATAAAGCATGGTCCCCATCTACAAACAACGGAACAAATTTTTGAGTATCTCACTCAGTTGAATATAACCACAGTAACACTGGCCAATAATCACCTGCTCGATTATGGCGAAGAAGCTGTGGATGCCACGTTCAGGGCCTGCCACAATAACGGTATTTCTTATGTGGGAGCAGGTGCTGATCTGCAGGAAGCTGCTGAATATATTATCATAGAAAAGAACGATATCAAAATCGCACTGCTCAATTTTTGTGAACATGAATGGTCCATAGCCACCACTGATACTGCAGGAGCCAACCCAATTGATATCATTGACAATCTTGCAGCAATAAAAAAAGCCAAGGCCGCTGCTGATATGGTTTTGGTGATCATACATGCGGGTAACGAGTACTACAACCTCCCCAGGCCGGCATTAAAAAAACTCTTTCGCTTTTTTGCCGACAATGGAGCTGATGCAGTTGTAAGTCATCATACACATACCATCAGTGGTTATGAGACTTACAATAATGTTCCCATCATCTACGGGCTTGGCAATATGCTTTTCACCAGGAAAACGGGCTATGCTGGCTGGTACACGGGGCTTACAGCTCAATTGACGGTTGAAAAAAACAAAGCGGTTCAGTTTACGCTGGTTCCAACCAAACAATCAAAAGAAGATTTTACACTCTCTGTTACTGCAGGAAAAGAGAAAGAAGAAGTGCTACAGGAAACTGCAGCGCTGTCTGCTGTTATTGCCGATGATTTGAAGCTGGAACAAGCATGGAACAGCCTTATTGAAAAAAGAATGCCACAATACCTCTATCACTTTTCACCTGTACCTGCTATGCCCGGCAGGTATGTAAAAAGCGCATTAAGAAGGATGGGCTTTGTAAATACATTAACTCCACCGGAATATTTAACCGGTGTCATCAATTATATCACCTGCGAATCGCACCTTGATATGGCAAGGCAGGTACTCAAAAAAAAACTATTCAAAAAATGAAGTTAGCAATACATCATTTTCCCGGCCGCTACTCTGAACAATGGATCGAATACTGCAAAGCCAACAGTATCGATTATAAATTAGTGAACTGTTACGACACAGACATTCTGCAGCAGATAAAAGACTGTGATGGCCTCATGTGGAACTGGGATCAGAATAACTACCGTTCACCTTTAATGGCAAAGCAACTTACCAGCGCAGTACAATTGATGGGCAAAGAAATATTTCCCGACTACAATACCTGCTGGCATTTTGATGACAAGCTGGGGCAGAAATATCTTTTCGAATCTGTAGATGCCCCATTAATTAAAAGCTATGTTTTCTATTCGAAAGAAGAAACAGAAAAGTGGCTTGATACAACTACTTATCCTAAGGTATTTAAGCTGAGAAGCGGTGCCGGATCAGTAAATGTAAAACTGATAAGAACAAGATCAGCCGCACAGGCATTGATCAACCAGGCATTTGGCAGTGGCTTTTCTCAAAACAACCGCTGGGGAAGATTAAAAGATAAATTCTGGGTTTTAAAAAGGGATAAAAATTTTGAAGCCCTGAAGGGTATTGCCAAAGGAGTTGGCCGCCTGTTTATTCCCACAGAGCTGGCCAAATTCTCCCATCATGAAAAAGGGTATGCCTATTTCCAGGAGTTTGTTCCGGGCAATGATTCTGATATCAGGATTTTTTTGACTGGTAATAAATGTGTGGGACTAAAAAGATTTGTACGGGAAAATGATTTCAGGGCATCCGGGAGCGGTGTTCGAGCGTATGAAAGGGAACTGATAGACGAACGCTGTGTAAAAGTATCCTTTGATGTAGCCAAAAAATTAGGCTTACAGACTGCAGCTTTTGATTTTATTTTTGAGAACGGCGAACCTAAGATCATTGAAGTGAGCTATTCATCTGTACCCGGACCGTTCTATCATAACTGCCACGGATACTGGGATTCAGATATTGTGTGGCACCCGGGTAAAGTAACGCCGGAATATTATATGATCGAAGCGTTTATTGAACAGATCAGGAAGAAAAAAGGAATTTGATAAAATATACTTTGGCTTAACAATTGCTAATTATAAAAATTTTTGTCAGTTCCCCGATCAGTTACCTCTGTAAAACTAAAAATTGTAAATGATTACGCATTCAGCTTCAGCGTTGCAGACAGCAGCCCCTGCGGCAAAAGAAAAGAAACACAAAATGACAATTCTGTTTACAGCAGATAATATTGGAGGTGGTGGTAAGGAAAGGAGAATGCTGGAACTCATCAGGTCTCTTTGTAAAGATCCATCATACAAAATCATACTTATTTCTATTTCAGATATGGGTGTTGGCTACGACTATGTGTATGACCTGCCCATCACCATCATTGAAACAGACAGGGAATTTAAATACTCTTTTAAACCCTTTTATGTAATAAAGAATGCGATAAAAAAATACCAGCCGGATATAGTACACTCCTGGGGATCGATGTGCAGTTTCTATCTTTTACCATTGTTACCTTTCCGGAAATTTAAATTCATCAATGGTATTATTGCAGATGCACCAGTTCATATTCCCTGGCATCATAAAAATTATATCCGGGGCAGGATCACTTATTTATTTTCTGATGTGGTGCTGTCGAATTCACTCGCAGGTATCAAATCTTACGGTGCCCCGATAAATAAAACTTATTGCATTTACAACGGTATCGATATGAACCGTTTCAAAAACCTTACACCACCGGCCATTTTAAAAAGCGAATTAAAAATTGAAAAATTCAAATTCGTTGCAGGCATGATTGGGGCTTTTCACGACAGGAAAGATTACTATACTTTTACTGAGGGCGCTCTTAAAGTGGTGAAGGAACGTAAGGACATTTGCTTTCTATTGGTAGGTGAAGGCAAAAACCAGCCACTGGTAGAAGCGATGGTACCCGACTGGGCAAAAGAAAATATTTTATTTCTTGGCCGGCGCTCTGATGTAGAGGCGCTGATACAGGTGCTGGACGTTGGTGTATTATGTACCAATAGTGATGTGCATGGCGAAGGTGTTTCCAATTCGCTTATTGAGTATATGAGCCTTTCAAAACCAGTGATTGCCACAGAAGGGGGCGGAACAGATGAAGTGATTGTTGACAATGTAAACGGATTCAGGCTAAAGAATAAAGATGTGGATACCCTGGTGGAAAAAATACTATTCCTCTACGATAATCCTGCAAATGCAAAAAAGATGGGTGAAAAGGCCCTGGAAACCATCAATGAAAAATTTATACTTGACAGGATGACCGAAGAGTTCATTGCGGTGTATAATGGCAAAAAACTCACCAACCGGCTTTATGGCTAATAGCATCTTGTTAACATTTTCACTACACGCATAACCTTATATTTGACAGTATCACAAATCAATATCCTTATGAAGCCATCCCATTCCCGGCCTTGTGAATTATGTCTTGTTATACTGGCAAAGCCCTTTTAAATAATTTATTCAAGTGATCAGCGTATTCAGAAATAAAATAGGTAACCTTTTTGCCCGTTTCCTTATACATACAGGCTCGGTAAAAAGGGCCTGTAATAAACTGCAGCAGGGCGACTATATGCTGTCGCTTTGCTTTCATGCTCCCAGCAAAACTTTTTTTGAATCCTGTATAGACTGGCTTTCGAAAAATGGATTTCATTTTATCTCTGTTAATGAATTAGAGCAGATAATCAATGAAGAAAAACCTTTTCCAAAAGGCGCCGTGGTGATCACGATTGATGATGGCTGGCAAAGCAACCTTGATAATATTGTTCCTATAGCAGATAAATACAAAGTACCTGTTGAGATATTTGTGAGTACCGAAGTAGTGGAAAAAGGACATGGCTACTGGTGGAGTTATATCGTGGCATCAAGAAAAGCAGGTTTATCAAACCAGCCCGTGGAATTTTTTAAAACGATCGATAATGCTGACCGCATCAGGATACTGGAAGAAACCAAAACCCGGATACAGTTAAAGAGAGAAGCACTTACGATTGAGCAGGTGAATGAAATTTCAAAAAGTCCCTATGTAGGAATAGGAAGCCACAGCGTATCACATCCCATATTGCCGCGGTGTACCAATGATGGGTCAAGGCATGAAATCCTGGATTCAAAAGAAGTACTGGAGCAATGGACTGGCCGGCAGATAAAACATTTCGCCTACCCTAATGGGGATTTTTCCAACAGGGAGATCAGTTTTTTAAAACGCTATGGCTATACCCTTGCATTTACTACAGAACAGAAATACTTAACTAAAGAAAAGTTGGCCAACCGGTATAAACTGCCTCGTTTTATGATGGTTGAAAACGCCACTTTTGAAGAAAATATTTGCCGCATAGTTGGCGTTTGGCCTGTAAAACCGCAAAAGAACAAAGTGGTTTACCCATAAATACCTCCAAAAAAATAATAAGTTTTTATCTCTCTCAACAAATTGCAATACTATTTGCAACTGTACATCCGTTAATTTAGTCATGAGGCCGAAAATTATTTCGTACCGGCATTTGCAACAAGTTTCTGTATTTCATGAAGGATCATTTTAAACACGTACTATACATCGGGCCACATTACAGCCTTAGGGGTGGTATGGCTTCCGTCCTCAAAGTGTATGCACAAAGTATTCAGCCATTCCATTTTATTGCTGGCTATTACTACCTGAATCCTGCTGCCAGTATGTTTTATTTCCTTTGGGCACTTATCAAACTTTTCTGGACATTACTTACCAACCGGGATATAAAAATTGTACACCTGCAAAGTGCTTCCAGGGGAAGTTTTTTTAGAAAATCAATTATGATCCTCCTTTCTAAAGTATTTGGAAAGAAAACAGTATTGCACATTCATGGCGGTGAGTTTAAAATATTTTTCAGCAATGCTGGCTTTTTGAAAAGTTATATCAGGTTTATATTGAATGGTGTAGACGAAGTGATCTGCCTCTCAGATGAATGGAAGGATTATTTTGATACCCTTACCCATAAAAAGAAAGCCATTGTACTCAACAACCCGGTGATTTTTCCTGCAGAATCAATACAAAAGAAGGCGTCATTACCCGTGAAAGTGCTTTATTTAAATCATATCAATAGGGCCAAGGGCATTTTTGATGTGCTTGATTTTATTAAAGAGAACAGGGATTGGCTTACAGGTTCATTTAATTTTGAAATCGCTGGAGCTGGTGACAATCAATCACTTGAGGAGTTTATCAATATTAATAGATTAAATGATTTAATTGAATACAAAGGCTGGATCGAAGGACAAGAAAAAGAGAAATTAATAAAAGACTGCGATGTATTTATTCTTACTTCCTACAATGAAGGGCTGCCTATGTCCATATTAGAGGCCATGGTGTATAAAAAGTCAATCATTTCTACAAGAGTTGGAGGAATTCCCAGAATCGTTAAACCAGGTGTAAATGGCTGGCTCATTAGTCCTGGTGACAAGGCGGCTTTAAAAACAATTTTTGAAGAGATTAAAAATAATAATAGCATTTTGGACAAATATGGAAACTGTTCATATGAAATAGCGGGAGATTATTCCCCATTTGCAGTAAAAGAAAAATTAGGCAGGATTTATGAAGAGGTATTGAGGAAAAAAATACCTACTGATGACCTCCGTTACAAAGAAAATAAATATGCTGAAACTAAAACTCATTGATATCCTCTCTGGAACGGATATCGATGGTACCCTCCAAATGCTAAAACAGCACCAATATCTTCCTGCAGAAGAACTGGATGTTTTAAGACAGCAGCAGCTTGATCATTTATTTGATATAGCTAAATCGTCCACCGGTTATTATGCACAATTTGAAAATTATGATGAAGTTCCGACGCTAACAAAACAAATAATGAAAGAAAGGCCCGACGATTTTCTTTCTTCAGCGTATAAAGGAAAGGTATTTAAAAAGTTTACCGGTGGTACTTCAGGAACCCCATTTCCCTATCAAACCTCGGCCTTGGCCCAGTCTCACCTGTGGGCAGGACTTATCCTGAGTTGGGAAAGTTGTGGCTATGAATTTGGTGACCGGGTTGCCTTCATAGCTGGAAGTGCCTTAATAAAAGTTGACGCAAAGCATAAAGTATTTTACAAATTGCTCAATGTTGATAAATACCCTGTTGCCTCAATGGATGAAAGTATCATGGCAGCGCATTTGAATAAGATACGGGATAATGATACCAAACTGATCTATGGGTATGCCATGTCGATCAACCTGATCGCTGATTTTATGCTGGAAAACAATATTCCACCAATTGAAAGTATGAAAGGGATTGTTTGTACTTCAGAAGTATTAACAGATAAAATGAGAGTGAATATTGAGAAAGCGTTTAATGTAAAAGTCTACAACCAGTATGGCTGCAATGAAGCCGGGCTTTCTGGATTTGAGTGTGAAAAAGGCAACATGCACCTGATAACAAGCCGCTGTATGTATGAAATTGATGAATATGGGGTGTTGCTGAGTACGGATCTTGCCAATGACGCTTACATTTTTATGAAATACAATACAGGTGATATAGTGAAGTTGTCCGATGAAAAGTGCAGTTGCGGCAGAAATTACCCTGTTATATCAAAAATAGAAGGCCGGGGCAATGAAATGCTGGTTGACCAGCGGAATAAAGTGATACATTCTTCTTATTTTAATTTTCTTTTTAAAAACGACCATTCAATAAAACAGTACCAGGTTACGTTTGATGAGAGGTCAGTATGTATTAATTTAAAGGTGGATCATACATTTAACCGCAATAACAGGCAGTTTTATCTCGAATTGATAAAAAATGATTTTGTTTTTGACAAGTATGAAATTGCTACCAACAAGGAGTTTCACATTGGTAAAAATTTAAAGCATACGTTTATTGTTGATAAAAGATCACAGCAGGTGCTTACTGCATAATTAAAAAATCAATAAGCACCCTTTAGTTATATACCCTCCTAAAAACTTTTACTTTGTATGAAGATATGGTTTGACATTTCTAACTCGCCGCACGTAAACATGTTTTACCAGTTGATCAAAGAGTTAGAAAGCGACGGTCACGAAGTGATCATCACTTCCCGGCCCCTTGCAAATACGATTGCCCTGCTTGACCAAAAAGGGTTAAAGCATACCACTATTGGTGAACACTACGGCAAAAATTTTCTAAAAAAAGTTTTTGGCTATCCTATCAGGGTCAACCAACTGAGAAAATTTTTGAAGAAAAAGAAAGTTGATCTCGCCATTTCTCAAAGTTCCTTCCACTCCCCTGTTGTAGCAAAATTACTGGGCATCCCTTCTATCTATACCAACGATAATGAACATGCGATGGGAAACAAACCGGCATTTATCTGTGCCAGCAAAATTTTAATACCGGAAAATTTAGCGGTAGAAAAAATTGCTAAAACAGGTGTATCTGCAGGCAAGGTGATACAATACCCGGGTGTAAAAGAAGGTATTTATTTGTGGAGCAAAGGCGAAGAAATACAGGAAAAAAGGAAACAAAATACCAGCGGGGATATCAAAATTTATATACGGCCCGAACCGCAGACAGCACAGTATTATAAGGGCAAAGAAAATTTTCTGGATGATACGATTTTAGCCTTGCAGGATAAATATAAGATTATAGTTCTGCCCCGGGATGCTAACCAGAGTGCCCATTATAAGCAGGAAAAATTCAGCAAAACAGATGTGCCGGACAAACCGCTTGGATTTGATGCCATTGCAGCGGACTGTACCATATTTGTAGGTGCCGGTGGTTCTATGACGAGAGAGATGGCCATACTGGGTATCCCTACCATTTCGGTGTACCAGGACGATCTGCTGGATGTGGATTCCTTTTTATTATCTAAAGGCCTGATGCTGCATGAACCGAACATCACACCCGAAAAAGTTGTTAGTTATATCGAAAGTTTAAAAAACGCACCGCCTGCATTAGAATTAATGAACAAAGGCAAGGAAGCATATAATTTATTTAAAACAGAAATTTTAAAATTCAAAAAGTAATGGTAAGAGTTGCATTAATTGGCGCAGGAAAAATGGGCATATCACACCTGGCAATACTCGGTGCACACCCCGATGTAAAAGTGGTGGGTGTGGCTGATACGTCAAAGATTGTTACGGATGTGCTGGAAAAATATTCATCCTTCGAGTGTTTTTCTGACTATAAAAAAATGCTGGAGAAAACAAAACCGGAGGCGGTTTTTGTTGCGGCTCCAACAAAATATCATGGTACTATCGTAAAGGAACTGCTGGAGAAAGGCATTCATGTTTTTGTTGAAAAGCCCTTTTGCCTCAATGTAAATGAAGGGGCAGAACTGGTACAACTGGCAAAATTGAAAGGCGTAGTGAACCAGGTGGGTTATCACAATAAATTTATCGGCACTTTTGAAGAAGCAAAGCGACTCATGAACTCCTTTGCCTTGGGTGACATACAGCATTTTGTTGGTGAAGCCTATGGCCCGGTGGTAGTAAGAAAAAAGCAGGAAACCTGGAGAAGCAAACCCGAAGAAGGTGGTGGCTGCCTGCTGGATTATGCATCGCATGTGATCGATCTCGTAAACTATATTGTTGCCCCCATCAATAAAGTACATGGTGCTTTATTAAAATCCATCTACTCCGGTAATGTGGAAGATGCGGTGTATGCACTGGTAGAAACCAATAACAAATTATCTGGTGTGCTGTCTGTAAACTGGAGCGATGAAACCTACAGGAAAATGAGTACCACGGTTACCGTGATCGGTGATAAAGGGAAATTAATTGTGGATGCCACCGAGATGAAGATCTATTTCAAAGAGGAAAAATGCCCTCCACCCTATACCAAAGGCTGGAACGTAAAACACATCAATGATTTTGCGGAAGAAGTGGCTTTTTATTTAAGGGGTGAAGAATACTCTGCACAAATTGATTATTTCATCAAAGCCATCGAAGGCAAAGTGCCCAATAACAAAAACACTTTTGAAACGGCATGGCAAACGGACAGCGTAATTGAAAAGATCAAAAACAACAAAAACTAATTTTAAGTAATGGAAAGAATATTATTCGGCGATAACCAGTTCTTCGGTGTAAACCATGTGTCTGACGAAAAATCAAGGGCGCAGATGATGAAGTTCAAAGAAGACAAAACCATTCTGAGAACGATTGATATTGCAAGGGAAGAAGGTGTAAATACGTTTATGTGTACCACGCATGACCGTATAGGCAATATCTGCGACCTGATAAGACAGGAGCCTGAAAAATACAAAGGGTTCAACATTTATCCCTGCATGCCCTACGCACATAAATATGCCAATGCGGTAACAGAACTGGGAATTGTTGGTACTTTAAAACAATATGTACCAGGTAACTTCTTTGGCTCGCTGTTCAAAGGCGGTATGGCATTCGTTTCAAAAGATTATATGGCGATGATGGAATTGCTTATTGATGCGGAGATGAAGATGTTCAAAGGCATTAATGTACCGGTTATATTTATCCAGAACGTTTTGACCGACCTCATTATGGGCCTTGGCATGAAAGATGTGTTGAAAGAATATCATGAGTACATCATTAAAAAACACAACGCTGAGCCGGCATACATTACTATGAATATGCCGATGCTGCTGGATATGCTGGAAAGTGTGGGCATCAAAAACCCTATCATCTGTTCTTCAATTAATATAGATGGATTCAGAATGAGTGGCGGTAAAGAATTGTATGAACACACTTTAAAAACCAGGGAAGTGAGAGGCATTGCGATGCAGGTACTATCCGGTGGAGCAACTCCCGTAAAGCAGGCATTGCAATATGTATGTGGACTTCCAAAAGTAGAATCGATATTATTTGGCGCATCTTCCAGGGGCAATATTCATGAAACAGTTTCGCTGATACGCCAGTTTGATGCAGAGAAGAAATGAGCAAGTTGTCAATAAGTGAATAGTCAATAGGCAATCGTCAATGAGTAATATTAAGTGATTAATTACTGAAATTGCATAGCAAAAAGCTCATAGCTCGCAGCTCATAGCTAATTGCACAAAGCTGAACGCTGTTATTCACAATTGACAATTCACCAATCACTATTCACTTCCTTTTAAATAATAATTTGTTAACGGCAGCGTTTTAAACAATAACAAGTATCAACTTAATTTCAAATACCATGTTAGTAACCATTGTGGCCGGCGCAAGGCCAAACTTTATGAAGATAGCGCCAATCATCAAGGCTATTTTTAAAGCGCAGGACCAGGGATTGAGCATTCAATACAGGCTGGTACATACCGGTCAGCACTATGATAAAAAAATGAGCGGTGATTTTTTTGAACAGCTGGGCATCCCCGATCCGCACATTAATTTAGAATGTGGTGGCGGCACGCAGGCAGAGCAAACTGCCGGCATCATGGTGAAGTTTGAAAAAGACCTTATGGAAAACAGGCCCGATGTGGTATTGGTGGTAGGCGATGTTACTTCCACGATGGCCTGCAGTATTGCAGCTAAAAAATTATGTGTGGATGTGGTGCATGTGGAAGCAGGTATCCGTTCGGGTGATATGACAATGCCCGAAGAGATCAACCGCATCGTTACCGATTCTATTTGCGACCATTATTTTACCACGAGCAAACAGGCGAATGATAATTTAAAAAAACAGCAGGTACCCGACAGCAGTGTTCACTTTGTTGGTAATACAATGATCGATACCTTGTTTCAAAACCTGGACAGGCTGATCAAGCCTTCTTTCTGGGATGAGCAAAAACTATCACCCGGTAATTATTTCTTAACGACGTTGCACAGGCCATCCAATGTGGATGACCCTGAAAAATTAAAATCGTTATTAAACGCCATTACAAGTTCAACAGAAGAATTCCCGATCGTTTTTCCTGTACACCCAAGGACAAGAAAAATAATTGACTCAAACAATATACCAACTGATAAATTGATTATGATTGACCCATTGGGTTATCTTGAATTTATCTACCTTGTAAAAAATGCAAAAGGTATTATCACCGACTCTGGTGGCATTACCGAGGAAGCAACGGTATTGCATATCCCCTGTCTCACGCTGCGTAACTCAACCGAAAGACCGGAAACAGTAACGCAGGGCACCAACGAACTGATAGGTGACAACATTGAAAAGTTGAAACTATATTTGAAAAAGATATTAGACAATAACTGGAAGAAAGGTACTGTGCCTGAATTGTGGGATGGCAACACTTCAGAAAGGATCGTGAATGTGCTGTATGCAATTTATCAAAAAGAACTGGCAGCGGCAGTATAATATATCCCTATAAATTTATACATGAAAGTTTTAGTTACAGGCACTGCCGGCTTTATTGGATTTCATTTGGCAAACAGGCTTATACAGGATGGCTTTGAAGTGACGGGTCTCGACTCCATCAATGATTACTATTCAGTAAGTCTTAAATTAGACAGGTTAAGATCTGCAGGTATAGCTGCAGATGATATTCAATACAATACTATTTACAAGAGCAATACATTACCCGGCTATTCTTTTATCCAGCTAAAATTAGAGGACAAAGAAAACCTGGAAGCGCTGTTTAAATCGCAGGAGTTTGATATAGTGGTAAACCTTGCTGCACAGGCGGGTGTACGTTACAGTCTTACCAATCCTGCTGCCTATATCGACAGTAATATTGTTGGTTTTGCCAACCTGCTGGAATGCTGCCGTCACTATAAAATAAAACACTTTGTATATGCCAGCAGCAGCAGCGTGTACGGATTAAACGAAACCATACCGTTTGAAACCGACCAGACGGTTGATCACCCGATCAGTTTATATGCAGCCACCAAAAAAAGCAATGAGCTGATGGCGCATGTGTACAGCCATTTGTACAACCTGCCTACAACCGGCCTGCGTTTCTTTACTGTGTATGGTCCATGGGGCAGACCTGATATGGCGATGTATCTTTTTACGGATGCCATTATCAACGACAAACCGATCCAGGTTTTTAATAATGGTGAAATGGAAAGGGATTTTACGTACGTGGATGATATTGTGGATGGCGTTGTAAGGGTAATCAATAACATCCCCACAGGCAATCCCGATTGGGATGGAGCAGCTCCCCAGGCATCAACTTCGAAAGCACCTTATCAATTATACAATATTGGCAACAGCAAACCGGTAAAGCTTACTGATTTTATTGAGGCAGTTGAAAAGAAACTTAATAAAAAGGCTGAAAAAATAATGATGCCTATGCAGCCAGGTGATGTTCACAAAACCTATGCAGATGTAAGCAGTCTTACAAAAGATACCGGCTACCACCCTGTTACAACAATTGAAACAGGCGTGGGTAATTTTATTGACTGGTTTGTTCAGTACTACGGAAACAGGTCATAAGAAAATAAACACCCTTATCTTCGCAAACTGAATTTTTAAGCATACAAAATGGAGCTCAACAGTAAGATCTATATCGCAGGCCACAGGGGAATGGTGGGCAGCGCAATCAACAGGAACCTGGTAAAAAAAGGATACAGCAATATCATTACCCGTACTTCTGCAGAACTTGATCTGAGAAACCAGGCGCTGGTGAATGATTTTTTTGCAGTAGAAAAGCCGGACTATGTTTTTTTAGCTGCTGCAAAAGTTGGAGGAATTGTTGCCAACAACACATTCAGGGCCGATTTTATTTATGAGAACCTGATGATACAATCGAATATTGTGCATGCAGCGTATATCAACAAGGTTACTAAACTGATGTTCCTTGGCAGTTCCTGTATCTATCCCAAGCTTGCACCACAACCATTGAAAGAAGATTACTTATTGACCGGGCCACTGGAATACACCAACGAACCTTATGCAGTGGCAAAAATAGCAGGCATTAAATTATGTGAAGCCTACCGTCAACAATACAATTGCAATTTTATCAGTGTCATGCCGACCAATATGTATGGTTATGGCGATAACTATCATCCCAATAATTCACATGTGTTACCAGGGCTTATCCGTAAAGTGCATGAAGCAAAAGAAAGCAATGCGCCTGAAGTAATCGTATGGGGGACAGGCACACCAAAAAGAGAATTTTTATTTGCTGACGATCTTGCAGAAGCCTGTTACTTTTTGATGAACAATTATGAGGAAGAACAATTGGTAAATGTAGGCACAGGTGTGGATCTCAGTATAAAAGAACTGGCAGAACTAATAAAAGATATTGTTGGCTACAAAGGCAATATTGCTTTTGATACCAGCAAACCTGATGGCACTCCCCGGAAACTGATGGATGTGACCAAACTGCATAATCTTGGATGGAAACATACCGTTGAATTAAGAGAAGGCATTCAACTTGCTTACCAGGATTTTAAAGAAAATCACTTAGCAAAGAATTAAAATATCACCATAACCCCCGTTAAACTTATTCTTAAGAATATGAGTACAAACAAAACAGCGCTGATCACTGGTATCACCGGGCAGGATGGCGCTTACCTGGCAGACCTTTTATTGGAAAAAGGTTATAAAGTGCATGGCATTAAAAGAAGGTCATCGTTGATCAATACACAAAGGATCGATCATCTTTACCAGGATCCACATGAAAAAAATGTACGTTTCCAATTGCATTATGGTGATATGACAGACAGCACCAATCTTATCAGGATCATACAGGAAACACAACCAGACGAAATTTATAACCTGGCGGCCATGAGCCATGTTAAAGTTAGTTTTGATGAACCGGAATATACTGCCAATGCAGATGGTATCGGAACACTGCGTTTACTGGAAGCATTAAGAATCCTTGGTCTTGAAAAGAAGACCCGTATCTACCAGGCCAGTACGTCTGAATTATATGGATTGGTACAGGCAGTGCCACAAAGTGAAACCACCCCTTTCTACCCACGGAGTCCGTATGCAGTGGCAAAAATGTATGCCTACTGGATCACGGTAAATTACCGGGAAGCCTATGGCATATTTGCCTGCAATGGTATTTTGTTTAATCACGAAAGTCCTTTGCGTGGCGAAACATTTGTAACCAGGAAGATCACCCGTGCTGTAGGCGCTATCGCAAAAGGCAAACAGGATAAACTGTACATGGGTAATATAGATGCCAAACGCGACTGGGGACATGCAAAAGATTATGTGGAAGCAATGTGGCGTATTCTGCAGCAGGACAAACCAGATGATTATGTAATTGCTACCGGTATAACCACTACCGTTAGAGACTTTATCACGATGGCATTTAACGAAGCCGGAATTGAAGTTGAATTCAAAGGTGAAGGGGTAAATGAAAAAGGATTTGTAAAATCATGCAGCCACCCAGACTACCAGCTACCTATTGGTAAAGAAGTAGTGGCAGTGGATCCGGAATATTTCCGCCCAACCGAAGTGGATTTGCTGATAGGTGACGCTACAAAAGCAAAAACAAAATTAGGATGGACGCCTAAATATGACCTGGCCGCCCTTGTAAAAGAAATGGTGGCAGCAGATCTCAAATTAGCATAGCCCGTTTTTAATTGTATACCGTTTCAAAAGTTTAAAGCTGCCCTCAATAAAATGGGGGCAGCTTTTTTTATGACAATATTACACAAAGCATTCCTGCCGCATGAACGCTCCTGAAGGATAGTTCATTAATAAATTTCTCAGCTGTTCAAATAGTTTTAAAAGGCACAACAATCTCCAATTTCTCCCATTGCACAGTGATATTGCCGCTGTTGCCGTTTACTTTATTAACCACATATGTTAATCTCGGTGTCATTGTATGTTCACCAGGTTTCACTGTCAGCCTCACTACATCTTCCTGTACTTTATAATCGTCTGCCAGATGCTGCTGGTAATTTTTATTTAAAATGAATACCCATTCTTTTTCCCCGGGAATGGTAAAAATGGCATAAGTGCCTGCATCAATTTTTTTACTATTGATTTCGATTGGTTTGTTTATGTCTATACTGGTGGCAGTGTGCGCCCCAGTAACCCAAACCGTTCCATAGGGCACAAGTCCGCCCCAAATAACCCTGCCCTTTACGCCGGGTGCATGATAAGTGATATGCAAATGCGTATTGCCGACTGTTGCCATAGCCGTGCGTTGTGGGCTGCTCTTCATAGTATCCTGCACTATCAATCCACTGTTTATACTATCTGCGTAACCAGCATTGGTCATTGACATCTTATGTTTATCATGTGTTCCTGCCTTGTCTATTTTATTATCATGAGGATTATTGCATGAACCAAGTCCGATAATAATTGCCGGAATGGTAAGTATTTTTGTTACTGTGGCCATATCTGTATGTTTAAATTGTTTTGCTAATTGCTGCCTGTTGCAGAGTCATTCTTTTTTAGAATATGGAAACTATCCTGCACGAAGTTTACTAAAACTGGCCGAAATACCAACCTGTATCCATCTGCCAGGCATTACATAACCCGGACGATAAGCATAGGTTGTATTTAGTAAATTTTCAACGCTGGCAAATATTTCGCCCTGCTTGCCCAGCACCGGAAGCTGGTATGCTATTCGTGTATTGATCACCGTGAAGCCCTCAACCCTTTCGCTGTTGATGTCGCCGGCTGTCCTGCTTTTGTTTAGTGCCCACACTGCTGACTGGTACTGGCCATCCAGCACGATACTGATACGGCCCACACGTCCATTGATGCCGGCGACAATAGCCGTTTTGGGCGTATAAGGGAGATTGGAAATATCAGGATCAAGCAGGGTAATACCGGTAAAGATCTGCCAGCCCTTGTGAATGGACTGTCTCAAACTTATTTCTGCACCTTGCATCCGGTAATTACCGAGGTTGATGAACTGTGGTGGTGGAGGCACATTAGGAGGGAAACCAAATACATACCTGTTTTTAACTTTATCCTGGAATACGCTGATATCTACCTGCGTGGCAGCAGTTGGCAACCATTTTAAACCCAGTTCCACATGACTGAGTTCTTCCGGCTTCAACTGTTGCCATGAGTTGCCTAAAGGAGCAATCAATGAAGACAACAGAACGGTTTCCATTCCTGGATAATTGATCCCTTTGGATGCATTTCCAAATAGGGTGAACCGCTGCGATGACATGATAAGGCCAACATGAGGAGCAACAGCTGATTTGAAATTGTTATGGCTATAGTAACGGGCACCAATAGACGGTTGCAGAATCCAACCACGCCCTAATAACAGTTGCTGATTCAAAGCAGCGTAGGGTGAGAGTATGGCAAAACCGGGCGCATCAAACTTGGTTTGAGGAGCAGGGTTAACACGGTTGAAATTGGCGGATCCTCCCAGGTGATCGTAATCTATCCCGGCGGTAATTGCAGCCAGTTTCCATGGTGTTACCTGTTCTTTCCACCGTAAACCGCTCATTGTAAAACGTGAAATGGTATTGCCATCCGGTGCAGGCTGGTTGAGCCATGAACCATTTCCACGGTTTGTATACAACCGCAATTCTCCCTGGATATTTTTATGTTGGTGTAATATGCCTGCAGATAACATACCTGCTTCCGTGTTGTACTGTGGAGGCGTTGCGGCTATAGTCACCCGGGCATCACCTGGATCACTGGCCTGGTTGTTCGTGTAAATAAAACGAAGTTCTGCACGCCAGTTTGTATGCATACCAATACCCACATTTGCCATCAGGTTTTTTAGTTCCCCCTTTGCATTAGCACGATGACCATTGGACCGGGCAAAGCCCTGGGCAATGCCATAGTCAAGTTTACCGGTTCGTCCTGCGATATTGGCCTGCTCAATGAAAGTGCCAAATGATCCACCCGAAATCCGGGCATTGCCCTGGAATTGTACGCTGTCTGCCACGGCATGTAGCGTTTGCAGGTTGACCGATGCAAAATTGTTTCCATTTACCTGTGGTTGCGGACTCTTATAAACCTGTATGCTTTGCATGCCATTGACCGGTAACAGATCCAGTAATGGATGATTCCACAGCCCCATATAAAAAGGCAGGCCATCGATATATGTTTTGATTTCACTGCCAGGCCTGCTGACGCCCATGCCACGGATAAAAACCGCTCCACCCTCACCCCCACCAAAAGAACCTACCGGGTTAAACCTTGCTATCTGTACACCAGGTGTGCGGCGTAATGCTGACGCAATATCCACCGCATTCAGATCACGGATCTGCTGCTGTGATATAACTGCAGACACTGCAGCAAAAGAATCGAGCTTTGTTGCCTCTATTAAAGGCCTGGCCAACACTACTTCAGGCAGGATGGATCCATTTTGGGCAACGGTGCTAATATGTATAAAAATAAAACTAACAGATATCATTAAACGCATAAAGTATATTTGCATGGTTTGGTGTTTTATAATTGAGGGTGATTTCTCTGAATTTCATTCAGATTTTACATAATGGTGAAAACATAACCCATAGCCTGCATCATTCCCCCGGTATTTTTTAACGTCTTACAACAGGGCCGATGCCGCAAAAAAGTTCGACAGAAAAAAAACTTAGTTGAATTGATAACCTGATTTTATACAACTGCCTGCTCAGCAGCCTTTCAAAAATGCTGAAAGATTCTCACAATGTTTTTATGGCATAATAATGTAAAAGCAGACAGGCCTGGGTTTGGGGAGGATGAAAGATGTCAAAGGACCGGCCGGTTGAATGTCCGTCTGACACTGGGATCTGTTTGTTTGATCTGATGAGAAGCATGAGCCGATTGGATACAGCAGCAAAAAAAGATGCTGTTAACATTGACTGCCCTGTTTTGTTTTCCAGCTTTCTTTCCGGATTCTTATGGTCCTTTTTCTCCTCTTGCTGCAACTTTTTCATCACCTGGCACTTCCCATTACAATTCATTTTAAGCCTGGCTTTGTTCGCACAATTTTTTGCATACTTCCTGGTGTTAGTATAAAAATCCGCGATAACAAAGGTTCTGCTGAAACTATGAGCAAGAAAAGCAGCAAGAAAAATAAAGGCAGCTAGCTGGTGGTATAGTTGAAATCTTTTCAAGAATGATACAAATGTATTGTCAAAACTTTAAAAGATGAAATGTAGTTTAGCAATGCCTTAGTCTATACAACACTGTACAGCCAGTTTTACTATAACAGAACTGGAAAATACTCCAGAAATATTTCAGCCCCCGCTATTCACATTCATACAGTTTACAACAGGGATCCACTGTACCGGTTTATTCGCTAAAAAAAACAATTCATTCAACACTGCATTTGCCTGGTGGTCACAAATTTTTAGCATTGCAAAAAAATATATACGCCATGAATAACAGTACAACTACCATTAAAAACAAAAAGATCCTGTTTGCCTGCTTCCCGGCAGACGGGCATTTTAATCCAATGACAGGGCTGGCAGTACATCTCGCCAATGCAGGTTACGATGTACGCTGGTACACGTCTGCTCACTATGCTGACAAGCTTAAAAAATTAAGGGTACCTCACTATACCCTAAAAAAGGCGATTGACATTCATACCAATGACCTGGAAAAAAACTTTCCAGAAAGAAAAAATATTACGCGGCCCCTCGCCAAATTAAAATTTGACATCATTCATGCTTTCATTAAACGGGGTCCTGAATATTATGAAGACATACAGGAAATCTACAAAGATTTCCCATTTGACATGTTGATAGCAGATGCCGCTTTTACCGGCGCACCGTTTGTAAAAGAGCTGATGAAAATACCGGTAGTTGGAATTGGCATATTCCCCCTTACTGAAAAATCAAAAGACCTTCCACCGGCCGGATTGGGTCTTGAACCATCATTTACTTTCTTTGGAAAGGTAAAACAGTCCCTACTCAGAACATTTGCAGACAAAGTGATATTCAAAAAGCCTGACAGCATCATGCACCGCATCTTTGATGAGTGGCAGGTTCCGCACAATAACGAATCGCTGTTTGATATGATGATAAAAAAATGTGACCTTTTCCTTCAAAGTGGTACGCCTGGTTTTGAATACAAAAGAAGCGATTTGAGTGAGCATGTAGCATTTGTGGGGCCCCTGCTCCCCTATTCAGCAAACCGGAAAACAGAACCCTGGTTTGATGAACGGATGAACAAATATCCTAACGTGGTACTAGTAACACAAGGCACGGCAGAAAAGGACGTACAAAAATTACTGGTGCCGGCCTTGCAAGCCTTTAAAGGCAGCGATACACTTGTAATATGCACAACAGGCGGCTCCGACACTGAAAAACTTCAGCAACAATTTCCACAACCAAATTTCATCATTAAAGACTTTATTCCATTTGCTGATGTGATGCCATATGCTGATGTATATATCACCAATGGCGGCTACGGTGGCGTAATGCTCGGTATTGAAAACAAACTACCAATGGTAGTGGCAGGTGTGCATGAAGGAAAAAATGAAATATGTGCCAGGGTAGGATATTTTAAACTGGGCGTGAATCTTAAAACAGAAAAACCAACGGCGGCTCAAATTAATGAGGCTGTTGGAAAAATACTATCCGATAAATCGTACCAGGCAAATGTAGAAACACTGGCCAGGGAGTTTGCCCAGTACAGTCCCAATGAGCTGAGTGAAAAATATATTGCCGGTCTGCTGCTTAAAAATAGTTCCACTGCAAAACCAGGTAGAAAACCAGTTTTAAATTTAAATTAATGACTTAAAATATTAATGAGGCTGTCATACATATATGGCAGCCTCATTTTCATTTATAGGGTAATGTATGCAGCTTATACAGCTAATATGACGTTCCATACATCCATCCTTTGACAACAGTCATTATTCATAAGAAATTTGCAGAAATAATTATTCAGACAAAATAAACAGCCATGAACAGGTACAACATTTTTTACCAGGTACACAAAGGCCTGCGGCAGATGCTCTATCACACAGCATCCTTATTACAGCAAACCGACTTCATAAATCCCGAAGAAGCAACTATTTCTATTGAGCAGATAAAAGAAGTGATTTATCTTTTTGACAAACATGCACACACCGAAGATCATTTCATTTTGCCTCTTGTTGTAAAACACAAACCGTCAGCAGCAACTTTATTTGAGGAGGAACATTTACAAGACCAGGAACTGGGCAACCGGATGAGGATCCTGCTGCACATTTTCAACTGTTGTACAATGGAACAGGAACAGCTGGTGGCAGCAGGTGCCATCCGTTCTGCATTTACTGAGTTTATGATATTCAACCTGCAGCACATGGCAAAAGAAGAAAGGAAACTGAATGAATTGCTTTGGAAATATTATACAGATGAAGATCTGAAAAGTATCACACAGCAAATTACAGCTCAACTAACCCCGGATGCAATGGAGCGATACAGCACCTGGATGATCAGGGCTCTGAACAATACCGAGATCACTAACTGGCTGAAAGAAATAAAAAACAATGCGCCGGATTTCATTTTCAACAATATGATAGAGCTGGCTGAAAAAGAATTACCTGCAAACCGGTGGATGCAGGTGCAGGAAAATATGACCGAAGGCGCATTGCTTGCATAATCAAATAAACAAAATAAATAACGCCGGTTGAAACCGGAAAATTAAAAAGTCATGAAAAAATTATCAGTAAAAAAATCACTTGTAACAGTACGGTGCTGCATTGCGGTCGTGCTGCTTGTCATCATCAGTTTATTCCTTTTTTCCTTTACAACAAATAAACTCACAGATGATTTTCTTCAGCAACTAGGTATTTCAAAAGTAAATGCCAATGAAAAGATCAGTAACAGTTTTCTTGGTGGCTATCTTGATCAGTATGGTGTACGCAATGCCAAAAATATTGCGCTTGGTAAAAGAGCTGCTGTGGTAAAAGACCTGGTGGCCTATGCAAAGCAGTATGTAAACAGCCCGGCCTTTGTGAAAGCCTACCAGGAGCTGAAATCGTCCAGAAAGCCACAGGTGAATACAATACAATCACCGGAAGATTTTCGTAAACAAATAATTGACCAGTATAAAAAGAGTATCGTACAAACAGAAGCAACACTGAAGAAGATGGATGGTGCCATGAAAAAATCATTGGAAGATGCGCTGACAAGTTCAAAAAAAGAACTGAAAAAAATGGAAGACGGAACCAGCGAAACTTATATAAGTTATAAAGAAAATTACGAACAGATGATGGAATCAAGTGAATCGATCAATGCGTCGCATCTATCAAAATGGGAAGCTGAATTTCCTGATAACCACCTGTTGTTTATTAAAAAACGTTTAGAAGTATTTATGAATGAAACCGGGGGCATTGATTACAGTGCAGCATTATTTGAAAAAGGCGGTGTAAAGTACTTTGTAAACAAAGAGTATGAGCATAAGGGCGACCGTTGGAAAATGGCTTACCGTGCAGGTAAAGATGCTGTGGAAACAGCAAGAGTGATGGTGCAGCAGTGGATGAATGAGATACAATAAAACATTAACTGTTTTATAATAAATAAGGGGTAGCAAATGCAACCCCTTATTTATTAATCAGCTTAAGAGAAATTATTTTTTCTTGCTCGTTCCGCCACCTAAATGGATTTGGAAACCAACGCTAAGACCAAACGTATTGTACGATGGAACGTCTTTCACTTTGTTTGAACTGTAGTAAACCAATGTTTCCAAAGCTACATTCTGGTTAAGGAAAAAAGCCGGACCTGCTGCTAACTTCCAGTTGGTTGCGCTAACAGATTCTTCACCTTCACCATCTTTTGTGCTGCCAAAACCAAAAGAACCGTGTGCAAGTAACTTAGCTGCATCACCCAATGGCAAGAAATAATAACGTACAAATGGAGCTGCTGCAAAAGATGAAAAACCGCCAGTCTGAGAAGCAAATGATAATTCTGCACCAACTGCAATATCGTCAGCTACAAAATATCCTGCATTAGGAGCAAGAAAGAAAGTAGAAACGGATGAACCACCACTAAATTTTCCAGAAGAGAAACCAGCGCCACCACCAATTAACCAGTTTCCTTGTGCCGTTTGAGCATTAGCTGCAAAAGAAGCAGTTGCGATTGCCAAAGTAAAAATTAATTTTTTCATGTTTTTTTTAAATTTAAGGTTTTTAAATTATGGGCGCAAATATAGCTTGTTTTTGTATACTGTAACCATTTTTTTCAACCTTTTTTGCAAAATTTGTAAAAATAGTGTTAACATAAACGTTCTAACCTAAACCTATAACTGCAAAAAACCACACTACTGCATATGAGGCGGAATGAAGTGATGAAAGGCGTTTTTTATAAAATATAGGCAAGCCTTAAACCAAATGAACTCAATGAGCCTTTTGTATAAGCGTCATACTTGAGTGTGAGATCAATCGACTTCCCGCTGTTTGTTTGAAACTCATAACCCAGTTGTGGAGAATAAGAAAATGATGTACCTGTACCATATCCACCGATGAATGCAAGACCAGCCTGTAAATTAGTATACACGCTGCCGGTTAAAAAATATTTGATACCCACCCGCACAGGAATAATCGTAGCCCCCTTGAATTTCAAACCCGGTCCGTATGATTTTCCGTTGAAAAGCATAATTCCCCCATACGCTATTCCATTTAATTTTTCCTGTAATGGAATTTCAAGCTGACCAGTGGCCCCGATACCAACTGAATGAGTATTTGAAAAATTGCCGGTGGTCAAGGCAACTTCAGCCCCTACACTAAATTTTACATTGTCTCTTTTTTGGGCCAATACTGCAGTAATCATGCAACAACCAGCCAGGCTTAAGAGGATAATTTTTTTCATGTGCGTTAGTTTTAATTTGTGCAAAGGTAGCGGGGCAAAAAATTATTAAGAAAAGTTTTATTTAAATATTGACAAAGGGCGGCGCTTCATTGGTTAAGTTGGCGAACATATCTGCTGTCATCTTTTCTAAGTTAAAATCTTCATTCCAGCCCCAGTCTTTTCTTGCCACGCTGTCGTCAATACTTTGAGGCCAGCTGTCTGCAATTTGCTGGCGGTAGTCTGGTTTGTAACTGATTTCAAACGCAGGAATGTGTTTTTTAATGGCTGTGGCTATTTCTTTTGGAGAAAAACTCATCCCCGAAATATTATAGGAGTGCCGTACAGAAATGGATGCAGCAGGCGCTTCCATTAATTCAATGGTGGCTTTTATGGCGTCAGGCATATACATCATGGGCAGATAAGTATCTTCTGTTAAAAAACATTCATACTTTTTTTCTTCCAAAGCATCATGAAAAATCTCGACCGCATAATCAGTAGTACCGCCACCGGGTGCGCTTTTATAACTGATCAATCCCGGGTAACGGATACTCCGAACATCAAGGCCATAGCGGTGATTGTAATAATTGCACCAAAACTCACCTGCATATTTACTGATGCCGTATACCGTGATCGGTTCTATAATAGTTTGCTGCGGACAATTTACCCTTGGCGAAGTGGGTCCAAAAACAGCAATACTGCTGGGCCAGAAAACTTTGAACAGTTTTTCTTCCCTGGCAATATCCAGCACATTCAGCAGGCTTTGCATGTTGAGACTCCAGGCCAGGTTGGGGTTCTTTTCACCGGTGGCAGAAAGTATGGCCGCCAGTAAATATATCTGCGTTATATTTTGCCTGATCACCTGCACGTGCAGCATCTCCTTATTCATTACATCAAGGCTAACGTAAGGGCCTGTGCCTTTTAAAAGATCATTCTCTTCTCTCAGGTCACTCGCCACCACGTTGTTGTTACCATAAATTTTCCGGAGCGCCAGGGTGAGTTCCACTCCTATCTGGCCACTGGCGCCAATCACCAAAATTCTTTCTCTTATCATTTTTACAATCGTTTTGTCAACAAATGTAAGGTATGCAAATAATTATCTGGCAATGGCTAACTGGAATATGGGAATGACTCAATGTTAGTTCCAGGCCCTGTAAAATATCTATTTCTTTAACAAAAATACCAATATGGTCAAAATCATCTCAATATGTATGCTTCTAACAATCTTCAAAGCTGCATCAGCACAAACGTACAGCGAATGGATCACTGCAAGTAAGCATCAAACACTTAAAGTGCGCTGGGCCGTGAAAAAAGATGCTAATAACTACAGCTTCCTGTTGCTGCAGTTACAAAGTACTGTTGGCTGCAAATTTAAAGTAACTGGTTCTGTATGCAAGGCAGATGGCAGCACCCGCAATGGCTGGAAATATATAAAACTCCTTCCCAATAAACCTGCCGTGTTTTCATTTAAAATTTTAAACTCCTGCACCAATGGATTCTGGTGGTGGTATAAAGATTATACATCAACGGCGGTAAAGTTTGATGATCTGTAAAATAATATACCAATCAAATAAAAACTGAAAAATGAAAAAATTACTATTACTATGCCTGCTGGGCTGGTGCTGCGCAGCCAATGCACAGGAAGAGGGAAATAAAAAAAACGGGGTAGCCAAAGCAGTAGAAAAAACAAAAAAAATCAATCAAAAAACCAAAGAGATCAACGATGCCAGCAATGAAGCGGCGGGACAGGCAGCAGAAGCAGCGGAAAATGTTAAGACCACCGTATCGAACGTAAAAAAGATAGTCAAAATATTTGAGCCCATTATAAACTTCCATTTCAAAAAAAAGAAAAATAAAAATAACGGCACTTCAATACCGGCAAACGACAGCCCTGTGGATACAGATAATACAGCGGCTGCCAGCAACAATGAACCTCAAAGTACCGGTACCGACTATAACCAGCCAGGTACCAACAGTACAAATGAATACCCGGCTAACACTGCTACCTACCAACCAGAATATGGCATCCCTGAAAATGAAAACTATAACCCGGATGGCACCATGAACATGGGCCATCAAAATAACGGCCAATATGGCAACTGTCTTAACCTGCTCGAGGCAAAAGTAATGGGCATGGGTGAGGCAGAAGAAGTGCCCGGTAAAATAGACCTGATATTTTTATCCCAATACGGTGGTCTAGGCTACTCTTTTGCCTCGCCTTATGAAGCACCAACAATTAATGAAGGCGTTAGTGTAAAAAGCTGGAGGGAAAGAAACGAAACAGAGATTGCTGAAACAAAACTTACCATCGCTCAGTTTGAAAAGCTAACGAGCAATACATCACTCGTTAATGCTGTAAAAAATGCCCGGGGTTATGCAGCCTCATTTTTCACCCCTAATAAAATGGATGGCCGTGTGTTTGCCGTAAAAGTGCAGCAGGACAATAAGGAATTGTACGCACTACTTGCCGTTTATAAACAGTTTGGCACAGGTGGCAGCAATGGCTATTTGCAAATAAAAATAAAAGTGCAGGGCGTAGATAAAAACGGAGATGGCAATATTGATCTTAATGCTTATACAAGACAATAATTTAAAACCATAAAACATTTTACAATGAAAACAATACTAAGTTTAATTCTGTTCACTGTAATCACAAACAGTGTTACTGCACAAATAAAAAGGGAAAGTGCAGTAAAAAAAAGCATACCGGTTACGGTGCAAAAGCAAATACCGGTAGTAAAAACAACCGGTTCTGCCAGCAACAACGGCACAAGAACCAATGATTACAGCAAATCAGCCAACAGGCTGTACAATAATACTTACACAGTAAATCTTCGTGATGTAAATGGTAAAAACATAAAAGTAAACCTGAAGGCAGAAAACATATTTACCACTAACAAATCAAATGCTGCTGTTCCCAAACAATACAAAACAACTGAAACTGATCCTGGAATAGAAACCCCACAAGATTTAGGAAATGGTACTATCAAATGCAGGGTAACAAAAAACAGGCTGGATGTAAAATCTTCTGAATGGGATATTATATCCAGAAGCACCATGGATAATATTGCACCGGGATATGTTTATGATCTGAATGATCTGCAAAATACCGGGCAGTTCAGGCAAATTACTGATGAACGTGAAGATGCTTACTTAAGTATCAACGCTGAAACTGTTACCAACTCCGTAAAACAATTGTCTTCTCCTGATTTGCCAGCCATTATACAAGCGAGGCAAACCCTTCTGAATACACAAGCTACGGGTACTGTAAGAGCAAAAGAAAACACTTCCATTTCCGAAATTTATGATGCGTCAGATTTTAAACTGCATGCAGGTTTTGATGTGGCCTCCCCAACAGTTTCTGTGAGTGGCTTATTTGATTTCAGCAACAAAAAGGAAAGTATTAAATACCTGATAGACTATAAGGCGGAGTTGTTTACAATAGAATACGCTCCAAAAACAACGGGTAAATTTTTCAAGAACCTTTCCATAAACAATAAAACCAATCTGGTATATGTTGACAAAGTGGTGTATGGCACCAGGATAATGGTGGCTTTTGAATCTGAACTTACAGCGATGGATATTGGTGGTTCATTGGATGTAAACTACCGTGGGCCTGTAACTGTAAACGCAAATTTGTTACTTAAAAATTCATCTGTCTTTAAAAATACCAGTTTCCGGGTTTTTGGCTGGGGTATTGGGTTTGGAGAAACGGGGACAATCGTATCAGCAACTGGCGTGGATGACCTGAAGGCAAAACTCGGTCAAATGATGCTTAGATTGAACAACCAGTCAAAATACCCATCAGCATGGGGCTCACCTGTTTCTTACTCTTTAAGAAGCCTGGCTGGCAACGTAGTAGTGGCTAATGCAAAATTAGAAGAACTGCCACAACGCAACTGCATCATTGAAATGAAGCCGAAAAACATTTACAAATTTTCAATAGACCAGATTTTAACCGGCAAAGATTGCGAAGCTTACGGGCATATCACTGTGCTTTGCTTTGAAAATGGCAAAGAAGTAAAGCCAAGGTCAGGAATGACCAATGGCGATATGGCTACTTTTCAAAACAATAACCACCTGAGGGAATTTGGCACCTATACAAGGGAGACGGATCCAGGCATTTGCGGGCAAACCCGTTCTTATATTTTTAATAATCCACAAAACGTAACAGTAAGAATATGGACATGGATGATGGATTACGATGGTGGAAGCGGCGATGACCCTTTGCGGATCATTGGTGGAAAACAATTAGGTACCATTAATGGAGATTTTTACCAGGACTTTTATTTAAGGGATTTGATTGCGTTAGCAGACGCACAAACACAAGGAGATCTATGTTCACTTAAATCACCCATTGTAGTACAATTACAGGATGATGCCGGCGACAGCCCAATGAGTATTAAAATAAAAGTATGTAACGATTACAAATAAGTTACAGCCCTGGGCTTTATTTTAATCCCACAACCTGCCAAAATTGTAACTAACAAATCAACACCACGCACAATGAAAAATAAACCAATTCTCCTGCTGTTAAGTACATTATGCATATTACAGCTGTTTGTAAAAGCCAACTCTGTAAACATACGGATCATCAATAACAGCAATTGCAGTATTTATGGATACACATCAAAAATAAACAACGGATCATTTTTAATAAAAGACAACGGACAGGTATCGAAAGCAGAAGTAAAAAAAGGAAGTACGGCTGAATTTTCAACCGGGTATGCAGATGCCTTTTGTGGCACGGATGGATATGTATATTACAAAACAACTGTAAATGGCAGGGATTATTTTGTGTACGTACGTTTTGATGTACCCTATATTGGAGACAATGATTTCTATTACACATCAGATGCCCCGTTCAGGATGAAACATGTAGTGGGTGGCCCAGGCAGCAACGTTACCATTACTTTTGAACTTACCGGTGGAGCTATTGCTGTAGAGCCACCAGCCCCACCCTTTGACCTGCCCACCAGTGGTGCGTCGTGGCTAACAGGCTCTGTAACCTGGAATGAACAATCAGTTGGAATGCCCAATGGTAACCCTGCGAACGCTTTTGACTTTGAAGTAATTGCCCCCTCCAGGTTTCACCCAAACTATCCCGCAAGCAAAGGGCCCAGTTTTACTGAAGGCACTGTGTCACCTGAATCTGGAACGCTTACAGATTATAAAGCTTTGCCAGCAATTAAAGTAGAAATAAAAGAAGCAGATAAAACTGCAGTGAAATCAAATATGGCTGTTTCAATATATGCAAGGAAATATATTTTTACTATCAGCAACGTACCCTACGGCATTCCCCTTGAAATTCGTATCAAACCAAAAGCAGCTTTTTGGAACCCAGGAACTGCAACCCCTTTACAGCCTTCGGGTGCTTCTAAAAGCAAGTGGTGTGTATATCCCAAAAAAACAAGGGAAGACAGTCAAGGAGCTAATTTTTCAATACTTGGGATGTGGATGAACAATGATGGCACGGCTGCTGTAGGAAATGCTACTGCGTTAGAAAAAAAGTTACTAAGCAAAGTAACCTTTTCTGTAAAATCTGATGCACTGGTAACTGGCTCCAGCCTCAAAAGAATTGCTGCAATTGCAGGCAGCAGGCCTCCATTGAAAGCAACAAAAGTAACAGCACCTGCAATGAATAAAGCCAAAATTAAAATGACAAAACCGATGTAAATACACCGGATAAAACTGAAATCACCAACAAAAAAACTTAACATGAAAAAAATATTATGCTTTATTACCCTGTTGTTATTGGGTATAAAATATTCACCCGCACAAATCCGTAAACAACTGCCGGTAAAAAAGAACCAGCTGACAACCAGTATTCCATTCAATACACCCACGCCACAAAAACTGGTGTATGTGTTTCCTGTAGCAAACGATGGAGATACTAAATTAAAGTACATTGGCAAGCTTCTTTTTTCTTCACCCGATTCCTTAGTAATGAAAGACTTTTATGAGAGTTATGTATGGATGTTTAAAAAAGGACCGGATAATGGGTTAAATTTTAAAGGGCCGGATTATGCGTCTGCAATAAACAGGATTTATATTTGTGAGCCCCAGGGACCGATCACACAACCAAGCGATGAGAATTTGATAAACAGGGACTATGCAGCCATCTGTTTATCGGACGGTCATATTATTTATGCAAAAATCAGTGGCTTTTATTTCAACAAAAAAAACACTCCCGCTACCGGGCACGTTTACTTCCAGGAAGAATATGACAAAGGAAAATTTAACCAGGTAAAACTTATCTGGGATCCGGTATCTAAAAAATGGCTGGTGGAAGAAAACACTTATGCCCCCAATCAATGGTTAAAAAATGGCGCCACTGTAAAGGCAGTGTATAGCTATAGTCAGCACAGTGAAGAGTTTTTTAATCAAAATAGATAACGAAGCGGTTTCCTTGCTAATATCAGAGCCATACTATTTTATATGAATATATAAATAGTATAGCTGCCGGCAAACAGCCAGGCCAATTTTAACAGAGAATCTGACCTGCTAAAATGTATCATTCTTATTAGTACATTACAGGTAAAAATGATCAATTAATGAGGATACCTGCTTGTACAATATTTTTAGTATTCATTGTAATATTGCTGGTAAACTATACTGTCGTAGCACAAACATTATCCTTTCAATCTTACACTTCCGCACAAGGCCTTTCGCAAAACAGTGTGTACAGTATTGCGGAAACTGATGATGGTTTTATGTGGTTTGGTACACAAGATGGGTTAAACCGTTTTGATGGCAAAAACTTTATACAGGTAAGAGCCAGCAAACAGTACAGCAGCCATACCTCAGGCGAAGCAACAGGCTTCTCAAAAATGATAACAGCATTAGGTGCAGACAGCAATTGGCTATGGGTGGGCACTACATCTGAACTTATCATTTATGACCGGTTCACCAACCGCTTTTTTAACCCGAACGCGGTAGTGAAAGGGTTTAATATACCGGAAAACATATGGGTGTTAAAAGTAGTAAAAGACAAAGCTGATAATATATGGATACTTACCAGGAACAAAGGTCTTTTTTGTTACAATAAAGTCTTACAAAAAATGTGTTCGCTCAAGTTTGAGGGTGAAAAACCCAATATAATATCGCTGTCCTGGGATAACAATGGTCAGCTATGGGCTTGCTCCGAAAAAGTGCTGTACAAACAAACGGCTGAAGGGATTTTTGACGCTTTTGCAGCAAAAGATTTTTTGCAGCAACCAAGTTCTTCCATTGCAGACATGAACATTGTGAACGGCATGCTTTGGGTGGTTTCAAACACAGGTCATATTCAGATACTTGAGGTATCAAAAAACAACAGCATAACAACGTCATCCTTTGAAAAAAAATTTTCAGGCCGTAAATATCTTGCCGATGCAAGACTGATGCACCAAAGTGACAACAACACGGTGTGGGTGGGAAGCAGAAGCGAAGGCTTGATAAAGGTGAGCCTGCAGTCTGCCACTTTTGAGCATGCCGCAGCCTACCAAAATGAATACGCTTTGCAGCGACAGTTTATACTCAGTTTTTTTACGAGCAGCCAAAGAATTACCTGGATTGGAACCAGTGGTGGAGGTATAGCAAAATACGATGCCGCCAAGCCTCAATTTGGTTTGTGGCGATCCAATTTTTTCAAACCGGATGGTACAGCAAATGACAATATGATTTTAAGTATATTTTCAGATAATGATAAAGACCTGTATATGGGTACAATGGTGAACGGGCTTATTCATTTTAATGAAGAAAAATCTACCTGGGAATACTTGCTTCCACAAAAATCGCAAACAAATCCTGCATCAAAAAACATTTACACCATTACCCACGGTGGCAATAATACATTATGGCTCGCTACCTGGGGAGGGTTATATAATTTCAATAAGCTAAGCCGGCAATTCACATTATATAACAATGCCCTGGATGAACAAACGATAGAACTTACAACAGTAACAAAATTAAAACTTACGGATAAATTGATTACCGGGGGATACCGGGGTGCAATCAGGCTTTTCAATTTACAAAGCAGGCAATTTGAACTGCCAAAAGATGTGCGGCATGTTTTAGATTCCGCAAAGCTAAGAGTGAGATACATGCAGGAAATGCAGCAAGGAGATATTTATATGGGCACCGAGGCCGAAGGGTTTATTAAATACAATTACCTTACCGGTTTATTTACTTTTTTTCCTCAATTCAATAAAGTATCACAGGATTGCCGGCATTTTTGTTTTAGCCAAAAAAATATCTGGATAGCCACTACTGACGGACTTATACAAGCAGACAGCAATACGATGCAGGTAAAAAAAATATGGACAACCGCGGACGGGCTGCCTAACAATTATATCTATGCGGTAGCAACAGATCATAACGGCCTGGTATGGACCAGTTCTAATGCAGGCATTTGCTCTATCAACCCTATTACAGGCGTATGCCAGAAATACAAGGAAGAAAACGGGCTGCAGGGAATGGAGTACAACACTGCAGCTACCTTTAAAACCAATGACAGTACTATATGGTTTGGTGGAATCAACGGACTGAACAGGATAAAAGTTTTACAGGCAGAAAACTTTGCTCCGCTGCCACTTCCTCCCCTTTTAACAAACATTAAAATAATGAATGCGGAATATCTGACTGATACAGCCACCCCTTACCTGCATTCTTTAATATTGCCACACAATAAAAACTTTATCAATTTCGAGTTCCAGGCACCGGTATTTTCTCAAACTGAAAATGTAGTATACGAGTACCAGCTTACAGGAGTGGATACAGGATGGGTAAATAGCGGCTCCAGGAATTTCGCCAACTATACCCAATTAAAGCCTGGAGAATACAGTTTTTATATACGCTGTGCCAATACAGGGATGCTATGGAGCAAAACAACCACAGCCATCACCGTTACAATTGTGCCGCCATGGTATGGTACCTGGTGGTTCAGGATATTGTTTTCTATAATGTTACTGTTGCTTACAGCTCTTGCAATCAGGCTTCGCATAAAGAACATTCAGTACAAAGCTGTATCAAAACAAAGAATTGCCGAAATTGAAATGGCGGCATTAAAGGCGCAAATGAATCCGCACTTCATGTTCAACTGCATCAACAGCATTGATGCTTTTATACAAAGCAATGACAAATACAATGCAACACTCTACCTAAACAAATTTGCCAAACTTATCAGGAATGTGCTTGACAGCAGCAAAGAAAACCTGGTACTTTTCTCTAAAGACATTGACACTTTAAAATTATACACAGAACTGGAACAACTCCGCAGCGACCATTCATTTAAAGTAATATATAACATTGATGAGGAGCTGTTGAAAAGCGATTGTAAAGTACCGCCACTGATAGTACAGCCGTTTATTGAAAATGCCATTATACATGGATTGAGGAACAAAGAAACTAAAGACGGTCTTCTTGAAATTAAAATATCGCTTGCAGGAAGCCAGATAAAATACCTCATAACAGACAATGGTATTGGGAGGGCAGCCGCATCTGTATTAAATGCCCGGAAAGAGAAATCGTACGGTATGCAAATGAGCCACGACAGGGTTATGCTGTTCAACAAAGAAAAAGAGCCTTCGGTAGCTATCGCTGACCTTTTTTACAACGGCCAGCCCGCCGGCACAGAAGTATCTGTTTACTTAAACGCTATATAATGCACACCGCTGTAATCATCGACGACGAAACAAAAGGACGCCTGGCACTGAGCGAAAAAATTAAAGAGTACTGTCCTTTAGTGAAAGTAGTGGCTGAGGCTGCCAGTGCCAAAGAAGGCATTGCCGCCATTGAAAAACACAAACCCAAAATTGTGTTTCTTGATATTGAAATGCCGGGCATGAACGGTTTTGATATGCTTAATCAGCTGCCCGAAAAGAACTTTCATCTCATTTTTACAACTGCATATAACCAATATGCCATTAAGGCAATAAAATATGCGGCATTTGATTACCTGCTGAAACCAGTGGATATAGAAGAACTAAAGTCATCCATCAATAATATTACTGCCAAAGAACCTGCACAAACAAAGGAACAACTTGATCTGCTGCAGCATAATATTGCCCAACCCAAAAAAACGCTGAACAAACTGGCCATCCCTACTGCTGAAGGACTGTTGTTTTATAACCTTGAGGATATTGTTTACTTAGAAGCACAAAGTAATTATACCAACCTGCATTTTAATGGAAAACCCAAAATTATTGCCTCCAAAACACTAAAGGATTTTGAAGAGCTCCTGCCGACAGATATTTTTTTCAGGCCACACCATTCCTTTATAATTAATCTTAATTATATCAAGCGGTATATACGGGGAGATGGCGGACAGATAGAAATGCAAACAGGCGCCTTTATCGATGTGTCAAGAAGAAAAAAAGATGAATTTTTACATTTGACAGGGCATTAGTGCTGATTCATCAACTGCAGCACTTTCAACACATCCCCCGGCTCGTCAATACAATGGCTTTCATATTTTGTAACCACACATTTGATCCGGAAGCCATTTTCCAGCCATCGCAATTGCTCCAATGATTCTGCCTTTTCCAATGCAGACACCGGTAACCCTGCAATCTGTTGTAAGATATCTGACCGGTAGGCGTACATACCCACATGACGATAGTAACGGTGATGTATATGCCATTCTTTTTCGTCCACCCCTTTTATAAAAGGTATTACCATCCGGCTGAAGAAAAGTGCCTCGTTGCTGGTATTGAGGACGACCTTTACTTCTCCTTTGTCAAACAGCAGTTCGTGACTGTCAACGGCAATCATCTGTGTTGCCAGTTCTGTTGTGCCGTCATTGAGTACAGCTGCCAGTTCATCTATTTGTTCCGGTTCTATAAATGGTTCATCACCCTGTATATTGATAACATACTGGTAAGGTTCTTTTAATTGCTGTAAAGCTTCCAGGCACCTGTCTGTTCCGCTTGGATGATGCGGTGCAGTCATCACCACTTCGCCACCAAATTGTGTAACGTGATCAACAATCCGTTCGTCATCTGTGGCTACCACTACTTTTGCAAGTGCTTTGCTTTTTGTTGCCTGCTCATATACCCGCTGTAACATTGTCTTTCCATCAATATCAATCAGGGGCTTTCCGGGAAAACGGGTACTGGCATAGCGGGCAGGTATAATTCCAACAATCATAGCATCAGCCGGGTATGATCCCGTTGTCTTTGGTGGTAAAAAATTGGGTTGCTATTTTATTTCTCAGGGTAATGTAATCTTTATAGGCGTCTGCATATTTCATACGCAATTCAAGTGCCACATCAAAATTGTTGCTCATACTCATTACTATCTCCGATATTTCTCTCACCCCATTTTCGTTGCCGCTGAATTTTGTGATGTAATCAACAAGCCTTCGTTCTGCTGCAAATTCAAGTAATAAAGGATTGGAGTTACGGCCGATCATAAACCGCACACCCGCCAGTTTTGCCACTGAAAAATCCAATACATCATCAAACACAAACAATACATCGGCGGGAGATATGCGGTGCTGTTCACACAAATGCATTAATGCGTGTTCTTTATTAGCAGCTTTGTAATATACCAGGTGCAGGTTTTCCCTTTTAGCAAATGAAAATGCCAACTGGTTATTTTCACCCGTGATAATTGCGGTAACAGGCAGTTGCTTATGCTGTAAAAAATAGCTAAACCGCATCATGTTCACACCCATCGAATCTGTTTCACTGAAGCCACTATGCCCCTCCATATTTTTCCTTCCATCATTAAAAACACCATCCCAGTCAAACACAAAGGCTTTTACCTGTTTAAGCTTTTGCTTTAGCGTAGGGGGACTTGAAATAAATTCACCCCTGAAATACTGCTCCGGTGATATGCTTGCTTTCATAAAAAACGATAATTAAGCTGCTGTATAATTTGCACTGGATAAAGCTAATGAATTTTATAAGAGTGTTTGAACAAAAAAGCCATCCCCAACGAGTTGGGGATGGCTTTAGATCTTTTTACAAATCAATTCGCTTCCAGGTCCTGTATATCCAGCATACCAATTGGTTTGCCGTTTTCGGTAACCATGATGGTGTCAACATTTGTTTTCTTAAATATTGCAGCTGCATCGTTCAGCAGCATACTGCCTTCAATGCTCACCGGCGTTTTATACTCTAATGAACCCAGTTTTTTATCCAGGATGGCAGAACCATCACTTTGCAGATGCCTTCTAAGATCTCCATCTGTAAAAACCCCTTTTACCTGCCAATCTTTATCTGCTACCACGATGGCACCAAAACCAAACTCCGTCATTTTTACAATGGCATCTTTTACATTGGTATCCCCATCCACTACCGGATTTACACCATTGATAGCTTCGTTCACTTTTACCGTCATCAATTTAGTATCCCTTAAAAACTGTTCCGTACCCAACTGGGTCATATGGTTTTCAGTAAGGCCTTTCAGTATTTTCAGTGGAACTGTAATAGTATGTACACCGATATTGAGCGCATTACGAACATGCTCCGCATTGCGAACCGAGCTGAACATGATCTTGGTATCATAGCCATAATGATCCACTGCATCCACGCATTGCTCTACCAAACCGAGTGCATCATGTCCCTGGTCCTGTAAACGACCCACCAATGGACAAACATAGGTGGCGCCAGCGTGCATGGCCATATAAGCCTGTTGCAATGTATATACCAAGTGAACATTGACTAATAAACCATCGTTACGTAACATCTTACATGCCCGAACACCTTCCAAAGAAACAGGTATTTTAAAAACTGTTTTTGCAGGATCGAGGCCGAAATTTAATTGACGGTGTGCTTCTTTCACTACATCCTCAGCAGTATTACCCAAGGCTTCAATTTGCAGTACCGGCACCATCTTACTCAGCT
>ENA-UOWO01000269-UOWO01000269.1-activated-sludge-metagenome-genome-assembly--contig:-NODE-269-length-77680-cov-10.651195_pt1 | contig 77680 bp, 75 predicted proteins | sample MGYA00238148_ERZ761564 | MGnify/ENA primary metagenome ERZ761564 (study PRJEB28885, sample SAMN05720194) | activated sludge metagenome | isolation source: Anaerobic digester | place: USA...
TTTAGTTCTTCACATAAAGCAAAACCCAAATTCTCTTCAACCACTGTCCACCCAGCCATTTAGTAAGGGTGGTGGGGGGGGGCAATTTATTCGGTTTCCATTAACAACAAAATCAATGCCGATAATTGCCCTACTGGCAGAACAGTAGCAAATATTTGTCTTTACAATCGATTGTCTCTGGAATCTGATATATAATAGTTTTGGCGTAAGCGCTTGCCCCCCTCAAGCGCTTAACCAAAAACGACCGACTGGAAACAGACGGTCGTTTTATCGTTTTTACTGAAACATAAAGGGTGGTTATTTGACCTATTTCCGAGCCCACAGGAAGGGCTGTGGGCAATTTTTTAGAACAAAAGGTCATTTTATACATGCAATAAACCGAGTTTGAGACCAGAACAATACTCCAAAAGCCGCGTATTCGCATAGTCATTACCCTAGTGCAGGGTAGTGCAGGGGAGCTCAAGGATAGACCACGTCGAGTTTTGGTTCGGTGTACTGGCCGGTGGCTAGATCAATCGAGAGGGCCTGTGCCAACTCGTCGCCAGGCACTTTTGAGTAAACGACCGAATTTGCGGATTCGTCGTATTTTGCAATGTATGAGCGGATCTCTTTCTTGGGGTAAACCGTTTCGAAGGCGCCCTCGTCGATGTAGGATTTCACGAGGATCGTGAGCGTCTTGAAAGTAGCCAACCAGTGTAGCAACTTGTCAATGATCGAGGGCTCGCCGATGCGCAAACCGGTCAAGGTCAATGTTTTTCCAACAAATAATACGGTGCCCTCGACGCATTCGCCAATGAACTCAAGCTCAGCATTCTCGGCATGAAGGATATAGATCGTTCGAGAATAACAGAGCGACTTTAATACCAGTATTAAATCGTTGAAACCAGGAGTCTCTCGGTCCATTTATTTGCCTTCTATTAAATTGTAAGCTGCGACGAAGCGTTATAGATATTTTAACATAATCGCCCATTTATCTACGCATAGTATGGATGATTTTTGTTAACAAAAAATAACGAAATCTGGTCCGGGAGAAGAGTAGAGCAGAGTCAGTTTGGTCAATTATCTGAGTTTATATTGCTTAATACAATACCTCTTGTAAGAAGTTGAGAAAATCGGAAGCAAGGCGAGGTTTAGCGAATGCCCTTGCTTAGAGCCAAGCAATCTCTTGATTGGCCTAGGTCAGGAACTCCAAACCTCGCGAGCCGGGTGCCCGTTTCCACAACAGTTCCCGCCGCCGTAACACGATTTTAGATGAAGCTCACAAAATGCCTTGATCGCAAATTCGCAACCTGGATGGTTGCACTGGTAAAGAACGTTGGTCTCTTTTGTGCAGTTTGATTGAGGGCATTTCACGAACCTGCTTTTCTCTGTTGACAAATTTGGTTGAGAAACCATATCCACCTCCTTTTTGGCTTCCGAATTAATTATAGCGAAAGGGGGCGACTTTTCAATATGCCTGGCAACTTTATAAAGCGTAGTAATAAATGATATTTGAATAAGCAGATTTGATATCCAATCATATAATGCGACACACACGGGTACAACGTTTGTTAGTTTCGAAAAACACCTATATAAATTTATAATCCGCGGGGAATAGTTTCTTCACCCCGCCCAATATTTGGGGTAATGTAAAAATAACATAATTATTCAGAGTACCCTCTAATTGTAAAACTATGTACGACAATTAGAATAAAGGTCTCTTAGAAAATCAATGCCATAGCTCCCAATCGATGTAGAAGCAACTTCAATTGCTTTTTTTGCAGAATCAGCAACAGGCAAACCAAGACTACGAAGAGTCAGAAAAACACCAGCCAATACATCGCCTGCGCCGGTTTTATCTACTACTTTACAAGGAACAGCCGCGAAATCAATACATGAAGAATTATCAATATAGGTTATCCCTTGTTTCCCCCGCTTGATTATTTTTATTGGCGCTCGGCAAGAAGATATTAGATCTGTTTCATTTTTATCAATAAATGCAATGTCTACCATTCCAAATGCACGAAAAATCTCTTCGCGATGATATTCAAGATATGCTTCATGTGTATCAATACTAAGCAATGCCGATGAGCGCTGTCTAAATGCCTGTATAAATTCAAGTTGTGTTTCTGGGAAGTTGGTTGCAATATGAACATATTTTGATTGAAAATAATTCTTTGGAATATCATTTACCTGAATTAATGTCTCGTTTGTCACCTCAGGGCGAAAAGTCCTTGACTGACCGTCTTCAGAAAGATACGTATGATAGAACTTTGTTGTTTGAACCCTTTCCATTACTTGAAATCCGTCGGTATTTATCCCCAGATCAATGATTTGATTTTTTGGAAAATCAAATCCGACTTTTGCGACAATACCAATATTTTTTGAAAACAATGATGCCGGTATTAATGAATAATATCCCGCTCCACCTGTATTAGTAATTATTTCATCTTTTCCATTATTCCTTTTAGGGAAACAATTAATATCAAACGCCATGTTCCCAACTATAGCAAGATCAAGCATTTCAACAACTCCTCCCTTTAAAGTCGAATGATAATTCTGGTCTAAGAAGGCATGGATATACCTTGCTATCAGGACCAAACCGAATACCACAACCAAAATAACCCTCTTCACAGGTTGATTTCAGCTTGCAGGTGCGGCACTCAGGAATGATCACAAGTCTATTTGCGGACTGGATTGTTGGAAGATTAGTTTCGATGATTCCGCCTCCAAATAACAGCATTTTTAACTTAATACGATTGGAAACAAGAAACTCCTCATATTCAATACGCTCAATTTTATTTTTGAATATTGGTAGTTGGGAGGCCCAATGAACACTCTCCTTTTCAAAATACTCTTTATTATTGTCAGTTTGTATCAAGGAAAATAAACGCAAGGTCAAATTATTTTCTTGAACCCAATTTATCATTTGTTCTAGGTCAGATATTTGACTGGCTAAAAGAACTCGATTAACTTTGATAGAGCGAAAATCAAGATTTCTAAGTATATTGATGGTCATTTCTAAAGAAGATTTTTCGATATGCGAAAACCCATGGACGCTTATTGTAGCTCTTGAAAGTCCGGCATTTGCCAAGGCTGGAAATATTTGATCTGAAAGAGAAAATTCAGCACAAGTAGTGCTTATATCCTTTACTCCTAAATCGCGGAGCGCGGATACAATTCTACAAACATAGTCAATATTTGAATTAGCAATACCAATAATCTTTATGGAATCTGGTTGAGTCATTTCCGTAATTGAAACAATATCCTCAATGGCCGCAAAGTCGCCAATATATTTCTTGAGGAAATGAGGCATGCCTTCACGATGGCAAAGGTTTTTTTGTTGGGATCCTAAAAGGCAAGAGGAAGAACAACTCAATTTTCCGATAATTCGAAGAGTGTTTGGATATGCTTTTAATTCAGAATGAGCACCCCCCACTTTATTTAGTAGGTCTTTAATAATCGTTGAGTAGCCCGCATTATTTGGTCCTTCTGTTAACACCTTTGTCAATGTCATCTATCGCCACCATGTTTTGCCTGTAGGGGATGGAAGGAAGTTCAAGAATCGTGCAATAATTGTCGCTATAAATAGCACACTAAGAAGTGCTTCTGACATAGCCACAAACCTCATATTCCCAATTGGTACAATATCCCCATAGCCTATAGTCGCAAGAATAGTACTAAAATAGATTGTTTCAAAAACCGAAGTAACGACTAGTTGGGAATAAATCCCATTATCAATATAAATAAAGTAGATTAATCCATAACACACAATTAATTCTACATAACTGATTATTGATATTAATATTGACCGAGCTGATGAATAGAGGAAGTATTCTTCACCGGCCTCATAATGTTGCAGCGGATCAAAAAGCAGGATGTTAAAATATACTTGGATTAACTCAAATATTCTATACCCGGCAATAATAGTAACTACAAACAGTAATTGGTGGGGGAAAATATTAATACCGAGTAAAGTAACTAGAAGAGCTTCAATTATTATCCAACTAATAATATACCAGTCCACGATAGAAACAGCTATTCTTCTGCCCCTTGACATTCCGAATTTGCGAATCCAATGACCAATAGATAAAAATCGAGAGAAAAAAAATATTTTCCTTATTGAATTAAGAATGGGAAAGGAAATATTTGTGCTAGCCAAATGTCCTGCGATTTCAATTCTAGGGTTTTTATTTGGGTCAACTATGATCCGCTGAATGCGAATTTTCTTTGTCTCTGCTCCAATTTTCGCGTCAACTTCAATTCCAGCGGATATTGGCCCAACTATTGAAGCTGAAATCTTGTCGGGCGATTCGTGTTTATCGAGCAATACAAGTTTGACCGCGATTGGTCGAGCTTCTTTTATTTTGACATCAACTTTATCCATACTATTCCTATCGATAATTGAGACGCAATTAAGAACGGAATTATTACGCATAATTAAATATCATCGGCAATAGAGGTGTTTTTGCAACCAATAATAACCCGCCCAATGGATTTCAACGTTAGTTGTTAATATTATACAGATATTTCACATCTTAAATATTCTGCCAACAAATTTACCCCAGCAGAGTAATGGTTGTGGCTTGGCTCATTTATTTTTCCCCGGTTTCCCGGTAGCCCCCCTCAAATCTATCTTCAGCACCATACTCGAACCACATCACTGGATGGCTGGGGATCAGGATTGGAGACTCCGCCATAACCTCCAGAAAACCTTGGGATTGGCGCGCCAGGTATTGAAACACGTTGTCAACGCGAACAATAACAGCCTGATCAATTCCTGGGATGGGACCGTCTGATGATTCGCAGAGATCCTCGAAGACGTTGCCCATTAGTATTATCCCTCCCCCGCTCTGCCCCGATAAGGAATGTGCAGCAATGCTGATGCTTCTTTCTTGCGTTCGTCATCACGCCGATCATATCGCTTGGTTGTTTTTGGGTCGTTGTGGCCGAGGTAGTCAGACACCGTGGAAAGGTCCACTCCCCTTTCAAGCATGTGACTGGCGCAGGTGCGGCGCATGTCATGAGGGCTGAAATCCACGCCAGCCTGTTTACCCCGTTTAATGCACATGTTGAAAACTGCTTCTGGTGAAAGAGGTATGACTATGCGCATTTTTATTGTTCCAGCTTTCAGGACAGGAACAAATAGATACTTCCCCTCCTCGCCCCGGATGGTCAACCAATCTTCCATCGCCAGGAGCGCCTCGTTGGTCATAAAAACGACCCTCTCTTTATTCTCCTTGCCGTGCACCAGGAGCCGGCCGCTTTTGCGATCATAATCAGTCAATTCGACCTTGGTCACCTCTTCACGGCGTAGTCCACCTATGTAAAGGGTTGTGAGCATGGCCGCATCCCTGCGCCCGGCATTCTTACGGTCCTTCTCGCAAGCTTTCATCAGTAATTTGATCTCCTGGTACGAAAGCTCGCGCCCGGATAGAAGTGTCTCTCCGCGCACAGGATCAACCGCAACCGTTCTCAGGTAATCCTCTGCGCTCATGAGCCCGAGCAGCCAGGCTTGCTTGATGGCTCCGCGCATGGCACTCAGGGCATGGTTGGCTGTAGCTGCGGCATAGTGGTCAGAAAGATAGGTGCGCACGGCTGCCGTGTGCTGGTAACGCAATTTGGACCAGTCCAGCCCAAAACAATCCGTCTGGCCGTTGGACAACGTTTTGGCAACCAGGTCAAGCGACCAATGAGCGCCGGCACGGCCACTTTCCGCCAGATGTGAGAGATACAACGCGGCAGGATTGCGATCCAGCGGTAGATCTGCACTATTCATTACAAAGAGGTCTTTCGGCTCGCTCATGGCTTCACCGGCCTGCCGGGCTTGTCCGGCAGCAGCAGTCTCATATCTTCAGGACGGAACAACCATTGATTTGTCCCCGGTATCTGATAGCCAATGCCGTATTTCTTGTGCCGGCTTCTGGCCAATTGATTTGCCCTGGTTCTGTTTACTCCAAGCATCTCTGCAAGTTCCTTTGTGGTGAGCAACTTAGAATAGCTGGCATTTTCGCCTTTGACGAAGGCAAGCTGGGAGATCTTAGTGAAAACATTGCGGAGTGTTTCTGTAGAAACGATACCCTCGCCGGCAGGAACCAGGCTCGCTATGGCTTTCTCGATCTCGGCATTCATTGCCTCTCGGCATTCTTCTCGTAAAATGACCATATTCCCTCCGACGATCTCCCTATGGCGTCCCTGTGGTCCGTGAAGCCCTGTTCATCTTGTTCATGAGCAAGACCAAGAAATTCCTCTTGAAGTGCGCCGGCGCTCCTGGGTGGCGCTCCTCAAAGACATCATCAACGATCTTGCCGAGAAAGTTGAAGGGGTTGGAACGATTCATCATATACCGGTAGACAACCTCTTTTTCAATGCGTCCCAAGTCCCTGGTCACCTTCATGAACATCGGATGATGTGTATTCTCCCCTCTCAAATACCATCCGGCCGAAAGCTTCACCGGAAGTAGGAAGCCGAATTCGTCTCTTTCATAGTCGAAGTCTTCGTTGTCTGCCGGTGCGCCAGTGTCGATATTGCACAGGGTGAATCCGATCCTCTGCTGTTCATACAGCCTGATGAGGTAGAACGGTCTGGGGTAATTCCTGATAAAGGCTTGCGCGTCCGGAAAGGTCTTAAAGAAATAAAAGCGCAACGCCTGAGCATTCCAGGTCTCAGTGTGATACTCCTCGATCTCAATACGGTAACGGTAATGGAGGTGCAGGAAGAGGCTTGCCGTCAGTTTGAACTTATGTAAACCATCTTTGAAACTCATTTTTCTCCTTTCATTAGTTAATTATGCCTGTTATTCACAGAATTGGTTATGCGGTCAAAGCCCCACGCCTTTCGGTGTGAACCGCTCGCAAAAGGACAATACGATATCGCACAGAACCGCTTTATCCTCCCTGGTGCAGTAGATCCTGTACAACGGTCCCCTGCCCTGGTCCTCGATGGTCTTTTTTTGCGAATCCATCCCCATGGTTCTTGCCTTGGTTACTTCTCTCATTTTGTTTTTCCCTTGCCGGCAAGTGGCCTCAGTTCTTCCGTACCAGAGGCCATCTGCCGGTTTATCTTTCAGTCCGCATCCATGTCCACATAGACGGGTTCGCTGGCCACTTCTGTGCTGGCATCTACTACCTCGTCCTGGGTATCAGGCTCCTGCACATCTTCAGACGTCTCAGCGATCTTCTCCTTGCCGGCATTGGGCTTTTTCCCGCCCAACTGGATATCCAATGGGTCGAGGCCGGCTTCTATGAGGTTCTTGTTGATGGTCTGCAAGACGACTTCCGGATCTTCGCTATATACCTTACTTCTGAGGGCAATGCTGACAGCCATTGGATAAGTCTCTTCGAGTGAATTGACCTTGGCCGGGTCGATGTCACGCCAGAACGCGCTCAGACTGTAATCGTTGACCATGCAGTACCAGCGGATCGAAGAGATCTTTCCCGCCTTCAATCCATCAACCAAACGGGAAATGCCGTCGAGGGTCATCTTCTCGCACAATTCCTTGTTATTTTTCTTCTGCTCGGCAATCTGCCGGCGCATCTCTTTGAGGTCCGCTTCTGATACCTGCTCGCCGTCCGCGCCGGCGGTGTCAACCTTGGCATTGGCCGCCTTGATACAGGTGCAAAAACCATTGCGCTTGACACAAACGATCTGTGCGTCAGGGAAGCCTTCTTCTACCAGGTTGGTAACCTTTGCCTGTTCTTCCCCATAATAAGACGGGTTATGAATGAGGCGCAGGTTCTCGCACCCGCCTTTCTTGCGCAACGAGGCAAGAACATGGGTTTCGCTGTAATGGAATTCACTGTGGTCTTCGCGGGTATCATGATCCTCTTCACACACGGGGATGCCGGTAAGCAAAGAGGCTTTGAGCAGGTAGGCATACTGATATGCCTTCAGTTTCTTGGCATAACAATCCCTGTCCAGGCAAATTGCTTTCTTGTCCCGGGTCAACATCTGCGCGCACCCTTTACAAAGCGGGAGCGCAATGTTTTGCCTGTCGCATATTTCCTCATCATTCTTCCAGGGCTTTTGTGCCAGTTCGGTGCTTGCTCTCCTGATGGCCTCTTCGATCTTGGATTGCACATCGAGAAGCATCAGAGCATCGTCCTGGGCGTATTTCTTCTCGAAATAGTCGAAGAGAGAAAACTGCTCTCCCCAATATTCATTTGAGAGTCGGAACAACTTTTGAGATTTGGCACACTCCGGAAGGTCGGCGGCCACCAGGAGTTCGCGGGCAACCCCTTCGGAGATCCCATGACCAACCTTCGAGCGCAGGTTTTCAGGGAGATCCAGCAAACGGATCTTGTTGCGAACCGCAGAATCCGATGCGTGGAAAAGAACACCGATCTCCTTGGAAGTCTTGCCGAAGTGGTCCCTGTAGGTGCGCATGGCGTTGGCTTCTTCCACCGGCGTGAGTTCTTTGCGGTCCTGATTCTCGCTTACGGCATATTGGAACATCTCCTCGTCGGTAAGGGAGCGGATATCGATCTCGATGCTGGAGAAGCGCTCATAGAAAGCTTGAAGCTGGTCTGGGGTTTCAAAGACCTTCCCCCACTCCACCAACTCTTCAGGCTTGGCCGAGATGATCCGCTTGTGTGCCGCCAGGCGGTTGTGCCCAAAAGCAAGCTCGGCGAACCCCTGTTTTCCCTCATCCGGAGACATACGGCCAATTGGGTTCTGCAACATTGAATTCACGGCGATGTTCTTGGCCAACCCCAGGATATGCTCCTCGTCTTCTGAGAGCCGGGGTTGATACGGATTTGATGTTACCTGTTCAAGTTTGAATTTTTGAAGTGCCATATTGTTTGTGGTTCCTCCTTTGTCTATTCTTTCGATTCACTTTGGGTGTTGCTGTTTCTGTAGAAACGACCTTGCATAATTAACTATATCAGACTTGGTATAGTTTTACAAGGGGCAATTTTTGTTATCATAAATATTAAGAATGGCTTCCCCTCTGCTGTGTATGCCCTGAAAGCGCTCTCATTTGCCTTTTGAGACGGCTGGCTGGTTGCGCCGCATGATCACACGTGATTGTCACAATAGTCAAAATGCCCATTTCAAAGGCGGGTAGAGGTTTCTTTACCGGCTCTTTTTGAAGAAATGTGCTTTAATTTAATTCACTGAGGGTCGTTACGGGGACCTGGTGCAATCCAAAGTGCGACCAACCCTGTATGTGAATACTTCATGGGTTATTGTCGCGGAGCGACGCGCTCCAAATAAAAGGCGGGCACAATGTCAAATTTCCAGATTTTATCTCCTGTTAAGATTGAGAAGGTCGAGTTCCAAAACAGTATTTATCGAGAAGCTTTCGATTTCGTGTTTGACCATGATGAAATCAGGAATGTGGCAATTTCGGGTGCATATGGGGCAGGAAAATCAAGTGTTTTTAACACGTATATGGATTACTGGAAAAGCGAAGAAAAGATCCTTCGTATTTCCCTAGCTCGTTTTGAACAGGTAGACAAATGCGAGAATGGCGTCACTGCGGGAGACGAATCCTCGCTTGAAGCAAAGATCATCAATCAACTCGTCCACCAAATTGAGCCATCGAAAATACGACGAACAGGTTTTGTGGCGCAGAAAACCAATGACGACTTCGCTCGGGGGTTACGGGTTTTCTTCTCGTCCCTGGGCGCGTTCATAGCTGTAATCCTGGTTTTCTTTGAGAAATTATCTCCAATGTTTGTGGACGCCTCGGGTAAATGGCTGATGGGGGGGATTTCGTTTTTCTTTACTGGAAAGGGAATGGTTACCCTTGGGTGTTCTTTATTTGCATTAGTGTTTGGGTTAGCGCTGTGGGCGACATTGCGATCCCCTAGAGGCTCACTTCTCAGGAAAATTAGTGTGAAAGATTTTTCTATGGATCTATCTGATGATAAAGAGGAAGCGGGTTCATACTTTGATAGATACTTGTCAGAGATACGCTACCTATTTGATTATTCCGATTCTCACATTGTGGCCATTGAAGACATTGACCGCTATGTCTCCAGCTTAATTTTTGAGAAGATTCGCGAGCTCAATACTGTGATTAATTTTAATCGCAGCGAACCGATACGTTTTTTTTATGTTATTAAAGACGACCTTTTCATTTCGAAGGACAGAACGAAATTCTTCGATTTTATCATTCCAGTGGTGCCAATTGTCGACTCTTCAAATTCATACGGAAAAATGCGCAGCCTATTACAGTTGGAGGGAGGTAACTCCGGGATCAATAATTCGTTCCTGCGCGGGCTTTCTTTCTTTATTGATGACATGCGGGTATTAAAAAACATTGTTAATGAATTTCTCGTATATCAGAGGGCGCTAGAAAAGCAAGGGTTAGATCCGAACAAACTTTTAGCCCTGATTACTTATAAAAACCTCTTTCCAAAGGATTATAACGATTTTCAAATGGGAGGGGGCTATCTTTATGCGCTTACGCAATACAGAAAATTTTTTGCAGATCAAGTTGCCAAAAAGAACAACGACGAGATAAAAACGCTGCAACAGAAGGCCGTCGATATGGAAAATGAACACCTGGCCAATATTGATGAGTTGAATGCGCTGTATCTAAAACCATCACCAATCTTTAGCATTGGCACAAGGAGTACTGACTCATATGACTCTAATTTAAATTTCTACAAGGAGATGGCACAAAACCCATCTCAAGTATCAGGAATAATCCAGGGCGGCGGCCGAGGCCCAATTGATGTGAAGAAGAAAATTGAAGACTTGCAAAATAACCCTGAATATCTGAAACGAAAACAAGCGATTGACTTGAAGTCAAAATATAGCATCCGGGACCTTTACAATCGGATTTCGGCTCTTCAATCAACAATTCACTCTGTCGAGGACTCTTGGTTATTTTCAAACTTGCTTGAAAACACAGACATTCAAGAATTCCTTGACTTACCCTGCAAGAGCAACAAAGATAAGTTCAAAGAGATCACCGAAGACCTTCACTATCCCATCATTCCATTTCTCCTCCGGCAGGGTATGGTTGATGGGTACATACAGGATTACCTTACTTATTTTTATGACAGCGAGTTGCAAATCGCGGACCAGCAGTTTATAAGGTCCTTTTATGACCAGAAGCCCCTTCCTTTATCTCACGACCTAACGAACCCCAGGTTTGTTCTTGAGCGTTTGGGCGGGGTAAAGGAAAATAATCCAGCATTTTTTATCAGCACTCTTTTTTTCTTTGTTTTTGACAATGAGATTACCCCCGAAACAAGAAACTATGTCAAACTTTGTGCCAATTTTAAACGGGGCGACTTGATTTTTGAATACCTTGAGCGGGGAAAGAACGCGGACAAACTAATTAAGGCAATGAACGAACATTGGGCAACATTCTTTGTTGATACTCATCTGAATGCTGAAGAATACTCCGATAAACAAACCATCTTTCTACAAATGGAGTTGTTGCACGAGGAAGTAAGCCGGCTAGGGGAAATTATAAGCAAGAATGAATTGTTCCCAACGATTCAGGGCAACAAAAACCTCCTGACAGGGGTTAGCGAGGAAGATGGTTTACTGATTGCCGGCAAAATGAAACAGTTATCCGTAGAGCTCATCGATTTAGGATCACTTACCACCAACAACAAAGTAATTGACTATATTTACGACAACAATCTCTATCAACCAAATGTTGCAAATGCGATGTTTTGGATAAAGAGAAGGTATTCGTCAACGATTCCAATCGACGAAAGCAACCTCTTTTCTGTGGTTTTTTCTAAACCATCAGAGCAATTGTGTGTTTTCGCGACCAACCGAATAGGCGATCTATTGAGCAACATTATCGAAATTTTTCCGTCAATTTTCTTCACCGACAACCAACAGACCATCAATGCAATATTGGGGTCCGCATCAACCAGTCTTGAGACTAAAGCAGAATATGCGCAGAGGCTTGTGGTGCCAGTTGCCAATATTGAAGAGATAAAAGATATCGAGGTAATAAATCTGCTTCTGGCGAGAAACTTGGTGACATATTCAACCAATAATTTACTGGTGCTGTTTGAATCTTTCGAACAAACCTTTACCGATGAGTTTAAAGAGTATCTCTCAAAACATATAAATGAGTCTGTCGCCGATAAAAGTGTAAACGCTAAACGTTTCCCAAAGGAGGCATGTCTCGGATTCATAAATGGAGTCTTGGACGATGTCTCTCTTGATGAAAAGACGACCGAAGCGCTTTTATCCGTTACGGGTAAGAAGGTAGAGGAACAAACAAAGGTCTTGGACGAGGGGAAAGCCAGAGCGCTCATCTCTTCGGGGGCCCTGTTGATGACCACCCAAAACCTCGATTATCTACGGAAAAATCACCGTGCACAGGTGGCTAAGTTCCAAAAAGCAAATATTGCTGATTTCTTGAACTTGCTCCGGGCGGGCGAAGAAACGACTCTAGAGGAGGTTGAGGCTTTACTACTATCGGACCTAAATGGCCGAGATCAGATTGCTTTGCTTGCGAATGCGAAGGTGCGTGTTCCGTATCAAGCACAATATAAGTTTCCTGGCGTGAAAGCCTACATAATCAAAAACTTTGCGGAAAACAGCGACATCGAGGCGATCATAAAAGATGCTGCGGTCTTAGCGAATCCCCTTTTAGGGGAAGCCGCATACTTTTTAGCGAACAATATTGACGGTCTTGTTCAAAGCGGGTTGCCGTTGACGAAACCCCTTTTTGATGCGCTGAAGAAACAAAAGGCTGTATCCCAAACCTCGGTTATTGAAGTATTTAGTAATTCCCTTGATTTGTATGACTCAAAAATCATCGAAGCCTATATTCGAGAATTGGGCATTGAGCCATTTGTGGAGATGTATGACGGCAAACACCCTGATTTCCAAACAAGCCTGGTCAACCAAAAGATTTTGTCTTCTCTACAGAAAAAAGACATCGTAACATTGGCAAAAACGAACAGGCTTTACCTAAAGGCCAAAAACGATAACCCAGATAAAGAGGAGGCTTTATGAGTGAGCAGATCTCCGGCATGATTCTCGTAAAGCGTACCTTTGAGGGGTCAAAGGATCCAACAAAGAACGACGATCCGGTTACTTCCAAATACATGCCTTCCCATAAGATAGCTGTAGTCTACACAAAGAACGGTAAAAGAGCCGTGGAGACATTTGCTACCAGAGCCGATGCCAGAAAGTGGATTGATGCCCATTGTCATCAGGGAGAGTTGTAGGGTAGCTGACTAATGGTCAGCGCCACCATTTCTAGAGGCGCGTTCTCTACTAATATGAATAAACACAAACACCCTCTTTGTGAGGGTGTTTGTTTATGGTCATAACTATCGGGAGTGCCTAGCTATCTGTGGCAATCCTTGTGGCCAGGTCGCGAATTGAGGGGATAGAAGGAATGGCCTTCAATTTCTTCGCATAAACTTCGTATGAGATTTCGCCATGTAAAAAGCTCCGAATTAGGGTCTGCCTCTTTTGTTCGGCAGCGTCCTCCTCCCTCCGGCGCAGTTCGTATTCTTCCTGTGGCGTGCGGTTTTCAAGTTCTTTATTTTGCGTTTCTACGGTATTCGTGTTCATTTTGTCACCTGTTTTCTTATGCCCTAAACCAATTATTGGGCCTGGTCAGTAATCTTATCTAATATCAATAAGAAATACATTAGAATTTTTATCTTATTGGTAAATTTTAGTATCGTTTCTGCCATTTTTGTCGCATTTTTTGGAGACTGCTTCGTCGCCGTTGTGCATAAGATCGCAAGAGGCAGATGACGCTGGACGGCATTTCTTTCAACGACTGTTTGCCCTTCTGGCTTGATAACGATACAAATCAACGATCCTTTCTTTGGTATTCCGGCCAAATCTTTCCAGCATTCGGTATTTTTATCCTCATTATCTTCAAGGTCAGGGATTATCACATCCTTGCCCTCTACCATGGCTTTCCCTGCTATGCAATTCGCAGTGGGGTGATAAGTAAATTCAGATTCAATTGCGTGCAATTGGTATAGTGAAAAGCCATTGACGGCTAAAACTTTAAATCGGCCTTCCTCGGTTGGCATTAATAAACACTCGGTGGTATTAATGCTAAAAGTCTCAACCAATAAACTCTTCAGGCTATCTAAAACAAGCTGTATGCTACGATCTATGTTTGTCTTAAACTCTGCCCGGTTGCCCTCAATTGGCTTCTCCTTGGCTTCGGCTAATAACTGTACGATGGTTTCGTCGTTGAGTTGTAAGGCTTTTAAAACCTGGTCAACTATCTTGTCAATGTGCCGGTCAAGCATTATCTGGTCGATGTATTTGCTGGTAAAGAAGAAGTACACCAGATAACTAAACCCCGTGATTGCGGGTATGCCCCAGAGGAAGACTGTGGCTTTTAATACTATTCCTAAAGTAATACCGACCGCTAAAACAAAAAGGGAAAGAATGAACAACCCCTTCATCGACGTTGTTTTTCCTGTTACTATTGTCGGGAGAACACCGCTTATGACGGCCGTGTAAAAAGCAGCTGCGATTGTAAGAATGAACCACTGAACAGAATCTGGCATCGTTGAATTTCCCCGTTCCTGTAGATTATTGTTATGTTGAAAGTATATAACCGATATTTTTTATCCCGCTGCTGTTGTCAAGTGTTATTCCTAACAGGATTGTTAAGAAAAACTCGGTTAATGTGTGCTATTATATCTTAATTGTGCAAAAAGGATTGACTTTTTGCTGAAAACAAAAACAACAATGACAAGAGCCGCTCAGTTTTGAGCGGTTTTCTGTTTCCATAGAAACGGCATCGGATCTCGGCTTCGATAACCGTCCCCGACCATCCGGTACTGATAATCCAAACTCAACAGCACCTCGGAGCTCTCCCGCTGTACCTCATTCCAATCCTGCGCCGGCTCGGTCAGTCGCCCATCACCCTCCAGATCATCCAAGAAAACCCCCAACTGATCCTCACTCACTTTCCATGCGAAAGAAACCAACACACCGTCCAGAGCGAGGTCTTTGTCTATTTGGAGTACACCAGTGAATGAGCTCACTGGTAACGGTCCGACCAGGTTGTATAGTGACGCTTCAGGGATTCCAAATCTTTTTGAGAAGAGCCGGAATCTTTCTTCGCTATCACTTCGTGAATTCTTGCGTAGCAGATGCTCTACGTAATCACGCAAGTCGTTCTTCCCAAGCGCGGTCCCTAGTTCGTAAGCTCTTTTCAGGTCCGCAGGAGTCAGGCGGGTTTTATAGTCAGGGTCTTGCCGGGCTCTGGAATCAATCTCCTGGGCTTCAGACAGAGCTTGCTGCGCCGGCGAGTTCGGTGCCTTCAGGGAATGTCCATCTTTTGCTGTAAGGTCGATTAAATCGCGCAGGTTCCCCTGTTTGAACACAAAACAATCCTCATTGGAGACCGTGTCGTAAGATTTTGCAAACGCTGTTGAAATGTTCATCGCCCGAAGGACATCACACAGTCCAAAAGAAAGACCGCGCGCCAGGTGTAGAAGCGTACTCGCAGAGATGTCCGGGTCGTATTGATCCATTTGATAGATCGTCTCCAGGGGCAGCCCGCAAATGGTTGCGAGCGCATCCCTGCTCATCCCCATGCGTATGTAGCGCAAGTAACTTCCAAGCTGTGTAGCAATATTCATTCTTTCAATTCTCCTGATTGGCCGATCGTTCTACCATACCCCTGGGAGCAGCCGCCAGCGGGTGTTCTGTTTGTACTCCTCATATCCGGCGATGATGGTCTCCTCGCGTTTGATGCGAAGGATCTGGATCAATACCAGGGCAAGGAACATGCCGTACCCCCAAAGTTCTTCAGCCGAGATGACGATGGCCACGCGCAGGAGCAGCTCACCAAGATACATCGGGTGACGCACCAGGTTGTAAGGAGCCTTCGTCACCAGGCCACGGTCCGCCGGCGCGATCCCAAACGATTTCCATAAGACCGTCAGGGACCATAGCACAAGCGCATATCCTGCCAACCCCAATACCAAAAGCGGGAGCGGGACTGTGTCCGGAAATGAGGTTGAAGGGAGGATGGATGCAATCAATCCCAGGTACAGGCCGGCCCGGTCGGTCTTGACCGGCTGCCGGCGTACCAGGAAGATGCAAGCGAGCATTCCGTTATGGACAACGGAGACGGCGCCGAGGATTGAGGGGTGCTCTATCCCCGCCAAGATGGACAGAGCCAGCGCGAATGTGAAGAACGCGAAACCCGCCCAATCCCCGGCACGCATCAGAACAACCCCTGCAGGATGGGAAAAGCAATCACGGCCAGAATTGAGACCATGAAGGGCAGGAAATAGAAAAGAACCATCGGGATGACTAGCTCCGCTCCAATCTTCTCCGCACGTATGTTCACCTGAGCGGTGTAGTTGGATGAGATCTGCGCTGCCAGGTCATCGAGCAGCTTTTGCTGCGCGGCTCCCCTGTTCAGATAAGACAACTGCATACCGGTGCTGATAAGCTCCGGCAGTTGAGACTCGACGGCCTCGCGGTTGATCTGGTCGACCAGGCTGCGCCCCTGTGCCATCTGGAGAACCTTTCGCATCCACAGTGCCGGCAGGGACTCGGCGCGCGAGGTACGGCGCACAGACTCGTCGAAGGAAACACCGGCTGCCATTTGCGCGGCGATCAATTGGATGTATTCAGGTAACTGCCCCTGGAACTGCCGGCGCGTCTTTCTGGCGACTCCGCCCAGGCCGATCATGGGATACTGCCAGCCAACGAACGCGGACACAGCGATGTAGATCGGGTTCCTGATCAGCAGAGTGGCTGCTACGGCAGCACACACAGCGATGAAGAAGCGCAGGGTAAGAAAGGAGACAGCCGTCCAGCCCTCGTACTTCCCTCCCATTTGTCCCCAATAGAGGTCGTACCTGGTCTTCCGTAGAAGCTTGGGGCTGGCATATTTTTCGGTAGCGCTCTCGAAGGGTTTCAAAGTCTTGCGGATGCCGGTCGTCTTGACCTCATCCGGCGACTGTTCCACATCGTTCAGCGCCGAGGCTATCGACTTCTTTTTCTTGAGGGTGAACCATTCCGGCGCATATTCCAACCAGATGACCACGATCAGGATGATGACCAAAATTCCGATGAAATAGATCAATCCAACCATGAGTACTCCTCCTATGCTGCTTCCTGAACCATCGAACGCATGATGACATATCCGGACACCATACAGGCGATGGCAACGCCGAGAACAAGCTGGACCGGCAAACTGCGCAGGCTTTCCTGTGTGGTCGGGTCTTGCGCCAGAAAGGCCAGAACGCAGACCAGAACGATGGGAATGGTCTTTGCAGAGGTCATGGCATCGCTGGCCTTGGCAATGGTCTGGTTGCGGGCTTCGAGGATCTGTTGTATCCGCTTGCCGCTCTGGGAAAGCACCTCGTTGTACTTGCCGCCCCCGGACTCGATGTACCCTTCCAGCAGATAGGCCAGATTGGCAAGGGAAACCGAGGGAGAACGCCTGGCCAGGTTCTGCAGGGCTTCGGTGCGCTCCTTGCTGCGTAGTTCGGCTGCCGTGAGCGCGAATTCAGGAGAGAGCGGATTTCTACCCTCCAGTTCGAGCGTGCCGGCCACATCATCGAGTACCTCCGGAACAGATGCACCGGTCGCCAGACCGGCAGTGATACGGCCGATGGCGATGGGGAGCAGTTTGTCGATCTCGCGTCCCCTGCCCTTCACGCGGTCGTTCATGATAGCTGTAGGGGCATAGTAGACAAGGAGGCCGGCCGTGATGGCAGGAATACCAGGCAGGAACGCCCAGGCCAACAGCATGGCTCCCAAACCGCCCAGGATGGTCACGACCCGGAATGTCGCTGGTTTCCAGTTCATGCCACTGGCAGCCAGGCGATATTCCAGGGAGTTGGGTTTCATCTCAGACAACTTTTTGGTCTGGTCAATGGTGTAAACATCCTCCATCGCCGCAGACAGCTTGCTCTTCTTCAGGCTCTTCAGGGGAGGAGCAAAAAGATAAAGCAGCAAGATGGTCACAAGAATTCCGATTATGAACGGCATATCATCCCTCCTGTTCGAATTCTGCTTCCTTTTCCCACAGGGGATCGTCCGCAGTTGAGTTCTCGTTGTACTGGTAAAGCGGGTCGAACCAGACCTCGCCTGATTTCAATTCGTGGCGGATCTTCGCTATCGCGGTGACGCGCCTTTGCTCTCCCCGGATACCCAATTGCACCAGGAGGTCCAGAGCGTCTGCGACCATTTGGTTGGCGTCTGCCTTCCGCACGCCGGCATCCGCGCCCATGATCGTAGCCAGACGGCTGGCCGCCTCGCGCGGGCTGCTGGCATGGAAGGTACAAGCTCCCGAGTGACCGGTCATCATGGCGCGGAAAAGTGCCTGTGCGGCTTTACCATCCCTCACCTCGCCGATGATCAAGTAATCCGGGGACATACGCATGGCGTCGTCCACGCCGTCTGCCAGGGTGTAAGGTTTGACCTCAGTGCCAATAGCCTGCGGCCTGGCCTCCACGGTCTGTACGGTGGGACGGTCAATCCAGATCTCTTCGGGGTCCTCAATCTTCAGGATGCGCCAGCCTTTGGGAAGGAAGTTGCATAGCGCCGAAAGCATCGTGGTCTTGCCGGTACGGGTCTCACCGGTGATCAGGATGCGCAGACCCTTCTCCATGGCAAACTTGAGAAAATCCATCATCTCAGCGGTCATGACCCTGCGCTCCAGCAGCCATTCCGGCTGTACCGGTTTCTGCTCGAAAAGACGGATGTTGAGCGAAGAATTGCGCCCAGGGGGCACAATGGCCTTGTGAAGCGCCTTGACGCGCCCCCCACCTGGATTGTCCTTTGTGCGCGGGATCTTCGCATTGATGGATGGATTGGTTTCGTTGAGCGACTTGTTCTGCGGTCCGAGCAGACGGTCGATGACACGCTCGATCTCCTCGCCAGATGGAGAGACGTCAACATTCTCCCAACGTACATGCCCTTTCTTCATGACCTGGACAAGACCGGAAGAGTACACGGTGATCTCGGAGAGGTCTTTGCGGCCAGGCGGGAGAAGCAGATCCAGGAAACCAAGCCCCATTAAGCGGCGAGCCAGGTCTGATGCCAACGCGTTCTCAAAGTCAGCGCCGAGGCTCAGGTGTCGTTTGCGCATTGCCTGTGTGACCAGCACACCGATCTTCTCCCCCACGTCCTTGCGGTCTGCGTCGGTGGGGCGCTGCAGGGTGGCAGGAGGATAATCGCGGTTGATCCTGTCGATGACCTCATTCGAGACGGCCTCCATGTCGCCGGCGTCTATCTTGCCCGTTTCTACATGGGATTCCTCGAAGAAGGAAGTGCGGCGCGGGGCCGGATTTGCATCACTGACCGTCAAAACAGGGTCAGGCGCAGGAGCCACGGGCTCGGTCTGCTTTTCCGGAGATTGCGCGGGTTCGCCGTGGCCTGCGCCGGCAGCGGGCTTGTCTTTCGGGGGTTCGTCGAATATCTTTATTGACATCTCCCCTCCCCTATTTTCCAAAGATTCCAAGGATGCCAGGACGACCCTTTGAGTTGCCGTTCTCCGAATTGCCGGCCAGTCCGGGGTAAAGTCCGTTGATAATCGTGCGAATGTGTTTGGCATAGGCATCGTTCTTCACTACCGGCATTTCGCGGTTGTCCTGGATCATCGGGATGCTCTCATCGTGTGGGATGACATCGAGGATGGGAGGCGCCCAATCATGTTTCTTGACGAGCTCCTCATGCAGATCACGTGCGGAGATTGCCGAGCGGTCGTTGTAGTGGTTGATCACCATGAAGATGGAATCTTTGGGAATGCGCACCTCGTGGTGCATTTTTTCCATCAGCAGGGAGATCAAGTGGCTGGTCGCCAGGGCATCGCTCAGCGTACAGCGTGTCACGATGATCACTGTGTTCGAGGCCACCAACCCCTGCGTCATCCAGCGGTTCTCCCCATTCGGGAGATCCAACAGGACAGCGGCGTAGTTTTCCTTCCAACTGGCCGTGACCAGGGAATGGACAGAAGCCGCCCCTTCGCTGTTGCCGTACTTGGAATAGGTCACAGAATCATCGGGGGAAAAGATAATATCCAACCCCTCTTTTCTCTGGATACTTGATGAGAACCCATCCTGCGGACGGTTGAAGAATTCACTTGCGTTCGGTGTCTGGTGCAGGCTCATGCGGATCGAGCCGGTGGCCGGCAGATCGAATGACATAAGCAAGGAGCGCACCTGCATACGGGTGGACAGTTCGTAACCAAGATTCTCAGCGATGGTAGAACGTCCTGCACCCCCGGATGCAGAAATGAACGAGATGACGCGCGTTCCGGTCACGGCCGTGCCGGTGCGGAAGCCGATGGCTTTCTGCATCGGGTCTTGAGACATTCCCTTGGCCCGTTCTGTGGCCACGGCCGAATAGCCGGCCTGTGCCAGGTCGGACCAGTTGAAGGGCATGACAAAGACGCCCCGCACCGTCCCTACCTTTTCAAAATGAGCCCGCAACGTTTTGTTGGCTGATTGAAGGATGACGACGGCGACGCCGTTCCAGACCTGTAGCCTGGCCAGTGCGTTGACCAGAGCGTCCGTGCTGGGCGCGATCTCGCCTTGAACGACCAGCAGGTCAGGACGGAATTGATCAAGACCTCTTTCGAAATCACTCCAATTCTGGACCACGTTCTGTAGACTGAACCTTGTATCACTGACGAAAGCCGGCTGCATCTGATAAAGCACAATATCAGACGTGGCGCCGGCCAGCATGGTGAGGATTTTCTTTTGTTCATCCATGTAATAGGTCTCCTGAATAGCAGCGGTGACTGCCTATTTTCCTTTCCCGTCCTTGATGGCGGATTCTTCGTTGATCAGGGTGTACAGTTCTGCCAGGTTGATGGTCAGATTGTTATCGGCAATGATGGCCGTTTCTGTGGAAACAGCAGAGCTCTCAAGCGCCAGGTAGATCGTGCCATACTCGTTCAGGGTGGCGATCAAGGTGGCGGCATTGACGTACACGCCTGCGGAGATCTCAATCGGAGTGGTGGGGACATCCAGAACAATCACGCTCTCGTCCTCGGAGGTTAAGGCTTCGCTGGCAAAGAGCTCTTCCTGGTTAGCGGTGTCAGCCACTTCCTGATATTGGAAGTTCTGCGGAACGAGCAAAACGCGCACACCGGTGATGGTGATGCGGCCGAGCGGTCCGAGCACCGGTTCGGGGGTTGGGGTCGGGGTGAGTATCGAGTTTTGGATCGTGTCTACCGCACCGTCATCCGTGATGATGGTCTGGTAGGCACTGGCAAGGCCAGTCTGTGAGGAAAGCACATCCGGGGTAAGCATGCCGATGACCGAGACGGTCTGGCCGGCGCGAAGCATACCGGCAACGGCGGAGGCTTTGTCCACATTCACAGCAATGGCCACATGACCAGGTTCAAGCTGCGAGGGAATGCCGGCCGCGACATTGTCTCCCAGGACGGAGGCCATGATGACATCCCCCTCAGCACGAGCGACGGCCAGGGATTTGCCAACCACTTCTTCGAGGGTAGAAAAAGCACCGTTGGGCACACCGCCTGCAGGGAGCGTGCGGATTTCCACCAACTCGGCGGAAAGTACCGTGCCGGGGGCAATAGCAGTCTTGGCGACGACAACAGGGGTGGGTTTTACGGTTGAGTTCAAAAAGACCATGACGGCCAAACCAATGACAACCGCAAGGACGATAGGGATGATCGGTGAACGTTTCTTCATGTGATTTTTCTCCTTTGTTTACAGGTTTTTTATTCGGCAGCTTTCTTTTCGGAAACCTGCCGGTTGCTCAATAGTGCACAGGCCGGCTCAATCTCCACCTGGTGCTCGGGAGCGGCCTTGGCCTTGACCGGTTCTTTCTTGTTGTCATCCTGCAGAACGCCCCTGGGATCAATCCCCATAAAGCGGAGCGTGAGAAACAGAACCACCACAGCGGTGACGACAAAGACAAACGTAAGGATCAGTGTTTTCAGTGTGAACATAGCCTCCTACCTTGTTCCCAATTTTTTGACGATCTCCTGGTCGCTGGGCTCCTCTCCGGGAACGCGCAGCGGGTGCACCAGGATGGGCTCGTTCTGTGTGACATCATCCGAATAGCCAAGCTTGACAAGCGCCATTGCAATGGGAATCCTGGCCAGGTAGCGTTTGTACTCGGTGTTGACGAACCCCTTTTCAGACCGGCCGATATGCGCCATGACCATGTCGCGGTCCCTGGCGTTCTTGGTCTGGACGACAAAGATGTTGTTGCATGACGAGATAATGCCTTCAGGTAAACCGCTGATCGTCTGGGCCATCAGGTGTAGGAAGATCTTGTATTTCCTGCCATCCCGCCACATGGATTGAAAGATCTCACTGACATCAGCGCCGGTGTTGTTGCCCTCGGAGGAAGGATTCCCTCCCCCCACCCCACCGAGCACCTTGTTGGCTTCCTCGAAGAAGATCTGCATGGGAGGAAACGCCATGCCGGCCAGGCTTTCGCGCCGGCGCGTCACCGCGTCCGAGTACAGGATGCTGGCCAGTAGTGAGAGGATGGCCACCTTGGAAAATTCGTCGGTCATCTCGGCGCCGCCTTCGACGACGACCAGACCCCAGGGATCGTACTTTTCGCCGAGCAGACCTAGATCCTCGATGGGCAGGCTGTCCTCACCGGGTCCGTACTGTCTGGCCATCTCTCCTTCCTCGAATGTCTCTATACGCAATAAAAGACCTTCGAGTGAAGTGCGGCTGGCCTGGTCGTTCTTGCCGATGGTTTCCATCTTCTGGCGCAGGTTGGCAACCACCTCTGCAAAACTGGCCTTCTTGCTGCGATGTACGGCCACGGCCTGTTGATCGATGGCTGGAAGGTCCGTGAGCTTCGCGCCAACATAGGCACTTGAAATGGGTAGACCAGCCTCGTACCGGCGTTCATGAATGGCAGCGAGCTCTCTGTCGTCTGAGACCGAATAGAATCCGGCCCGTTTGGGACTGAGTAGAACGCCGTAGTTCTCGTAGACATCGTCGATCGCACGGCGCAGGAATCCCTGCTGTCGGGGTCCCATGCGGCCGGCATTGGTGAAAAGCTGCGTCATCATGGAGCGGTAATGCCTGGCATCCAGGCGCTTCGGGACCTGCATGATGTTCCAGCGCAATGGACGCTGCGCTCCAGGAAAGACCTGGCGAATATCTACCCGACCCTCCAACCCTGTCCAATTCAGAGCACGGCGCCAACCCTGACCGAAGTCCAGGACAATGGTGCGGTAGTGCCATTTGACGGTTGTCTCATAGGCAAGGCGTTCGGCAGATACGGACTTGCCAAAACCGGTATCGCCGGCAAAGGCGGTGTGAAAGTGACGTTCCGGAGAAAGGCGCAGGGGAACATCGGTGGTCTCGGCCAGTTCACTCGCCCACTGGCGCCCCAGGATGACGTCACCTTTCATTTGCGGGTAGTAGGCGAAATCCGGCGTGGCTTCCTGCACTGTGACAGCCGTCCCCATCTCGTACATACCCGGCGAGGTATAGGCGGCCACCTGCAAGAGCGTGAGCAACGAAGAGTCCATGTAGCCGCTCATGACTTCTGGAATGGTCTCCACCCTGGTGGACGGGGAAAAGACCTGGGCGTGTCTGATGATGTACTGCTCTTCCACCGGGGTGAGTTCCCGCGTCTGCACGCCGGTGATCACATCCTCCACCCCACCAAAGGATTCAGGGACAAGTCCCATCAAGGCTTTCTTACCGCTTTGAGACATGGGGAAGAGATAGGCGTCCGTGTAATAAGCGCCTTCCTTGCTTGCGGTTTCGAGCAGGCGCTGCTGCATACGCAGGATCTGTGTGATCAGGATGGCGGGATCGAATTGCCATGAGTAGCTGTCGTGGATGGCAAAAGAGGGAGCCAGGCCGACCGTGAGGCCGTTGCCGGCACTATGGCCAAGCATGTTGGTCATGGAAGATCCCTGGGAAACAGTATCGGATTGGCTTTCTGTATCCGACTGACTTTCTGTATCCGACTGGCTGACGGTATCCGCCTGTGACTGCGTCCTTGACCAGGAGACAACGTCTGTCTCTGAATGGGACTCGGTCACGGATTGCCCAACAGTATTCACTTCAGAACGTGCAACCTGGTGGGAAACCCCGTCTTGACTGGATACTCCAAAAGTATCAGTTACAGAGGATCCCTCGGTCCGGGCATCCGAGAAATCTGCATTCAGTCCCGCACTGACTCCCATGCCTGCCGACTCCGTCAGGGACGAGCTCTCCCCTTCTGAGTGGCTGGATGACTGACCTTCCACGTGGGAGTTCCCGTCTGTAATGGTCAGTCCGCTGGCCTGGCTGGTCGAATTCGTTATGGCTATGCCGTTCGTTTCGGCATGAGATCCCCCATTGGAGACGGCTACACCTTCGGTATGTGCTTTGCCGGCGGTATGTGCCATTCCTTCCGTGTTAGCAATCCCCTCCGAATGAGCCGTTGCTTCGTTGGTCCCGTTGGCGGTGGATTGGGAATCGATCATGGAACCGGACAACATGGCCGGCAGGGAAATACCGAAGCTGGCTCCGCGTACACCGGTCTGCCAGCTTGCCCACGCGGAGGTCTGTTCACAAAGACCGATGAGCATTTCGCTGATGTTGGTCAGGGAGACTGGGGAGGTCATGACCAGGAAGAGAAAGTCCTCTTTGAGATTGGACATGCCGCGGAACAAGATCTCGTTCTGCTGCAGGGAATACTGGACTGCGCCGGTATCCCCCTGAGTGATCGGGTTCGTGAAAAGTGCCTGACTGCCGCCCTTGGCGTTCTCGCGGGGATCCGGCTGTCCGACCACGACCAGGGCATGATTCGTGCCGGCCATCGCGGCGAAGATCCATTGGCCGGTGCGGGTGTCCAGAGGCTCCAGCTTCATTTGCCGGTACACTGCGGTCATGGCGGATTTAAGCGCCAACAGGGCTTCTTCGGAACTCTTGACGGCAGCTTCCCGCGTTTCAGCAAAAACACTCACTCCGTAGCACTGGATGATGCCCAGAGCAGGATCAGTGAAAAGACCGCCGGCGAGGTAGATAAAAGAAACCTTGGCGCCATAGATCGAGCGTAGTACAGAGCGCATCTTCTGGAGCAGGCCGGCATCCGCGCGCGCATCCAGGGGGATGAATTTGAGCTCCAGCAGACGCACGACACGATATCCGCGATAGGTATGCCCCCCTTCTTTCTCCTCGACCTGATACCAGAGATAATCCAGTTTTGTAGATTCCTGACTGGTGACGACCCCTCCACCTAGTTCCTTGAGGTCGTCCGGAACAAGAGGCGGTTTCTGCTTCCCTTTCATCCAGGGCAAGGCAAAGTTGTTCAAGTTGATCAATGCCATATCTATCCTGTCCTCCGAGACTCTTCAAAAACATGAGGGAATCGACCAGTTGCCTGATTGCCTCCCGCACAGTTTTCACCGAGTGGTTAACGGCGGCGCGGAATCGGGGCGCAACGAGTGTCGCCCTTCCCCGATTCCTTCTCCTTTGAAACTTGTGATGCGTCGTCTTCTAGTTGTTGGCAGTTCTTTTGTAATCTGATCAAACTTCGAGCTACTCAGAGGGCAAAAGCCAACGATGCGCTCAGGGAAGTTCAGGTCAGATTGAAAGACGCTCGAGCGGGAATCGGACCCACCCACACATGCACCAGCAGAGCGTGGTGTTCTTAACGTTGTCGAATCCTCTTCAAAACGTCCTGCGCGCCGGATAAGGGGCTGACCAGATTCATCGGGTTGACGAAAAGCCTCTGGATCAACAGGGAGAAGTACCCAAGAGGCGCCACAAGCCAAAGCGCCCAGGTGATGATCGTGGTGGCATTCCCTCTGGTGTTCGCAATGACAGCGGCCGCCGTTTGAGCAGAACCGATGATGCTGGCCCACTGCTCTGCGGTAAGCTGCGCCGTGTACGCCAGGTAGATGCGGCTGCCGATAACGAGGATCGAGTAAACGGCCAGCCCTGTCTTGACAAACCAGAGCATGTTGTAGCTCTGGTGGGAGGGGATAACAAAAAGAACCACCATCCCCACAAACCACATGGTCGCGCCAATCCAGGGTACCGGAGCGGCCATGCCGGTCTGCGCGATCAACCAGAGCAGCAGAACGATACCGGTGAGCACCTGAGCAGTGCGGGGAGTCTCAGTTGTCCCCTGCAGGGAAGATCCGTCGCGCCGGCCGGCCTGGTCAAATCCCATCGGGGAATAGCGCGAGGGTTTGTAATTCGCCCTGCCCTGAACGTCCTTGTCCAGAGTGAGGATCAACACCAGACCACAGGCCAGGGACAAGAGAGCCGGCACGACCTTCGCCAACAGATAGAACAGTGACAGGACGCCGTTTGAGAGATAGATCAAGAGGTTGTTCAAAAAATTGAGCAGATCCATCTAGTACCCGCCGTTCTCGATCAGGGTAACGGAGATAAAGCTGACAGACATTGAACCGGTGGATGAAACCGTGCGGCCGGTGGTTACAGGCGTTCCGGAAGTGGAGATGGTGAGCGACAGCGTGTATGAGCCCGGATCAATGAATTGCACCTTTGAAACGGTGCCGGCAGCGTAGCAGGTCTTGTTGGAGTTGCAGTAGGCGTTGGCCGCTGCAAGTCCTGGCACGAGGCTGTATGAAGACTGCTGTACCTCTGCACCGTAGTAGTAGGTGGAAAGATGATTGTTGATCCAGTCAGTACTTTGCTTGGTAAGCGAGGCGGTGGCCTTTACGGCCGTGACCGACTCGGCGTAGTAGAGCACGTGTTTCTCGCAATCCACATGGTCCAGTTCTTCTTCTTCCTCCAGAATGCCGTTATACACAGAGCTCTGGCCGGAATAGCAGTTCGCGCCGGCGGGGATGCTGCCGTTCGCATTCGGTGTACAGACCTGAACCGTCTTGTAGACGGGGATGGCTTTGTAGTAGGTGTAGACAGTGGGAGGGACTGTGGCATTGTAGGCAATGTCCGCTCCCCGCTTCTCCGGGTCCTGGCCAACGACCAGGGGGCTGTATGGAGCGGTTTTGACGATGCTCATCGAGATCGTGCCCGGAACGATCGTGGAGGCCGGGCAGCCGGCTACCGGTTTCGGGGTCTCGACCACACAGACAGAAGCAGAGGGGTTCAGTTCGCAAATCGACTGACAGCCAAGGGGGCTGTTCTTGCAGTTGCCGGCTGAGTAGTACAGGTAAGTAGTGGCAAAGGTTTTGTCATCTACACCTGTAGAAAGAAGCAATTTTAGGAAGTTGTATGTGTAAAGAGAATCTCCCTTTGTAAACCCGGTTGATTCCTCCGAATAATTGCCAAGGTTTGCCGACTGAAGGTCTTTGAGGAGCAAGTCAATGGTTGCCTGTAGCGCGGCATCGTCCTGGGAAGAGTAAGAGTCGCAATTAGCGCAGGTAGGGCTGGACGATGCCTTTATTGCTTCCGCGATGCTTGAGTAGATCGTGGTCCAGGAGACCGCCGTACCCGGGCCGATCTGATAAGACCCATCGGCATTTTCGATATCAACGGTACTCGTGATATCCTGGCCTGCAGTGATCGAATCCAACAGGGTCGAATAAGTCGGGGCAACTATCGTGTCGCCGTTTTGGGCAATGTAAACGTGGTAGGTTTCTGTCGTTTGCACGCTGTTCCCGCTAAAGGCCGAATCGGTGGTTGTCGGCACCTCAACTACGCCGGCATCGACAACGTCGCTGCGGAGTTCGCCGGTGTCAGTAAAGAAATTGCTCCAATCAGCCGGGGGATCATCCTCTGCTTGAACCGGGAGAACCATGGAAACAAGGAACGACAGTGCAAAAACCAGTGAGATTATTCTTGAAGTCTTGAACATACTTTTTACTCCTATGGCTGAGTAGTACCCTGGGGAGTGAGCATGGGACCGTAGGCTTCGTCAAGCGCTTGTTTGGAGGTCATGACCGCAAAGTCGAATTTCCATTCACCATCAACCTCGGTAATCATCACGTAATCGTATGTGTCCAATGTTCCGCTCCAATTCGCGATGGTGTAACTCACCGCCCATATCTGCTGATGGCCTGAAACCTCTGAGTAGTTCTCGCTCACCATCTTGATGGCCTTGACATTGGCCACCGAGGTGTCTGTCTTGGTCAGATCGGACGATTCAAGCATTTGCGGGCCATAGGTATGCTCGATTGCCATGCAAGTGATGTCAGTGCTGATCGAGCAGATATTCTTGAGCCAGGCATCGTAGTCGCCGTTGTATTCAAAGTTCAAGAAAGCACTCACGCCGGCCTCAGCAACGGCAGCCCGCGGGTCCGGTGTTGGCGTTGGCGTCAAGAACACAGCCTCGTATCCTTTACGAAGCAGTCCAGTCAACAGCAAACCCAGGAAAACAGCGGCGGCCAAACAGCAAGCAATAATGACCTTAATCGCGCGCTGTTTCCTCTCGCGTTGATTCATCGGAATATTATTTGTCATGCAATCTCTCTCCTTTCTGGAATACAAAAAACCGGCAACACTTTAGTCGTTTTCAGACGACTATTAGTGTGACCGGCTTCTAGGTGGGGGTATTTCTTATGGTGTTACTGGTTTTTGGTCAAATATTCAGTTGTGCTGATTATTATAGCACGAATCCAAATCGTTGGTTTGACAACCAACAACCCTTAGCGATTTTTTCATTCTAGATTTAGTCGAAGACGCTTGCCCACGGATTGCGCGGCTTTTGCCATCGTCCGCAATGTGACGGAGCTGTTCTCTGGATCAAGCAGGCGGTTTAAAACAGCCCGGCTGGTCTCCATTTTCTTTGCCATCTCGACCCTTGAGATGTTCTGTTTTTGCATTTCTTCAGCAATTTGGTAAGCAAGGACCTTTTTTACCGCTGCCACTTCCACTTCTTCGAGTATGCCCTGCTCTTTCAGGAAATCATCGAAATCGCTGCCAATAAATTGTTTTTTCATTTTTTACCTCTCACTTGTGCTTTTCTTTTCCTGGCCAACTCCAGATCTTCGGTTGGAGTTTTTTGTCCTTTCTTGATAAAGCCGTGCAATAACACCATGAACGATTCCTGAATCGTGAACAGCACACGAGAAATTCCAACGCTTAAATCTGATCGAACTTCCCATAAGTCGCTTTCCAGTTTTCGCACAATTGGCATCCCCATAGGCCAACCGAACTGCACCGTCTTAATGTCCTCTCCAATCGTTTTTCTGTCCTGGGGTTGAACCTGTTTCGGATCGGACAACCACTCGCGCACAGGCTCATTCCCATTTGGGGATCTGTAGAACTTGACTTGTAGTCTTGGTTTGTTATCCACAACAAAAGTGTATCTTTTTTGATACACTTTGTCAAGGGTGCTTCAGGAGCAGCGTAGTGAAGCGAATCAGGCTCTATTCAGAGGGATACATCATTGCGCGATCAGGCATGGTTTCGACGAAGTAATTCCAACTGGAGCGTTCCCAGGTCTCCCACAGGCTCTCGGGTAAATTCTTCCAAGTCACCTTGTGGTCAGGCTTGAAATGGTCATACCCGGAACCATTGATATTCTCTCTCACCCAAAGGTCGAATTTGCTGCCGGGGAAAAGCTCGCAAAAAGACACGGGGAACACGGCAGTTATATATTCAACGTAGTAAAGAGCATACATCGCAGCTGCATACCCCATCGCAGGATCTTCGGTGCTCTCTCTAATCGAAATCCAGCGATATTTCATGAACTCGTAGTAAGTCATTCCCCTGGCTTCCGGCAGGCTCATGGGGAAAGCGGAGCGGATGGCCACAGCGATGATGCCGGCCATGAGAAACACGCAGACCACCTTCACTACGATCCAGTAGGCTTTCCAGATCATGCCAACGATGCGGAAAGGCAGCGACATTATGTTGTAAAACGCCTCGCCAAACTTCAGCTTCCGGCCAGGCTCCCTTTTTTCGACTTCAGTATTCTCGGTCATCGGTGGTTCTCCTTTCTCCAGCTTGGCCGGCCCTTAGCGATGATATATAGACAGGGTGAGGCGGATCAAGGCGTCCCACACCACCAGATAGGCAAGGTAGATCAGGATGGACGTGCCCACGATGACTACCAGAACGCGGTACGGGAAAAGCAGCACTTTGACCAGTGTTGATTCCCGTTTGTGCTTTTTCGTTATTTGTTCTTGATAATCCTTCTCAGCCATTTTCTATTTCTCCCTTCCAGCCATTTCGCCAACCGCTCCCCTACTCCATGTACTCCCGAATTAACTCCTTCGGTGTGTTTTGGAACAATTCTGCCAGGCGGACAGCGTCTTGAATATCGCCGGTCATGACGGCCGAGGCGATGTTGATATAGACCCGCAGCACCTCGGCCATAGAGATGTCCTCGCGGTGCGCGATCTCTTTGATCAATCGATGCTGCCTTGGTTCAACGAAGCCGTCGATCCTGGTCCACCTGTTCTTGCGTTCCTCGTCTGACATTTTTGCGGTCATAGAATCTCCACTTTTTGCCTGTTCTCTCGACGCGCACATCCGATACCGGTAATCTTGTCCGCGCGCTTTTTTTACACACCGGGCCGGCCTGCGCCCAGTGTGTAATCCAATTCTGTTGTTCGTACCCCTCCCCTATTATCCTCCAGACTTTTATGTCATGTCTGTCCACACGAGACCAAGGCCGGCGACGCGGCGGCGACTTTCGTGCTCTGGACCACGTGAATTGTGTACAGGGAGCGGCAATTTGGGCAGCAGCCTGGTATGTCATTGAGACCGTTATCGGTAATCAGAACCCAGAGGTCCGTTTTCAGCGGATTCAGTTCGCTGCATACAGGACACTTCGTTTTCGAGTCGTAAACGTGTACGCGAACAAGTCTTCCGGCTTCGATCTCTCCCCTGGGCGTGATTCGATTTTTCAAACGTTTCATTTCTCCTCCTCTTCTATCACTATAACACTATGGTGTTATGGTGTAAAGCGCCACAGGTATCCGATAACGCGCAAACGGGCACGGCAGACGGCATATGTGGACACGTGAAAACGAGGAAACACGGGAGCGGGAGGCGTGCGGCCAGGCTGCGCGGGATCTGGCCGGCGCGGGAACGTGGGCGGGGGCAGGGGAGCGAGAACGCCGGCAACGGCAGGCGAGCGATCTGTTTGCGGGCAGTATACGAGCATACCGAATACGTTTTCGGGAGCAGAAAACGTCGTTTTCGTGGCCTTCCGTATTCGTGGGCGCGCGAAGTCGTGGGCTTATTGTCTATCTATGACTACTTACAGAATCTTGGGGTTTTAAGGGGTATTCTCACGGATATGAAACTCATGTTTGAGATTGAAAAAAGAGCCAAAAACCAATCCGTGAATTTGAAATGTCAATCCGTGAAATTGTTTCATTGATTTTTTGCCATTTTAAGCTGTTTTTTGGCAATCCGTGAAATTGATTTTTGCTTTAATGGGGGGGGTGTTTCAGCAGAAACGTCAAACCATTCTTTGGAGAGGCGGTGATTTGGTCTATTTGGTGGAATCAAAAATCGCGGTTCTCTCTGTGCGGGTTGCCCTACTAGGGCGACCAATACAGTTGCCCTTATGGTTGTCCTTGTAGGGAGACCGTGTAAGGCGTCCTAGAAGGGAGACCGTGCTTAAAAAAACGATTTTGTCTGGTCACTCGTGATTTGCCCACTGCTTTTTTGCTCTGGTACTCTTGCTTTTCAGCAAACCTATCTCACTTTGATAGCGGACAATCATTGATATGAACCAATCTATAGCCTCTTTGCATTGTTCGGCTTCGTTCTTGTCTTCAAAAACACCGTTCCAGGGAGTGGATATTTCTATATCAGGCACAAGATCATACACCCTGTCCATTGATTCAGCCGAACAAGCCGTAACTCGGAAATGGAGCGGTCCGCCACTGGCAAAATTGAAGAACTTGAGAAGCACATCCCAAACCATTTGCTCATAGGCCATTGCCGCGCTCTGCTGATTCTTTTTCGATAGGGCATAAATCGTTGTGATTGATTCAGCCAAATCCGCGCGCAGCTTGCTCAACTGTGACTGTTCCAGCCATTTCTGGATCAAAAGGATGCCCGCCCATGGCTTTGACGCTTCGGCATATCCTGTTCGCTCTATGTCGTGGCTCAGGGCGTGCAGCTTCTGTACCTGACTGAAAAAGAAAGCTTGTCTGTTGGAGGCGTTCTGCAGGGCTTCAAAGAGAGCGTGGCTTTCTTTGGCATAACTGTCGATCAACAATGACGAGGCCCTCCCGTCCAGAGCAGAGCATATCTGTTCTGCGGCTTGAAGCGTTCGTTCTTGATTTTCTAACTGCTCAAGCGTCTGTTCTGGTTCATCGCTTGCCTCGATCCTTTTATACTTTTCGGTGCTTACATCGAAGTTGGGATGCTCGATGAATTCTTTAAAATCCCGCTGATATAGGCTGAAGTGCGCGTGGTGGTTAATCCGCTTTTCAAAAACGCTTAACGCTCTCATCCAGGTTTCAATTGTAAAATTATCGTCGTCGTCCAGACCAAACAAGACAATTATCTCTTTACATAGAGTATCTGCTTCAGGGCCAGTGAATACTTTTTCCCATCTCGCCATCCTCTCGACGACCATATGGAATAGATCAATGCCGCGTCGGGTCTGCTCGTATTCAATAAAGGTTGTCTTATGGGTGTTCGGGTTGTGGAGTTGGATATCCGGCCGGATATATTTCTGCCCTACCTTTTTTTCCTCGGGTTTCTCGACTGCCTGTTCCTTGGGGATGTAATTCACCTGGCGATTAATCTGACACGGCAATTTCATGCTCACACATACAGCAGCAATATCGACCAAGGCCAATGCGTGCAGGATATTTTTGTCATTCTTGTCATTCGGGGGTTTTTTGTCAATTCCCTCGTATTGATACAGCAGAGCAGATCCCTCTTCCCTGAGCGAATACATATTCTCTCTGGCGCCGGCGGATCTACCATTTTCCTTTATCCAGGTTCTCTTTGGAGCATTTCCAGACCAGAAGATTGCATTACCAAACCGGGCATTCTTCCCGCAGTAGCGGTTCAAGGTGTCTCTTACGGTATTCTCGGCTACTCTCTTATCGGTATTGCAATTCAATAAAAAATGCGCCTGCTTTATTGTAATTACACCCTGATACTGGAAAATACTGATCAGATCTTCGAATTTTATTGCTTCATTTTTGGCCATTACTTTTCCTCCTTGAAAAGTTTGCCAAACCAAATGGAAGCCGGTGTTTTTCTGTCGCCGGCCTTTATCATCTTGTCGTATGTGGACCAGTCCCCAATATTGCTGATGTTGACGGCTGTAAACAGTTTCTCGTTATGGGTGAGGTAGTTTATCTTTCCCTGCAACATTTCAACCATGCGTCCATTCGGACACAGGAAATACGCGACTCGATCTGACACAATGCTGTAATCTCGCAAATACTCCTTCAAGAAATCACCGTTTCGGAATCCGTCCCCCTCATACATGATGTAGATCGTATTTCCATCCGGGTCTTTCAACTGTGCGTGTGCGATAAATTCATGGGGTTTATTGTCCTTGTCCATGAACTTGTTTGCCGACAAGTAAGTTACAAAAACATAACCGTGCTTTGGCAGATAATCTTCGACAGCAAATACAAATACTGGCAATTCGCTTTCTGTCATCCCGGAGATATTTTGGAGCAGCCTTTCCGCTTCGGGTTCGTGGTCCGAACCGCTGACCATGAGCCCTCTTGGCGTCAGGCGGAAAAGGGCGGGAAAGCGCGTTCCGATGATCGGTTTTGTAGGCGTCTTTATGGTTTCCAATAAACCTTCATTTTCCAGACACAAGAGTTGTTCTTCGGCCTCCTGGCTTGTAAGTGACAAAGAGGTTACGCATTCGGCAACCAAGTCTTCAATCCGATAGAGCGGGGTGGTGCCTGCCAGTTGAAGTATCCGGCGTGCGCTTTGGGAAAGGTGATCTTCGACAGGCGCGGCAGGAATACAATCATCGGTCGTTGTGTTTTCGCTTTCTGCGGACAGTTGCTGGTTGACCTTTCGGTTGGATTCGCCTGATTTCCTTTCCAGCTCCTGTATCCTGGACCGAAGAGCAGCCATCTGGATCTCTAGGGCGTTTTTTTCTGCTACGAGTTGGCTGTTCGCTTCAGTCAGAGATTTGATGCTGTCATCTTTATGCTCCCCTGTCTGCATTCTCAAGTCTGCCATGATGATCTGAAAAGTGCCCAGAGCCATGCTTAACATCTGCCCCAATCGCAATCCATCCTTTATCTCTGGGACAGGTTTATTGTTTTCGGCGCAGGTACGTGAAACAAAAGCGCGGAGGTCTTCCACCGCGCTCTGTATCTCGTCTATCAATCGCTCTTTGGCTTCGCGCTCAGAACTTGCAAACGCGTTGAGCGTTGACAATCTTGGGTTCAATTGGTTGTCGTTATCCATGTATTACCCTCCAATTCTGACAAACTCTGTTGCGCAGCATCAATTAGTGCTTGTGCCATGTCGTTGTTTTCTGCGGTTGGATTGCTGACCCATTTCAGAGCAGCTTGGCCAGCGTTCAGATAAGAGTCCGATGTGGCTAACAACGAATCTTTTAATCCTGTGAGGGAGGCGGGGGCTTCAGTATTCTGGATCTCTTGTGCCAGCCTTACGAGGTCTGAAAAAAGGTCCTGCGAGGATTTTGATTGAGAATACAGGCTTCTTGTGTTTCCGGACATCAAAGAGGCCATACGCCCATCGAGGATACGAAACTCCTCTGTCCAATTTGCGGCTTTTGACCGATAATCCTCAACCTTCTTTACATCCGGCAGCAGCAAAACAGGTTGACCTTTTTCATTGGTTGGAGTTACCAGCCAGCCAACGGTCGTAAAAACAACTACAACTACCAGCACAATGATAAGAGTAACTTCTGACTTGGATCTCATTATTCGTCCTGTTGTTTTGATTCGTTGTCCGCTTCGTGGTCGACAATATCGCTAAAACTACTTGGCTTCAGAATGCCCCTGGCGACCAGCTCGTTCTTCTTCTTTTGACCCTCTTCCTTGTTGAAATTTTTGATGTACTGAACATCATCCATCACAAACTCAACAACGATCTTGTCGAACTCTTCTCTCATCTGGAGGTGGCAAAACACGTACGCTCTTGTTCCCTGCTCGATGAAGGCGTAGGCCAATTCCGCCCTGTATCCATAGGCCACAAACTTAATCCCTCTTACAGGCCTAACCCCATCAGCCTCGGGAACATGACCATAAAATCGGGCAAAGGGAATCTTTTTATCTTTGCTCAAAGATGTTTCCCCAAAGTACTTCGTTTGTGAAAAGTCCACTAAAAACATGCAGTTGTTTGTCCGTCCCACTTCATTGCCCTCCAGATCGGTTGTGTATTGCCAATCGTAAAAATCGCCTTTTTTTTCGATAATGAGCAAATATACGTAACTGCGTTGATGGCGCTTTCTAGTCCTTCCTGTGGCCTTCTTGGTTGTCCTACTAGGTCGCCTTTCATGGTCTCCCTACTAGGTCTACCGTACTGTCTCCCTACAAGGGCAACCGTGCTAGTCTCCCTTGTAGGGCGCCCGTGTTTACTCTTTTTTCCTTTTTTCGAGGTCAATGTTCCATTCGTGGGTAATGCCCGACGCAGGAACCTTGTATGGCTCCAGCGCGGCGCCGTCTGTTTCGATCAGCTTCTTAATTTCAGGCCATAAAATCCAGGCTGCGACCTGGCTAATTGTCATGCTATGCTCAGAGGCAAATTCGCTGAGCGCGGTTTTTAATTCCTCACCAACATCGAGTGCGACCCGGCCGACCTTCCTGGCCTCTTGGCGTTTTCTCTCTCTCTCCAAAGTCCTGCGTTCTGTTTTCGACAGCGATGCTTCCGTTTTCGCTTTATCCTGTTCCTTGATCAAATCCCGAACTGTGTTCTCTGTTGTCGCGCGCTCAACAGTCCGAGTGTCTTTTGGTTTATATTCTCGAATAGGCATGTGGTTATCCTTTCCGCAGGTATTTGGCATCCAGCATTTCCACTATCTGTGCATAGCCACAAGGCTGGTCATACCTGCTATTTCTATACCCGTGCAATGCCCGGCTGGTCGGCGAATATTCCCAAAGGGTTTGGCCGGTGCGCGAGGCTTCCTTGACCTGCACATCCGCGGGGATGGGAGGAAACACCAGGTCGCCAAAAGTCTCTACCAGAGTTTTGAGCTGGTACAGAGTTTCATTTGCTGTTAGGTCGTGAAACGTGGGGATGATCGCTCCTAACTCGCAGGTGGTATCTTTCCTAACCGAATCCAGCGTGTCACACACCATCCGAACCCCCTTGACGCTGTTTTCAGCCAATTCTGTGGGGATGAGCAAATAGTCCGACGCCAGGATGGTGGCAATATTGAGAATTTCAACTGAAGGAGAGACGTCGATAACGACCACGTCGTAGTTGTTGCCGACAAGCATATTGTTGATGACTTCTTCTTTTCGGTACGCCGTGGCCAACACAACTTTCAAAGACGCAGTGTTTTGGTCTGAACGGATCACATGCAGGTTATCGCGTCCAGTTAGGCAAACTGCGTCCGCAAGTTTGGCGGTTGATCCGGGGGTGAGCAACAGCATCAAATCGTTTCCCTGGGCAAGACCCAGGTCATCAGCCACATTCCCCTGCGGGTCCGTGTCGATGATCAATGTTTTGTATCCTTTGAGGGCAAAGCCGTGAGCGACATTTACGCAAGTGGTCGTTTTTCCGACTCCACCTTTTTGGTTCATGACTGAAAAAATTATTCCCATGTGGGTTGTTCTCCTGTTCGCTGAAAGTTGTTCGGGAATCCGTTTATTCCTTGTCGTTGTTGGCGGCGGGGAAGGTGCCGGGGTGACGAGCCAGATAATCATCCAGTCCTTTTGGATATTCTCGCAAGAAGGTCTCGTGAATGACTGCCAATGCTTCCTGAGGCAGCGATCGTCTGTGTTCTAGTGCAAGGATGAAGAGCTCTTTCCATTCCAACAGTCTGGGGCGTAGCTGCACAATTGGTACATTTGAATCTTCTGTTGGGATTCTTTTTTTCATGCTGTTTTGTCCTTTTAGTGTATTAAATTTGTTAATTATTGTTGGATTGATTTAACATACTTTTATGATTTTACAGCATTATTCAGCGTATTTCAAGTAACATTCCCACAATTTTTTTACTTTATCCTAACATTATAATCCTGTCTTGTCCGCCAATTATGGAGGTTTACAGGGTAGATTATTAAAAAAAGCCTTGAAATGAATCAAGGCTTTTGTCTTGCTACCAGAGCATTCCTAACATCTGCCGGGCCATGTTATTTAGGCAACTTGATGTGGTTTCCCAGCGGGACACCGGCTGTGACTCATAAGAGATGATGATGATGGGTGCTTGGTTGGTGGCTTCCGGCTCCGGAAGATTGATCGTCAGGGTGACGGAGTAATTCTCTCCGCCCCAAATATAGCCTTCAGGCGGTGCCGGAAACTGCTCCACGAGAACCCCGTGGCGATATTTTTCCATCTTTACTCTGAATGCATTGGTGTGGTTCTCTTCAACGGTGTTATACACCGCGCAGGGGATCTCAACGCTTAATGCAGCGCCGATCTTGTCGATTTCTCGCAGGTTTTTCAGGCAGTTCAACCCTGCCAGAACCGATTCCCTGACCTGAGAGGAGATGGTGAAATGAAGTGTCAAGCAGCCTGCCTCGCACTCGTCCTCATCAAGCTCGTCATAACTGGTGCTGGCCATAAAGAGAACCAATTTCTCGTTTTCTGTTGCGGTCATTGCTTCCCGTTCAAACTGTTTCTGCTGAAACATCTGGGATACGGTCTGGCTGAGCCACCCCATAGGCTGCGTAAATGTATCTGGGGCATCGGAGTTGAAATGCCTGACCCAGATACAGTCTGTGCTCTTACACCTGTCGCCTGAGATTGGAGTATTGACAAGAAGCTGGACGCTTCTGGCGATAGGCTCCTCATCAATACTCGGAAAGACGTCAACCACCCTTCCTTCGTATTCATCCCACAGTTCATCGCGCAGTTTGTCGTCCAACAAGTGCCCCTCGTAAACCAGCGCTGGGACAGTGATGGCCACTTCCGCCGGCCTGCACCCATTGTCTGGGTGTTCAAGATCGGCTGCCATTCGCATTGCTAAAAGGCACTGATCAAGAATTTTTGGGGTCACGGTCAGATAGATGATGACTGAATCAACTTCGTTGTCATCAAGATTACTTACGCGGGTAATCATTCTTGTTTCTTTCATTTTGGTTCCTCCTTTTGATTTACTTTGGTTTTTTGGTAATAGGGCGACCTTGTGGTCGCCCTATTACTTTGTTTTACCAGAAGAGGCTTGCCTGTCCGGGTTCCACTGTCGAACGTTTCCCTTTCCTGCGAGTCGATTGGGTCAGCCCTCTTTCAGCTTTCCAGGCCTCCCAGGTTTCCACTGGGATGGTCATAACCTCAGAGGGCAGGGTCATACTTCCGAGAGTCCCGTGCGAGATCTTCGCGTCTTCGGCAAACAGGGTGGTGAGGTCTTGCAGTGACACACCCTCCAACACATCCCGCGCCAACTGGGTGAGAAAATCTCCGTCCTCATCGGGGACGATGGCTCCTCCGACTTCGTCGCCGTAGAGAAGTTGGGCGGCTTTCATCTTCTTGCCCATCAACTCCAGCGCTCTCGCTTCCATTGTTCCGTGATAAACAGCGAATACGGCCTTGACCGACCTTTGTTGGCCCAACCTCCATACGCGCCGGACAGCTTGCCACAGCGTGTACAGGCTGTACTCAATTTCGAGGAATACAACCGTGGAGTAGGCGATCAGGTCAAGACCTGTCTCGACAAGTTTGGGATTGCACACCAACACATCCGTTGCCGGCGTGCGCTTTGCAATCCATTCTTCGCGCTTTCGTGGATCAATGTTTCCATGCAGAACCGTTACCCGCAAACCTGCTTTTTCAAGTATGGTCTCCAGATGGTCCTGAATATCACGAGTTCCGGTTTGCCTCACATAAACGAGAACCTTTCGGCTCTGTTTGCGCTCAGCGAGGCAATAGTTCGCAAGCCACTCTTCCTTCGGCAGCCTTTGGTCTTTGCTCACAACAGCGGGAAGATCAAAGAGCATTAACTTTCGGTCTGTTTTCTCTCCGGCGGCATCGTATTCATCCACCGCTACCAGTTCGTCGCGGAACGCTGAATTTGGTCTTGCCAGCGTCCACTGCAACCAGGTGGAAAGATAGCGGTAGTTTTGACGAGCCATCCGCTTGAGCACATCGTTAAGACCTTCGTATTGCTCCAGGTGTGCGTCTTCCATGTCCATCACAGCCACTTCCTCTCGGTACTCAGGCATGTTCACGCCCAGGTCTTTGAGTGAAAGGAAAACCGTTGTGTCCAGCAATCGGTTGATGATTGCCGGGCTGATGCCGGGTTCTTCCTTGGCTTGATTGCGGTAACGTCGATTTCCGGTGAAAACGCCGTCTTCCTCATCGAGTTCGTTCCCGCCCTTTCCTTTCCTGGTAACCGTAAGGACCCCGTAGAGTTTTGCCCATCGCATTTCATCGGCAAACGCGAAATCCCTCCGTACACCCGGGTTCAGGCGGTGTAGAAGCCAAAAGATCGACGTGCTTTTTCCACCGAAAAACGTTCCGGTGAGCGTCAAGGTTGCCTTGCATCCGGTGATCAACTGATGGAAGGCGATCCCTCGGTCAGAGCTTTTTCCCTTCGCCTGGTGCACCTCATCACACACAAGAAGCTTGAAACGCCCCTTGTAATGCTTCAAGATGTACTCGGCGATGGAGACTCGTCTTGTGGTCGCAAAAGAGAACAAAGCTGTACCGCAGGTACGCTTTCCCCAAACAGGATATCCGTCTTTATCCTTCAGGATACGTCCATCCGCGTCCAGTTCCCAGCCGGGAACCTTCGCTTCGCAGAAGTAACGACGTTTCGCCATTTCTTCCGGATCAGTGATGGAGAATCCTTTGTTATCAAGAGCAGGAGATCCACACACGGGGCAACAGCAGGCCAGATGTCTGGTCTTGCTTTTTGAGTTTGGTTCTTTTGCTTTACGCAACACAACTGCCGGCTTCCAACCGGCGCCCATTTTTGCTGCTGTACTTGCGACAACGGCAACCGCCTTGCTCCCCAACAACCCCGAGTCGTACTGCTCGAAGAATATCCGAACATCGTTGACATCGGTGGGGTCGTTGGCGTTCTGACCAATCCTGCGAAGCTCAACAGCCTTGCTTCCCGGAATGGTGTCCTCGATCTCCCGTATCCATTTCGGGACAAGGTGGGGAGGACACATAACCAGGGCAGGGAACGAATTCAGTAGAGCCATCGTCCCGGCCGAGATGGTTGTCTTGCCGGTTCCCATCTCTCCCTGAATGTTACCGACGCGGCACCTGCGAATGGAACGCGCAACCGCCGCAGCAGCGTGTCGCTGCGTGGGTAACAGTCCGGGTTCTTTCTGCCCTGGCAAGGCTCGGCGTTTCTTCCCAAGCGTGTCGAGAATCGCCGATTCCTCATCAGTTGGGTCAAAGTTGTACAGGGGTCGATAGTTGTCAAGGATATACTGGCCGATCTTGTCTCCGTGCTCCTGCATGAAGGTGGTCAGTTCCGCCACATCCGAGATTACTTTCAACTCCTTTTGCGCTACTACGCTGATCGTAGTCACAAAACGGTCTTTGGTTTTTTGCAGTTGTTCACCGTTTTCAGTTGTCTCAACAGTTACGTCGTGTTCCTTGATCACGCGGCCTTTGATAAGCATTGGCATGCCGGCCTCATCGTTGATCCTGATGATGCCCACCATACCAGACGCCATCAACATGGCCACGTGTCCCTTTTTCAAGGGCATCACGGGACTGACCGCACCTGTCTCGGAGCGCTTCGGGTTCAGTAGATCCTTCCAGGTGGAAGTCTGCATTACCCCTTTGTTCAGAGTTGCATTCACGGTTTCTTCATCTGTCCAGTCTTTTCGTTTGAAAACAATGGGCTGATTATTCAAACCGCGCACAGGGGAGGGGAGGAGTTGGTACGCAGAGGATACGGCAGACTCTAGAACATCAAGTTCTGCTTTTCCCCAGGCAACGACCGTTTCCACCTCTTCGGCTTCAGGGATGTGTGTCGTATCCCTTTTTATTGCGAACAAGATCGCCTGTCCGTATGCCGAGTCCTTATACAACCCTATTTTGAAATCCTTGTAATACGTGACCAGTCGTTTAGCTATCTCCGCATTTGCAAACATCTTTTGGGGGATGATGTAAACGAGGAGACCGCCACGTATTAATGCCGGGGTGGTCGATTTCAAGAACCCTGCTTCCAACCTGCCCTGGTTGTCGATGCTGTCTGTGTCATAGGGCGGGTTAAGGAAGAGGAAAGAAACCGACTCAGGGGTTAACCATGTCGATTCCCAGGGTGCTTGATACACCCTGGTCATGGTTGCCTCTGCTATTGCCGCGCGTCTGTACGACAATTCAGCGCCCCAAGTCTCGCAGTTCAGTTTTAGCCCAAGCATTGATGCTGCCTTACCCTCGCCACAGCATGGGTCGAGTAATCGCCCTCTTTCGCTCGCCGGCGAGATGTAGGTACTTATAACCTCGGCAACTTCTTCATGGGTCGGGTAGTAACCCATCTTTTCAATCGCTGGGGGTCTCATTGGTAGTGCCTCCTTTGTATTTTCTTGATATTGTTGAACAACAGCGAATGTGCTAGACGGCGATCGTCTCGGAAACGAGCAGGTCCTTGACAAGCTGTATCCAGTCAGCATTCTTTACTTCGATGCTGATGCCGCGTAAACAATCGCCTCCTGTTTCCAGGTCGCAGATGTATTTGCGGACATAGCCCTCCTCGATGATCCTTGAGCCCCATTCCGGCAGGATTGGAATATTCAAGGTTTCATTCAGACGGCTTACCAGTTGGCTTTCTACGCTCTCGCTTCCGATGAAGGCCAGGATAAATACCTGGTTATCATCCGGGTTCCACATACCCGGAACCGCCCGATGGTTGACGGCGAGGCAATGGTGCGCATCGTAGTCTGGCATCGGTGTGATCAAGCGTTGATACTTGCCAAACGGGTAGAGCGATTGGTGCGGTGTGCCGTACGCATAGAGGCTCAACGGTTTGCTCTGCCAGATAGTAGCGATCATTGAATTGATGGCCGTCTTGTACCCGACAATCCCAAGGTAGACGAGCATGTTCACCGTACTGGCAAACGCATAACCAGTGACAGGTAGACGAGTCTCGTTGTTTGAAACGCTTGGGGTAGAGGTCGGGAAGAGCGTTGAGCCTTTAGCCTTTTCTGGATTAATGGAAGTAATTCTCCATACAGCCACACCTGCATTGCTCCTGTTGAGTGCTGCGTTTATTTCGCTCAGCAGTTCATAACCCTCCCGCCATGTTTCAACGGCGGTGAAAGTGATCAATTCCTTGTCGGTTTTGATCGTGCAGATGTGTTCGCTCTCGTCCAATTCTGCCTCACAAAGTTGCTGGACCTTGTATTCTTCCAGCCACTTGGGTGGTCTTTCGCCCTCCTTGAGGATGAACACATATTCTCCGGTGTCATAGTCTGAATCCAACCAGCCCATGCCTTCTACGGCAAAAGTATGTTCAGTCTTCATCGTGTAAGTGCATTTCAGTCCGAGATAATCCATGTTTGGCACTCCTGCCGCATCCCGGTTCTTTGACACAACGATCTTGCCCTGTTGTTGAGCCGAGATGATTCGTTTTGCCCGCTCACGCAGGCTAACGTCTTCGTATACCTTACCTTGCATTTTGGTTCCTCCTTTGTCTATACTTTTCGATTCACTTTGTCTTGCGTGTGTTTCGTTGGCTTCAAGTTTCAAAAGCCTTTTGCGTTCAGCACAAGGCAGAACGACAAACAAAAAACGCCTACCCGGCGTAGGTGTCTTTTGGCTGCCCTCCTGCGCAATACAGGGTGAGGTTTGTCCTCACCCTGTATTCTGTGTGTAGACCTGCCATTTACTGCGGTTGATCAGCGAGTACCGGCTCTTCCATTTGCGCCGGCGAGAGATGCTCATCCGGCGGTTTTTGCAGTGCTGCGAAGATCTCGCGCATTTCACCATCTCTGACGATGACACTGACGATCTTGCAAACCTGACCGTCAGTGAGCGCGGCTGCTTTTTCAGTTCCAACAATCGCCCCAACAACCTTGCGGTTCTCTTCAATCGTGGGAGCAAATGCTGGACTCGTTTCAGTAGAAACGATAAGGGGTTTTTTGAGGTCCAGAATCCTGAATCCCAAAGCGTTCCTTAGCCGAGCCGTCACATCCATGAGCGAGGAGGCCATCCGTTGAAGCTTGCGTGCCTCCTCCAGAGAATCGACGGCCAGCAATTGATCGTGTGCCGCTGCCAACTCGTTGGCCAGTTTTGTCATTCGGTTGCTCAGTCCCTGGTTCATACCGACTCCTCAATCGTCAAGGGAGGCCAGCTAGATGGCTGTACCGACTTCTTGTTACCCTGAAAGGTGACCTGGTCTAAAGTTTCGACATGGTCCACATACAGTTTCGATACCGTGTACAGCAGATTACTGATCATTTTTCTGACCTCGCTCATTCCGGTTGCATTGTTCGCCTTGAAGGTGGCAATATCCGCCGAGAACAGCGCAGATTGTGCAAGAAGCAGCAGTTCCACAACGTCGGTGGGGTTCTGCATGGCAACAGGGTCTACGGCGATCCAGGCGGGTATTTCGATCAAAACCGTTTCGACATGCCAGTCCCCATCAAAATCAGGGGAGCTCTCGAGCAGGTAAAGGTCGTCGACAGTACTACACGAGATGTCGTACAGATGCGCGACCTCGACCAACCTGGCCGAAGCTTTCGCTTTCGATTGATGTACCCGGAAATCATTCAGCGAGTCGCTGGTGAAAACGGACAGGTACATCGGGCGCGTTGCAGGTTGTTTGTCGAAATCTGGACCTTCGATGTGATTGTTCAAGGAGAGAGCATCTGAGATTTTCAGGCTGATCACACTGGCATACCAGGTAAAACAACCTTCAAAACTCTGATGCTCGTATGCTTCCAGAAGTTCTTCATAGGTGTCACAGGGGGTTCCGTATTTATGAGCGGTCTTGACCAGTTTAGCCTCTGCCTCTTCTCGTGTTCTGAAGAGGGTAAAGTCGCGCCCGCCATCTCCGCTGTCGTAGAAGGCGAGATACAGCGTGTCCGGGTTTGTCCCATTCATGCCGCACCTGCCTCTTTTTGACTTTGTTTTTTAACAACAAAGGCGCTCCAGCCGCCTTGTACGGCGGTGTGGAATGCCAGACTGGCCAGATCGAGATAACTGCGGATGCCGGCCTTAGCACTCGCCGGTATCTCTTTGCATTTGCGGGAACGAACAAACCGCAGCAAGGCGCGCTGGGCAGCGAAGAGGCTGCTGTGCTTCGTGACCTGGGTGGTTGAACTACTGGCGTAAATGGCAATGAATTCTTCTTTCATTTTGGTTCCTCCTTTGTATTAATTACTTTCTCTCCATTCAATTACTTTCTGGAGCGGGGTTTTACCCGCTCCAGTTGTAAAGGGACAGTTAGAGCCCGTCCGGATCAGCTTCAAAAGCCAAGTAGTCCTCGTCTGTGCCCATGCCGGCAGAGGCCAGAGCGCTTTGCTCGTCGCCGTCCATTGGCACATCGTCGCCAAGAGAATCGTCCTCGATGGACAATTCCGCGGCGGAGTTGAACAGGTCCTGTCCGATCAGGGCAAGGTATGCGGGAGATTCCCGAACATATTCCTTTACGACTTTGTCCCAATACAGAACATCGTGTGAAAGGAACAGCCCTTGGATCTCTCCAACCAGATCTATTACAACCTGGGGGTCGAGTCGGTCAATGGGAAGACCTTCATTTTCGAAAACCTCGCCCACCACCATCGCTATCTGACCCCAGCGGATGGAAAAGGCTGGTGCCGAAATATCGACTCCGTGGTGCGCGAGCACCTTGCTCACCTCGAATCCCGCCTCAATATAAGCGGGGGGTTTCTCTTCGGTCTTTACATTTTGCTGTAGCATTTTGGTTCCTCCTTTGGTTTTTCTGGTTTTATCGGTGGACATCCACAACGAACATGACTGCGTCCTCATCACGAACTGAAACGCGCTCCCCAGGGAGAACGTACCCGGATACCGTGTAGTCATCCGGATAGAGGGTGCAAAAGCAGTCTGACATGTGGAGAAGACAGTTGCTCAGGTCTTGAGCCTGACAGATCTGCCAGGCCTGCAAACCTTCCCCTCCTTCGCACTTTTCGAGAGCCCTGTTGATGAGACAACAGGCCCGAATTGGGGAGAACTTGCCTGTTCCTGTCCTCGCGGTCAGGTTTTCAGGAAGCGGGGCACTGTCGTCCAGGCTGACCGGCATATGAACGCGGTTCTCCAGCAAGTCCAGCGTGTAAACGCAGTCCTCTGCGAGCAACTTATAGATACGCCGGCAAGCAGCCGTCCATCGGTCTTCAGCCGGCAGCCCCAGCAGGAAATCCAGAGTGTCGCGCTGAATGAGGTCGCAGCCTTCCTTTCGCGCCATATCCACTAGCTCTCCCTTACGGTTGAGCGACAGAATCGGCACGTAGTAGTCATGATCAGGGAGTTCTCCCTGCAGGACCGCTACTGCGAAACGGTAATCAAGGCCAGGGCGACCTAAAAACACAACTTGCGTTGTTCCCATTTTTTAGTTCCTCCTTTGTGTTGATTTTGGAGAGGCAAGCCGGTTTCCCGATTGCCTCTCCTCTTTCGATTAATCAACTTTGTATTCACGCGGTTGGGTCGTACCCTGTGGCAACAAAAACCGCCCTGCTAATGGCCTCGGCTTCCGCCCAGGTCATCAGGTCCAGTTTGGGATGTTGCGCCAGGTTTTCCCTGATTCTTTTTTGTTTGGCGAGGTAGAAGTGGTGTTTTCCACCTATTTCGCACTGCCAACCGGGTTCGTGGGTATATGGCCCATCCAGCTTCGTATCGCGGAACACTTTACTTCCGCAGATGGGGCAGGGGGGCAGGGGATCGGGGGCCCGCATTCCACCGCTGCGGAGATATTCCTCAACGGCCTGAATAGCGGAACAGTCCTTTTCACCACACGAACATTCCCGCGCCTTGTTCACCAAGTGGTTTCTCTTGGGCTCTCCCTCAAGAAACACCCGGTAGGCATTTCCCACTACAAGTACTGTGGTATTCGCCATCGTTCCTCCTTTGCTCTCCTTTCGATTTTTCGCGCCAAAGTGACGCTCTTTGCTTCAACGTTTTCCCTGTGACGCTTCGGTGAGCGCGTGATGCGCTTGCCGTTGCGTTCGCGCTCTCTCCTTTCGGATCGAGTTTCCTGAAAGAATTCGAGTGAAGCTTTCATTTCTGTTCCTCCTTTGTTTTGCTTTCGATTCACTTTGTGTTGCGTGTGTTCTTTGTTCTTGCAGATGCGGGCACAAGTGCCCTACAAATGTTCAATAACCACTTCCAGGGAAGTGGTTATCTAGGTGGCGAGAGCGGGATTCGAACCCGCATTCTTCGAGGACATGAGCCTCGTGAGTAGCCGTTACTCTATCTCGCCAAAGTTGCAGGACGGGATCATGTCCCGTCCTGCCTGTTGCTTCTTTATCCGTTCTTGATTATGGGCACGACCTTGCCGGCTTTCTCGAACAGCCAGACGATCTTTTCTGCCGACCATTCAAGGTCTTCGCTTCGGTTGCGGTATTCGGAGTAAGGATGGTGAGCTCCCCTCCGAGCATCCCGCTCCATCAGGGCAAATGCGTCCGTTGTTAGTACCACATGGGTAATGGTTTCGTTTTCCCATCCCCACAAGACACTTGCCACGCTCTCGCAAGGTTTTGCAAAAGCGCCTGCGATCATATGCAAGCCCTCCCAGCCCCTTGGGTGGTCTTCGGGAGTGCACCAGATATTGAATCCTCCAGCCCCGGCCGTGTAAAGCGCTTCGGGCAAAGGATTCTTCTCAATGGAGAGTTGTTCGGCCAGATCAAGGACGGCCTTCATGCGTTTGTGCTCGGTGAAGAAGGTCATCTGTTTACCCCTTTACTTCGCTGTGGAGCATGGGGCTGACGAGATACTCCCAGTTGGGTTCCGACTTCGAGGTGAACAAAGCCGGCTTTAGTGGTGCTGTCATTTCGATTTTCACCTCGCCAAAGACGTTTTCAGGCAAGTAGTCACCATTGAAAGTGATGTTCAGGTCTTCCCCTGTGAAAGTCGGCGCCAGCGAGATTGCTGATTTTCCAACGTCGCTCTCGGATTTGAACAACGTTTCCTCAGCCCTGATCTCCAGGGTGATGACGGGGCAGGGCCAAACAGTTCCCTTGGCCATGATCTTCGCTGCCCTGGTTGCGTTCTGAAATCCCTCCAGAAAGCTGACCGTGGTCTTGGGGTCTGCCGGAAAAACGCTTCTCCAATCCGGATACTTTCCGTCCACCAGACTGGAAGAGACATACCCCCCTTTCCAAGAAACAACGATATGGTCCTCATCCAAACCAATCTCGATCAGGTCTTCCACTTTGGAAAGCACGCCGATCAGGTTGTTTACCGTTTTGATTGGGATTGTGAAATCTCCCACCTCTTTTAGTTGCTCATATTTCGGGCAGTTGAGGACAGTCTGATACTTTGCGATTCGATAGGCGTCTGTGGCAACCAGGAGAATGTCGTTATCGCCAACAAACTCCACCTGTACACCGCAAAGCGAAGGCCTCTCTTCCTTTCTCTCTGCTGCAAACGCGACCATCCCGAGGGCATGAGCAAGTGTTGCTCCGCTCAATGACGTGGGATAAGTGCTCAAGCGGGCACAAAATTTCGCTTGTTCTCCGCCTGCGCTTTTCAGGGACGTTTTCCCGAAAGAAGATTTCACCACCAGGTGGTTTTCATCCACCCCCAGGCCGATCTGTTCATCGTCCGCCTTTGCTAACGTTTGTTGAAGCAACTTGGCCGGAAGGAAGAGAACTGCGTCCTCGTCATTGACGATCTCCATGGTCAGGTCAATCCCATACATCTTATCGTGCGCCTGAACATCCAGTCCATTCGTTCTGAATGTCATACACACGGTGGCAGGCACAGCCTTGAGAGTTAGGGTTTCGTCGTCAATCTCCTGACGAGCTGCAAACCGAATTGCGTCGTCGATCATTGACTGAATAGCAGATTTCTGGACGTTGATGTATTTCATTAGGTTCCTCCTTTGAATTGATGTGGCCGCGATTACGCGATGGCGGGGGTTCTTGATTGGAGTCTCTGCCGCATGGTTTCAAGTTCACGGCAGATCTCTTTGTATTCCCGATTGGTCAACAGATGCCGGGAATACCTTGCCAACTCGTCTGCCAGAGCATCCGGGCATTCGTCGTGGCTGTATCCACACTGCGGGCAATCCTGTGTTTCACACTTGCGATACGTGTGTCCACATTCACAAACCCAGAAATTTGTGACAAACAACAGATCCGCGCCAGCCTCAGAAAGGGCCAGAGCGGCTCCCCGTTTTTCTAGTTCGCAAGGGGCTGGTTGAAACTTCGCGCCAACAGCGCATGAAGTGGTCTCAGATTCCTGGGAAGGTGTTTTGCCCTGGGGCGCCTGTACTAATTGAAGTCGCCCTTGGTTGTAGTTCATGGTTCCTCCTTTGAGTGGCGAGAGGGGGTAGTTAGCCCCCTCTCTCTGTTACTTTTTATTCGCTTTACGCGAACTCATGCTTCGCCGTTGAGGTCTTCTGCAGCGGTCTGCTGCTCAACGGCACAGATGATCTCGACCGCCACTCCTCGTATCCGATCAAGGCAGGCTCGAATCTCTTTGCCTGTCGTTTTCCAGAGCGCAAGGTAGTTGGGGGCGGCCTCTCCGTTGTTTATGTTGAAGTGTTGACAGACCACATAAGCAACGGTTTCGGCTTCGACCTCTGCTTGCTGCCGGTTCACGGTATTGCTCTCGTCGAGATGGCCAAGAAGTTGATGCGCCAGTTCGTGGATTAAGGTTGAGCTCCCTGTCTCGCCCAGCACTTTGATGGTCTTGTTCTGGAACGTCACTCCATCCGCGCCGGCGAGGTCATCCACGATCTCGACCTTGTAACCTTTCTTTGCTGCATATTCAGATAGACGCCGGTCCAGCTCACCGTCTTTGGCCGTGCAGTGCCAGTTGGGTTCTTCTGGAAGGGGTTTCCCTTCGGTCTGGCTGACGTCGAACACGTAGACGACGCGAAACCGTAAATGGACTCGTGTCGCCTGTTCCTTCTTGCCAACCTCCAGCGTATCTACACTGGTAACAACGGTATCTGAATCGGCGCTTTGTTTCTTTGGTTCGGCCCGGTAAACGATGGGGGCAAGAATGGCAATGCCCTTTTCACCCTTTTTCACGTGCCGGCCGAACTTCTTCTGCCAGGTCTTAAATCCGGCCACAAGCGTGGCATCCCGTTTTTGGATGTGGATCAAGACTTGATTCATCAGGCTATATTTGTAAAATCGGGTCATGGTCGCGAGGTAGTTCTGAAAACCTTCGGAGATCTTCACCTCATCGGTTTCGTTTGCCAGATCGTCCATCAATTGCTCGATGGACTTTAGTAATTGTTTGGAATCCATAGTTCCTCCATTGTGTTTCCTTTGCATAAGAGTCAGTCCTCGCTTGGCAGGTACAGGATGTAGAACTTTTTCCCGTTCGCATACTCGGAAAGCGCGGACATGATCGTGACCTTTTCCAGCGGGAAGGATGTGTAGGAATACGATTTTGAGCAGATCTCTCTGCCCCTGTAGTCCAACACAGCCAACGTGCCGGCACCATTGTTAACCGTCAACTGCCAGGCAAACTCATCGGTGTTGTAAAACGTAGATGGATTGAACATCATCTCAAAACCAATATCGTTCAGCAACCAGTGTGCACCGGCCGCTTCTGCCAGGTATTTGACGCCTTCGGTTACCGCTACGTCCGGCAACAGGCTGCTAAAGCGGTAAACCTCCGCTGAACCGCAAAACTGCTTGAGAGCGGCGCGGATCTCTTCTGCGGTCAACTCCGTCTGGTCTTGATCCATTGTGGTGTTGACATTCATTTGGTTCCTCCTTTGATTGCGAAAGGAAGGACACCTTTTTAGATGTCCTTCCTTTCTATGAATGAATTGGCGCCCTGTTTAGAAGGGGGTGTTCGATGGCGGTTGTTCCTCGGCGGATTGGCCGCCGTTTTCGTCTGCGGACCCGCTACCCGCGCCGGGCTTCGGCGACAGGAATTCCACGATTTCCGCAGTGACTTCAAAGTTTGCGCCGTGTGTATCATCCGCGCGCTTGAAGGTCGGACAGTTGCCGTTCTTATCCGCGTTCAAGCGGCCGCGCACGTACACCTTCGATCCCTTCTTCAAGCAGTTGTTACAGGCCTCGGCCAGCTTGCCCCAGGCGGTCACTTTGTACCACTTGGGTTCAACGACCCTCTTCCCGTCGTCATCAGTGTAGGAACGGCTGCAACAGACGGAAAAATCGGTGACGGCTGTTGCCTTACCTGTTGTATACCGCATGACGGGATCTCTCCCTAAGTTGCCAATAAATTCGATTGTGTCCATTCTGGTTCCTCCTTTGATTTTTTGTCGGGAACAGCAGGAGTGGAAATCCACCTCAAGCTCCCCACATCGTTCAAGTACTGATGGCATTGAGCACAGTAGGCGTACTCACAGATGTCATCCCAAACAACCCCGCCGGTGAGATGAAACCCGCCGGTTCTGCCGACCACCGCCTTTTCGGGTGGATGTTGGCAGACCACTTTCAGGCGACCCAGGATCGTAGAACATCAACGGACCTGGGAGCTGCCCCTTTCGCTTTCAGGTAGTTGTCAAAAGCCTCGACTTCGGCCTGGTTCTTGCCGACAAGTGATCCATCCAGATACTTGCGGACGGTCATTGTCTGACCTGGCGGAGGGGGTGGGGGGGTCTGGTTGTTCGTTGTGAGCTCGGGTTGGTTTGTGGCCGCGGCGGATTCGGTCGCGCCGAGAGCTTTGCGCTCCCACCGGACAAACACCCGCTTGGGGTGTTTCTTGTCGTCGTCGCCTTCCCACTTGGGATTCCGCTTGTAGATCACTTCAAGTCCAGATACGGGAACGATATACTTCTTGTCCCTTTCCGGATTCTTGCTGCGCTCAATGGGGGAGTCCCCATCGAAAAGCGGAATGCTGTTCAGGGGAATCTGAACCCCCTGGAAGTATTCCTCAATGTCGTCGGTCTTATCCAGGTAGATCGAGATGGTCCTGAAATTCCCGTTCGAAGTGTAAACGTCGATGATCGGAGAGATCGAATCGTCGTTATTCTTCTTCTGGCGACGCGCAATGCAGGTGACCGGTTCGCGCGTTTCTCCTTCTTCGAGGCCGGCCTGATTGGCCATGAAACCTGCCTGTAAATAGAAGGAGAGCGAACCGAAGATCTCTTTAGCTTTTTCCGGGGAGACCGGAAGCGGCAACGTCACCTGTATGCCTCCCGCCAGGGGATGGTACAGCTTTACCCAGCCTTGCTCAATTGTTTCGTTCATTGTGGTTCCTCCTTTGTTTTCGCTTTCTGTTGGTTTGGAAGGTTCTACAGACAACCGAACGGCCTCAACGTGTTTGCAGCGGATTCCGTTTCTGCCCTGACGCTGGTAGTCCATACAGGAACAAGTGAAATTTCCTTTTCCATCAAGGGTGACTGAATAAGGCTCTCCGTCCCCGTTCTGGACGATCCATGCTCCTGGCCCGTTCTCATTGATCAAGACCGTGCCCATCTCGAGCATTTCTCTGGCGCGTCCGGTTCTCTGTTCTTGCAATGTTGCTGAACTAACCTCCATTGATTCGCTCCTTTCTTTCTCCTTTCGATTCACTTTGTGTTTTTTGTGTTGCTCAAGCCTCAAGATGTGGGCGTCAAGCGCCCTCAAATTGTGTAATGCTCGGCAAACGCAGAGCAGTACAGCTAAACGCCCTTGTGGATGATCCCTGCTGTTACACAAAGACGCTTACTTGTACCGCTCTGCATGGACCGCTTTACGTACTTTGGTCCATTGCAGAGCGGATAGATTCATTAGTCTCCTTTTAGTCCTATGAACCGCTCTTTCCGTCACTGCTTTACGGCGCTTCTCTCGGCGCAACTTATGGTGGAGTTGCCGGCCACCGTCCCTGATGGTTTAGGGAACGTGTCGCGGAAAGTGATTATTTGTCAAGGAACGAAAACGGAGACAGCAAAGAGGTAAGGAGCCGTTCCCAAACAGCGGGAAGCGCCTTGTGCTCTTGTCTATCTCCGTTTTATTAACTGTGTCTTACTTGTGCCGCAAAAGTCTGTTACAGATGTGTAGCAAAAGTTTTTATCGGGAGGTGGTTCCCTCCCAGGAAATTGTCGATTTTATTTTTTCTTCTTGCTTGTCGTTTCTGTGGAAACGCTCTTTGGGGCCGGTTTCAGGTCTGGCTTGCGCGCTGACTCTGAATCCTGCTCGGATTTTTCTTTTCTGATAAAGACCAGGTCGTATTTGGTGATCGTCACCTCAAGGCTGCTGCGCTGGACGACGATCTCTTTCGATGTTCCGCCAACAATTTCAACTCTTGGCGCTTTGGGGTCCTTGAAGTTCGATCTGCCCAGGAAATCTTCAAGGGTTTCGTCAATATCGTGGGATTGCAGGAAGCCCTCAATGCGCACCTGCTGGTTTTTCTCAAACCCGACGCCCTTCAGGCCGCCATTCGGAAGTTTGGCCAGCACGTAGTCTGGTACCTGTTTTCCGTCTGTGGTCCGCTCCATGGCCGGCAGATCCGGGTCTCGATAAACGGCCACCTTCAAGAAAAGGTCGTTGCCGTGTTTCCAATTACTTGCTACATATCCTTCAATGAATACGTGGTTTAGCATTTTTTCCTCCGGTCTATTGGCTTTGAAAAACAAAAAGCCGAATTAAGACAACTCACATAGCGTGAGTATAGAATTAATTCGGCTTTCGGTGTGTTCCCTTTCGGGAACGAAAATTTTTGCGTTACAGTATGTATTAAGTTGTAACGACATTATAGCATATTCCCTAGTTCTTTACGGCCTTGACCTCAGCCTGTCCCCATTCTGTCACGTCGATGTCTGGAATGTTGGAGGGGAAGAGGATATCAAGGTTTGCTGAAACGGCTACCAGGACGGTTCGTCCGGAAATCGTTATCTGCTGGACGCCCGGATTCACGCCCACGCCTATCAGCTTGGCGCAGTTGGCGTTCACCGCCCGCTGTGCCCAGGCATAGGTGTCCGAGGTGGGGAGAACCACCTGGCCGGTAGAGACAAAAGTACGCTCATTGATCTCTATCGCCGCAGCCAGGGCAGCCGCGTCGGCGGCTGCCGCTATCTGCGCTCTGGCGATGTAAAAGCGCCCCACCTCGATGCTCAAGGCCATGAGTGGGACCATCACGAAGCCAATGAAGACTGCCCAAAAAGTCATCGAGTAGCCGTCTTTTGAGCGAAGCATTCTGGCTTTCATCAGTACCAGCCCTCCTGCCTGAAATCTGATTCCGCTGTCACGGTGAAGACCCTGGGAAGTCCGGGGAGCAACCCTCCGAAGAAGTTGGGAATGGTTCCTGTTACCTGGACGCGCAGGAGACTGCCTGGCTTGCCGCTGGCCGCCAGGATGGTCACCGATGGGTCGTTCACGATCTTGGAACTCTCGATAGCGTCCCTGGCATAGGAGGAGGCATAATAGGCAGCCGACCCCTGCGCCACCGACCCCATACGAGCTCCGTGTCTGGCAGCCTGCTCCACTGCCTGCTGCCCGAAAACAACCAACCCCAGGTTGATCGTGGCGATCATGATAAGCAGGGCAATCGGCGTTGTGATCGCGGCCTCCAGAGTCTCAATGGCCGACCTGTTTCTCAAAAACTTCAATCTTCTCATACCCCCTCGCTTTCTACTTGAAGATGAGCAAAAAGATTGTGATGGCGACGCAGACAGCGGCGGCGATGTAGATGGCCGATAACGGCGTAACGAATGCTGCCGTATCTTTTGACATTCTGCCAGTCCACATGGCGGTTAGATCCTGCCGGCAACGTCGGTCACGACCTCGGAGATTTTACCTCCGAGCAGTGTGTAGGCTCCGATTGCTACCAGGACGACCACCGCGATGATGACGGCCACCTCGGTACTCTCAATGGCCTTGGCTTCGTTGAGCATTCTTACGTACAGTTTCAAACCTTTGTTTTCCATGCTTTTTCTCCTTTTCAAAATATGGTTATGGTGCGAACGACAAGGTACAGGATCGTGCCGGCGGCCACCGGAATGACGTAGGGGAGTTGTTTGTCTTTTTTCGCCAATCCGACCAGTCCAGCCAGTCCGCCGGCAACAATCGCATATATAAAGGCGGGGTATCCAAACAGCAGGGTGAGCGTGATGAGGATTTTTGCGTCCGCTCCTCCCGTCCCGCCAAAATACCAGAGCAGTGAGATCCCCACGATGATCAAGATGGGGAGCAGGTTTTGAACATTGACTTCCTGAATGAAAAAAGAAAGAATGATTGCAAACGCCGACGACAGCAAAGAGACCGCTATCGCCGGAACGTTGTCCAGATTTGTTACGAACATCATGGCCACCGCCAGGAGAGCAGCCGGCGCGTTCCCTGACCATGCGGACCATAAGACAGCCAGCATGAACGGAACCACCGTCAGTGCATTCGGAACTTCGCGCTTGCGCCAATCACAAACGGCGCAAACCACGAGCCATGCCGAGATCAACACTGCCAACACCAGAGCGGGTAAATCGATCATTATAGTTAGGCCTTGCTGCCAACGATGTAGAAATACAGGCGGGAAACTTCGCCCCAGTTGATGCCGAGTTGCTTGCCAACCTTGTCCGCTTCCAGGTCGAACCACTCATCATCCCGCAGCGAGCGTTCGCGTACAGACAGCGCCTTGCGGTTGACGCCAAGCAAGGGTTCTTCCACTTTGTCCAATTTGGAGTTGGTGCTCTGTTCCTTCAAAGCCGCCTTCAGTTCTGCCGGTGAAAGCGGAGAAACGACCACGCGCTCACCGGTTTCGCAGCGCATATTTGCCCATAATGGTTTCGTGGACACTTTGATAGGGGTGGCCGGCCTGATGTCGCCATCAAGCTGCTTGGCTATCCATTCGTTGGCTGTCAGCTTGAATTCCTGCTGCTTGTGGGCGTCCCTGCGGTTCTTGACCGCGATCATGTAGGTCTCTTCAAGAGCGCGCGCCATCGCTTTCAAGGCGCTTGCCTGTCTCTGGTTGTAGTACCAGAGGATCAGTGCGAAGGCGAACACACCCGCCAGGGTTACAAAACTCATCGTATCTGCCATTTGTTTTCTCCTTTTTTGAGTGGTTTCACCGTTTCTACGGAAACGGTGAGGGATTTCACTTGCGATTGATCTCGTTCATTTTCTGCACCGCATTTGCCACGCGCTGCCACTGCCTGGGTCGCGGATCGGCCATGGTCATGAGCGAAAACATACCTATGAGCAGCAGGAGGATGAAGTACGGCGCCGTCTTGAAGTGTGCTGCCCGCTTCGCTTTTGGGGTGGGGGCGGGCTGCTCAACCACCAGAACGGGGGTTGGGGTGGGGGCCGCCGCGACCACAACGGCCGCGACCTCCCTGGTTTGAGTTGGGGCAAATGTTGGTGTTGGGGTGGGCGGGGGAGGAACCACGATAAGCCCGGTCGCCGTGTCCGACCTGCCGGCCGTATCCCTGGCTGTGACTGTCACGGGATAGTTGCCGGCCACCGCAAACTTTGAACCGAAAAAGCCATTCCAGGAAACCGAAGAGGGGATACTGTCTGCTGCGTAGTTTTCGGTCAGACAAATAGTGGAGTCGTCAGGGTCGCATATGGAAACGATCACGCGGGATATGGCCGTGTCTCCGGCCTTGACCGACAGGGAGCCAGATTGAGACAAGAACCAGGTTCCTGTAAGGGTAACGGTGGGCCCTGCGTTTGCCACAACCCCGCTGATCGAGTTCGTTCCCGCCAGGCCGGCCTGGTCGTATGCCCGCACCACAAAAGTGGTTGCTCCACCGGGCAGACCGGTCGTATCCACCACGACGGAGTATGTGCCATCGGCAGCCACTGGAAGTGACGACCACGAAGATCCACCGTCTACTGAATACTGCGCATCGCCGATGCCGGAAGTGGTATCCGAGACTGATCCAGAGAGTGTAAAGCGCCCGGTAATGGCCAGAAAAGCTCCGGAGGACATCGCGTGTTTGCCTGCTGCAGGCAACAGTGCGCTCAACCCATCAACAGGATTGATGTTCACGGCCGGAGGATTGAGATCCAGGTTGTATGTGGCGGAATCGGTGTTGCTCGAATTGCCGGCCGCGTCTGTAACCTGGCCATACACCGTGAACGAACCTTCTGTGTCCAGTGTAGCGGTGCTGCCCTGGGCGCCGCCGTTCACGACCACATTCTCGCTGACAACACCAGACTGCCCATCCATTCCTGATGTGGTGAGGGTGAGGGGAGCTGTCAACCAGCCATTATCGCCAACAACCTCGCCAGACGATTCTAGCGAGGCAGTCGGAGGAGTAAGGTCGATGTTGATGGTGGTTACGCCAGAGTAAGCGGTGTTGCCGGCAACGTCCGTAACCTGACCGTATGCGGAGTATGTTCCTTCGTTGGAGATGGTATAGGAGCTTCCCTGCAGGACGCCGTCCACGATTACGTTGGCTGACCCTACTCCAGAAGCGGCGTCTGAACCACTGGCCGTGAGTGTTACCTCTGAGCGATACCAAGATCCGCTTCCTGTTCCCGAGATAATGAGCTCGTTTGCCGTTGGCGCAACGGAGTCAAAACTCATGGTGGTTGATTCAGAGTAGGATGTGTCTCCGTGCGATGATTCCGACCAATAAGTAAGGTTCGTAACCCCCTGGTCAAAGGTGTATGTGCAGCCGGCTCCGCCGCAAAGCGTCCCGCCTGAACTCTCGATTCCCGTGATGCTCCATTCGGTGACGGGTTCATTCGCCGTAAGGGTGAGGGTGGCGCCGCCTACGCACCAGCCATTGAGTCCGGTTGTAGCACAATCCACTGATCCGGAAACTGTGGCCGGGGGCAGGTTGGTCGTGTGGGGAACTTCGCGGTCTGAACAGCCGGCCTGTCCCTCTGTACAACCCACAACGCTGCTGCTTGTGACTGTTTTATCTGTTGGTCCGGGGCAGGCGCTTAGTGAGTATGGCCAACTGCACGCGGACGCAGTGAAGTATGAGTCCGCGGCCGCGGAACACCCGCCTGATGGCGTCGTATAAAGCGTGATCGTGCAGGAATAGTAGGCCGTGCCGGCCGGATCACATTCCGCCAGTGTGACACACCTTCTTCGCTCCCAGATGGTTGTGTATGTCGTGACCGTCCGGTCCGGCCCCGTGTAGTCTGCAATGGCCGCGCCAACCACGCCGACAAAAAGCATCAGCGCAATGGCGAGGATGTTCGAATACTTGATGATCATTTTTTTTATCTTCATACCCATAAATGCAAACCTCCTTTTCGTGAGAAATAAAAAAGGCCGAACGAAACAGCCTTTGGTTAGGACTGTTTACAATTCGACCTAGTTTTCTAGATATTGGGTGAAGCTTTGTGCCGTCTTACGGCGGCGAATGGTCTATGTATTAAATTGTATGTTTACTAGAAATTATTATACCACGCAGGCAATTCAGCCGAGAATCCTTTTTTTTGAGGACCTAATCAATGTGTTGCATTTGTCAAAACAAGCAATTCCAATCGCTTGTAAGTGGAGTTTCGTAGGTTGATGCGACTTCTAAATATTCAAGAAGTATGCGATCAAGGCCTTCCTTGGAAATTCTCTCTTTTTATTTTCCGTTCTGTAGTTTGCTTGCAAATCGGATTGGAAAAAGGATTTCGGATGTCTAGTTTTATGAAAATGGAGATCCTTGTATCACACAAAATGGAGAAATTTGTGCTAAAGTTAAGCAGGTTCTGCCACAATAATCGCCACTCTAGGGTGGAATGTTGGCCAACTGTGTTCGATTTGGAATATGGTTCATAAATATATACATAATTTTTGCAAGCGGGTTTCCCGTGAACGGCGTTCAAAGGGGTAAATCAAATGATGTTATTCACAGAAAATATTTTTCTCCCATCCCGATTAAAATTTACAAGCAAAATCGCCCAAAATGCTATTGCTCAATTGGAGTGTCTCGACTCGCGTGAAGATGTAGGAATAGAAGGGTATAAATTCCGTGGTGTTAAAGGTTGGGTAATCCACAGAAAGAGTGGTGATCGGATTCTGGTTGTTCCAAAACCCACATCGGTCAATCCTTTCGGTTCGGTTTTACTTGTACCAGGAATATCGAAATTTCCATACGTAGAAAATGATGGGGCACAAATAGCAAGATGGCTTTCTCCAAAGGCGAGAACCATTACAGATATAGATGAGTTAATATCCATCAGTCATGAAGCCCGAGAGTCTTGGGCAAATGCGTTTATGTTTATAACCGAAGAGCGAAATGGGGAAGATGTCATAAAACCTGGAATGAGGGCGCCTCAATTGGGCGCCCTTTATGCTTCGTTAGCCCATTGGATTGTGACATCAGAAATTGGCACAGTTGTTATGCCTACAGGAACCGGTAAGACAGAGACTATGTTAGCTCTTCTCGCGCGCGAACGGCCTAAATGCCTATTTGTCGTTGTACCCACTTCGGCATTACGAGATCAAATTGCCAATAAATTCTTAACTTTTGGTGTTCTCCAGAAATTTGGGGTAATTAGTAAGGAAGCGGAGTTGCCAGTTGTTGGTAAAGTTGAGCATCAATTCAATAATCCAGATGATGCAATCCAATTTCTGCAATGTTGTAATGTCGCTATTGCCACTATGGCTGTTGTCGGTGGTTGTTCAGAGGAAGTACAAAAGGCAATTGCAACGGAATGTAGCCATGTTTTTATTGATGAGGCTCATCACGTAAGTGCCAATACTTGGAACTCATTCCGGGAACTTTTTCACGAACAGAATAAACCAGTTCTCCAATTTACAGCTACACCTTTTAGAAGAGACGGAAAACACCTCGGCGGTAAATCAATTTTTACATATCCGCTTCGAAAGGCACAGGAAGAGAAGTACTTTACGCCGATAACATTTATTTCAATATGGGAATACAACCGAGATATTGCTGATCAGGTTATTGCAAAAAGAGGTGTTCAAACCCTGGAAGAAGATATTAAAGCAGGCCATGATCATCTCTTGATGGCTAGGGCTGATAATATTGAGCGGGCAAAGCAAATATATTCGATTTATTCTACATTAGCGCCTGGATTAGAACCGTTAATCATTCATAGTAACCTTCCTTCTATTGAGCAAACGAACGCTATTGAAAGGCTTCGTTCTCGCCAAAGCCGGATTATAGTTTGCGTTGATATGCTTGGTGAAGGTTTTGATCTGCCACAACTGAAAATTGCTGTTCTTCATGATATTCATAAAAGCCTTGCTGTAACAATTCAATTTATTGGTAGATTTACTCGTTCTGCAGAGGGGATTGGTTCAGCTACTGTTATAGCAAATGCCGCAGATGCTGAAGTTGAGGAAGCACTAGAGGATCTTTATTCCAAGGATTCTGACTGGAATATTGTTCTTCGAAGATTAAGTGAAGGAGTTACAAGTCTACAACAAAGACAATCCGAATTTATTCAAGGATTTCAAAACAAACCTGTAGGTGTTCCGCTTCAAAATATACATCCCAAAATGAGCTTAGTCGCCTATAAAACCAACTGTGACGATTGGAAACCAAATGCCATATGGGATCTTTTGAAAAAAGAGAACCTACTTGTAGAACCTACACTAAACCCAAGTGAACGGGTTCTATTATTTATTACAAAAGATAATACCCAAGTAACCTGGGGGGATACAAAAAGTGTCTTCGACTTAATTCATGATCTTTATTTGATCCACTGGGACCAAGAGAAAAAGCTCTTGTTTATCAATAGCACTAACAACAACGGAAACTACGCCGAGATAGCAAAAAAAATAACAAATGACGACAGTACAATAATTCGTGGAGAACACGTATATCGCTCACTTTATGGGATTAATAGATTAATCCTATCAAACCTAGGTCTTTTGCATTTGATTAGCCGCGCGACTCAATTCACGATGCATGTAGGAACAGATATAAAAGAAGGACTTAGTCGTGCATCAATTAGCGGAAGGAAAAAATCTAACCTATTTAGTCGTGGATACGAAAATGGGGAAAGCGTGACGATTGGTGCATCCCACAAAGGGAGAATCTGGTCTCATATGATCGCTGATGATATATCCGAGTGGGTGGAATGGTGCCATCACATCGGAGGAAAACTTCTTGATGATACAATTTCGACGGATAAGATTTTGGAGCACGCGATTATTCCTGAAGAAATACAATCGAAGCCCTTGCTCGTTCCACTCATGATTGATTGGCCACTATATTTTTTGGAACGAAGCGATGAAGCAATTTATATTGAAGTAAATAAAAAATCTGTTCCGTTTTATGAATCGCAACTGGACATCACAACTTTTAACGATACAGACCCAATCCGTTTTCGAATTTCGATTGATGAAGAGTTCGCTGATTATGAAATTGCTTTCAATGGGAAAATCATTGATTTTCTTCCTATAAGTAAGTCGACAGCATACATCTCTACTTCTTCAAAACGTGCATCATTAACTGAGTGGTTCCAGAATGAGTCTCCAATTATTAGATTTGAAGATACTTCTATTATGGAATTTAATGAGCTGTTTCAACCTAATTTCGAAAGAGAACCATATGATATTTCGAAAATCGCGAGTTGGAATTGGACAGGCGTGGATTTATCAACTGAATCTCAATACAAGAAAATCAAGGATCCGCCCAGACTGGAAAAACAAGAGACATCAATCCAAAGGCATGTGATAAATCAATTAATTGGTGGTTGGAGCATGGATTATGACATCGTTTTTGACGACGATGGTAAAGGAGAAATCTCGGATATCGTTGCTTTAAAAGCGCTTGGTGACCAATTGCATGTCCACTTGTTCCATTGTAAATATTCAAAATCAAGCGATGCTGGCGCTAGGGTCGGCGATTTCTACGAGGTGTGTGGGCAAGCTCAAAAAAGTGTCCATTGGCGAAGTAGAACAAAGCAGCTTTTTGCGCGATTGAAACTTCGAGAGCAAAGCCGCCTTAATATGTATGGGGTGTCGCGATTTGAAAAGGGCGATCTTTGGAAATTGGATGAGTTGCGTCGTCGATCTAGGGTACTAACACCTAAGTTTGAAATATTCATCGTTCAACCAGGTCTTCAAGCGACACGCGCTGATGGACAAATACTTGATCTTCTTGGAGCGACCGAATTATATCTTGCTGAAACATTTGCTGTTCCGTTTACTTTGATAGCAAGCTGACGAAATTTACGCCCCCCCCTAACGATGTAGAAAGAAGGGGGTGCGCGCCATTCCATTATTTGTTTCCTGTTCTATGAGAAAACCGGGCGCTACCATCTTTTCCTGCTTGCGTCCCATTTCGAAATCCGTGTTGATTCGTGATGAAAGGGTTGAAAGTTAACCTCCTTAAAGCAAGGTGTGCGTTGACCACTTCCCCCTAGTTGCTTGCAAATTTTGTCTAAAAAGCTGTATAATTTTTGTATGCACAATAATTGAAGAGAGGTAGGTCTGTAATTATGAAACAGGCAAAAAAAAGAAGCGTTGGAAGACCTGCTGGAAGTGGCGTTTATCGGAAGCGGTTCACCTTGTATCTTTCGCAGAAAGAAGAAGAGTCCGTGAACACCATTTTGCAGTTTCAGGCTCAGCCAGGGTCCAGTTCCAGCATCAGCGATTGCATCCGCTTCGCCGTGAACAAAACTGCCGACGAACTGGTAAAGACGGGGAAATAGATATGGAACAGCGGGAGTTGATCAACATCATCATCAAGCGCGGTTGGTCAATCTTCCCGTGTGGGCCAGATAAAAAGCCCCTGACAAGACAGGGGTTCAAGAACGCCACAAAAGACAAAGCTAGAATTATCGCCTGGGGCGAGGAGCACCCGAATTTCAAGATCGGAATTCCCTGCGCGGACAATTATTTCTTCGCGGTTGACATCGACCCCGAAGGGATCAAAACATGGAATAAGTGGGTGAGAGAGTACGGAAGCGCCGGCAAAGGCCCCAAACAACACACGCCCAGAGGAGGGCTTCACGCTCTCTACAAGCTCCCTGTTGGGCTACCCGTCCCCAACACTGCCGGCAAGCTGGCCGAGGGCGTCGACCTGCGCAGCAATGGCTACATTTGCACGGGTGATGGGTATACATGGGAAACGGGTGAGAACAGCGTGAGCGCGCAGCTTTCGGATGCGCCGGCCTGGCTGCTGGACAAGATCCGCGCTTACGTGGAATCCAGGAAAGAGCCAGAGTCGACCAAGGCCGTTTCGTTTACGCCGGCCGATCCCATCCAGGCAGGCGATTATTGGTTTGAAAAAGCGCTTGCCCAGGCCCGACCAGGCAATCGTAACCAGACCGGCTTTGACCTGGCCTGTCAGCTTCGAGACAGCCGGCTGCCGCGCAATGCTGCTGAAGTTTATATGCGCAAGTACGTCCAGGAAGTCCCGCGCTGCGATGATCCGTATACTGTGGCCGAGGCCCTGACCTCCTTGAAAGAGGCGTACAGCGCGCCGGCGCGAGAACCGGCACATTTTCGTAGTATTTCGACAAGGGTAGTTCCGCGTGAGGCGGCAATGGGCAAGTTGGCTCTTGGTCAAAAAGGAGGGTTAAGCGCGGGGTCCTTGGTGGCTGAATACCAGGACGTTCCCGTGGCCACCTTCCTGCGCAGTGACCAGGTAGACCGGCTGACCGAGATCGCAGACGACCGTGGTCTGGCTCTTCATGCGTTATTGAATCAAGTCATAGGTAGTTTTTTAAGGAATTTTGATGATAACAAAAAAGGTTAATCGAGTACAATGATTGTAAATTAAAGCAAAAATCACCTTGTTGCTTGGCGGCCTCAGGTGATTTGCGGAAATGACTTAGGTATTGATGCCTTTATATTAAGGCATTTAATTCCTTTTGTCAAGTCTATTTATTTACCGATTCGTAATTAAATCGACCCTCCGCAAGTCATCAACAAGGCGCAAACCTAGGTTGATGACTTCGTTGTTTCCGGGGAGGGCTGGGTATGGAAAAATTCTTTACAGCAGAGATTGTGAGGCACCTAAAAGGCGCGCCTCTCTCTGTGGTCGTCTTACTTTCCCGGGAGCAAGAACCCGTCTCTCAATCCTATATCCAGAGCATGAGTGGTTTCACAGACAAGACCGTTGAGTCCGCGATGTTGTTTTTGTTGGAGCAGGGGGTGGTTACCAGGGTGGATCGATACCATTGGAAGTTGTCCGGGGAGATGCGCCTGGACTTCGATTTCCCATTCTCAATTCGCGGGTACAAGGGAGCTCCGCTGTCGGTGCTTGTGCTGCTGTCCCTGGTGGTCCAGCCGGTCAGCCAAGGCTTTCTGCAGCGCATGAGTGGGTACACGGACATGACAATCCAGTCTGCCCTGTTATACCTCCTCGATGCCGGCCGCATCGCCAGGATCGATCGCTATCATTGGCAGCTATCTTCCAACCCTTCGCAGCTTCACCTTGGGGTAAGTCTTCCAGAAGGTGCGGCGTCGTTGCCCGAACCCGACCTGACTCCTAAAATTTCCGTGTCGTCCGATTCTCAGGACCCGTATTTGCCCGCTGATCAAGCACTGACTCCTAAAAATTCCGTGTCAGATATTGATTCAAGTAATTCGACTCCTAATATTTCCGTGTCGTTTGCACCAGAAAGATCAGTTCTTTTGAATGATCAAGGGGCGACTCAGAAAAATTCCGAATCCCTGGGTAAGGCACGGGGAAGTGCGACTCCTAATTATTCCGAGTCTCCGGAACTGCTAGAAGTGGAAACTGATCCTCTTCAAACAACGACTCCCAAAAATTCCGACTCGCTTCAGCAGGGTGGGGGCCTGGAGTCGGAATTTTCTAGTGTCGATACCCCTAGTAGTAGTAGCTTAATTAACTTAACTATTAAGGATAAACAACTACTACTTAAATTAGGGGACTCCGAAAAACTCCGTGTCGAGGCAAATCTGAAGGAGTGCGACGAGTGGGGAATCAAAGAGCCGGCCAGAACGCAGATCTCGCTTGCTGCGCACGTGGACTATATTCTCATTCGCTACCATTGCTCGACCCTCGATGAATCAAACAGAGGATTGTCTATCTATCGGATCAAGAATGGTTATAGGGTTGATCGGAAATGGCTGCAATCCCAAGGGATGAAATCTGTACTCAAAGAAGCGCTGAGCCGGCCACAGCAAGCTGAAGTAGAAGTTACCATTCCGCAGGATAATTGGAACACCCTGTTGATGTCTGTTGAATCAGAATTTCGGCGGGCAGACTTCATTACCTGGTTGAAGGGCGGAACGGTCTTGGTCGACCAGGCAGAGGGCGAGTGGACGATTGGTGTAGTGAACCCATATACTGGTAAGTGGGTGAAGGAACGAGCGCTCGCGGTTCTCGAAAAAGCGGCCGGTGTGAGAATCAAGATTACATGTAACGGAAATTTAGTTGACTAGAAGTCATTCGTATAGTCATTCCAAGACATGATTGGTCGTTTTTTACTCTATACTTGTTATGGCTATTCCCTCCGGAAGAGAATAGGGGAGATTCAAAGTGGTCAATTTCATCTCTCGCGCAAACAAAGAGCAGCTCGAAGCAATCCAGTCAACAGATGGACCGCTGCTGATCATTGCGGGTCCTGGCTCAGGAAAAACTTTCACGCTGGTCGAGAGAATTGTTTACTTGATCACAGAGAAGGAGATTTCTCCAGAGAACCTTCTGGTGATGACATTCACCGAAAAGGCTGCACAAGAACTTACCACGCGTATCTCCAATCGACTTAATGAATTGGATATCCGCTTCAATTTGAACGAGATGTATCTTGGGACGATCCACTCCATCTGTTTGCGCTTGCTTGAAGAGTATCGAGAATTCACCCGGTTAAAGCGCAACTTTGTCATGATGGATGAATTTGACCAAAAGTACTTCATTTACGCGCGTATTTCAGAATATGAGGAAATTCCAAACCTCTCCTTGATAGTTGGCGAACTAGACCAAAGCGCCTGGTTGAAAACGGAGGAGCTGGTCAAATGGATCAACACTGTTAGCGAAGAGGCGCTGGATATTCAGAAACTAGTCGCGGCGCCAGATCCCGAAGTTCAGGCTCTCGGCCAATGCGCAGCTCTCTACCAAAAACATCTGGAAGAGAATAACGCCCTTGATTTCTCAACGATCCAATATGAGGCTCTGCGTTTATTACGCGCATACCCCGAGGTCAGAGCAGACCTGCAGCGTAAACTAAAGTACCTGATGGTTGATGAATACCAGGACACCAATACGATCCAGGAGATCATCCTTTTCCTACTCGCCGAAGGGGACTCCCCAAATTTGTGTGTGGTTGGCGATGATGATCAGGGTCTCTACCGGTTTCGCGGAGCAACCATACGTAACATCCTCGAATTCAAAGAGCGTTTCTCCGCCGGCGTTTGCAAACAAGTAACCCTGACAACAAACTATCGCTCCCATCCGGAGATCATCAATTTCTACAACCGGTTCATGGCAGACCAGGACTGGGAAGCCGCCGGCCAGGTATTCCGCTTTGAGAAGAAAATCCTTCCGCGAGAGGGAACGTTTCCTTCCGTTCCTGCGGTGGTCAAGGTAAGCTCTCTTTCCCAGGAAGGGTATCACGAAGAGGTTTTGAATTTCCTGCACGCGCTGCGCGAAGAGGGGCACCTGACAGACTGGAACCAGGTGGCGTTTCTCTTCCGCTCAGTGAAGAACCCAAAGGCCGTGGCGCTGTCGCGGTTTCTTGAAGCGCACGGGATCACCGTTTACTCTCCGCGATCCAACCAGTTCTTTGAGAGGGAAGAGATAAGGCTGATGATCGGCGCACTAATCTTCCTGTTCCCGCAATTCTCTGAGGTCCGGAAATGGAACGCCGACGCTCATCTGCATATCTGGGATTACTACGACAACGAATGTTTTGACCTATTCTCTTCGAAACTTCGCAAGGAAGAAAACAGGGATCTGCTCCTCTGGTGCAGAACGATGGCCAAAATACACCTGGCGCTCGCACAAAACACGGACTATGCCTTCAGCGGTCTTTTCTATCAGCTCCTGCGCTTCCCGCTTTTCAGTCGTTATCTGGAAGACGACCTACTTAAAGGCGGAATAAACGACAGCCGGGCCATGCGCAACCTGGCCATCCTCTCACAGCTTCTTGGGAAATTTGAGTATTTGCAGAACATCAACGTTCTATTGCCTGATTATCTGACAAAAAACCTGCGCTCTCTCTTCAACCAATTCCTCCGCTTCCTCAAAGAAGGAGGCATTGATGAATATGAGGATCAGCAGGAATACGCTCCAAGTGGATGCGTATCCTTCTTCACCGTGCATCAAGCCAAAGGGCTGGAGTTTCCGGTAGTGGTGGTAGGGTCGTTGGAGGCGACGCCGCGAAAACAATTCACCCGGCTGACGGAGATCCTTGAAAACGGCTATCTCACGAGGCCGCCGTTTGAACCGCTGGAGAATACCAAGCACTACGATTTCCGCCGGCTGTTTTATACGGCGTTTTCGCGCGCGCAGAACCTTCTGGTGCTGGCCTGCCACGAGAAAGAGGGTCGTGGGCGTACACCTTCTGTCTACTTTGCCGACCAGTATGGCGAATTACCCGCCTGGCGAGATCCGGTTTTCGTCCCCGCCAACCTGCCCCTTGAAAAAGTCAAGGACATCAACCTGAAGCACGAGTATTCTTTCACTTCCCACCTGACCCTTTTTGAGAACTGTGCTGAACAATACCGCTTTTTCAGAGATCTCGAATTCGCCCCTATTCGCACAAACCCGATCTTATTCGGCAGCCTGGTGCACCAAACAATTGAGGACATACATAAAGCCGTCCTCCGGGGCGAAGAGGGCAAACTCTCAGAACCTCAAGTCAACGCTTGGTTTGACACAAATTATGCTTTTCTGACGAAGAAGGAGCGCGTCTACCTAGCGTTGTATGTAAAGAATATTGCTCTGGAACAGGTATTGCGATATTACCGCCGCAACCAGCATAACTGGTCTAGAATTAAGGACGCGGAGGTAGATGTCTCCCTGGTCAAAGACGAATACATCCTCAAGGGCAGCATTGACCTGTTGGTAGGGGAGGACCAGACGGTAGAGTTGATCGACTTCAAATCCGAGAAAAAACCAGACGTGAACAACCCGTCTGATCGGGAAAAGTTGGATCGTTATCGCCGGCAACTTGAGGTGTACGCGCACATCGTTGAGGAGCGAACCGGGCTTGCTGTTAGCAAAACCCATCTGTACTACACCAGCGAAGAGGACGGCAATCCATATATCACTTATCCCAAGGACAGCCGATCTATAGAAAAGACCATCGCCACATTTGACCAGGTGGTTCACCGGATCGAACAAAGGGATTATAGTATTTCGGAACGGCCGGCAAAGCTGTGCCATTCTTGTGATATGCGATTTTATTGCGATGCCCGGAACTGGAAATTCAAGAAGAAACCGTAGGAGTTTACAATGACCGAACAGCCTAACTTATTGAAACCGGAGGACTCTCCCAAGACGAGGCCATCAAATATTGATGAATATGAATTTGAGCCAATAAAAGGCTATCCGATGTTGAACTGGAAAGGCAAAAGGCCATTCACATCCACGCATTTTTATCCGGCTCAGTTGCGCGAAGTCTATGGCGAACCAGTTGATGGCTGGAGGAATAAGATCTATTGGGGCGACAACCTGCAAGTAATGAGCCATTTACTAAAGGAATTTAGGGGAAAAATAAAGCTAATTTACATTGACCCGCCGTTTGATTCCAAAGCAGATTACAAACGAATTATCGAGGTACGGGGCAACAGGGCTTCAAACGACCACAACTCGTTTGAAGAAAAACAATATACCGACATTTGGAATAATGACGAGTATCTACAATTCATCTATGAGAGGCTGATTCTAATCAAAGAATTATTATCAGACGACGGAACACTTTTCTTGCACTGTGACTATCGAAAGAATCATCACATTCGGTGTATCCTCGATGAAATATTTGGAGCGGAGAATCTAGTAAATGAAATAGTTTGGTGTTACGAGGACATAGGCTCAAGAGCCGTCAACTACTTTAAACGGAAACACGACGACATCTTAATGGTACAAAAAACAAATAGCAGAGACTTTAACATCCTAAGAAAAGGTTTGTCCGAAAGCACAATTAAACGCTTCGGGAGTTATTTCGATAGCACGGGAAAGATAACCTACAGGTGGCTGAAGGAAAACAACCCGGGCGTTTTTAAGAAATTAAAGGGGATTCCAGAGGACCTCGATGGGGCGTGGCTAGATATCAATCAAGGCCAGCCTTTCCCGGATTGGTGGACCGACATTTCCCCTCTAAAATCACATTTTGATGAAGCGGTAGGTTATCCAACCCAAAAACCCGAAGGGCTACTTGATAGAATTATCAGAGCGGCTTCAAATGAAGGGGACTTAGTATTAGACTGCTTTATGGGTAGCGGGACCACGCAAGCGGTTGCTCTTAAACTAGGCAGACGTTTTATTGGCGCCGACATAAATCTAGGCGCCTTACAAACAACCACAAAGAGACTTGTTGATCCAATAACCAAAAAAGACAAGATTGAACAAAAAGACATATTTGATGATGATTCAGTCATTCGATATAACGGCTTCGAAGTATATTGCGTGAATCACTATGATGTTTTTCGGAATCCCATTGAAGCAAAAGAATTACTCTTAGACGCACTAGAGGTACAGCGACTAGACGCCGGCCATCTCTTCGACGGTGAAAAAGACGGCCGCATGATCAAGATCATGCCCATCAACCGCATCGCCACGCGCGCAGACCTCAGCGAACTGATTACCGGATTCGACTACAAAGCCTTTGACCGCCGGCAAGCCCAGAACCCCGGGAAGCCAGTTGAGAAGGTCACCCTGGTTTGTATGGGACATGAGCCCGATCTCGCGGCGCACCTGAAAAACGAAGCGCTGCCATATAACATCGAAGTTGAAGTTGTTGACATCCTCCGCGACAAACAAGACCTCCAATTCAAACGAGATGCTGAAGCAAAGGTCGCGGTAAAGAACGGACAGCTGGTCATCGAGGCATTTTATCCAATGAACCTTCTGCAAAAACTGAGTATGCAGCAGGAGAACGTCACTGATTGGCGCGAGTTGGTTGAGTCGATTATGATCGACTGGAACTATGACGGCGCAGTGCTCCAGCCGGCCGTGATCGATGTCCCCGAGGGGAGCGGTCTGGTTAAAGGTAAATATTCGGTGCCCCAGGACGCCGGGACTATTCGGGTGAAAATTACAGACCTGCTGTCGGAATCGCTCGAAATAGAGGTGGCAAATGCCTAGGAAAGTTGCCAGGTCAGTTGATCTGGAGTTTGCCTTTTTTACCTATCTCTGGCAGTTCTACCAGGAGAATCGCGGGCGCATTCGTCAACACTACAGGGACCTGTCCAGGCGGTTCCTGGATTTCAACGATTCCACCAACATAAACAGCTTCCTGCGCCAACCACAGTTCGAAGCCCTTGAAGTGTACATTTTCCTGAAAGAGTTCCTGGAGAACAAGCCGGTCCACCAGATATTCAAAGAATGGATGAACAAAGAAGGCGGTTTCCAGGGCAGGGGAGATGCCCATAAACAAGGCGTCCAAATAAGTCTATTAGAGGATTTAGCTCAGAAGCAGTACGAACCCGTTTTTGAGCGAATGCGCTCCAATGCCCGCGTGTACTCCAACTACATCTTCGCCTTAACGATGGGAACCGGGAAAACGATTCTCATGGCAACCTGTATTTTCTACGAGTTTATCCTGGCAAATAAATTCCCCAAGGATGAGAAATATTGCCATAATGCGCTTGTGTTCGCGCCGGACAAGACGGTGCTTCAATCGCTGCGCGAGATGCAGTCCTTTGACATGGCCAAGGTCGTTCCTCCTGAGTACGTAAACTTCCTTTCGGCCCACATCCAGTATCATTTTTTGGATGAAGCCGGCGCCGCTTTGAGTGTGCTGGATAAATCGCGGTTCAATTTGATCGTTTCAAATACCCAAAAGATCATCCTCAAACGCCAAAATAAGGAAAAGTCGGCCACAGACCAGTTCTTTGGAAGCGGGAAACCAAAGTACGAGACCAATACCGTATACGAAAAGAACGCCGACCTGTATGGGTTCGACGAGCCCGACGACGAGGGTACACTGACAACCAACCAGCGTTTCGAGAAATTGCGCCGTCTGGAACAATTGGGCATTTACGTTGACGAAGCGCACCACGCGTTTGGGGCTACGCTGGCCAAGGACATGGGTGTACAGCAGACCGATACGAGCCTGCGCCGCACCATCGACGAGTTGGCAGCGAGCCTGGAGCGCTCCGGGACCCATGTGGTGGCCTGCTACAACTATACCGGCACACCGTATGTTGGCAAAGAAGTGCTCCCTGAAGTTGTGTATGCGTATGGCCTGCAGGAAGCGATCGACAAGCAATTCCTCAAGAAAGTGGATATCAAAAGCTACACCAACACAAAGTCGAACGAGTTCATCCAGATCGTTGTAGACGACTTTGTTCGGCAGGGTTTCTATCAGGAGCGGCACGAGGGGATGGCGCCCAAGATTGCTTTCTTTGCCTCCACAATCGACGAGCTTCAAAAAGAGTTGCACCCCGCTGTCGAAAAGGCCATTGCCAAACACAACATACCCTCCACAGCCATCCTGGTTAACGTTGGTGACGAGAAGCTGACCACAAACGACGACATTCGCGAGTTCAATCGACTTGACACTGCCGGATCTACGAAACAATTCATCCTTCTGGTAAACAAAGGACGGGAGGGCTGGAACTGTCGCTCTCTCTTTGGCGTCGCACTTTTTCGCGAGCCTAAATCGAAGATCTTTGTTCTCCAGGCGACCATGCGCTGCCTTCGGTCCATTGGGCCGGCGCAACAAACTGGCCAGGTGTACCTAAGCGCAGAAAACCGCCAGATCTTAGAAGACGAGCTCCAGCAAAACTTCCATATCAGCGTTGACGATCTCAGCGCCCAAGGGAAAGACAAAAACATATATCAGGTACGCGTTGTTCCTCCTCCAGTAATAATCAAGTTGCAGCGAATTCGCCGGCAATTTGAATTGAAGGAAAAGGAACCAGAGATCGGCTTCAGCCTTGATTTAGCAAAGGCAGACACCGACAAGTATAGGATCATCCAAACCGAAGAGCATTCGCTTGGAGCCACCTCAAAGAGTCAAACCATCACTACGGACCTTACTCACCAACGAGAAAGGCGCGACTACAGCGAGCTCACGCTGGTAGCCGAGATCTCGCGCTATCTAAATAAGCCCTGCCTGGAGGTTGAGAGGATTCTTGAGTCCACATCAGAGGGGACAAGTAAGGTCCTCGCGGCCACGAATGAATTCAACGAGTTGCTATATGACTGGATCATCCCCAGACTTTTCAATGAGTTATTTGAAATCACAAAACACGAAGAGACCGACGAGTATGAAGTTGAACTGGTGAAAATTCCGGAAGATGGTTTTTACCAACTCTCCGCTTCGCCGAATCTTGTGGTGAAGGCCGGCGACACCGAAAGGCGCTTTTCTGATAAAAGTTTCCATTTGGACACATACTGCTTTGATTCAGATCCGGAACGGAACCTATTCTGGCATCTCTTACAGGACGGAAAGGTAAAGAAGCTCTACTTCACCGGTATGCTCACCCATGGCCAGTCTGATTTCTATGTTCAGTATATTGATCCAGAATCGCACACGGTCCGCAGTTACTATCCAGACTTCTTGGTGCAAAAAGAAGATGGGAGCTACGTCATTGTAGAGGTTAAGGGCGACAACAAAATCGAGGACCCGGTAGTGCTGGCCAAACAAGAATTCGCGGAACAGATTGCGGCGGCCTCAGGGATGACTTATCGAATAATCAAGGGATCAGACGCAGCCCAAGGGCGGTATTCCTTCCTATTATCGAACGAGCCAATGCCGTATCAGGCAGGAATGATGTAATCGACACATTTATGAACAGGAGGAGGAAACCATGGATTCAGGGGCGGTGATGTTTTTTAAACTCAAGTGTACATACGCCCGCCACCTATTTTTGTCAACGAAGTAAAGGTTGCGGGGTTTGGTTAAATGGAGAGCCATGAGAAATATTGAAGACCTTTACAGAAAACCAACACCAACAGACATGTTGCTGGAAAAAATAAAGCAAGATTGCCTTGATGGCCGACTTGTCTATAAAGCCTCGACGGGGCATTCCAAAAAACCGAAATGGACAATTCTTATTGATTTTCTTTTTGTAGATCTCAAAAAAGACTCGTTCATTTGGAAGACATTAAAGTACTTACCAATTCTAGGCATAGGCACTTTGGTGCTATGGTCAATGAGCCTAATCGGGTTCTCCTTTCTGATTCCAAGTGGCGGACCATGTTAGCGCGGTGTATTTTTACTTTCTTATATGGTTAGTATGACAGCCTTGGGCTTCTTTGGTTATAGCGCAAACTCTCCAAGCAACGGGAGCGAAAAGGACTTTAATTTTAGGAACTTCGCCATTTAGACATTCATCGAGAACTGGCACCTACAGAGATTGCCGGTTTTGGCATAGAAAAACTTCCTTTTTTGAAAATAGTGCTTTGATTTATACTGAAATGAAATACAAACATGAAGGGCAAGAAATAAAATTATTAATCAAAAATCCTCAGACTGGACCCTGGCCGACACATTTGGGCAACTTGATTGCGATTAGCCAAGGCATTACTTAAGAACGTCCTACTAAAAAATATTATTTACTGTCGAATAAAACCTTATTACTTTGTGATTCACCATCACAGCCCTCAATTTTTACTCTACTGAAAAGGAGGCGATAATGAATTGGCGCACACAACTAATTAAGGCAACATTTTTGGTAATAATTTTCGTTCCGCTTGCTGTGGCGGTGCTTGACATCATGCCCTCAAGCGGCGTAGAAACCCAATCAACTTTCGCGGTAAATGAACAGCAACCCAAAGCAGTATCATCTACCCCAGATGTAGTTTTACCAGTTATCTCTCGCCAACCTACAGAAGATTTGGACAGCCGGAAACTACGAGACGACAAAACACCCTCTGAAATCATGGATACGGTGATGCCAGTAAAGTACCAAGACATTCTCTGGGATGTAAGCCAAGAGTACATTGCTACTACGCCTGATGAAGCCGATAAAGTTGCCAGAAGTATAGCTTTCCTTGACGGAAAGAACGAATCAGCCAGCCTTGCGTGTGGGCCTATAAGCGTTGCAATTTTGAAAGACGCTGGATTGCTACCAGCGAATACCAGCACCCATGATATTTGGCTCCTTTGCGCTCGGGATCGCGAGGACTGTGATGGGATAAAAACCTTACAACGGGAATACTTCCCTCTTGAAGAATACGATTACCTGAGAGTTTATGAAAGCATTAGAACCTATGATTTTAAGTCAAACCCGCTACAAACAGGGGACTGGTTGTATTTATTTGCAAGCGAGAATGGGTTTGACCATATGCTCGTTGTAACTAAGGTCGATACCGCCGGGGCGGCATATACCGTGACAAATATAAACAGGGGAGACGGTTTTATTATTATTGAGACCCCATTGTATGATCCGAATAATCCGGGGCAGGGTTTGGTTTATGAATTTACCGACAATTCTCGTGGAGACCTGGGATTGAGTGGCAATGGTGGTTTTCTGCTCATAAGAAAGAAATTGACACCAAATACTTGACAATGGGTGACCTTGCAAACTCAGTCGAAGGAGATGCTGCAAACCCTTGAAAAACAAAGCAGTGGGAATTTCAACATGCTGTAATCGTCTGATGACGCGTATTCATCATTTGGTGGTGATGATAATTCTTTCTATTCAATTATTGCGAAGCAGAATACCGCGTAGATTGCTACACAACCGGCGTTCTGGACCGGTGGGTTCCATAGCCCTTAGAGGGCGCTGACGTTCTTTCTTTTACGTAATACTCCTCCAGCTTGCCGTGGGGACAGCAAAAGAAAGCGCCCGATAGCGTATTTGGCAAGTCTTCGAAAGTGGTCATTCAAAAGCATGCCTCAGCATTTAGCTGTCAAAAGCGGGCAGATGTGATCGGTTCATATGAAAAGCAGGAGATTAATGGGTCGTTTTCACAAAATGCAAGTTATGTTGGTTTTTTTTGGTATGGGATCAACTCAATCAGCATCTGTGAATATTAACCGGAAAAAATTGTGAAACCAGAAGAGATTAATCGAATGGAAAATGATGAAGTCTATAAATTGAGCAGATCCAATGGAGAATTAGCCCGCACAAAGATTATCTGGAACACATCGGTGCTTTACAAGAATTTAACCAATTTGAATGGAGGAAATAAAATTTAGTGGATCAAAGGAATTATAACGACAAAGTTTCAGTGATAATCAACGCAAACGAACCACATATCGCTTGTTTGCTATTGCTGGATTCATCAGAATCGATGTCTGGAGAGCCAATTGAAGAGCTTAACGCTGCCTTAAATAAATTTAAGTTGGGCGTTTTCCAGGATAAAACCACCCGAGACGTTTTGGATATCGCTATAGTGGAGTTTAACGATAACCCGAATGTTATTCAAGAATTTCTTCCCTTTGAATCCATGAAACCGGTTAATCTTTCTGCGGGCGGAGGAACTAATATGGAGCCGGCGATATCTTTGGCGATAGATATGGTTAAAGAACGGTTGAAATTTTACCAAAAAACTCGAACAAAACCCTTCAAGCCATGGATCATTATGGTCTCTGATGGTTTCGGTGGTAGCGTGGATAATATCGCAAGCACCATTCGCGATATGGAAGAAAAACAGATGCTTAAGTTTTTCTCCCTGGGTGTAGAGGGATATGATCCCAAAGTTCTTCATCAACTATCCGGTGAAAAGGTAACGAGTCTGAAAGGCTTTGATTTCACTGATTTATTCAGTTGGATACCAGGACCGCGCAAACGCTCTATTCCAGTGTGCTCTCCTAGTGAAAAACCGAAAGGTGTTCCCCTACTTTCTAACATAGATAAAGATACGGATGATTGGATATAATCCGACTTTGATACTATTGACAACAAAGCCCCGTAGTGAAGGTTATTTTGGGCCTTTCAACTTCACCAATTTAAGAGTTTGTATTATTTGATACGACATTTTAGCTTAACCCACTATAGTCTTGACGCATTTTCTGTTTTTTGTCTTCGATTGAAATTCATCACTATAATTACGCAAGGAGAAGTAAATTCATAAGCACGCACACCAATATGAGAGAAGATTCAGCGACCCTTCAACCACTTTGTTGGATTGCCAAGTAATCTCGTTAATTCAGATGCAAATAGAAGAAGCCTTCACCAAAGAATTTTGGATTTTGCGTGGTCCGCAGAAGGGCTTAGGGCCTGGCTTTTAGTCTCTGATGGGTAGTTGTTAGTAGGTTTTAATGCGCCCCGTTTTGTTGATTCTGTGAATGCATTTTGTTCACTTAAATTTGATAAAGGCGCTCCCTGTCCCTTAGCGTTAATCGTTTTTGTAAAAGCATTACTTTTACCCGCTGTCTTTTGAGCTTCTAGTGATTTAAACTCTTCGGATGTTTTCCCCAGCAGTGCGCCGTTCTTTGAACAAGCATTTCCGCAACGAGAAGAAAAGCGCTGCGCATTCTTGGTTACCCCCAGAGCATTTTCATATGTGTGGATTTCGCCAGAGCCTTTATGAATACCGGAAGGAACTGCCACAGCCTGTCCATCTTTTCCGATGTGATGATGAATAAGAGTTTCATTTTCAAACCCTTTATATTGTGGAAAGTTCTTCACAAATTGAGCGTCCACTTTCGGGGCTTCGCCATTTTCAATACGCGCGACGTTCTTTTTACTAAAGAAATCAGGATGATTACTTCTTAATTGTTCGAAATAATAAGAGTTATTTCTCTCCCACCCCTGTGAATTAGAGTTGGAATGACTTTCGCCGAAATAACGCATTGGAACAAGTAATTCGCTGGGATGGTTTAGATTATAAATTTTCCCTTCAGAGGTTATCCTCTCGGCCTCGATTTCCTTTTGGGAGATTCCAGAATATGCGTCGATAGTTGTCATCCAAGAGCCTCCATTTGACCAATTATCTTTATCAGAGAATAGGCTAACAATACCTGTTTTTGCGTTTCCATTTCATAGCAAAAGACCTTTGAGGTCACATTGTCATAATAAATATAATATCCATCGTTGTTGTTAATAATCGCATTTCCGATTAGAAAAATCTGAGTATTTGGGAAAGCATTTTGCCCATCCTTGAATTGTTGACTAATTATTCCAACCAGATTCTCCTGACTTGAGATGGGTTGGAAATATAAATCCGCACTGCCAAATTTACCAGACATACTCAGAAATAAATAACTTGAGTAATATGCCTTTAGTTCTTCACATAAAGCAAAACCCAAATTCTCTTCAACCACTGTCCACCCAGTAAAAGGTTCTTGAATTATTGGCCGCCACGCCACCTCACCGTCTTCATCTGGTTTAGAAATCAACAACCCTTTATTTAATGTCTCTGTATAGCTTACGCTCGGTTTTGTGCAAAATACCCTCGCGCTAAATTTATTCAGTTTTTCAAAATAGCTTTCAAAAGCTTCTTTCATCTCTTTCATTGTCTACTCCTTCAATTAGTTAGTAACAATTTGAAATACTTTGTGTTTGACGTTAAAGCTGAGTTTAATTATTTTATTTGGGAAATATTGACTAGAGCAACTCGTCACAGTTTTTAAGACTTTTTCCTCAATGCCTTTTTCAGGAACATTGCCGGGCAACTTTACGACAATATCGTGAATGCCATTCTCATAACTTATTTTGAGATAATCAATCAATTGAGCTCGAGTTTTCATGATCAAGTTATTTTTGTAATAGTATCCGAATTCCCCATTGTTTGAAGGAGGATACTCGTTTTGGTTAAAACTATGGTCGAGCTTGATTTGATCATCAGTCAAAGCAAAATAGTCATACCTAATGTGGTCATTGAATTGAATAGTTGCATCAAAGGTGATGTCCATGTGACACCACGAGTTATTAATCTTTACCATATTCCAAGCATGTGGTTCATTTCCAATATTACCGCGTGGGAAAGCCCCCCCATAGATAATTATGCATGGAATATTCAACATATCCAGCAAATACTTAAAGGTTTTTGCATATCCTTCACAAACACCTATTTTCTGAGTTAATACAGAAGCAATTGAATGGACCGAGGAGTTTTTGTCGTCTCGATAAATAACATTTCTAACAATAGCATCGTGGATGGCAAGTAATGTATCATAGATTCCCAAACCATTGCAGCGAGAGATAATTTGGGCTGCTTTTTTATTAAAATCAGAAGATAATTTTGCAATACTCCTTTTATCGGATAAATATAATGGAAGGATATCTATCTTTTGTGCGCTTCCCACAAACCGGAATTCATCAACAAAAAAAATTTGGGGCAAGTCCTGCAGAACATAATTGACTATCTGCTGTAAATTATCCTTGCCCGAGTTTTGATTGATTGTAATCCTTGGCTCGACGGCAAAAAGCGACTTACTGATTTGGTCATAAACATCCACCTCGTCTTTTGGTAGATTAATGCGGAAATATTGATACGCCATGACAATCTTCCATCTTTAAATTCATCGCCTACACCAAGCACGTAAACGCCATTATAAACTCTATGTAATGCCCCCAAAAAACGTTACTTTAGGGGGGTCTTGTATAATTTATAGGCTTACCAAAAATAATCAGGATTACTCATAAATAAAGCTACTTATTGGCGAAACGGAATACCGCGCAGCTCACTGCACCGGCTCCATACTTTAATGCGACAGACGAATTTGCTTTTGCGCAATATTCCGCCATTTTGCCGTCTCCACAGCAAAAGCAAAGCTGCCGGTTTATTCATAAGCGACTCTTTTTCATAGAGCTGGCTTACGGCAGGCGTTGTCTGTGCTAACGCGGAGCATAGATCCGAATATAATGCCCATAGCTTTTATTATACAAAACGCCAGTTTCTA
>ENA-UOWO01000271-UOWO01000271.1-activated-sludge-metagenome-genome-assembly--contig:-NODE-271-length-77615-cov-11.383058_pt1 | contig 77615 bp, 51 predicted proteins | sample MGYA00238148_ERZ761564 | MGnify/ENA primary metagenome ERZ761564 (study PRJEB28885, sample SAMN05720194) | activated sludge metagenome | isolation source: Anaerobic digester | place: USA...
TCTCGCCGCCTCCACCAAAACCGGGAACCCTAGTATTTACAGGGGTTCCCGGTCACTTTTTGTCTACGACGCTTTTCTTCCAATTACTTTCCTACAATGTCCGTTTGCATGGGTCCCAGGATCGCCAGCAAATCGTCTTTTTCTTTTTGTGGGACATTGAATTTGTCAAGTGCAGCTACCAAATCACCCACTAATGCGTTGAACTCAGCTTGGGTGATGTTCATCCCTTTATGAGATTCCAGCATGGTTTTGCCTTTGTACTGACAAGGGCCACCCGCACCTGCACAAATTTGATCGATCAGGTTGTTGCGCAACAATTGTGTACGAGCTGGATTGGCAACGGTTGCTGCAAAACGAGCATTGATCACGTTGTCACCTACTACATTGGTGAGGAATTGATCCACTACCGCAGAAATGGCGGCTACACCGCCCAGACGATCGTAGAGGGTGGGCGTTGCTTCATCATCTTTATCACAAGATGCAAGCGCAAACGAGGCCAAAAACAGGATGGCCAACAATCGGATTGAGTTTTTCATAAATGAATAGAATTGAGTTGATGAATTAGTTTGAGAGGATTAACCAAAGTTCAAGCGTTTTTGCAAAGGCGGCATAAAGAGGGAAAGCAAGAGGCTTCCCGTAAACAACAATCCCGCCCAGAACAAGTACCCAGGGAAAGCCGCGATTAAACTCATGGGAACTGGACATGCGGGCCCCGCAGGTTTTTCGAATACTTTTTTGCTGATCGGGGTGTCAGTATTGGCTTGAAGTTTGGCCAATAAAGAATTTTCAGTAAATGCATTGGTGTAACTCAACACCAGTAAACCAGAGGCCGGATTAAAGGTGGTTGCGGTGATGCCGGACCAATTCCGGGTATGCTGTGCCAGCGCTTCTCCGGCCGCTACATTGATGCCCTTTACATCAAAAGCAGTGTAGGTTACCAGGGGTAAATCATCACTTGGTGAATACGGTTTGCGCAGGCCGATCCAGGCAGCGAGACATACAACTGCCAGGATGAGCAAAAGAACTTGAATCTTTTTCATCATTGGATAAATTTGGTAATGTATTTTAGCTGAAGTGACGCTGATGCAATGACTAAAGGAATTTCAAAGGGATACTTTCACAAATGGAATAATTTCAAGTGTTATTTAGGTGTTAAAATATCTTACGAAGACCGGATTGATTTTGGATTTACAAGCCATGACATTTTTGCAAAAAAAGAGCATCTTTACAACAAGTCTACTTTTAAAATTCCGATCATCCATGCGATTAAGCAGTTCTATACTTTTGACGTTATGCCTTTTTACTTTGCCTTCCTGTTATTTGTTGACGGCTTACAAATACCGTCAATTCAAGCTGGAGTCTTTGGCTTCACTGCGTTCGACGCCCTTAAAAAAAAGTGAGGAACCTTTTGCCTTTATGGATGGCAGGAAGGAAAAGACGCGCTTGCAACAAGTGCTGGATTCTATGCTGGCACCTACCCACACCTATTCCTTTCTGGTGATTCGGAATGATTCGATTCTGTATGAAAATTATTTTGGGGAAATTACCCCCGAAACCCAATTGCCCTCTTTTTCTGTGGCAAAATCTTTTGTCTCTACGCTGGTGGGCATTGCTCTGGATGAAGGAAAAATCAAAAGTCTGGATGACCCCATCACTACTTACCTGCCTGAGTTGAAAAAACGCGATCCCAACCTTGAAAAAGTGACCATCCAACACCTGCTGGACATGCGCAGTGGCATCAAAAGCCTGGAAACGCTCAAAAGCCCCTTCAGCAATGCGATCAAATTGGGTTTTGGGCGCAACATCACCAGGATCGCGCTGAAATCCAAAACGGAAAAAACGCCCGGTGAAAAAGACTACAAAAACCTGAATACCCAATTGTTGGGGCTAATTGTTGAAAGGGCAACCCAGCAAAAACTACAAAACTACCTGCAAACTAAAATCTGGACACCGCTGCAAATGGAGAGTGATGCGAGTTGGAATACCGATGCCCGGAAAACCGTGCGGGCTTTTTGTTGCATCAATGCCACCACGCGTGATTTTGCTAAATTTGGGAGGCTGTATTTAAATCGGGGGAAATGGAACGGCCAACAGATCGTTTCGGAAGACTGGGTAAGGGCTTGCTCTGATCCTGAAATAATGGAGCGATACAGCGGATACAAAAACCAGTGGTGGAGCCGTCAATCTTTCCGCTCTTTTCGCGATTCGACGGAAGCACTGAAATTTCAGCAACAAAACCCGTATCCCAGTGCGGTAAGTAGTCGTTCTTCACGCGACGGCCGGAGTAGAATGTACCGCGTCGCTTACCGTTCTCCCGCATTTTACGCCGCGGGTGTCCTAAATCAATTTGTGTATGTTCATCCGGCAAAAAAACTGGTCATTGTACGATTGGGCCGTACTTGGGGGAACTCTTCTTTTGGCCCCGACGCGTTTTTGTACTGGGTGGGGGATCAGTTGTGAAGTTTAAGAGGGGTAATTTTTAGCAGCTGCTAAAAATTACCCCCCTTATTGCACTACTGTTTGATCAATTTACCCGTGTACAAAATCCGCTCGTGTTGCGCAACGACATAATAAAGACCTCGGGACAATTGCATGACGTCCAAGGATTGACCTGCGGTCAGTCGACGCGACAATAGTTGTTGTCCCAGTGCATTGTACACCCAAACCTGCGCATCCTCTTCCAGGGACAGCTGTATTTTATCCTGTGCGGGGTTGGGGAATATCAGCAACGATTTTGCCTTGACTTCCAAGTCGGGCAAGTCGGTACTGATGCCGCGATAGTGATAAAACTTGCGGTCGCTCAGGTTGTATGCTCCAGTGGCTTTGTCCCACTGATAGATCTGCTCCATGGATAAGTGTTGATAATTGGGTTGATCACCATTCACTACATAGCCGTAAACAGTCAACTCACGAGCTTCTGGGCTGCCATCGAACCCCATGAAGGTTTTTTCCAAAGTTGCGGTGCGGTTCCAGACATCAAGATTGTACAGCAAGCTTTGGGTTTTGTTCCAGACCCCAGTGGTTTCATCCCGCAGGTAAGTGTCCTGCTTATAAGCATCAGGTTTGTAGGCAAATACTTCCCGCTCACTGAGTACAAATTCTCCTTTCAGGTACAAAGATACCAGCACTTCTTTCATTTTACCATCAGCATGATAGGTCATGGCCGTACGGGAAACTGGCGCAACGATGCCGAAGAAAAGATTAACTTCTTCGATCAGGGTGTTTTTACCCGCTTCATTGTAGGTATAAGTCACCATGGATTGGTATTTCAATCCTTCAACGGTGATTTCAGAAAGTTCTCTGGACAGGCGGTTTTGGGCATTATAGGAATTGGTTTGAAGCAGCGTTTTTTCCCAATTGTTGCTATCCTCGTTCCAGATGTAGATGGCCACGGAGTCGATCAACGTAGAGAAGTTACCCCGAGGGTACAATAACAGTTTGGATTCTGGTTGGTACTTTTTTTCATCAGGAGAATAACTTTCGCCAGCAAGTTCAACTACTCGTCCCAGTTGATCTCGTGTTTCCGTAAAACGCCCTGTAGTTACCCAATTCCCTTGCTGGTAAATGGCATTAATTTCCACTTGGACATTGAGCTTGGGGTACTGAAATCGGGAACGTACCGTGGGTAAACTATCCTTTGCCGTTAAATCATAGCCAGTAAAATTGCGTGTAGAATCCAGTTTTAAAGGCTCGACCCGCAGGGTTGGATGATTTGCCTCTGTTAAGAAACCAGCATTTACTTTTTTTAGCAGTGTAATTGCCTGCTTTGATAAGTGCTGATACCGTTCGGTTCTGGATAAAGATTGGGCAAACATAAGGCTGCCCGTCAGGAAAGTAACAAGAGCGGTAAAAAATAACTTTTTCATGTCAGTCGGGTTGAAATATTTGAATAAACCGGGGATACCCACACTGGACAGCAAAGCAAAAAATGGGGTTGCTGTTTTATGGAAAAAACTGCAACCCCTGCCTTGGATTTAACTTTGTTGTAACAATTCTAATTATCTAAACTGGTACATCCGTACCAGTTCTTTAATTTCTTCCAGCGACCGACTCGGAGGCGTAAACGGAGCCGGAATCGACATTTTTGAATACTGCTGAAAATACAACACACAAGCATCGCGCCACCACAGCGCTTCCCGCTGTTGCGCTCCTAAACGCCCCAAAACATCAGCGTGTATTTCAGCATCCATTTTCCCTTTCAGCCCAGCCCATTCCTGTTGCATCGTGCTGACGGCGGTAGATCCCGTGTAATAGCGGGTACAAAGCTCGTCCCAAAGACTACGCCCGGTGCTCAGTTTTTTACCCCAAGGCACGTGGTGAAACCACAGCAAGTAGGGGAGTGGGCAAGCATCAACCTGGCTCCATTGTTTGATGGCTTCAGGGTGATACAAACTCAGGGCATTGCTGCCATTTACCCCACGATCAAAGCCCAATCCAATCGAATCAGCGCGATGATAATAAATGGATGTCCAATCGGGCCGGGCGCTGCGTTCCAACCAGGGTTCCGGTCCAAAGTGGATGCCTTGCCCCATGATGTGGTGCAGTCCAAGCGGCGTGGTAAAATCGACGTATACTTCCCGCGAACGTTCCATCATGGCCAGAATGGTCTTTACTGCACTGGCATCCTGGGTCAGGGTCATTTTGATCCATTCATCGGCAATGGCACTGCTGCTGAGTTGGTGATCCCAGGCCAAGCGACCAAAGGCGTACCAATTGGATTGTGACATCAAATGCCCGCACCAGTTGCGGTCGGAGCCCGTATTGGCCACCCCCGCCATGACGCTGATCGGGTATTGGTGCAAACTGCCATCAATAACCTTCGCCACGGTGGAACCTGCACCCTTGGCGTAGGTGTCGCTATCCAGGCATTCTTTAAACAAGGGCGCGAGGTAAACCAGGTTGGTCGAAAAGCCAAGGTATTCCTGGGTGATTTGGAACTCCATCGCCAGGGGTGTTTTGGGCATGGCCCCAAAGAGTGGAGAAAAGGGTTCTCTTGGTTGGAAATCAATGGGCCCGTTTTTTACTTGTACGACCACGTTGGGCAAAAAAGTACCATCGAGGTTCTTAAATTCTTCATAAGCGGCTTTGAAACGGTCACCTTTGGGGTCGGCTTTGTACACAAAAGCCCGCCAGATCACGATGCCTTTGAAAGGTGCGAGCGCTTCGGCCAACATGTTGGCGCCATCGGCGTGGGTGCGCCCAAAGTCTTGCGGGCCGGGTTCACCTTCTGAGTTGGCTTTGACCAAAAAACCGCCAAAATCGGGCATGATGCCGTAAATTTCACTGGCTTTGTCTACCCACCATTGGCGCACGGCGGGTTCGAGGGGGTCGGAGTTTTTGAGTTTACCCAAAATCCGTGGAGCGGCAAAATTGACCGAAAGGTACACCTTGATGCCGTAGGGTTTGAAAACATCCGCAATGGCTTTGACCTTGAGCAGGTATTCCCGGCTTATAAAACGGGCGCTGGCATTGACGTTGTTCAGCACCACGGCATTGATGCCAATGGAGGCATTGGCGCGGGCGTAATCGCGGTAGCGCGGGTCAATGGTTTCGGGCAATTCATACCATTTCCAGAGGGAGGCTCCGGCATAACCGCGCTCGATGCTGCCATTGGTATTGTCCCAGTGGTTCAACATGCGCAATTGAACGCGGGGGACACTGGTTTCCGGAATTTTGCTAACAGGGGTAGCGGTCTGTATTTTGCGCAGCAAGGCAAAAGTGCCGTACAATAAGCCGGATGGGGTATTGGCGAGGATTTTTACCCGGGTATTTTGGGTGGTAATGGTATAACCTTCGCTGCCAAGGTTGGGCTGAGGGGTTGTTGTAAGTTCCAAACTGATGCCGCCGGGGACTGCGCTGGCCGTGCCCTGTAAGCGGATGCTTTTGCCCAAAAGCCCTTGTAAGCCGGTTTGTAATTCCCTGGCCGCCGTTTGTACTACGGGATCAGTGGAACTGTAAGCAATGTATTGACCGAAAGGCAGGTATTGTGCACGTACGCTGGCATTTTTGATCAGGTCGTATTTCAACCAAAGGCGGTAACCATCGTCGGCTTTGGCTACCATGCTGCTCAGCAAAAGCAGGAAAAGACAAATTTTGTGTCTCATGTTTTTGTTTGTTTGTTCGTAACAGTTTATCACCCCACCTCTGGTAGAATGGTTCTTAGAAATTCAGCCACAAATTTGTGTCATTTGTGGCTGAAAAAAGTTTCCGCGCTACGCCGATAGCAATGAGCAGTGAGAAGTAATGCCAAGCATTTTTGCAGCTTCGCTGCTTTAATTTAACCACGACGACGTTTATGCGCTTCGCGCTTTTTGAGGCTTAGCCTCTCTTTGCTAAAAGCGACGCAATTGGAAAACGGATGAAACGGACTAAACGGATGAGAACGGATTTTGACTCACCTTCGGCTCGTCCTTTTCCGCCTGCGGCGGAAAAAAGTCCGTTTTTATCCGTTTAGTCCGTTTCATCCGTTTTGCCATCCTGCCGCTTTGGTTGAATTAAATCGAGCAGCGAGGCTGTGAGCAATTATTATTATTATTTCTTACCACTCGTCGCCGAAAGCGAAGTGCTAAAGAATTACGTTTGTTCGTTTAAAAGGCCTCCTGGTAAAAATAGAGGAAGGGGCTTAAAAATCATAAAAATTGCTTAGACAAACGAGTTTCGAATGCCCAATTCCAAACCCCGAATTTCCGCCAATCCCTTCAATCTCCCAATTGCCGAATACCCCGGATACGTTTTTTTACCCAAATCATCCAGCATCTGGTGTCCGTGATCGGGACGGAAAGGAATCTGTGCGTCCTCAAGCCCCAAGGTAGCACGGCGCTTTTCTTCCAGCACAATTGCCTTGACTACGGCGTACATGTCTACATCTCCGGTGAGGTGGTCGGCCTCGTGGAAATTGAGGGGATTCTCTTCCCGTATGGTGGCCCGCAGGTGGATAAAATGAATGCGGTCAGCAAAATGGGAGAACATGGCGGGCAAATCGTTGTCAGCCCGTACCCCCAGGGAACCAGTGCAGAAAGTGATGCCATTAGCTCGTTCCGGACTGGCATCCAGCAACTGTTGCAGATCACTTGCGGTGCTCACTACCCTGGGTAAACCCAGCAAGGGCCGGGGCGGATCATCGGGGTGAATGCAGAGGTTGATGCCGCATTCTTCGGCTATCGGGGCTACTTGCTGAATGAAGTAGTACAGATTTTGCCGCAATTCCGCGTCGCCAATCTCAGCATAAGCATCTAGCAAACTTTGGAAATTCTCCAGGCTAAACGCTTCTTCAGAACCAGGCAAACCCAATAAGGCCGTTTGTTGCAGCTTTTGTTTGTCCGCTTCGGACATACCCGCAAACTGCGCAACAGCTGCTTTTTGTACTTCTGGCGCATAATCCTTATCCGCTCCAGGCCGCTTTAAAATGCAGAGGTCAAATACGGCGAAATCCTGCCACACAAAACGCAGGGTTTTGGCACCATTTGGCAGCTCGTACACCAGGTTGGTGCGCGACCAGTCCAATACGGGCATAAAGTTGTAACACACCGTCTGGATGCCACAAGCCGCCAGGTTGCGGAGCGATTCCCGATAATTGGCGATGTACTGCTCGCGGCTGGGCAACCCTTTTTTGATGGCCTCGTGTACGGGCAAACTTTCGACCACCGACCAATACAGCCCCCCCGCTTTTTCGATGAGGGCAATGCGTTCGGCGATGGCTTCCGGCGACCAGATTTCCCCTACCGGGATTTGATGTAAGGCCGTGACCACTCCAGTGCACCCGGCTTGACGAATGTGTGCAAGGGCCACCGGGTCATTGGGCCCAAACCAGCGCATGGTTTGTATCATGATGAAGTTGTTTTTATTCTTTCTTATCCTCCAGTCGCGCCCGAATACGCGCAATGTCAGGATGATTAACCCCCTGGGCTTCCATTGTATCGAAGTCTTCAAGGAAAAATGTTTTGTAATCTCTATATTTAAAGGATTTGCTCTGGTATTCCAGGTACATTTTTTCTGCTTCAGCGTAGTGGCCTTGTAGGAGCAATGCCGGGGCAAGATACAATGGCAACTCAGCCAAAAAAGGATTGAGTGCTTGGGCACTTTGCAAGGAAGCTTCAGCCCCTGCGCCATCGGGAACAAAAAGTTGACAATGCCCTAACCAGGCATAATACCTGGCCACTGCTGATTTAGAGGCAGGATCGGAATGTAAACCAAGCATTTTTTCACCAAGGCTAACCGCGTTTTTTGCATAGGGGATATTCAGAATATACCTCCTATTATTTTGAGAAGAAAAAAAATCTGCGTACCCCCGCAATTCATTTGCATCATTGGATGCCAAAAATTGCTGAAAATATTTTGAATGGTTAAGGGACATATCCGCAATGCTTTGCAAGTCCAGAAGGGTTTGTGTTGAATGTTTTATTCGTTCGGCTTTTTCTAAAAGTTGGGTAGCGATTTCCAAAAATGAGTGGGGATCAACGCTGTAAAAGGTCGTTTGGTTACTCCCTGGCGAGACAGCTACATTTTGGGGGGGAGTGAATGGAACAGGAACTAGTGGCGGAGGGGCAACGTTGTAAGCGCTTGGCTGTTCATAACTTGGCGTGACGGCTGTATATGGAGAGGGATTGTATGTAGCAGGAATTTTGGATTGGATTTCAAGAATTTTGGATTGGATTTTTTGAAGTGCCGACAAAAAGTAACGGCCATATTCCCATAACTCATCTGGATTTTCAGTTTGGAAAAATCGCTGGACGTCAAAAGGTTGTTTGGTTTCTTGGGCAATTTTGTGCAACCGAATGAGTATATCTGCCTGATGATCCAATTGTTCGGCTTTTTCGTACAGCTGGGTAGCGATTTTTAATAGTAATTTATTTTCATCGGTTAGAGCAAAGACTCCTCTACTTACCGGATCTAAAATGTTAAAAAAATAATTGCCGTACTGTCTCAACTCTGCTGCGTTTTGACTAGCAAAAAAACGCTGGACGTCGAATGGCTGGTTGCTTTTTCTGCCAATGGAATATAAACGGATAAGGGTTTCCGGCGAATGTGCTAACCGCTCAGCTTTTTCGTAAAGTTGCACTACTATTTGTGCAAGTGTAGTGTCGAAGGACGTTGATTCATTGGAATAATGATGGACTAAGCGGGCAGTTTGATAAAGTAGATCTCCATATTTCCTTAAGGTTGTGGCGTTTTCTGAGGATAAAAACCGCCGGAAATTAAATACACGCCCGCTTTGCCTGGCTACTTTAAATAGTCCCATCAGGGCCTTAGGCGAGGTTTGGCGCTGATCCGATTGGGTAAAAAACAAGTTTGCGTTGGTCAAGTCTTGTAGCTTTAAATAAACTTCTCCAATTTCAGCAAGTTCTGCCGGGGTTTTTTGTTCCAGTAACAATCGGGTATCCAAGACCGCGCCGGCCTGCAAGAGTTCAATTGCACCAAGTTGGGTATGGCTTCGGATATACTGCGGCAATCCTTCCCACAACTGCAAGGAGTTCGAACCTTCAATAACAATTAGTTGACCATCCGGCGAAAATTGGGCGGTGCGCACCGGGCCGTAAATGGTCCTCAGTGGCTGACCACTTTTGTCCCACAGACGGGTGGTTTGATCTTCGCCCCAAGTTAAAATGAATTGCCCTCCTTTGGGGTCAGCTGGACACGCCGGAGAAAAGATAGCCCCCCTAACGTCACCGGTATGCCCTTCAAGCAGTTTTTTGAGCACAGTCCCGGTTTTGTCCCACAATTGGGCCGTCTTGCCATTGGTGGTCAAAATAGATTGGTCGTCGGGAGAAAAAACCGGACTGTCCATTCCATGACCTAAGCCGTATTCCTCGGTGTAGCCGTCAAAAATATTGATCTTCTGGCCGGTTCGGTCATATGGTTCTATCCAGGATGCACGCGTAGTGTAAATGTTGGAAAAAAAGAACCGCCCGTCGAGGGCAAATTCTACAGGACCAGAAGGTGATAATTCTATTTTATTGATCAATTGTCCTTGTATGTTCCATAACCTATCCATACCATCGTAGCTACCACCCAATATGGATTGGCCGTCAGGAGAAAATGTGATCTCGTAAATGCCAGATGTTCCAGCATCAAATTGCTTGATCAGTTGCCCGTTTTTGTCCCAAAGTTTTACATCAGGGTTTGTTTGTTCATTAAAAACAGTTCTGTCCCTTCCCCAGCTCGTCAATATATATGCGCTGTTGGGAGAAAAAATGGGAATGTTGAGACCTGCGCCTGATTCAAGTACGCGGAGCATTTGGCCATTTTTGGTCCATAACGATACAGTGCTATCGCCATAGGTCAAAATGCGCTGTCCGTCGGGGGAAAATACCGCATCTGTTTTGCTCGTGCTGCTTTGCAGGGTTTTGATCAAATGGCCCTGGGCGTCCCACAATTGCAATTCATTGCGGCCTAGTGTTAATATTTGCTGGCCATCCGGCGAAAACTTCGCTGCGAGGCCAGCCGAATTCTCGGGGTTTCCGAAGGTTTTGATCAGTTGCCCACTAGAGTCCCATAATTGGGCTTGTTGCTCGCCTTGAGTTAACAGGCGTTGTCCGTCGGCGGAAAATCCCGCAGCTGTAATCGTATTGTTTGCTTTGAGCGTTTGGATCAATTGCCCGGTTTTGTTCCATAACTTCGCCATACCCTCACCGGTAGTCAACATATACTGTCCTCCTGCGGGGTCTTTGGAATTAGGGGGCGAAAAGGTTACTTCGGAAACATTGCTAAAGGTTTGGAGCGCTTGGGCATTTTTTCTCCATAGCCTTGCTTTGCCGCCAAAAGTGGTCAAAAGATACTGGCCTCCTTGTGGGTTCTCGGGGCAAGCCGGGGAGAATACTCCTTTGTAAATGGATTCGAAGGTGCTGAGGTGCTTCCCCTTTATATCCCGTAGATCCGCGCTGCCCTCAGTAGAAATTGCCAAAAAAGATTGACTATCAGGGAATAATATCGCATTCTGAACGCCGCCTAAGGTTTCGAAAAATTTTCCGTTTTTAAACAAAAATGCAAAATGGTAATGATTTCCATGACCTTGCTCTTCATAAAAGAAGACCAAGCCCAAGGCTCCATTTTTGGAAAATAGAGGGGGGGAGGTCATCCATTTATCCGTAACAACCTTGATTAGCTTTCCATCTTGACTCCATATACCGACGTGATTGTATCCTATGGTCAAAATATATTGCGCTCCTTTTGGGGTATCAGTGCAGAGGGAAAAAAATGATGCCGCATTAATTATACCGCCTGTATTGAAATTTTGGATCAATTGACCAGTTTTGTTCCATATCCAGACTTCATCTGAATTCCAGGTCAAGATCAATTGGCCATCAGGGGAAAATTCCGCGCCGGTAATGCGGATTATAGAGTCCCCCAGAAGTTTAATCAGTTGGCCATTTTTGTCACAAAGCTGCGGGAAGCCACCTTTTTCCCAGTTCAACATCAATTGACCATCCGGAGACAATACGGTTTTTTCGTAATTCTGCTGCTCACTAAGAGTTTTGATCTGCTGTCCTTTTTCGTCCCATAAGTTAACTGCTCCAGCGTTCATGGCTAAAATGTAGTGCTTGCCATTCGGGTTTTCGGGGCAGCCGGGGAAAAATATAGCCCCTTGTATTGGCTCGGCTGTTTCGAGGGTTAAAATGATTTTACCTATTTTATCCCGCAATTGTAGCAGGTTGTCATTCTCCTTCCAGGTCAGCATGTGGCCATCAGGAGAAAATGTGAAGTGCTCAATGCCCGCACTTCTTTCCAGGGCTTGGATGGGTCTACCACTTTTGTCCCATACATGCACTGCTTTGGTACCGATGATGAAAATGGATTGGCCGTCGGGAGAAAATAGGGCCTTACCAACAGGCTCGTTTACTTCGGAGGATTGGATCAGTGAGGTGCTTTTGTCCCATAAATGCACCGTATTGTTCCCAAATGTCAACAGGAATTCTCCGTCAGGAGAAAATACGGGCTCGCCAAGCCCCTCGCCCGATTCCAGTGTTTTAAGCAGGTGCCCGTTTTTGTCCCAAAGGTCGATTGAATTTAAGGCATAGGTGATTATGTATTGAGCATCGGGGGAAAATATGGCGCTCTTTATCTCTTCATTGGATCTTCCAATGGGTTTGTACAACCAAGTGGTAGGATCGCTGATGATGTCATGCATGATGCCATTCACAACGAGCTCCGTGCAGCGGCCCTCCAGGGAGTCGTAGGCATACTGGTAAGCCTGTACGGCCATATGCCAGGCGAGGGAGTAATCGTTGGTTTTGGATTTTTGCAGGGCTAAGGCACCCATGCGATTGATCAGGGCACTGCGGTCAGCACGGGCGGTTTCTTTTTCTGCCCGAATCCTTTCTACCTCCGCTTCCCGGTATTTTTGGGCAATTTTTTTGGTGAAGGCCACAAATTGTGCGTCCACCATTGCCGACTTGGCCGGGCAATGCTCGCGGGCCGCCGTGAGTTGGTTGAGGGCTTGTTCAAATTTTCCTTCGGCCCATAGCTGGTTGGCCTTTTGCATTAATACTTCGTAGTATTTGCAGTCCTGGGCGGATGCAAACCAAACGCTGAGCAGTGCGAGGAGGAGGAGGATTGATTTTTTCATTGGGCTTGCTTAATTCCAAACCCGCGCATGGTTTGTATCATGATGAAACTGTTTTATTCTTTCTTATCCTGCAGTCGCTCCCGAATACGTGCAATGTCTGGATGACTTACCCCCTGGGATTCCAATGTTTGGAAGTCCCCAAGGAAATAGGTTTTGTAATCCATATATATAAAGGATTTGCTCTGGTATTCTAGGTAAAATTTTTCTGCATCAAAGTAACGGCCTTGTAGAAGCAGTGCATGCGCAAGATGGATGGGCAGGTTTACTAAAGTGGAATCGAGCGTAAGAGCACGGCGCAGCGAAGCTTCGGCTGCGGCAGCATCAGGAATAAAAAGCTGACAAAAGCCCAACCAATTGTAATAACGGGCGAGGGCCATTTTTTGTCGAATACCTGAATCCAAAACGAGCATCTTTTCGCCAAGGCGAATCGCCTGCCGAGCATAGGGAATATTGGTTGTATAGTTTGGAAACTGAAATGACATCAAATAATCCGCGTACTGCTGCAATTCTTCTACGTCATCAGTGGCCAAAAACCGTTGAAAATCAAATGGCTGTCGAGTCATCTCAGCAATAAGGTGTAGACGGATGAGCGCTTCTGTCGAATGCTTGAGTTGTTCTGCTTTTTCATAAAGCTGAGTTGCGAATTGCAAAAGTGCCCGACTGGGGTCATTGGGACCTAAGGGGGATTGATCGTATTTGCTGAGTATTCCGTTGGGGTTTGTATTCCATTGGTTGTATGGGACGGGAAGGGTTTGTGCTACTTTTTCCTGGTGTGCGGTAGTAAAAAAGTAATTTCCGTATTCTGACAATTCGGATGGGTTTTCAGTGGCCAAAAAACGCTGTAGGTCAAACGTTTGTGCGGTTTTTTTAGCAATTTTGTGCAACCTGATGAGGGCTTCGGCGGAATGCTCTACTTGCTCAGTTTTTTCATATAGTTGGGCCGCAGTTTGTAAAAGTAAACGATTGTCAGCATTTAGGGCAAAGTTAGGGTTTGCAAGGCCAGAGACATCAAAAAAATAATTGCCGTACTGTCGCAACTCGCTGGCTTTCTTTGTTTGAAAAAACCGTTGCAGGTCAAACCCCTGTCCATTTTTTTTGGCAATGGCGTGTAGCCTGATCAATGTTTCGCTTGAATGTGCCTGTCGTTCTGCTTTTTCATAAAGTTGAATCACTATTGGCGCGAGTGCGGTATCGTATGCATATTTTTGACCAGAATGGTTCCTGGGTAGATGGGCCGTTTCATAAAGAAAATCTCCATATTGCCTTAAGGTTGGCGCGTCCTTTGCGGCCAAAAATTGCGTGTAGTCAAATGTTTTTGTGCTCTGTTTGGCCACTTTGTACAGCCCGATCGTGGCTTCTGGTGATGGTTTGCGTTGATTCGCCGTTGTGAAAAACAAATGGGCATTGGCCCAGTCTTTTCGCTGCAAATAGATTTCCCCAATTTCAGCAAGTTCTGCTGGGGTCTTCTGCTCCAGCAACAATTTATTATCCAATATCGCTCCGGCCTGCAAGAGATCGCCTGCTCCAAGTTGGGTATGACTGCTGATGTACTGCGGCAATCCTTCCCAGTGTTGCATGGATTTTTCGTTTTCATCAAAAATCAAAATAGACTGGCCATCGGGAGAAAACTGGGCATTTGTCACTGGGCCGTAAATGGTTCTGAGTGGCTGGCCACTTTTGTCCCAGAGGCGGGTCGTTTGATCATCGCCCCAAGTGAGCATGAATTGGCCTCCTTGGGGGTCAGCGGAACAAGCCGGGGAAAAGATAGCCCCCTTAACGTCATCGGTATGCCCTTCAAGTACAGTTTTGAGTACTTTCCCGGTTTTGTCCCACAATTGGGCCGTTTTGCCATGGGCGGTCAAAATAGCTTGGTCGTTGGGGGAAAAAACCAGACTGCCCATTTCTTGGCTGTAGCCTTCAAAAATCTTGATCCTCTGACCGGCTCGGTCATATGGTTCTATCCAGGATTCACCCATAGCGCTAAGCCTGAAAAAAAAGAACCGCCCGTCGGGGGCAAATTCTACCGCGCCTGGAGTTACTAATTCTATTTTGTTGATCAATTGCCCTTCTATATTCCATAATCGCTCAATGCCATCGTAGCCAGTGCCAAATATGGATTGGCCGTCAGGAGAAAATATGATCCTATTCATGCCGAATGTTCCAGCATCTAAACGCTTGATCAGTTGCCCATTTTTGTCCCAAAGTTTTACATCAGGGTTGTTTTTTTTCTCAAAAACAGCTTTATCACCCCCCCAGCTCGTCAAGATATATGCACTGTTGGGAGAAAAAATGGCCCTGACAAAACTTGCGCCTGATTCAAGAATGCTCAGCATTTGGCCATTTTTGTTCCATAACATCACGGTGCTATCGCCATAGGTCAAAATGCGCTGTCCGTCCGGCGAAAATACCGCATCTTTCTTGCTGGTGCTGCGTTGCAGGGTTTTGATCAGATGCCCCTGGGCGTCCCACAATTGCAATGCATTGCGGCCTAGCGTCAAAATTTGCTGGCCATCCGGCGAAATTTTTGCTGCCGGGCTAGCCGGAACCCCCAAACCCTCTTTAAGGTTTTCGAAGGTTTTGATCAGCTGCCCTTGGGCGTCCCATAATTGGGCTTGTTGGTTGCCTTGGGTTAAGATGCGTTGGCCGTCAGCAGAAAATACCGCAGAGGTAATCGTATTGGTTGCTTGGAGCGTTTGGATCGCCTGCCCGGTTTTGTCCCACAGCCTTGCCATTCCCTCACCGGTCGTCAACATGTATTGCCCTCCTGTGGGGTCTTTGGGATGAGGGGGTGAAAAGCTTAGCTTGGAAACATTGCTAAAGGTTTGGAGTGCTTGAGCGTTTTTTTTCCATAGCCGTGCTTTGCCGCCAGCAGTAGTCAAAATATATTGGCCTCCTTGGGGGTTCTCAGGGCAAGACGGGGACAGTACTGCTTCACGAACGGGTTCGAAGGTGCTGAGGCGCTGTTCCTCTTTATCTAGAAGATTCGCACTGCCTCTTTTCAAAATTGCAAAAAAAGATTGGCCATCAGGGAATAATACCGCATCTTGAACCTCGTCTAAGGTTTTGAAAAATTTTCCGTTTTTAAACAAGTTTGCAAAAGGGTCATAATCTCTGGCACTGAGATACCCTCCAAAGACTATGCTTAATGCTCCATCCTTGGAAAAAAGAGGGGGCTTGCTGAAGCTATTTTGTAGGCCAATAACCGTGATTAATCTCCCATCTTGGCGCCACATATAGACATGATTATAACTAGTGGTCAAAATATATTGCTCTCCTTTTGACGTGTCAGAACAATTGGAGAAAAATGACGCGTTTTCTATTCCCTCGCCTGTATTAAAATTTTGGATCAACTGACCAGTTTTGTTCCATATCCTGACTTGATGATCATATGAATTCCAGGCCAAGATCAATTGGCCATCAGGTGAAAATTCGGCGCCAGTAATAACGATTAGAGAGTCACCAAGAAGTTTAATCAATCGGCTTTTTTTGTCACTAAGCAGTGGAAAGCCATTTGTTTCCCAGCTCAACATCAATTGACCATCTGGAGACAACACGGTTTCTTCGGAATCCCGCTGATCACGAAAGGTTTTGACCTGCTGTCCTTTTTCGTCCCATAAGCTGACTGCCCCGTAGTTCGTTTTTGTCAAAATGTATTGTTTTTCATTTGGGTTTTCGGGACAGCTTGGGATAAATGTAGCGCTCACTATTGGCTTGGTTGTTTCGAGGGTTAAAATAATTTGACCTATTTTATCCCGCAATTGTAGCAGATAGTCATTCTCCTTCCGGGTCAGCATGTGGCCATCAGGAGAAAAAATTAAGTCCTCAATGCCCGCGCTTCTTTCTAGGGCTTGGATGGGGCTACCACTCTTGTCCCATAAATACACGGCTTGGGTACCCATGATGAAAATGGATTGGCCATCGGGAGAAAATACGGCCTTACGAACAGGCTCGTTTACTTCGAAGGATTGGATCAATGAGACATTTTTGTCCCATACATGCACCGTATTGTTCCCGAATGTCAACAGGTATGCACCGTCAGGAGAAAACACGGGCTTGCTAAGTATCTCGCCCGATTCCAGTGTTTTGAGCAGTTGCCCGTTTTTGTCCCAGAGGTCGATTGAATTTAAGGCATAAGTGATGATGGATTGGGCATCGGGAGAAAATACGGCGCTCCTTATCTCATCATGGGGTCTTCCAATGGGTTTGTACAACCAATTGGTCGTATCGCTGATGATGTCATACATGATGCTGATTACACCTGGCTCAATGCTGCGACCTTCCAGCGAGTCGTAAGCATACTGATAAGCCTGTACCGCGAGGTGCCAGGCGAGGGTGTAATCGTTGGTTTTGGATTTTTGCAGGGCTAAGGCACCGAGGCGATTGATCAGGGCACTGCGGTCGGCGCGTGCGGTGGCGTTTTTAGCGTTTTGGGTCTCTTGTTCTGCCCGGAATTTTTCGGCTTCTGCTTCCCGGTATTTTTGGGCAATTTTTTTGGTGAAGAGCACAAATTGCGCATCCACCGTAGCTGCCTTTGCTGGGCAATGTTCCCGCGCAGCGGTGAGTTGATTGAAGGCTTGCTCGAATTTTCCTTCTGCCCAAAGTTGGTTGGCCTTCTGCATTAAATCATCGTAGTATTTGCATTGGGCGGATGCAAACAAAGTGACAAATAGCGCGACGAGGAGGAGGATTGATTGTTTCATTGGGCTTGCTGAATTTCATACTGGGTTTTCTTTTTGTCCCTATTGAATTGTTGTATCTCCTGATTGGTCTGGACAATCAGTTCTTCGTGTCCGGCTTTTTCGTATACTTTGAGCGCCCGTTCAGCATTGAGGAGTTGTAAATCCAGGCGAACACTTTTTTCCTTTAGCGCGGTTACGAGCTTTTTGTTGGCATCGAGTTTGGCATTTTGAGCAAGGATTGCTTGTTCCTTGGCACTTCGAAATGCATAAAAAGTATAAAAGCCCAAAACTATGGCTACTACCGCTACCGCCGAAGCGATGTAACTGAAGTTTTGCGCCCGCAAGCGGAGGCGGCGTTCCTTGTTGCGTTTTTCTTCTACATCAACTCTACTGGCATCTACAAACTTGGCTTCATCGGGCGATAAACGCAGAAGCGGCAGCCATTCCTCCAGACGGGCAATTTGGGGGGCGTTCAAATAGGTGCCACTGTCCTGGTATTCTTTGAAGGCCGTCAGCAGCCGGGCTTGCACTTCCTCGCGGCGTTTGTCTTCTTCGCTGCGGTTTTCGTGGATCTTGTGCGCCAGGGTATCGTGCGCCAACTCGAAGGTTTCGCCGCTGTCGCGCAGGATCCGGTTTTGCTCCAGGGCACGCAGGGTGTCGTGGATAAAAGCTGGGCCAAAGTCGCGCAAGACCTCGGGTGGAAAGAGGAGTTGAACCTGACTGCCCACCAATTGGTAAGGCATAGGCCTTTTGGTGCCCAGGGCGGTTACAAATGTGTTGAGCAGGGTTTTGACGGCATCGGCAGGTAGCCTGGGGTGTTTTTTGGCCATAGTTTCCTGCAATTCCGTTACTTTTTCCCGCAAAAAAGCCTCCAGTACTCCACTGATCAGACCGCAATCGGCAATCTCCTGGCTGTTAAAGGTCAGTGGGGGATAGGGCTGCTCGTCGCTGTGGGGTGCACCTTGGGGGTAGGTACGCTGCACATCGGTGCGGTACAAGGTGTCCAGGTAAACCTGGAGGTAAGGCAATTGCACCACGGCTTTGCCTTCGCTCACGTTGTCGTAAATCTGCTCAATGTTTTTAGCAGGTGCTTCCAGAGCGATGTTGAAGGCAGTACAACTTTTTTCGATTACGTCCTCCACGTTTTTGCGCTTCATGGTTTCTACGCGCAGGCGAAAATCAAAAATGGCCGGGATTTCGCGCTCAAAATCGTACAACCAGCCGATGTACTCTTCGCGCATGATCAGGATGATCTTGCAGGTCAGGTTGGCATCGAGGAGTTTTTTGAGGTTTTGTTTGAATTCTTCCTGTTCGGCTTTAGTGCCCAAAATGAACAATTCTTCAAATTGGTCAAAAATGAGGTACACCGGCCGCAGAAAGTAGCGGTAGAGGTATGCCACGGTTTCGGGCAGGTCGCGGGATTTGTCGTCGGGTAGGGCTTTGCGGAGCATTTCCCTCAGGGCCTCGTTGATGTTTTCTTTGCGGCGCACGTAGAAGGGCAGCCAATCGGTGCCGTCGAAGCGGTTGCGCAGGCCACAATCGATCAGACTGGTTTTTCCGGTGCCAGTGAGTCCGTACACCAGGAGTAAGGGCGTGCGAAAAACCAGGGCGTAAAGCTCGTCGATTTCAGCACTGCGACCAAAAAACACCTTGTTGTCTTGAGGGCCAAACGGATCGAGGAATTTGAAGGGACTGCGGATCATAGGTTTTCGAGGTTTTGTTGAAACAACAATTGTGCGAAAGCATTCAGTTGGCCCAGGATTTCGCGGTGCATGACCTTTTTGCTTACCTCGGTTTCGCCGTCCTGCACGATCAGGGGCATCACTCCGGGTTTGTACACGTGTTTGAAGGTCAGTTTTTTATTGTTTTTATCGAAATAATCAAAGTACAGGATTTTGTCGATGGCCGCTTTGTCGTTGAAGGCATTTTCGTCGATCACGAAAGGAGACAGGTTGAGGTGTTGGGTGCCATTGGTGATGATGACCGAGGCGTTTTCGATGAATTGATCGTAGCGCTCCACCGTATTGGCCAAACCCACAAAACGCTGCTCCAGTTTGGTCATTTTGTGCTGGTATTTTGGCGTGGGGTAAAAGCGGTTTTTATAGATGCTGATTTCTTTGATGGAGTTCATGTCGTATTTGGCCAAAAATCCGAGTGGGGTGATGAAGGCGCAGAGTTCGGCTTCGGCGTCGATGGCGAGGATTTCGCCTTCCTGGTCTTCCACGGCTCCCGAAGCCAACTTGAGCCTGACACTTTCAAAAAACACACAGGCTTTGGCAAAAGGGTGGTTATCGTCGGCGGCTAAAGCAGCCACAGGCTTGAGTTCTTCCACAAAATAGGAGATGTTGTTGCTGTCGAAGACCTGGCGCACGGCGCGGATGACATTCCGGAGACTGTATTTGGCGCGTTCGGCATTCGGCATGGTAAAATACCGACGCAACTCGTTGGCTTCGGCGGCTGGCAATGCCGTCACTTTTTTATTGCTCATTTCGTCCCACAATTGCGCCAGCAGCACGTACATCAGCAATTCTAAAATGGTGCTGTACGCCACGACACACTGCTCCAAACGTTTCGTGTTGTAGCGGTCAAAAAAAACATCCGTAGTGTTTCCTACGTCGGGCGCAATCAATTTGCGGATTTGTTCGCTCACGGGATGGGACAGGCTTTTTAAAATGACCTCGCGGCGGGTCACTTCGTCGGTTTCCACCCCCATTTCTTCATCATCCACTATTTTTTTTGCCTCGGGGCTAAACGGTGCGAGGGCTGGAATGAAGGCCGCATACAGGCGCTGGTTTGGTTTGGGAACTTCCCCTTGGCTGGGTCTGGTGGTGGGCAGGCGCCAATCTTCGGCGGCTTCGGATCCTGCTTTGGTGAACAGGCCCCAGGTGGCTTCCTGGCTATTTTCCTGACGCAGGGCAAGTCCGCGCGTTTCACTAAAGGCCACCTTGTTGTCGATGGTCATGATTTCGGCTTTTGCCAATTCGTAAGCTTGTCGGATGGACTGGTTGTCGCTCAAGGCCTGGTAAAAACGGGCGCCAAAAGTCCCTGCTTTAAGGTCGTCGATGGGTGCACTGGTGGCGATTACCAGGGGCACGCCCGCCTCGTGCAATGCGGCTACCTGCCCGAGGGTAGAGCAGCCATTGAGCAAAACCAACTGCAGTTGCGGGCATTTGCTGAGCAATTGGGCGATCCCTTCAGCGTAGGCAGCGGCACTGCCCATTTCCAGTTGGTCTCTGCCTGCGTGGCCGCTGAAATGAAATATGGAGAGGTTGGGTCGGATTTGTTGTAAAGCGTTGACCATCGTGCTGGGGCTGGCAAAGGCCTCTTCGAGCACATAAAAATGCCCGGAACTGGCACCTTTGAGCAAAGCTTGTTTGATGTTGCGTTGTTCATCGCGCAAACTTGGCAGCGGATTGGCGTCTTGATTGGCAAAACAGAGGTATAGGGTTGTCATAGCTGTTTTTTAAAAACGAGGGTGCCACTAAATCAAGCATGGCAAAATTCAGCAAAAGATCAATGGTAAATCTAATAAGTAAGTAGCAGTTCTGTGAAGAAATAACCCATTAATTTTCAAGCCATCAGAGGTGTATGATCTGAATCTATTTACGAGGACTTTCCGGGGGACCAAGATAACTTGGTTTTACTCCACCCCAATCAATGACTAGTTTTTGTAAAACGACACCAGGGTCAATGGCCCAATATTTAAGGATATGTTTGCCTTCTTTGGTTAAGGTATGGCTTGAGTTGAGGCTGCGGATGTTGTTGGCCACACTTGCTTCCCAGACCTGGTTTGATTTATTTTGGTGCAAATTGATGGTTTGAATGGGCCCATCATCGATAGAAATCCCATAACGCAAACCACTGGATTCATTAAATTCCAGGGTCGGCGAAAATTGTGCCTGCACGCTGACTTCTCCAATTTTTGCACTGTAAAAAGTGTATTCCAAATGCGGACTTTCTCCGGCTGGGCTTAACGCGCTGTGCGTAGCGGGCGAACTGCTGACTGCTCCCGCGACGCGGCCAATATCGGGCAAAATTTGCCATTTTACCGCTCCTGATTCGATCCCACGGGTATAGTGCTCGGCGTGCATGGAGAGGTATCCATCTGTTTCAATGAAGCCTTTAAAATCGCTTAATTCGGGTAATCTGGTATTTTGTATGTCAAGGAAAACGACAATGGTTTGACCCGTTGAAGCTTTGATGTTCACAGGGATGCGGGTATAACCCTGGGGAGCTTTGTTCCAGTTTATGGAAACCTCAATCCGTCGCTCATCCTGGATAGTACCCGATGTAGTCGTGGTAATCAGGTACTCTGCGTTGCTTTGAATTTGGAAACTAAAGGGAGTTTTGCCCGTATTGAACAGATCGATGAAATGCTTTTCGTCGGGCCTCAAAACATGGAAAGCAGGCAAAACCAAGGGGTCAGCTGCACTGGTTCGGGCGCTAGGGTTGCCTTCCACTGCGACGCCCATTTGTGCCTCAAGTGGGGCATCATACCGACTCAGGTCGGGAATTTTGTCAACTGGCGGTTGTTGCCAATAAGTATACCCAATATGGGTTTGATCCATCAAGTGGTTCCATTTGCCACCTGCCAGGGTTTGGTTGTAATACTTGCTGATTTCGGCATCTCGTTCAAACAATGCCCTGGCTTTTTCGGCCAGCGCATTGCAGGCACTACGGCCTTGTTTGGCGTAGAGTCGATTGAGGGCTACGGTATGGTACAATTCATTCAGATTCGCACAGGCCTGGATGGGGTGCAAAACCAATTGAAAAAAGGCATCATGGTAAGTTTGGGGCAAACTGGCATTGATTTTTTCGGCATCGACCAGCAGTTGATGGTAATCTTGCACCACCCGTTCAGCTTCGCGGTAATGCAGCAAACTGTAGGTATCCGGGCTGAGTAATTCCGGCTTCCGGCGGGCGTTGTATTTGGCGTATTTGGCCAATAGTTCCGCAATGGGTTTGGCGAAGATAGCGCCAAATTGTACACCCGCCCAGTGTTCGGTATAGGCTTCAATTTGGGTTGGGCTGATTTTGGAAGGGTCCCAGGCCAGATCCAAAAAGAAGGAAATGGGGAATTCCATGGGCTTGATGTCCCCTACATTCACCACCCAGATTTGACGTGCTCCGTAATTGTAGGCCAATGACATTTGCTCATGGATGCGTGGCAGCGGATTGGTATTGAGCCACTTGTAATTGCGCGGCCCACCCACATAGTCGAAATGGTAATAAATGCCATACCCGCCAGTATGGGGTTTGGCGTCGAGTTTGGGGAGTTTACGGATGTTGCCCCAGTTGTCGTCACAAAGCAGGAGGGTCACATCATCGGGTACACGCATCCCTTTGTCGTAATAATCCTGCACTTCTTTGTACAAGGCCCACACTTGTGGGGTTTCCTGGATGGGTTTCCCCGTCGTTTCGGCAATGATTTTGCGTTGATCACTCACTATGCGTTCGAGCAATTCGATGGCCGTACCTTGCGTCATGGGTTCGTCGCCGTCACCACGCATGCCCAGGGTGACGATGCTTTCTTTGCTGCCCATACGTTCGATGCTTTTTTTCCAAAACTCCCGCAGGGAAGCATCGTTGGTCGCGTAGTTCCATTTGCCACCAGCGCCGTAACGACGCCATTCGTCGTGCGCGCGCATGAGGGGTTCGTGGTGGGAAGTACTGATGACGACGCCATATTCATCGGCCAAAATTGGATTTTGTGGATCATCGTCGTAAAAGGCATTGCCCCACATGGCTGGCCACAGGAAATTACCTTTGAGGCGGAGGATGAGTTCAAAGACTTTTTCGTAAAACTCGTGCTTAAAGCCGCCGAATTTTTCGTGTGCCCAACCCGAAAGGGCCGGAGCTTCATCGTTGATAAAAATGCCCCGGTATTTTACTTTGGGTTCGCCGAGCGTGTGTCGACCAGGCCGAATGTAGAGTGCAGATTTGGTTTTGACTGGCACATCGGCCCACCAATTCCAGGGTGAAACGCCAATTTGTGAGGAGACATCGTAGGCACCGAAGATCGTGCCGCGTTTGTCGCTGCCTACGATCACCAGTGCCTTATCGATGTTCGAAAATGGTTTGTTTATAGTTTGTATCAAAAAAGACTCCCACTTGCCGCTTAAATCGGCGGTGTTCAATTTTTTGTTTTGCACCAATTGATCAATCAAAGGGTGTTTGCCCAAGGTGCCTATCAGCACAATGGATTTTTGCCCCCTGGGCAATTGATCATAAACTATGTTGGTATTCGTTTGGGTTACCTTGCCTAAATCAATTTGTAAGTTCCGAATGGCGCGTTGCACTCCCGCATAATCCTGCTTGCTGGCGACAATCGGGGCCAGTTGGCCTCGACTAAAAAGTGCAAATCCATCGGCAATGGCCGTTTCACTCACGTATGCGTTCGCTCCGAATGTTTGTGCCAAAAGCACCAGCGGATGGAGACACCAAACAAAAACCGCAACAGGGATAAAACCTTTGATTTGCATGTGTTGATGTAGGTGTGTTGGTTAATGAAGCACCCTCAAGGCGCAAATGTCGGAAAAGGATTTGAATTTATGAAATCGATTTCGTAAAATATTTCGTAGCCTTTTTTACCATGCTGCCAATAAATTAGCGGATTTTCGCTGGACGGGAAAATAATCGAGGGTTTTTCTGCAGTAAAAAATGTAATCGGTTGTGAGAGAATCAAAAGAAACGGGGTGAAGCTTGCGCGACACCCCGAAAGTGATTATGATTGATCCTAAATGATTGAATATATATGCTGGAAGATAGCCGAGGACAACTTAAGTCAGCCACTTTTTTATTTCTAGAGCAAATTTCGTTTTTTAAACTCATTTGAAAAAATAATAGTTCCTATCTTTGGATAGATAAAAACTATAAAAGTGACTTTACAACAACTGGAGTATGTCGTTGCGCTGGACAACCACCGCCGCTTTTCATCGGCAGCAGAGGAATGCCATGTGGCGCAACCATCTTTGAGTGCCGCCTTGCATAAACTGGAAGAAGAACTGGGTGTAAAACTTTTTGACCGCAGTCGGCAACCGATTGTTCCCACCGAGTTGGGCAAGCCCTTTATCCAACAAGCCCGCCGGGTACTTAGAGAAGCGGAGGCTCTGCGCTACCTGGTCAGCGACCATGTTGAGGCGCATAGTGGCGAGTTTCGCCTGGGGATTATCCCAACCCTGGCTCCGTATTTATTGCCCCTGTTTTTGAAAGACTTTTCGGAAAAATCCCCCCAAATCAAGCTGCACGTTCACGAACGCACCACTGAAAACCTGCTGGCTCTACTCAAACGGGAGCAACTGGATGCGGTGCTGTTGGCCACACCAGCAGAGGAAGATGTGTTTGTCAAAGACTGTCTGTTTTATGAAGAGTTTGTAGCTTATGCCCCGCACGAGGCTTCGATTTTGGAAAAACGTTTTTTGCTCACCGAGGACATCGACCCCCACCGCCTAGTACTCCTGGAAGAAGGACATTGCCTGCGCAACCAGGTGGTGAACCTTTGTGCCTTACAGAAAGCTCAAAGCGGCTGGAGCAACATCGCCTACGAAGCTGGCAGCCTGGAAACTTTGCGGCGACTCGTAGAAAACCACTCGGGCATCACCATCCTGCCACAATTGGCGGTGCTGGATCTGGACGAAGACCAAATGCAGTATGTCCGCTTTTTTCAAGCACCTGCGCCCGTACGGGAGATCAGTTTGTTGACGCACCCCCATTTTGCGAAGCGGAAGTTGTTGGCCGCGTTGAAGGAGTCGATTATGGCGAATTTGCCCGGGTTTTTGAAGGAGGAGAAGGCAATGAGGGTTTTGGAGATTGGGTAGATGCTTTTTTTTGTAGATGTTTAATTGAATCGTTAAAATTAACATTGACTTTTCTAAAAACGGCTTAAATTGTCTCCGTATTTTGACTGAAATAGCCCTACAATCTTTGATGAATTCTGATTAAGATATTGACCAACAATAGATAATATTTAAATACATGCAAGTAAAACTACAGTTGCTGCTGGTTTTTATTTTGCTTAAAGCCAGTATTTTGTTAGCACAAACTGGACGAAGTGTTCCTTCAACACAGTTTTATTACGAAAGTGCGGTGTACCTCAAATCACTGGACAAGGTTATTACGGTTTCAAGCGACGATCAAGGGGCGACCGCTAGCGGCAATACCTTATCCATAGTCAACCCGATTTGGGCACGAGCGGAACAAAGTTTTCGGGTAGGGTTTAATCCTCGGCAATTGTGCGCATCGCCCGACGAGACGCGGCTCTATTTTTTTGCGGATGGGCCTGCCTTGCTTAAACAATTCAATGTAAACACAAAAACGATTGTACAAGAAACCCCCTTGCCTTCAAAACATTCTTTTTATAGCCTCCGTGCTTCCCCTTTTTCGGCCAATCGGTTGATTGCTTTTTCAGCTAGGAATGATTCGGCTTTTGTACACCTCATCCAAGAAGGTGTTTTTCATCCCCAAAGGCTGGGTTTTTGGAATCAAGCGCAAATGTTTGGTATGGATTTTATCGACGACAATACCTTCATTGCCTGGAATAGAAGCACTATTTTTTGGATAAAATTGAATGCGAATGGGCTGGCAATTGAAAAATCTTCTTCCAAGTTTTCTTTTGCTTTTAATGAAAAAGGCTTCTTTGCCAATGGGAAGTTGATCACGGATCAAGGCCGGGTGTTCAACCTGACCCAAGCTGAGCCTTTTGAAGAACAATCACTCCCATTGTCTCCTTATCTGATTAATTTGGCCTGGGCACCCAACCTGGATTATTTCTATACCTTGGAACCTACCGGCAATGCATTGAAGGTTTCTTTCTCAAGGTATAAAAAATCGAACCTTTCCCTGGAAAGCAAGTGGGTAGTCGACTATCCTGTTTATCCCTTCGGGCAATATGCCGTGGATGAAAAAGTGGTCATTACAGGACCTGACCGGCTTTTTTTTAGGGGAGAAACATACACCAATGTAGCATGGAATTGTGTGTCTTCGATCAAAGCGCCAATCATTAGCCCTGGTGGTGTAATTCAGCATTGTAACCTCGATAGTTTGTTTTTGAAAACAGACCGCAGTGATTTGCCAGAGATCATTTGGTCGAACCGCAAGACTGGCTCCAGCCTGTACGCCCAGGAAAATGGCCTCTACTCGGCTAAATATTCTGATACGGAAGGGTGCCAGACTGCCTACTCAGCGCCAGTAAGTTTTAGTTCGATTCCCAGCCCTTATGCTGCGCCGATTACGGTTTCAGAATTTGGTACTGTGCCTCAGGATGAATTCAAAGTATGTCTGGGAGGTAAATTGACTTTGCGTGGCAGCAGTTTTGACGAAGTCAATAAATGGATTTGGTCAAATGGCGACAGTACTCAAACCATTCGAGCAGGAATAGGTGCTTACAGCTACCGTGTGAGGGGCAAAAATGGCTGCTACAGTGCCTGGAGTGGGCCAATTAATATTGTAGCGGGTGAGGACACCTTACCGCCTCAACCCAAAATTAACTTGCTCAATACTGCTCCAAATTATTGTATGGGCGATAAAATCCTGGCAGAAACTTCGCCGGGGTACCGGTATTATTTTTGGAGCCCAATAACCAATCAGGTGCACCGCAACGAGATTACGGCTTTTCCAAGTAATCAGGAGTATACCATTACCGTCAATGTACGGGTGGCCAATTCGCTGGCTTGTATCAGTGATTATTCTGAATCGCTCCAGCTCAAAGTCAAATCTTTACCCCTCAAGCCGAACATCAGCTTGCAAGGGAATCAAATCTTCAGCAACGTGCTGGGGATTCACCAATGGTATTTGAATGGACAACTTTTGGAGGGATTGACCGGAAACTCCATTCCCCTCAAAGGTGGTGGTTTTTATGCTGCCAAATCGGTTGTGAGCAACTGTGCATCTGATTTTTCCAATTTAGTGCCAGTCAGTGGCAAAACCACATCCCTTTATGAACCCCAATCCGCTGTGTTAAACATTCAACCCAATCCTGTCCATGATCAGCTTACCCTGAACTGGGATACAAATCTGGGCAAGCCTCTTTTGTTGAGGATACTTGCCCTAAATGGAGAACAAATTCAATTCCAAAAAATAAATTTCAATTCTACCCAACATCTTCGGGTACCAGTGTCTGATCTTTCCACGGGCATGTATTTGCTGGAATTACAAACTGAAGGTGGTCGGTTGCTGGGGAAATTTATCAAATTGTAAAACCCTGCTGATGCATAAGATATTGACTACTATCGGAATATTACTATTCTCTATAGGAATTAACGCACAAAGCTTTAGGCCACTTAATCATCTTAATGGCCTCACTATGGGATGCTATTCCCCTAAAAGACACCTTTTTTATACAATAATCGGAGAACCCGGAAAACCCTGGGTTATTCATTGTTTGGATGATGCATATGGCAAAATTGTAAAATCCATTCCTTTGGAATCATCTGCGGATAGCCCCAAAATTTCCGCTGATGAACGGTACGTCTATTTCATTGGCCGGTTTCCTTTAAAAATCATCCGGCTAGACTTAGAGCGCTACACGCTGGAAACAGTTTTATCCCTCCAGGGGCAAAATATTGGGTACTTATTTGATTTTGGAATCGCTCCGAACAATTCCAACAAATTTGTGGCGACCTGGGAAACGGAGGAAAGGGTTCCAGGGACTGGTGTTTTTGAAGGAATAAGCAAATTTTCAGATGGAATTCAAAGCAAGCAGGGCTTTTATAAACTTTTGGTACAAAACGATAGCACCTATTTTGGGATAGGTGGTCAAAATTCCTTGATAAAATGCAGCGTCACCAAAACACAAAAAGTAAAAATTGATACCATCAGGGGATTGCATGCTGGAGATTTCGGAGATTTGGCAACTTTGCATGGGGACACCCTTTATGGAGGTTCTGGAAATGTATATGATTTAAGCCAGTCTGTTCCTGTTTTTATCCGAAAATTAGAAGATACTGGTTTGTATTATACGGTATATGCTGCCCGCAATGGATTGAATTTTTGGTATTCTGTTCAAAGTGAAGGGCCTACGTATAAAGTAAGCAAAATTAGAAAACAGGATGGCCAAATTGTGGCTTCCTGGGAAATTCCCAAACCTGAACCCTATTACACCAGTATTTTCCGTATTTATGTCTTAAAGGAGGACGATTTTTTGGTAACTACTTTTCCCAAGAATTTTCTTTCCCGACGTTGTCAGGCAAAAACGCCTGCCCCCGGCACCAAAGAAGGACCTGAAATCCAGATTTGTTTAAGTGTGGATAGTGCCATAACCGTACATGCCAAAGATGAAATACCAGAATATGTATGGTCTAACGGGGCAACTACGTCTTCCATTGTGGTGGATCAACGTGCTGATTTATACCTTCAATATGGCGATGAAACGGGCTGCCTAACTCCGCCCTCAGGTTTAATCCAGGTCTTTTTACAACCTGTCGATCCTCAACCCTGGATCAATAGCCAGACTGTTCCTTTCACATTGGACCTGTGCAAAAACACAAATGTCAAACTAAGTGCAACCGAACCTTATGCCACCAATTTTCAATGGTCGACGGGAGCAACGACCGGTGTAATAGAGGTAAGCAAAGCAGGCGAATACCGGGTTCGAACCATCGCCCTTTCTGGCTGTCCAAGTAAATGGTCTTTTCCTGCCAAGGTGAATATCCTTCCTGATTCGATCCCCGCCAAACCCGTTATTCAATCCACCAAGGGCTCTTTCCAATATTGTTCTGGTGAGGTGGCGGAGTTGTTTCTACCGCCAGGATACAATTATTACCTGTGGCAGGGACAAAAGACCAGCTCGCCTACCTGGAAGTTGTACAACAGCACCCAATTGAATGTGCGTGTAGGTACGGATGCCCGTTGCTTGAGTGAATGGTCAGACTGGGTGAATGTAGTTTTTAATCCAAACCCGAAACAACCCGTCATACAGCGCATCGAAAATTTGTTGGCGACCAACAATACGGGGGAATACCACGAATGGTACTGGAACAATCAATTGATTAGCAGTGAAAACAGCCAGTTTTTGACCATTAGCAAAAACGGGGAGTACATCGTAAGAACTACGCTCAAAGGCTGTATCTCTGCTTATTCTTCAAGTATCGTGGTACAAAACTTGTTGCCCACCGCAGTAAGTAACCCTAAGCTATTAGAACTGAAAGTGTTTCCCAATCCAGTAACTCAGACGCTGTTTCTATCCACCGCACAACAGCAGTTTTGGGGAAACCGGTACACGCATCAAATCATTAACCTGGATGGAAAAATCATTCATAGTGGGGCCTTGAAGAAAGAAATTGATGTTGGTACCCTACCCGCGGGCGTCTACTTATTGTGCATTATGGATGGGCCAAAAACTTATGCTCAAACCCGATTTGTCAAATTGTAAAACCCAGATTCCCATGCAGAAAATGAATCAAAATGCAGCAATTGCCTTTTGGGGGGTATTGTGTCTACTTCAATTCCAGGTGTGCATTGGGCAAAGTATTCGCACCATTGAGAATTTTAATACAAGTAGTGGGGCTTATATTCCCTCCCAAAAACTCTACTACGGCACAGCGGGCTCAACTCCAGGGCAAAAACACGTCAACAAATTACTGAAATTCAACCCCATTTGGGGCGAGGTAGTGGATGAACTAGCAGTAGGTGATGACCCTCGTTTTTTGCAGCCGAGTACCGACCGAAGCATGCTTTTTTTTGTAACGGATCAACCCGCTCAACTCAAAAGGTACAACATCAGCCTCGATCGAGTTGATCAGGAAGATTCCATCGATATCCCCTCAGACGATCTGGTACAAGCATTGTACACTCTGCCCAACAACAACAACCAAGTGCTCCTGCTGGTGCAAAGAGCTTATACCAGCAGTTACCTGACCGTATACGAGAGGGGCAAACCCAAAGAACGTTATCAGAAATTCAGCCCAAACGAATTAGAGGGAATGAGTTTAGTAATTACCAATGACAGCTTGTTGTGGGTGATTTCGCCAACTGTGGGCACCATTACGCGGCTTAAAATTCGCAGCAATGGACTACATTATGACCGTACTTTTTCGGGCTATGAACGTTCACTGGAATCAGGCTATGTACCCGTTGGCGATTACCTAATTTCATTTTATGGACAATACCTACAACTGTCGGGGGATGTGCCGCGGGTTATTGGTCGCTTCAATCAAATGCGTGAATATTTTTTGAGCCTCGGCCCTGATCCCAATTTTTTTTACGCACTGAATTATGCTTATGGTCAGGGTGTCAATATATTTAAGTTTCGTCGGGACAATTTTCAGGTAGTGGATACCTTAAATTTGCCATTATCGGATACCTACTTACGCAGTTTTGAGGTCTGTAATGAAGATATGTTTGTGTTTCAGAATAGAGGTCTGAACTTTGCCTGGAATTGCCGCTCCAAATTGCCCAAGCCGCAAATAGACCTACCGCAGCCTTTGCGCTTGTGTGAAACTACGGATACTGGCTTTGTCTTAAAAACCCTCATTCCTGCAACGCAGTATTTTTGGAAAAAAAATACCGGATCACTTCAGCAGACTGATCAGTATAAAGTATATCAAGCTGATTATTACAAAGTCAAAGTGAGTGATGATGTAGGCTGCATTACCGATTTTTCAGACGAGCGGTACATCTATTTTGATTATCCGCCCCATAAACCAACCGTTACAGACTCTACCGGAAATACTTCTCTGGTTAATATTTGTGCAAAAAAATCGGTTAAACTTACGGTCGGCGGCTTAGACCCGGAATGGTCTACTGGCGAAACCAGCAATAGCATCAGCGTAAACAAAAGTGGCGTTTTTAGGGCGCGGATCAGGTCGGCAGGTGGTTGTCTTAGCCAATGGTCAGACACCATAAGGGTGATTCAATCTCTCGATACCATTCCGGCCAAACCCAACTTTGCCCTGCTTAACGCGCCTACCAGCATGATTTGTGCAGGAGACACTGCCATCTTTGAAGGGCCTATGGGGTATAAATACTACAATTGGACGTTTTCTGAAAAAAATGAGCGCATGTTCAAGTTTCGACTGTTTAATTCAGAGGTGGCTATGCGCTTGCGGGTTGGGAATTCGCTGTATTGTATGAGTGATCACTCCGATCCATTCACGCTCAGGGCGGCCTCGATACCTGCCAAGCCCGCCATTCAAAGATCGGGCAATGTATTGGTTAGCAATTACAGTTCTGCAACCTTTACCCACCGCTGGTTTTTGAACGGCCAATTGATCGCCAATCAAAATAAGCAGTTTCTGATCGTGGAAAAGGAGGGTTTTTACAGCGTAAGTGTCGGGCTGGGCGATTGTTTTTCAGTTCGCTCCGATTTATTGGCTTTTACTGGCGTATTGACCTCCACGCAGGAGCTTTCCACAAACCAGGCGCCCTTGTTGTATCCCAATCCTGTGGCAGGTGAATTGATCCTGCGTTTTGCTGAACAATCGCCCGCGTCAAATTTGCGCATACAAATCCTCGATTTAAAAGGGCAATTGCAAGCACAGCCCAAGTTTCGATGGGAAAGCACAGGTCAGGTTCTGGGCTTGGATGTGCAGGATTTACCTGCCGGGGCGTATGTTTTGAAGCTGTTAAGCCAAAGTAGAGCATGGCATTTGAAGTTTGTAAAGATGTAAGGCTGTATCAGCCCTGCCCGCGCGGGGTATAGCAAAACTAACCCGAAACAGTATTCAATCACGTTTTCCGCTCCTTTTTCCTTGCTGCAGGAAAAAGAATATTGTTCAAAATCAGGCGATAACCCGGAGAATCGGGGTGTAAACTCAAATCCGTTTCCGGGTCTTCAACGCGGTGCAGGTAATCTTCAGGATCGTGACCTCCGTAAAAAGTCCAGAAGCCTTTACCAAAAATGCCGTGAATGTATCGGGCTTCGTTTTGCGCTTTGTTTTCACCCAAAACCAATACATTCGTTTTCAGGTATTGTTTTCTAAATGCGGTGGTTTGCCCAATAAAGCCTTTGAGGGTTCGGGTATGACATTGTGTAAGGATGGAAGGAACGGGATCCCATTTGGCTGAAAAATCAAACAAGGTGAAATAATCTTGCTGGGGTGCTACGTTTCGCGACCATCCGCGGCCCACATCAATCGTAGAAAAGTTATGCCCGTAAGGACCATTGGCCAGGGTAAAGTTTTTAAAGGCAAAAGTTTTATTAAAATCCAGTTTGGCCTGCGCATTGGGATCTTCAGGATCGCCGTCAAAAATTTCATTACAAATATCCACCCCGTCGGCGGCAAGTGCGATGTCGTAAGTTTCTGTTGCCGAACACATGGCAAACATGAATCCACCACCGGCAACCCATTCCCGGATTTTTTTGACGACGGCCAGTTTGGAATGCGAGATTTTTTTGTACCCCAGGCTAAAGGCCAAATCTTCAGATCTTTGCCTGTATTCTTCATACCAGGAGGCGTTTCTATAACCCCGGTTGCGGCCGAGCTGCCCTGTAAAATCTTCGTGGTGCAGGTGTAGCCAGTCGTATTGAGGGAGTTTATCCTGAAGCACTTCCCGATCATACAACATATCAAAGGGAATCTCCGCATAAGTGAGTACCAATGTAACTGCATCCTCCCAAGGTTGAATGGCTTTACCTTTTCCGTCCACTTCCGGGGTATATACCGCAATTTTGGGCGCCTTTTCCAGCTTCATGGCCTCCATATTCACCTCTGGGTTGGCGATTTGATCGAGGATGTTTTTGAATTGTGCATCGGGGATGATTTCGTAGGTTACCCCTCTGGTCAGGCATTCTTTTTCAAAAGCTTTATTGTGCTCAAAGGCAAAACTCCCGCCTCGGTAATTGAGCAACCACCAGGCTTCCACGCCGTTGTTCAAGACCCAATAAGTGATTCCGTAAGCCTTGAGGTGCTGCTTTTGTTTGTCCGCATCCATTGGCAGCAGCAGATAGGCAGCTTTAAGTGGCCCGATAACTGCGGCGATAAACCCCATAATCAACAAACCTTTTTTAATCATCTCCTCTTGATTTAGTAAGCGAAAAGATAGGGAAAAGTTGGATCATTCTGGCGTGAATGGACTTTCGTTTCTCCAAGTTAAAGACTTTTAATGATTCAAAACAGTTTTACTATTTTTAAGCATGAAAAACAAACGCCTACCCTCCATCGATATCCTGCGGGCAGTGACCATGCTGCTCATGATTTTTGTCAACGATCTCTGGAGTTTGACCCATGTGCCCCACTGGCTACTCCATACTGCTGCCGAAGAGGATGGGATGGGCTTGTCGGATGTGGTGTTTCCCGCTTTTTTGTTCATTGTAGGCCTGTCTATTCCACACGCCCTGAAGGCGCGTTTGGCAAAAGGAGCATCCAAAGGCTCGGTAATGCTGCACATCCTCAGCAGAACCTTAGCTTTGCTCGTCATGGGCTTGTTCATGGTCAATCTGGAAAACATCGATGCTGCCCAATTGCTGATCCGCAAGGAATATTGGCAAATTTTAATGGCCCTGGCTTTTATGCTCATTTGGAACAATTACCGCAGCCCGATGGTCTTGGGCGTCATTCCGACTGTGTTGCTCAAAATTTTAGGTTGGCTCATTTTGGCCTTTTTGGCTTCCATTTACAAAAGCGCCTCAGGCGAGTGGATGATGACCCATTGGTGGGGCATTCTGGGTTTGATCGGCTGGGCCTATTTGGTCGTTGCACTGCTTTACCTGTGGATTGGGGATAAAATGTGGTGGCTGGCCGTAGCCTGCATCGTACTGCTGCTGCTCAATGTTAATGAATTTGTTCAACTGCTAGGTTTCGATTTCCAGTTGGTGATCAGCGCATCCACGCACGCCAGTGTGATGCTGGGCGTACTGACCACGGTGATTTATACCCAACTCGCCGCCAAATACCAATTGAAGCTGCTGATTCCGAGTTTGATTGGATTAGCCATCCTGCTGATTGCTTTTGGTTTTGCCAGCCGACCCGAATGGGGTATTTCCAAAATTCGCGCTACGCCTTCCTGGACAAGCATTTGTGCCGGAATTACGATGCTGGCCTTTGTGCTGCTGCATTTCATCGCGGATGTAAAGGGGCAAACCAGATGGGCTGACTTTATAGCTCCGGCAGGATCGAGTACCTTGACTTGTTACCTGATGCCGTATTTTGCCTATGCATTTGTCGAACTTTTGGGCTGGAGTTTACCTGCGATATTGACAGATGGGGCGATTGGGCTGTTGAAATCCACGCTCTTTGCGCTATTGATTATTCAGGTTACGGGCTTGTTGAATCGGGTTCAGATTGGATTGAAAATTTGATTCTTCATCACTGCGCTCACAATCGAAAACGATTTAAGCTTTGCCTCCATATCGTAAATATGGCTGGTAATCATCAATTCATTGATGCTGGTTTCGTCAACAAATGCAGACAATTCTCTTTGCAGGGTTTGTTTACTCCCGGTAAAGGTGTAATACATCATGCTTTGTAGGGCATGCTGCACCTCGGGATTATTAAAAACGTCAGGCAATGGTGCCGGAGCTTGCAATGGTTTTCGCTCATTGGTAATGATGCCCAGGAACATTCTGTAAAGACTGGTAGACAAAAACTCAGCTTCTTCATCCGTATCGGCAGCCAGTACATTTACACAAGCCATGACATAAGGCTTGTCTAGTTGGGCAGAAGGGCGAAAATTCTTTCGGTAAATCTCTATAGCGGTCTTGAACAGTCTTGGCGCAAAATGTGCCGCAAAGGCATACGGCAGTCCTAAAGCGGCAGCAAGGTAGGCACTATCTGTACTTGAACCCAATATCCACAAGGGCACCTCTACTCCTTCGCCCGGAAATGCCCTTACTTTAGAGCCTTTGTTGTTGGTGCTTAAATATTGTTGCAATTGCAAAATCTCCCCTTGAAAATCATAATCAAGTTGACTATTGTTTCTGCGCAAGGCCAATGCAGTCAGTTGGTCGGTTCCCGGAGCCCTTCCCAGCCCTAAGTCAATTTTGTCTGGATAAATACTTGCCAGCGTTCCAAACTGTTCAGCTACAGCTAAAGTGCTGTGATTGGGAAGCATGATACCGCCAGAACCTACCCGAATTTTCCCTGCTGTCAATCCGGCTATATGCCCAATCAACACCGCCGTAGCCGAACTGGCAATGTGTTCCATATTGTGATGCTCAGCTAGCCAAATTCTCTTGTAACCGAGCGATTCCGCATGTCGAGCAACTTCAACGGTATTCCTGATTGCTGTAGCTGCATTATTACCCTCTGAAACAACCGCCAATTCTAACACAGATACCGGAATATTCTTCATCGTACATTGTTTGTTGAAACATGAATCATCCCGAATTTTTGAAAAGCCAAATTCGGGATGGCTCATGTTTGGATAGAACCTGATGTAGCCTGGAATAGTTTAACGCCACCTCCAACAACTCAATAATTACTATACCCCGCGCGGCCACAAGAGGTGAAATTTTGACGCCGCTATTTTTTCAGCCTGCGAGGCGCGAAACGTAGACGACGCCTGAGCGTCGGCGAGGCTTCGCAACGAGGCAGGGTGGGAAAATAGCAAGTTAAAAATCACCTGGTGTGGCCGCGCGGGGTATAGCTTAAAACCCATTGGCAAACATTTTTTATCTTTAGAGCTTGTTTAAGCTTATGGGCGAAAGCCGCTACTCAATCCTCACTCGAAAATTTGCTTCAATGACAAATTCAGTCCAAAAAATCCTGCTCTCTACTTTGTTTTGTTTGTCTTTTACCTTCATGCTTTCTGCACAATTGAACGATTCCGGGTTTATTTACGGCGATTTGCTGCCTGATGCGCCAGAATTGGCCAAGCGGGGGGCATACAGCGTGGGCGTACAAACCATCGCTCTGCTGCATAAAAATCAGCTCAATGTGCTGAAACACAAAGACGGCGTAACCCCAACTTACGATCGCCCGCTCACTGTAGAAGTATGGTATCCCGCCCTGATTCCAGCTACAAAAAAGGAAATAGAAGTGTACCAGGAAGTGATGGGCAATTTCAACGACCCCAAACGCCCCCTCAAGCCTTTCAATTTTAAGGGACGCTGCCTGCGCAAAGCGGTGCCCAAAACAGAAGCAACACCTTATCCTTTGGTCATTTTGTCGCATGGGTATACGGGCTCACGGTATCTGATGACTTATCTTGCTGAAAACCTGGCCTCAAAAGGATATGTAGTGGCTGCTATCGACCACACCGAATCAACTTTTCGCGATGCCGCACCTTTTCAAAGTACCCTTTACCACCGCCCTTTGGATCAGCTGTTTGTATTGGATGAAATGGATCGACTCAGTCAAAAAGGCAGTGGAAGTTTTTTAGCGGGTTTGGTCGATGCCAAAAACACCGGGCTCATTGGCTACTCCATGGGTGGGTATGGTGCATTGAATGCCACTGGGGCTGGATTCAGCAAAAATGCGTACCAAATATTCAAGTCCATGAGTGGAGGCTGTGAAGCCTTGGCCGAACGTTTGGCGGGCTCAGCAGCCTATACCAAAACGCAAGATGAGCGCATCAAAGCCGTGGTCGCTCTTGCGCCTTGGGGAATGAACAGTGGGGCCTGGGACTCAACTGGCCTGGCGGGTTTGACCCGGCCTACGTTCTTTGTAGCCGGTAGTGAAGACGACATTTCAAAGTATGAAAAAGGCATCAAAGCCATTTACGATGGAGCGCGAAATGCCAATCGATACTTGTTGACCTATCAAAACGCACGCCACAACGTAGCACCCAATCCTGCTCCCCCGGAAGCCAGGGTAGAAGGATTGCCCATCGACGAATACCTGCGCTATGCGGACTCGGTGTGGGATCAGCGCCGCATCAACAACATCAACCAGCATTTTGTCACTGCCTTTTTTGGCATTTATTTGAAAAAGCAAGACCTGGGGGAGTACCTCCAGCTAAAGGAAAAAGCGGTTGATGGCATCTGGAAAGGATTCAAACCTAGAACTTCGATCGGCTTGGAGTTTAGGCATGCTGAGGCGAATTAACTCATGGGTTGGTATTTTTTTAAAATGTTGTACAACTGCTCTGGCCGAAACGGTTTAGTGATAGAATCATTAAAACCGCAATTCAAATATTCTTGATGAAATTCGATAGACGCCTCGGCAGTAAAAGCAATGATGGGGATGTTGCGCTTTCGATCATCAGTGAATTGCCTGATCACCTGGGTTGCTTCTTTGCCATCCACATTGGGCATTTGAATGTCCATGATGATCGCGTCAAAATCATTTTTTTTCATGAAGTCAATCGCTTCTTGACCATCTTGTGCAACCGTATATTTTGCCTCCCATTTTTTTAAAATTGCAGTGAGTACAAGGACATTTACGCTGTTGTCCTCGGCGATTAAAAAGTGCGTCCCATGCAGATTCATGGGTTGTTTCAATGAAGCGTTCGGGACGATAGATACGGGAAGGATGTCCTGTTTCTCGTACTTCATTTCCACCGAAAAAGTTGATCCCTGGCCTACGGTACTGTCCACGGAAATGGTTCCACCTTGCTGTTCAATCAGCTTTTTGCTGATGGTCAACCCCAAGCCTGTTCCGCCATATTTTCGGGAAGTACTCACATCGGCTTGCGCGAAATTGTCAAAAATTTGCTCAATTTGCTGCTCAGCAATCCCAACCCCGGTGTCTTTTACAGTGAATTTTACCCATACACTACTTTCCGTTTCTTCAATTAGGGTGTAGGCAAATATCACGGAACCTCTGTCTGTGAATTTGATGGCATTGGATAAAAGATTGGATAATACCTGGCTGAGACGGACGTAATCACCCGTTAGCAGGTGTTTGATGCGCGGATCTGGAATAAATGTCAAGTTGATGGATTTATCCTTGGCACTGTTTTCAAAAAGCCTGAATACATGGGTAGCTACCTTGGCCAAATTGAAAGGAATCCGTTCAAAAACAAGTTTTCCCGATTCGATTTTTGAAAAATCAAGGATATCCGAAACGATGCTGGACAAATGTTGTGCAGAGAACTTCAGGGTATCTACATATTCCCGTTGAGTGGGACTAAGTTGCTCTTCCATCAGTAGATTGGCAATGCCTATTACGCCATTGATCGGCGTCCTGATCTCGTGGCTCATGCTCGACAAAAACTCAGATTTAGCAATGGCAGCTTGTTTTTGAGCCGTAATGTCTTGATCAGTCCCTTTTAATCCGAGGATCTGGCCATCACCATTCTTGATTGCTTCACCGATACAAGCGATGTATTTTACCCTGCCGTCTTTAAATACTGCGCGATGTTCGACATAAAAAGGCTCACCTGAATGAATGGTATTTTGTATCGCCTCATCGAGTATGGTTTGATCGGCAGGATGACACTTTTCACGCCAGGCCCCGTACAATTCCGCATTGGGGCAATCCTCTAGCTCAAAAATGCGGTAGGTTTCTTTAGACCAATGCAGTTCTGAGCTTGACAAATTGTATTCCCAATTACCGACCTTGGCAATGGCCTGGGCTTCTTCGTACAACACCTGGCTTTGCAGGGTTTGGGCTTCAGCATTATTGCGTTCGGCAATTTCTTTGCGCAATTTAATGTTGCTCTTCCTAATGATATTGTATAAGAATGCACCAACGATTAATGAAATGCTTACCAATATTAAAATAATCACAACCATGGTGTAATAGTTGCGCTGACTATCTATTTCAATCTGTTTCAGTATCAAAGCTTGTTCTCTTTGTTTGCTCTTTAATTCAATGTTTTCAAGGTCAAACAAACCTCTTATTTCGGCGATTTTTTCTGCACTACCAATATTGTACAAACTATCATTTGCATCGATAGCAGCATAGAGGTATTCATTCGCCGTTTGTAAATCTCCCGTGTTTTTATGTAATTTAGCAAACAATAAATTTACGTCCCTCTTCAATTCGGTCAATGCTGCTTGATTTGCCAACTCCATAGCCTTGTATAGAAATGTTTTAGCAGTATTGTAATCCTTTTTTAAAATGGATAGAGAGGCAATTTTTTTATACCCCAGGCCTATATTCACAACATTGCCCAACTCCTTATCTATTTTCATACTTTTATTGGCATAAGATATGGCGCGATCTATTTGGCCACTTTTTTCGTATGCAGATCCAAGATTATAATAGGCATCAGCGATTCCAGACCGCGACTGCAATCTTTGTCTGATGCCCAATGCATATTCGTGTTCAGGGATCGCTTTTTCATATTTCCCCTGTGCAGTATAGAGTGAACCCAGAATAGAATGGGCACGGGCAATCCCATAATCATCATGAATGGCCGTTGCGATGTCCAAAGCCTTATTGACAAAATTGACACATTCTTGATCATTGTATTGTTTGAAATATAGCCAGGCAACATCACAATAAGCCCTTCCTAAATCTCTCCGCAGGCCCAGGCGTTCATAAATTGCCACTGCCTCAAGGTAGTATTTGAGTGCTTGGTGTAATCCGCCACGGTCCAAATATATTTTCCCCGCCAAAATGTTCATATCGGCCTTGATGTCTTGATATTGTTCTATCTCTTTGATGGAAAGGACTGTTTTGAGTTGGGTAATTGCAGCAGCATTATTGCCCATGTTGAACTCGATATTGGCAAGGTGGTAGAGGTAACTAAATTTCACATAACTATAGGTGTTTTTGGGCAACAATGGCTCCGCCTGCATGAGATAGGCGTAGGCCTTTTTGTATTCATCTTTTTTGTTTTCTATCGCTGCAAGTTCAATAAGCAATTCAGCCTGGTTGGTTGTTGCATTGTTGATTACAGCGCTTGCGTAAAGATCTTCTAAAATCTTTTTAGAATCATCCAATTGATTCTGATCAAACAACAGACTGGCGTAACAGAAATGGCTGTAATACTTTATTTCGTACTTGTTCTCGTATTCTAGTAGCTTAAGCGCTTTCTGGAAATAAACTTTAGCAGAATCGATATTTGGCTCCCCCAGATAAATATTCGCCGCAATGACGTAGTTGTACGCCGTGTACAATTTTCCACCATCTTTCAAACTGATTTGATCTGCTTGTCGTAAAAATTCGCGCGCTTTTTTGGTGTCACTGAGATTGTAGTAGTATTCTCCGATGAGGGTTAGGGCGTGTTTTTCTCCTGGTTTGTGCTTATTTTTTTTGGCCTCTTTGAGCGCTTCTAAGGCGTATCGATGTGCATCATCAATGCTATAACCATAAAGTTGATACGCAAGATCAAGTAAAGTATTGAGCCGTGTTACACCGAACTGACGGGGTAACAACTGCTTCATACTGTCAATTTCTATGGATTGGCCTATAGAAAGCAAAGACAGGAGCATGAAAGTTAATAGGATAAATAGAGCTCTCATCTACAATGCAGGCTGGTTTAAGTTCAAATGAGTAATTGCTTCCTAGATGGATTACCAGTAAAGATAATGCTAAGCTTTGAATTATTGTGTGCTTGGATGCATTCCTAATGTCTTTCTAGTAGGGTAAGCCGCTCAATAATTCGACCTAGGGAGACTTATCTTCAGAAATGCTACCAATATCCGCAGAGATTGCTATTTTTAAGTGAAAGTATATCCACAAAAACAATCCATGCTGCAAAATCACCTCAAACTCGCCTATCGGAACATCCGCAAAAACGGGTTTTATTCCTCCCTCAACGTACTCGGATTGTGGGCAGGTATCTTGTTTGCCTTGCTCATTGGCGCCCATGTCTGGGGCGAGTTGCAAGTAAACCAACAGCTGCGCCATGCGGACCGCCAATATTTCCTGACCAGCATCTGGAAAAACCCCAACATCGGCATGGACATCACTAGTCCGGGCCCGCTGGGCAAACGTTTGAAGGAAGTTTATCCCCAATTGGTGGCCAATTATTACCGTTGGGATGGCATCAAGTCGGGCGTTGCGAAGGGCGACAAGGTGTTTCGGGAAAATATCCAAATTGGGGACAGCACCTTGCTCACCATGTTTGGTTTTGGACTCCTGCATGGTGACCCAAACAGTGCCTTGAAGGCACCATTTTCCGTGGTGATCACCGCAGAAAAGGCACTCAAATATTTTGGCAAAACCGATGTACTTGGTCAAACCCTCAGCATCCAGAATTTTACGGGCGGCAATCATGAGTTCATGATTACCGGGGTACTGGCCGAAATTCCGGAAAACTCCGTCACCAATTTGCTTGGTATCGCCAACCCGAACAGCCTCTTTATCTCGTTCACCACCGCACGGTACTTTTTCGATCGGAATGTGAATGATTGGAACAACATCATTTACCCCACTTACCTCGAATTGCAGCCCGGCATAACCGGCGCAGATTTGGAAAAACCGATCCAACAGCTCATCCAGCGGGAGGGCGCCGATTTTGAAAAAGAAAACCTGGCGGTGCGCCCCATCGCCCTGCAGGATTATCACCTACAGAAAAACAAGGCCCTAGTCAAGAGGATGTTGTTCACGCTGTCAACAGTGGGAATCTTCATCTTGTTTATGGCCATTTTTAACTTCATCAACCTGGCCATCGGACGCTCGGGGTCACGTATTCGCGAGATCGGGGTGCGCAAGGCACTCGGCGGCTTGAAACAACAATTGGCCATCCAGTTTCTGTCCGAGTCCTTACTCTTGGTGACGCTGGCCACTGCACTTGCCTTTTTGTCGTACCCACTTGCCCAAATACCTTTTGAGCAGATCGTGGGCAAAAGCCTGCCCGTACTCAGCTCTTTTCCGACGGTTTTTGCCCTCTTGCCCCTGGTTTTGGTGCTGGTAGTCGGCCTCTTGGCGGGCCTATACCCGGCACTTTTCCTGTCTTCGATGCGCACGGTCGAATCCTTGAAAGGAAAACTAGGGACGGCCAATCAAAGCCTCCAACTGCGCAAATACCTGGTCGGGTTCCAATTTGGGATCGCCAATTTGGTGATCATCGCAACCCTGGTTGTGGCAGCACAGGTCAATTATTTTTTTGGCAAAAACATCGGCTACAACCAGGAGTTTGTGGTCACCGCCCAGGTACCTCGCGATTGGAGCCCGGAAGGCTTGCGCAAAATGCTCACCGTGCGTGATGAAATGGCCAAGCTGCCTGGGGTGCGCAGCGCCTCACTTTCCTTTGAAATTCCCAACGGCAACAACAATGGCCAGCCTTCCGTCTATCGAGCGGGCACAGATTCCACTACGGCTGTCATCTGCCAACAACTGACCACCGACGAGCATTACCTCGACACTTACCAGATTTCGTTGTTGGCGGGGGAATACTTCAATCCAAATGGCCGGAATTACACCAAAGTGGTATTGAACGAACGGGCCGCACTAGCCATGGGTTTCCCAGATGCCGAATCGGCCATCGGCCAAACTGTGCGCATGCCTGGAGATCCAATGCTGCACACGATCAAAGGGGTATTGCGGGATTTCCACTTTGGCTCTATGGCTACTCCGATCCAGCCAATGGTCGTGTTTCCTTTACAAAGTAGTGTTTTGTACCGCTATTTGTCTTTCAAAATCGAACCCGAAGGAGTCGCTGAGCGGATGGCGGCATTACAAAAAAAATGGGCCGAACTACTGCCAGGCAGCGCGTTCGAGTACACGTTTATGGATGATACTTTGGCGGAAATTTATGCCATGGAGCTGCAAATGAAAAGGTCGGCCTATGCGGCAAGTGCCTTGGCCTTATTGATTGCTTTGCTGGGCGTACTGGGCCTCGTGTCGCTCAACCTGCAACGGAGGGAGAAAGAAATGGGGGTGCGCAAGGTTTTGGGTGCGTCGGTACTGGGCATCATCGGGCTTTTTTTGCAGGAGTTTCTGCTCATTTTATTGGTTGCAGGGATCGCGGCTTGCCCGATTGCGTGGTATTTGCTACGTGGCTGGCTGGAAAACTATGCTTACCATATCGAGTTGTCCCCTTTGGTTTTTGCAGCGTCTTTGCTGGGCTTGGCCTTGGTCACTGCTCTCTTGATTGGCTTGCAGAGTGTGAAGGCCGCTTTGAGCAATCCGGTGAAGTCGCTGCGCAGTGAGTGAGTGCTGGAAAGTGATAATTTTTGGCACAAGAGACGAAGGAAAGCACAAAGGACACAAAGCTGCGTTCCTTAGTACTCTTTGTGGTTTCCTTCTCTCTTGTGCTAATTTCATTTTGGGGGCAAAAATATGGGATCGATCAAGTTTATTAAAAAATGATCAGCTAAGTTTTGAATTGATTTTCGGAGGGTTCCAGCTTTGGAGCCCTCCGAAAAATTTAGATATTCCTATTTCAAAATTAAAACCAAAGTCCCTGTGATAATTAAAACCGCACCGATGGCTGTTTTTACCGTCAGCGTTTCACCTAAAAATGCCACTGATAAAATAATGGTCAGGGCTACACTAAGTTTGTCAACTGCTGCGACCTGCGCTACCTTACCGATTTGCAAGGCTTTAAAATAAAACAACCAGGATAAGCCCGTGGCTATCCCCGAAAGGAAAAGAAAAATAAGGTGCTGCTTGGACAAAGAACCAATCCCTTTTGCTTCATTTTTTGCCAATACAATGGTCCAAACCATACACAATACAACAATCGTCCTGAGGCCCATCGCCAAGTTTGAATTGATATTTGCTACGCCTAACTTGGCAAAAACTGCCGTAAGTGCAGCGAACAGGGCCGATAGTATTGCATAAATCCACCACATAGAACTTAAAATTTATAACTGTATCCAATGCGCATGACTTGGGTTTCGTAATAATCGGTGCTGATATACCTGAAACCATCGCCCTGAATATTCTTTTTGATCACCATCGTGTTTAAAAGGTCAGTGGCGTTAAAAAATAGCTCACCTTTTCCTTTTTGAATGGCTTTTTTAATGCCTGCATCCAAAGAAAAACGGGCAGCAATTTCTCCCTGTGGAATGATATCGGGTGCCAAATAAATGGCAGTCAGCTGTACATCAACGCTTTTGGGCAAATGAAAGGTGTTGTTTAGCTTGAGATTTCCGGAAACAATCTCTTGTTTGTCGGCAGAAAAAAGATGCGGAACCGGATACAGGTTTTCAACCGTAAAAGCATCAATCTGATTGTGGTAAGCATTCATGTTTAGATTGAAGGAATACGCTTTGGACACTTCCTGGCTGAGCACAACTTCGGCACCAGTGTTGTAGCTTTTATTCACATTCTGGAAGATGGCATAAATCAAATTACTGCCAGGAACGATGCTGGAAATGCGAGTAATTGTTCCGTCTGCAAAACGGTGATAAACTGCCGAATAAAAGTAACCGTTTTTCCAGTTCGTTTTGTAACCCAATTCAAGCGAGTTGATGAATTGGGGCCGCAAGGCGGGGTTTCCCACTTTAATGATTTCTGCATCATCGTATTTTGGGAAAATCCTGATATCCACTTCATTTGGGCGATCCACACGGCGATTGTAGAAAAATGATACTTTATTGGTATTGTTTATTTTATAGGCTAAACGGACATTCGGAAAGGGTTGCATGTAACTGTACCCGTCGCTTTTATAAGTGTTGTGGTTGGGGTTAACGTTGTATTGCAATCCAACATATTCAACACGCAGGCCGACTTCTGCTTCAAACGTTTTATTTTCGAAAATGTAGTTGCCATACAAAGCGGGAATCACTTCCTTGTAGGTGGCTTCCCCGCCTGCATTGGTGTCTAATGGGGAATTAATTCCCGGGATAAATTGCATATTGGTGGGAATGTCCCGCTTGCGAAATTTAAATCCCGTTTCAACCCGGCCATATTTCAATGGTTTGATGTAATCAATATTGAAGTCTGCAACGTGTTCGTCGGAAATTAATTTAAAAGCGTCTTTCCCAGTATAGTCTGAAAAAATATTGTCGAAGAAATACTTTTCATTTTCCCGGTGGTAGGTATAATTGAAACCAACATTTAACAGGTGCCCTGCTTGTTTAAATTTGTGCTGATAAGCAGTGGTCGCCATTACAGTTGTTTTCAATTCATCTTCCAAAAACTGCCACAACCTTTTTCTTTCGGTTAATTCAGCATTAAAAAAGGGTTGATCACCTCGGTCAATTATTTTTTCGCTGCCAAATACCCCTGAAACTGTAAGGGTATTTTTCTCATTCAGGTACCAGTCAACTCCAGTTTTTAAATTGAAAAAATTGGTATTCCTGTTTCTTTTGACCTGCTGATTGATGAGGGTTCCATCGTCGTAGCTGCGGGTGACAAACTCATTTTTATTCAGCGTATGCGTGTATAAATTATCCGACTGGAAGAAGGCGTTGACTTTCTTTTTCCGGTAATTGAGTGCCAGGGAAGGATTTATTTTGGGCGTAAACTGATACTGTGGCCGGATGCTTGGCAAATTTTCTTTCCGCACCCACAAGGCACCAGCACCCAGTGCCAACCCAATCTTTCCGTTGAACCCCTCTGTTTTGTTCTTTTTCAGGATGATGTTAATGATTCCTGCGTTTCCATTGGCATCGTATTTGGAAGACGGATTGTTGATGATTTCTATTTTTTCAATAGCAGAAGCAGGAAGATTGTCTAAACCCGACTGATTGCCAAAGCCAGTCAATGCGGTTTGGGTGCCATCCATTAAAATCGTCACTTTATCATTTCCTCTTAATTGTACTTTACCTTCCTGAACGGTAATGCCAGGCAGGTTTTGCAGGGTTTGCAAAACAGATCCTCCGGTTTGGCTAATGTTGTCTTCAAGCGAAAACGTTTTTTTATCCATTTTCCCCGCGATTTCATCCTGGGTGGCCGTTACGACCACTTCGCCCAAAGTTTTGATACCTTCTGCCAACTCGATGGTCGTCGCATCCAAAAACGCGGAAAGACTGCCCACAAACAGGGGGTGCTTTTTGGTAAAGTAGCCGATAAGGGAAATTTCCAAAAAATAATTGCCAGGCTTAACGCTGGTCAATGTAAACCTTCCTTCTTCATCGGTAACCGTTCCGGTTACAAAAGTGCTATCGTTGGCTGATTTTAAGACCACATTCACGTAAAGCAAAGCGGATTTTGTGGTCTTGTCCTTTATCATCCCCGAAATGGTAACAGCGCTAACCTGTGCGCACAAAGCGGAAAAGGATAAAACAAAAAACGTGGCAATCAAAAGTGCTATCCTGCTCATTGAGTTAGTCAAGTTTAATGGCTTTGATGAAATTGCTGTCGTGGTCAAAGATCAGGTCCTGGCCTTTGATTTCTGCTTCGTAAGTAACCGTGCCTTTGGCATCCGTAAGTCTAGCTGCTTCTTTGATTTTTTGCCCCGGATAATTGGTTTTAACGTAGCTGAAAATACCTTGTGGCAATTGACTGATTTCAATTCCAATTTCGGTTTCAAGCAAATTTCCTTGGGCATCAAACACAGTGGATTGTTCTATTTTGTTCAGGTCAAACTCCGCTTCAAAGTTGTTTCCTTCTTTTTCCCACTTTGTATCTTTCGCGCTGGGAAATTGGCTTTGAAAAGCAGTTTTTAGCGCTACAGGAATAGCCTTTTCCTGGCTTTTTTGTGCGCAGCTAAACGAAGTAATCAGTATTGCGCCCAAGATGGTTGCTAACTTTTTCATGACTTTGTGCTTTAATGTGTGGTTAAAATAATTTACAGGACAAAGTTGCAACCCGATTTAGAAGACATTTTGAATTTTCAGAATTGTACGGAAAAAGAATGAAGATTATCGGAAAAAGTATAGTCGACTTGCCATTGATAACGATGGCAAATTTCTTTTACGATGGCAAGTCCAAGCCCGCTGTTAGTGGTTCCTGAAGCAGAAACGGCAAAACGTTCAAACAGTTTTTGCTTTTGTAAGGGTTCAGTTCCAGTGTTTTTAAAAAACAAGGTCCTGTCTGCAAACTCCAAATTGACCGAACCATTTTTGGGGGTATGCCGGATGGCATTGATTAATAGATTATTGAGTAGCGTTTCTAGCAAAAATTTATTACAAGAAATAAAAAACGCTTGCGTAACCTGATGATCGAGGCATAGTTTTTTATCCTCGATATAATCCACAAGCAATTCAGCGCTTTCATCGAGCATCGTCGATAGATTGAGGTTTTCAGTTTCTGCAAATTGGCTGTTTTCAATTTTTGCCAGCAGCAATAAATTCTTGTTTATTCGAGATACCCGGGCAAGGGGCAATTGAATGGCATTGAGTATTTTGGATTGTCCACTACTCAGGTCTTTGTTTTGCAAGAGCAAATCCATTTTTGATTTCAGCACGGCCAATGGGGTTTGCAGCTCGTGAGAAGCGTTCTCGATAAAGGTTTTTTGTTGGTTGTAAGCTGAAATATTTCGGTCAATTAATTTCTGCAAGGTTTGATTGAGCTCTGCAAATTCCTCGATGTTTGTTTTTTCCAGTAAAAGGCTTTTGCCTGAACTTAAATCAAAGGCTTTTAATTTTTCAAGTGTGTTGCGGAAAGGCTGCCAAACTCCCTTCGCTATGCGTCTATTTAAAAAAATAAAACCAACTACCAAAATGAAAAAAAATAAAAAAGTGACCACCGCTATGGCCAACATAGTTTCGTTTGCTTCCTCAACATTGGTTTCAATGGTTAAATGGTAGGGTTTACCATTTATAGGAATGTAAGCTGAAAGGCCCCGAAAACGGTCAATATCATAGCCTTCTGTGTATTCATTTTCCTTGGTAACGGTGTAAACTCGATTGCTTTTAGGCATGAATGATTTGCTTGGGGTCAATTTGGTACCAGGCTGTAAGGTATTCCAGGCTTCCAGAATTGTAGTCAGTTCTTGTTCAAAGTGGATGGTAGCAAACCTTTTTTCAATACGTTTTTTGATGATCAGGTTGTGCTCGTCTAACTCATGGAGCCAAATAAAATCTACGGTCAAATAATAAACCGGAATACTACAGGCCAAAATAACCAGTGCATAAATCGTGAATGCCTTGAACGGTTTATTTAGCAGCTTGCTCATATTTCCCACTTATAGCCGGTTCCGTAAATTGTTTTCAAATAACTGGCACAACCCGCTGCCAATAGTTTCTTTTTCAGGTTTTTAACGTGCGCATAAATAAAATCGTAGTTGTCGAACATGTCGGCAATGTCTCCTGAAAGATGCTCTGCCAATGCACTTTTTGAAATGACTCTATTTTTATTGCCAATGAAAAAAAGTAACAAATCAAATTCCTTTTTGGTAAGAATTATTTCCTGTGTTTTTACTTTAACAGTTTTGGCCAGCAGGTCAACGGTTATTTCATTTTGTTCAATGGTATTTGAATTGTCAAACTGCTTTCTGCGAATGACAGAGTGTATCCTCGCGGCCAATTCTGCATGATGAAAAGGTTTGGCTAGGTAATCGTCAGCCCCGATTTGTAATCCTTTCACTTTATCTTCCAGGGCATTTTTGGCGGAAATGATGATTACGCCCTCTTGTTTATTTTGTCGCTTTAACAATTCCAACAACTGGAGTCCATTACCGCCTGGCAGCATTAAGTCTAAAAGAATACAGTCGTAATGATAGAGTTCTAATTTTTCTGCTGCCTGGTCGTAGGAAGCTGCTGTTTCGCATAAATAGTGCTCGCCCGACAGGTATTCAGCGATGTCTTGAGCAAGATCTGGCTCGTCTTCAACAATCAGAATTTTCATTTGGCAAATTTAAGCTCCAATTTTGAAGAAATTTAGAATGCACCCAATTCTTGTATAGTCCAGTTTGTTCCATTCCAAATCCACTTTGATTTCCAATTTTTAAGGGGGGCAGGACTTGATTAAGGGTTGCATCTACTTTCTATCATGGCCAAAGTTATAAGGTAAAATTAGCTTATCAGCCATCTTTTTACTTATTTAGCTGTCTATCCATTCATCTCTCCTAAAAACACCGATGACATGAAATTCCTAGGCCGCCTATTAAAATGGTTATTGCTAAGCCTGCTGGGGCTGGTGTTATTGGTGTTGCTATTTTTAGTTTTGGATCGTGACGCCCAACATATTGCGCTCAGTAAAGCCGATCAACAGTCCATCGAAGTGGTCAAAAAATATGTTCGCCCTACAGATTCCAGTCAATATGTTGCCCTATTCAAAACCTGGGGAGAAAACAAAAAACTCGCACCAGGTTTTGAACTCCAATGCCTCTTGGCTTTATCACATTATCCAGAACTCAAAAAAGTGCCCATCGATTTTTTGGTACAACCCGCCTTCATCCAATTGTCGGCCAGGCCCGATCCCATCACGGTTTTATTGCCCTGGGTGAAACGAAAATACCTGGTGGTGATCAGCAATGATACAGGCAGGGAGAATGACCCGATTCTTCTGTCAAAAGCGCTGTTTAATGAACAGGTTGGGATCATTGGACATGAATTGGCCCACGTCGTATTTTACCTCGACAAAAACTCTCTGTACTTAGCAAAACTGGCCTACCAATATCAATATGATGAAGCTTTTGCCACGGTTTTTGAGCGGGAAACCGATAAAAGAGCGGTTGCACATGGCCTGGGTTATCAACTTTATGATTTTGCTTTTTTTGTCAGAAAAGCTTTTGGCAATACGCTTGAGGAAATTGAGACGGAAAAAGGGGATATGTATTTAAGCCCTGGGGAACTTGCTCAGGAGATGAAGAAGTATACTTTTTATAGGGATACCCTAAATGCGCCTAAAAGTTACTTTGAGGATTGATTAAATCACCTTTTTGTGTCCAAACGTCCCTTCGCATCCAATACACCGCACAATCATCCTCATCAAACGTTCTTCTCTCCACAAACTCAAACCCTAGTCGCTCATAAAAACGGATCGCCTGGGTATTGGATGCCAACGGATCAATCAACACAGCCGTTACTTCAGGCACGGCAAAGCAACGTTCCAGTGCCAGCTTCATCATCACTGTGCCATACCCTTTGCCTAAATCCTCTGCTTCGCCGATCCAGATGTCGATGGCTCGCAAATTGGCAGGTACCTCACCCCAATAGTGACTTTCTTCCAACAAGGGATCGATGATTTGTACAAAGCCAATCGGGCGGCCATCCAACTCCGCAACCAATTGTTCCCGCCATTCGGGGTAGTGCAATAATTCTTCTGGCCAGTTCCAGGCATCGTCGGGGTCGGAATTCCATACGTGTGGTTGGGTATCCCAGTGTTGGAGTAGCGACAAATCTTGGAGGTTGGCGGCTCGGAGTTGGATATTGGGTTGAAAGGTAGTCAAAGCATTCTGATTAAATTTTTTCAAAAAACCGCCCTATAATTAATGGTGAATTGGAACAAGCCCTAAGTTCCAGCTCACCATTAAAATGTTATCAGATTTCCCTATTCCCCAGGGACGTCTTTTTCAAAGTACAGATAAAAATAAACTGCAAATCCAAAATCTGTGGCATCCGTAGAAACCAAGCGATATCCTTTTTGCGCATATTCGTCCAGCTTGGCCTGAATGTCGCTGGTTGAATCTTTGAGGATGTGTTCTTTATCCAAAGATAATTTAGAATAATAAATGAGTGATTCCAGTTTGTACGTTTTCATGTTTGTTGTTTTGAGTGAGGTGCTCAAAATAGCAATAGGTGAATAACCATACAAACAAATACCATGTTAAATTTTGGTTTGTTCAAGCCTTAACCTAGATCCTTCTTCCCCGCTTTCCGCGAAATCGCCTTCACCGAGATGATTGTCAACCAAACGACACCGGCCAAGCCGAGGATTAGGGCTACCCAAGCCAGCCCTTCTTGTCCTGAGCAAGAAATGTTACATGCCAGTGCAGCAACGAGCCAAGCTAAACCTAGTGCTACGACAAAAGTGAGTAGGAACAGCAAAATTTTGGTTCCTTTGGCTCCTTCTTTATCTCCGGCTGCTTTGAATTCATCACGCAGGGTTTTGAGCTGGCTTTTTAATTCCTGGAAAGGAGTTTTCAATGCGCTGAATTTGCTTTTTTTGTGTCCCGCTGCTTCCTCCGTCGGCTTGATTTTTTGGGCCATCAAAATCCCTTTTGCTTCTACCGGAATTGTGCCGGATGTTGGTGCAAACGCCCATTGGTTCAATCCAGCAGCAATGGCCAGGATGTAGGTGATGGTCAGGACAAAATCGGTAGTTTTTTGGCGCAGGTATGAATGCGCAAACACGCCTTTTTTGGCCTGCTTATCAGGGTAAAGCAAATAGGCTACAAAAAACAGATGCGCGAGCACAATGGGCAACCAGATGGGTAGCGCAAGGTCGTAAACAAAGGTCAGTAAGCCCAAGAAAAAGGCACTGACTACCAATAAAACGTGACTCAAAGCAATGATGATTCTGGCTTTGCGGGGGTTGTTTTTCCCCCAAATAGAAAGTTTTTTCATAGTTTTTGTTTTGTATATCAAAGATATTCTATTACAATATATTGATTTTTTTGCTAAAATTCAATATTTATTTCCTTTTGAACACCACTTTTTCTCCTTTTTTCAAGTTCAATTCGATAAAGTGAATGCTACTTTTTATCCGCTTTGGCTGGAAATTCGACATCGTCCAACTTGGAAAAGGCAACTTGATCTTCAGTGCACCATCTTGCTCAGCCACTACACTAACCGACTGAGCTACGCCATCCTTCTTCAGCGCCGACACCAAAAACGCTCCTTCTGTCCGTAAATTGGTAAAGGAAACATCCGTCCAACGATCTGGTACCGCCGGAAAAACCTCAACAATACCATCATGGTACTGCAACAACAACTCATGAATCCCCTGCGCAAAGGCAAAATTCCCCTCCAACGTAAACGGGGTGTAAGTAAAATTAGAATATTGCCCTCCTTTTTGATCTCCGTTGACGTGAAAACTATTGGTAGAACAAAAGTTGCTGGCAAATTTTTTCAACAAATCAACGGCCTTTTCGCCGCGTTTGGCCTGGGCTTGCAAGCAGGCTGCCCAGGCGAAAGAATAACCTGTCCACTCACGGGTGCCTACTTTTTCGAGCTGATCCAGGGATTTTTCCATCAACATCCGATCGTTCTCTTTGGCATAATTGAGCACTTTCAAAGGGTAGATCGCCATCAGGTGCGCGTGGTGGCGATGGGTATGTTCAAACAGAAAACCGGGTGCAATGCTCAGCCCGGTTTGGGTTTGGGCAAAATCGGGTAATTCTGCTTCGACTTGTTCCCATTTTTTTGCCTCAGTGGGTTTGAGCGTTAGTGCAGTCATGGCAAAGGCATTTTTCACCAGCGCTAAGTCGTGATTACTGAACTCCAAAAACCAGGCCTTGATGCTGTTGTTGAATACTTCCGGACTAGAGCTTAGGGGCAGTTTGCGTAGACCATTTCCGTTACGGGTGATTTGTTCCAGGTGTTGCGCTACTTCCCGCAGGTAAGGCTGGGCTTTTTGTTTCAAAAACACCCGATCCATGCTGTAGCGCCATTGCCAATAGAAATGCTGGGCCACCCAGGCACTGGTGGTGGGGCTCATCGAATATTGAATCCAGCCACCCATGGCTTTGCCGCTGATGGTGTTTACGCCGGGTACGTTTAGTCCGTCGGTGCCAAAGTATTGCTTGGTCCAGTGTTTGTTTTCAGCCCTGGTTTGCCACAGCCAGTTGGTGTAGGATGCGGTGAGCTCGAGGTGATTGGCGGTGTAGCCCGGCCAGTAGCTCAATTGGGTGTTGAGGTCGTGGTGGTAATCTCCTTTCCAGGGCGGCAGGTTGCCATTGTCGGCTGTCCAGATGGCTTGCAGCGAAATGGGGGGCGTAGTGCTGCGGGCGACACTGCCAAATTTGTACATATCAAGGTAGTATTGTTTTTCGAGAGCCGTATCTGGTAAATGAACACTGGATTTGCTCCAATATCGCTGCCACCATTCCAGGTGACTGGGCCAACGGGTGGGTTCATCCGCACTTTCGATTAGTGGGGGCATACTCGCTGCACGATCCACGCTGATGGTCCATTGGCCAATCAGCACCTGCTTGATCTGTTTCCATTCTATCAGTACCTCGTAATAATGCCCATCCCAGGTGGGCTGATGGTAACGAATTGCGTTGACTTTTTTTTCAACAGTACCTTTGGCGTAGCCCAGGCGCTCCAGGCTTTGGCCTTCTACACTGTTGCCTGTACTGCCGGTTTTGCCCGTGTTGTAATTGGGAATCAGTAATTCGGGGATAAAACTCGGGTCTTTGAGGTTTTCAAAACCAAAAAATCCAATTTGCTCAGTGGCATGCACGTAATTGTTCATGCGCACGCCATTGCTGAACTCAATGGTGGCGAGAGCTAGGCTAATGTCTACTGTGGCCGATTTGACGGGACCAAAAGCCCGACAGTCAAATTCCAGCGCCGCTCCTGGAATTTTGGTGGGTGCTGCGTATTTTTCATACGGTATATCGCCCAGGGCTTGTACCGTATCGTACTGGTTTTTCAAGACCTGTTCTTTCACCCAGGCAAAACGCAGCTTGTCAATTTCAGGCATCGGGCGGTCGTCCCAAAGGTCGACCCGATCGAGGCTGAGGCGGATGTTATCATTTTTTTGCCAAAGCAATACGCCTAGCCAGCCGTTGCCGAGGGGAAGCCCTTCGTACCATTTGGTCGGCATGGAACTAAACTGTAGATTGTGCTGGATTTGGGGCTGAGCGCTCAGTGTGGAGCCCCATGCCATCAGGATGAACAGAGAATTAAGTACGGCTGTTTTCATAAAACCAAGGTATCAATTCATCCGTTTATTTTTAATGCTTCACTGAATTTTCAAATTATGAAATTTCGAACATTAGGCAATACTTCTTCCGTCCAGCTCTCTGCAATAGGCCTGGGCTGCATGGGCATGAATCACGGTTACGGCGAAGCCGACGACGTAGAATCAATCGCTACCCTGGAAAAATCCATCGAACTGGGCATCAATTTTTGGGATACCGCCGACATTTATGCTAATGGCAAAAATGAGGAATTGGTAGCCAAAGTGCTCAAACCTAACCGTGACAAAATTTTCATTGCCACAAAATTTGGCTTCAAGCCCTATGAAAACGGAAAATTCGCCGGGTTCGACGGCTCACCTGCGCGCATGCGGGTAGCCATTGAAGACAGCCTGCGGCGTTTACAAACCGAGGTCATCGACCTGTACTACGCCCACCGCATCGACCCTAATGTGCCTGTGGAAGAAATGGTAGGGGCGATGGCGGAGTTGGTACAGGAAGGTAAAGTACGGTTTCTGGGTTTGTCCGAAGCCTCAGCCAATTCCATTCGCCGTGCCCATCAAGTGCATCCCATCAGTGCCTTACAAAGTGAATATTCCTTGTTGACACGAGATGTGGAGGCCGAAATATTGCCACTCTGCAAAGAACTCCACATTTCGCTCGTGCCCTTTAGTCCCCTGGCACGGGGTTTGATGACGAATACACTGGATGTCAGTACACTGGGCGACAACGATTTTCGCAAAAACTTACCGCGTTATCAAGAGGAATATGCTGAAAATAACCGGAATCTGGCCGCAGGTTTTGCCCAAATTGCTGCGGACAAAGGTTGTACCCCCGCCCAATTGGCCATTGCCTGGGTATTGGCGCAAGATGAAAGCATCATTCCCATTCCGGGGACCAAACGGCGGAAGTATTTGCTGGACAATGTTGGTGCGGTTGACGTGGAGTTATCGGCAGCGGATTTGGCTTTGTTGGAAGATTTATTGAAAAAACATCCAAATGTAGGGCCGCGTTACAATGCGGATAATTTAAAATATGTGGATAAGAATTAAAAGAATAGTCCCAGGCTTAAGTTATAATTGGCTTAGAGATTTGAGCTTTAAGCACATCTAAAGTTATAAGGCCATTCGGTTCTTTAATCATTAATTTGTGAATAAATCTATGGCAATTAGGGCAGAGAAGTATTAGATCATTCTCAAGAGTTTTTGATCCAATTTTTTTGTCCCTCATCCCTATTGGAATAATGTGATGTAACTCAAATAAATTTATAGCGTCGATACTGTAAATTTCCTTAGGATTGAAGTTACATGCTGGACATTTTTGAATTGACTTATATTTGTCTTTATAATCTTTAGTCAATTGTTTGTCCCTTTCTCTGATAAGATGATTGATAAGAAGCTCCTTTTGTTTTCCTTCGTAGCCTTCTATGGCTATGCTTTCTATTAAATTAGATAAATAACTACTTGGTGAGTTTTCATTTGGATTTAGAATCTGCTTTATTTGGTCATTTTCCAAAATTAGCAAAAGCTCCTCATTTTTTATTCTTTTGAAAGAACCATTAAATTGTTTTAAGATTTTTATATCAGTATCTTCATGGTTTAACCATTTTACGTTTCTGTAATGTTTGTAATCACTTAAAGGATCATAATCGTACTCGGAAATTACTTTACCCACCCTTAAAATAGATGTAATCCCTTTTGAAATAAAAATAATATCACCAATCTGCATTTCTTTTATAAAACTGTAAAATACTCCAGGTAAAGTTTCATTATACTTTATAAGAAATTTCTTACATTCTTCTGGGGTTTGAATGTGTCTAGCATCAGGAACCTTTTGCCAACCTATTTTTATCTTTTCTTGCTCTTCAAATTCATGCCAGTATTTGCCTTTTTCTCCAGGTGATATTCTCCAATAATTTGTTGCCATGATAATAGTTTTTGAATAAACTCTACTTGAGTATACGAAGTAAGCTCATAAAGGTTTCATTTTATGAGCTTTTTCAACTTATCTGGGTTCTGTTTTTCGTGAAAAAAATCTAAAACCCGAACCTCTTTCTTCAATTCTACAATCTTGAAGACAATTTTGTAAGACCATTTTTTTGTATATCGATAGGGTGGATTCATGTCTTCTGTACCAGGAAGAACAGAACGACGTTGAGGCATCTTCTCTAGGCTTTTGACAGTCTCTAGCAGAGATTTTCGCACCTTTTGAGCTGTTTCGGTCGAGCTATTTTCATTTAAATAGGTGAAAATAGCTCTTAAACGTTTTTGTGCGGGGTTGGATACAATTACCCGGTATTTAGCATTTACCATTTCTCAGATTCCTCAATAAGTTGATCAATGGTCAAAAATTCTCCTCTGTCGATGGCTGCTTCGCTAGCCATGAGCTCTTCGATTAATTCATTCTGAGTAATTGATTGATTATTGGGGCGATAACCAACGATGATTTGATTTTCTTGAACGTAGGTATTCAGCATTGAATGGACAACCTTTAAAAAGGTTTCATCTTTCACTGCATCAAGGTATTCGTGAATTTCATTTTTTAGTTGTGCTGCGCTCATTTAATTGTCTTGAGTTTAAATTCATGCCAATTTACTGGTTTTTTTTTATCGTAGCAAGAAGAATGAATACCCATCAGCCCTTCGGAAAACCAGCATCCCCCTTCAATTCCTGCATCTGCTTCTGATGCCTCAACATATGCACCCGCAAAAAATCAAAACGCTGCCGGGCATCCATTGGCCCGGAAATGGGGTGTGGATAGAGCAAGGTTTCCAAGTCAAATCCTTCCAATTCAGCCGCCAAATCCGCCAGCATGGAGTTTTGCGCCTTCAGCATGGCCAACCAAAAGTTCAAAGCACCACCTCACTGTGGCGCGGCAATTGGCGGCACAATTTCTTTGGGTTGCCAGGTACGCGCAATGATTTCATCAGCGGATAAGCCCCGGTGGATGGGATCACCCGACCAAACGGGCTCACCTCGACGGAGTGCGTCATATGCTTTCCACAAACCACTGATGCCCGATTGCTCAGCGCGGACGATGTGTTCTACGATTTCAACAATGTTCCAGGATTCGGGATGGGGTTTGAAGTTGGCTTGGGCATAGTTAAGCCCGGTTGCTTCGGCGATGAAAGCCTGTCTTGCCGATTCGACTTGGGCGAGTAACTGATTGACTTCGGTCATATTTTGGGATGGGTTTTGATGAAGAACTTTTCCCAAATATAGCGGGATTGCGGCTTTATTGTAAATTTACCCAGCATTTATCATCTACCATCAACGCAATGAAAAATCAGGTCTTGTTTCCTTGGCTGTTGTTCAGCCTAATACTTTTATTGTCCTCATCCATAACTGGTCAAACCTCCGCTGATCTCAGTTGGTGGAAACCTTCCAACGCTACCTTCCCTGTCATCGACGGCGGGGGCTGGTCTGCGGAACTAAAAGACACGATTCAACGCCTGCCGGGACGGGCAAAAAGCCTGGTTAGGCCCCCTGTTTGGAACTTATCGCTCCAGCCAGCTGGACTCTTCATCCGTTTTTTTAGCAATGCCCCCCAAATCAAGGTGCGTTATCAAATTGTTGGAAGCCCCGGCATGCCCCACATGCCCGCTACCGGGGTAAGCGGCGTGGATTTGTACGCCATTGACAGCGACGGAACCTGGCATTTTTGTGCCGGAAAATACAGCTTCAAGGATACCGTGGAGTACAACTTCGATAAGTTGAAACCCACCGATGGCTACCACAAACTCGGCCGGGAATACCGCCTGTACCTGCCATTGTACAAAGGGTTGAGTGGACTGGAAATCGGTGTGCCAAGTGATAGTAAGTTTACCCCGCTGCCCAACATGCAAGAAAAACCGATTGTTGTGTACGGCACTTCCATTGCGCAGGGCGCCTGTGCCTCGCGCCCAGGTATGGCCTGGACCAATATTTTGTCGCGCAAATTGGATCGTCCGGTGATCAACCTCGGCTTCTCGGGCAATGGACGTTTGGAACCCGAAATCATCGACCTCATCAACGAAATCGATGCCAAGGTGTACGTGCTGGATTGCCTGCCCAATATGACCACCGAGCGCTTCAGCGCCCCGGATTTGCAAAAACGCATCATCGAAGCGGTCAGAAGTATTCGGGCCAAACACCCCAAAACCCCCATTCTCCTGACCGAACACGCGGGTTATTCCGAAGGCTTCATGGTGCCTACCCGACAAACCTTTTACCAAGAAGCCAACCTGAGTTTACAAACGGCAGTTGATCAATTGAAACTGGACCGGGTACCTGCTTTGTACACCCTGACTTTTGCGGACATCAATTTTGACCTCGACGCCACCGTTGATGGCACGCACCCCAACGACTACGGCATGATGCTCCAGGCCCAGGCTTATGAGAAAAAACTCCGCGATATCCTGCGTGAACCTTACGGTGCCCTAGTCACCCAAAAGCCCATTCGCCAAAGCCGCGAACCGGGCAGTTACAACTGGGAAGAACGGCACAACGCCATCAAAACCCTAAATAGTACCGAACCCAGCAAAATCCTCTTCATCGGCAATTCCATCACCCACAACTGGGGCGGCAAGCCCCTCAACGACCGCATCAAAGGTGCGGATTCCTGGGCGAAATACCTGGAACCCTTGCAAGTGCGCAACCTGGGTTTTGGCTGGGACAGGATTGAAAACGTCCTCTGGCGGGTGTATCACGATGAACTGGAAGGCATCGCGCCCGAAAAAATTGTCATCAACATTGGCACCAATAACCTGTTGATCAATACCGATGAGGAGATCATTGAAGGCCTGGTTTTTTTGATCGAAGCCATCAAAACCCGCCAGCCCTTTGCTTCGGTTTATGTGTTGGGGCTTTACCCCCGGCGTGAGCGGGAAGCACGTATCTTGAAATTGAACCAAGGCATCCAGACCATGGCCAAATCCAACGCGGTGACCTACGCCAATATTGGCTCCACCCTTTTATTGCCCACGGGGAAAATTGACGAAAAACTGTTTTCGGATGGCCTGCACCCCAATGCGGAAGGGTATCAAATTCTGGGTAAAGCTTTATCTGCGACCCTCAATCCTGTGAAAAAATGAGGCATTTCTTTCCGACTCTTTTTTGTTTGCTAGTGCTGTGTGGAATCAGCCAAACAAACCTGCCAGCCAATGAGGAACCAAGCTGGTACAAGTCTCTGACTTGTACTGATTATTTCCGCGTCTCTGACGCACAAGCAACGCTCAAATCAAAAGGGTTTGCACGTCAGAGACGTGCTGATGATGGGTTCAAGTCTGGAGACTTGAACCAGCTTCGAGGTCAGATTGTAGAATCGATTTCCTCTCCAAACGAAGAAACCACCGTTTTCCAAAACAACGAAGAAGGATACAAATGCTACCGCATCCCCGCCATCGTCAAGGCCCCCAATGGCGATTTACTCGCTTTTTGCGAAGCCCGCCGCCTCAGCTGTAGCGATCACGGCGATGTGCGCATCGTGCTCAAACGCAGTACTGACAATGGGGGAACCTGGCAAAAACTAGAGGTCGTAGCCGAAAATGGCAACAACCAGGCCGGCAATCCCGCTCCGGTTTTTGATTTGAGCGACAAACGTTACCCACAAGGACGTTTGTTTTTGTTTTACAACACTGGAACAGGCTCTGAGGCTGAGGTCAGAAATGGCAAAGCCATGCGGGAAGTTTGGTACAAAACCAGTGTTGATGCGGGCTTGACCTGGTCAAGTCTAGTCAATATCACCCGTTTTGTGTCCCGCCCCAATCACCCGCAAACCAATCCTGCCTACAATTTTAAAGAGGACTGGCGGCACTACGCCAACACGCCGGGGCATGCGTTGCAATTGAGTGCCGGGCCATATCGCGGCCGCATTTTTGTGGCGGCGAACCATTCGGAAGGACAACCCCAGGATCAGGGAAAAGACTACCTCGCCCACGGATTTTACTCCGATGACCACGGCAAAAGCTGGAAACTTAGCCCGAATGTCGCCTATGCTGGCAGCAACGAAAATACCGCCGCCGAACTGGCTAACGGCGGCATTTTGCTAAATTGCCGCAACCAATCGGGCGATGCCAAATACCGCATCATGGCAACGAGTACAAGCGCTGGAGCAAAATGGGACTCGGTGTACGTCGAAACCCAGTTGCCCGATCCCGTTTGTGAAGGAAGTATGATCAATTATACCACGAAGAGTGGGCAAAAATGGCTGCTCTTTACCAATCTGGACCACCAAAGTAAAAGAGAAAACCTGATACTCAAAGTTAGCGCTGATGAAGGGCAAACCTGGCGTACCGGGAAAGTTATTGCTGCGGGCAGTTCGGCTTACTCCGATTTGGTCATTCAGCAAGACCATACGATCGGGGTTTTGTATGAAAAAGACAATTACAGCAAAATCGTTTATGCCCAAATACGCGAAGAGGATTTGTTCCAATCGGCGATCATCACCCACACCGATACCTGGAAAGGGTTTGAACGGGTGCACTTTACGTTAAATGAACATCGTGCTTACTATGTAAAACCAAAACAAGCCCTGGAAGGCAAACCCTGGGTATGGCGGGCGTCTTTTCCGGACTGGCATACCGAGATGGACAGTTTGTTGTTGTCCAAAGGTTTTCAAGTGGTGTTTGTGCATGTCGACGACCAATACGGTAGCCCCGCCGCCATGCAAGCTTGGGATGAGGTGTATGCACATTTGGTCAACCAACACAATTTTGCCCCCAAAGTAGCCCTGGAAGGGGTGAGCAGAGGTGGGTTGTACGTCTACGCCTGGGCGAAAAGAAACCCCGACAAGGTGTCCTGCATTTACGCTGAAGCTCCCGTATGTGACATCAAAAGTTGGCCGGGTGGCAAAGGCAAGGGTCCCGGAGACCCCAAAAGTTGGACGCAGTTTCAGGAGGTGTTCAAGTTGAGTGAAGCTGAAGCCCTCGCGTTTAAGGACAACCCGATCGACAACCTGGAAGGGCTGGCGGCTTTTAAAGTTCCCATTCTGCACGTAATCTCCAATCAGGATAAAATAGTGCCTTCGGATGAGAACACCTATCCTTTGGTGCATCGCTACACCGCACTTGGTGGACCAGCCACCATTTACCCGGTTACCGATGGGCCCCAGCGTTTGGAAGGGCATCATTTTCCCATCAACAAAGCCGCAGCGTGGGCCGATTTCATCCTGAACAACAGCTATCCAGTCAAAAAGCCCTTGCCCAACCGCGATTACGTACAAATCCACCAGGGTTTAAAAAACCTTCATCGGGTCATTTTGACGCAAAAAAAGGCGACTGTCGCTTTCCTGGGTGGCTCCATCACCCACAACAAGGGCTGGCGCGACAAAACCTGTGCTTACCTCCAGGAGCGATTCCCGCATACGGAATTTACATTTATCGCCGCAGGTATTCCCTCACTTGGTAGTTTGCCCCATGCTTTTCGTTTGCAACGAGATGTTTTGGACAAAGGAAAAGTTGACCTCCTCTTTGTCGAAGCCGCCGTGAATGACCGGGCCAATGGAACCGATAGCCTCACCCAAGTGCGCGCACTGGAAGGAATTGTTCGGCACGCCCACCGTAGCAATTCCAAAATGGACGTCGTGCTGATGGCCTTCGCCGATCCGGATAAAACGCAGGATTATTATTTTGAAAGAACCCCCGTTGAAGTACACAACCATGAATTGATCGCTACCCATTACCAATTGCCTTTCATCAATTTAGCCAGAGCAGTAGCGGATAAAATGGGGAATCAGGAGTTCAGTTGGGCGTACGATTTTAAAGATTTGCATCCATCCCCATTCGGGCAGGAACTGTATTTTTCGGCCATCAAAACCCTGTTGGCGACGGCTTTTGACGACCCGGAGGTTTGGACGGACCCCACTTTTTTCCCAACTCCACTGAACCGCGCCAGTTTTGACAAAGGCAAATATTACGCCATTGAAAATGCCAGACGTGATGCCAATTGGAAAATTGACCCCGATTGGTCGCCTAGTGATGGTTTGCCTACCCGCGAAGGTTTTGTCCAGAAGCCCATGTTGGTGGCGAATACACCGGGCAGTGCTTTTTCGCTGAGTTTTAAAGGAACTGCAATTGGAATTTCTCTGGTTTCAGGCGCCGATGCGGGCATGATCACTTATTCTATCGACGGCGGCCCATCCAAAATCCTGGATTTGTATACGCAGTGGAGTGGTCAATTGCATTTGCCCTGGTACTTGATGTTGGGGGCGGATTTGAAACCCGGTGCACATACTTTGAATCTGGAAATCAGTTCGGAAAAGAATCCCAAGAGTGTGGGAAATGCCTGCCGGATCGTGTATTTTTTGCTGAATGAATGAAGCCTATTTTGATTTCAATTGCAGCTTAAAAAACTGGATCATCTGTTCAAAATATGCCTCAATCAGCACCCCTGGGCCATGTCCACCTTCCGGGATGATCACCAATTTGCTGCTGACACCAGCCGCTTGCAGCTGTTCAAAAAGCAATTGACTTTGGCAATGTGGAACGAGAGGATCTTTGTCGCCGTGGAAAATCAAGAACGGAGGATTACTTTTTTTGACATACGAAATCGGGTTGGCCGTGGCAACTTTCTCCTTGTTTTCCTGAATGGGGCCTCCAACCAGCGATGACTCTGGCGACTTGGCATCGTTGTGGGAAAACGAACTCCCACAGTCATCCATTTTGAGGAAATCGGTCGGACCAAACCAGTCCACTACAGCATCCACGGCACTGCTCGTGCCCAAGTGTTTGCCTAAAGTTCCTTCAATGTCTACTTCTTCACCTTGGATCATTTCTTTGCGTACGTTGTTGCTGGTGCCCGTTAAAGCGGACAAATGCCCTCCCGAAGACCAACCCGTTACCCCAATAAAATCAGGTGCAAGATTAAAGGCGGGTGCATTTGCGCGGATGAAACGAATGGCAGCTTTGACATCCTGGATTTGCGCCGGAAATTTTGCATCGCCACTGGAGCGGTGATTGATGCTGACAACGGCAAAGCCATTGTTCAACAGGACTTGACCCAAACCTTCCTGAAATGTAACCCCTTTTGAAGAATTTGAAAACCAGGCGCTTCCGTAAATGGCAACGATAATAGGGTAGGGGCCTTTTCCCTTTTTAGGCAAGTGTACATCGAGCCGATGCCCTAACATTCTGTCTCCTACATAATCAACATCAAGCCAGTATTTCGACGATTGAATGGCTGTTTTGTTATAGTCCATAGGGCTGTTTTGAGCTTGACCAATTAAATTTATTGAAGTTAGAAATGCGGCAAAGGCTAATTTTTTCATAAGTTGGTTTGATTATCTTTCTTGGACTTCAAATATGGTAAAAAGCCGGGATACTTATGAAAAAAATTACTTTGCTCACTTTGTCTGTTTTGTTGGCGCTGGCCTGTTCCAGACCGACTTCAAAACCTATACCAAGTCCCAACATCCTCTTCATTCTGGCCGATGACTGGAGTTATCCCTTTGCCAGCATTTACGGCGATACCTTGCTGCGTACACCAAACCTGGATAGACTGGCCAAAACCGGGGTGGTTTTTACCCAAGCTTATTGCGCTTCGCCCTCTTGTACCCCTTCACGTTCCGCTATCTTGACGGGCAAATACCCCCACAACCTGGGCGAAGGGGTAAACCTGGTGGGCAAACTCGATACGGCCGAAATCACTTACGTGGATTTGTTGCAAAAACATGGCTACGCCGTTGGGTTTGATCGCAAAGGTTGGGCTCCGGGTAAGTTTGAAAAGATGGGCTATAAAGAAAACCCTTCCGGGCATCGGCAGGAGTTCAATACATTTGTTGACAGCATTGGCCCCGATCAGCCCTTTTGTTTTTGGTGGGGCACCAACGATCCCCATCGCCCTTATGACCGAGGCCACGGAACCCGAACCGGGATTGACTCAACCAAGCTTTCGGTTCCGCCGTTTTTACCCGATGTGCCCGATGTGCGAGGTGATTTGGCTGATTATTTCGCCGAAATCGAGCGGATTGACCAGGAAATTGGTGAGTTATTGGAAAAACTAACCGACGAAGGTCTGCTGGAAAATACCATGATCGTGATCACTGGCGACAACGGCATGCCTTTTCCCCATGCCAAAGCCAACCTCTACGATTATGGCACTAGGGTGCCCCTCTTGATCAGTTTCCCCAAACGTTTCCAGCAAAATGTGCGCAGCGAAACATTTGTGAACCTGATCGATTTGGCACCGACATTTTTAGACATCGCTCAGGTGCCCGTCGGGCACAAAATGGATGGCCTTAGTCTGGTACCGATTTTAGCCGGAAACAAAACCCGGCATCGTGAAGAAGTATACCTTGAACGCGAACGCCATTGTATGTGCCGGAAAAATGAACTGGGTTATCCGGGTTACCCCATGCGCGCCATCCGCACCAAAGATTATCTGTACATTCAAAACCTGCGCCCGGAGCGGACTCCGGCGGGTGACGCCACCATTCCCGGCACTCCTTCCGAATACGGGGATGTAGACGGTGGCCCAACGAAGGCCTATATGATGGAGCATGCCCAGGATGAAAAGATAAAGCCATTTTTCACAATGGGCTTTGAAAAACGACCTGCGGAAGAATTGTACGACGTGAGGGCAGACCCGTTCAACCTCAACAACCTGGCTCAATCGGTTCAACATAACACTATCAGGCAAAACCTGAAAACCAGGCTCAACAAATGGATGCAAGAAACCAATGACCCACGACGCAATGGTGGTGGTGATGAAATTGATCGTTATCCTACTTATGACAAAGCCTGGATTACCAAATGGAGCATCGTTTTTTTTTGATGAATGATCACTAATACGTGAACATGCGGTCGCTTTCTGCTGCCAAACGGATCAGTACATTGGGCATGGCAAATTCGGCGGATTTGTTGACCAGATCGGCTTCAGTGACCCCTCGGGCTTTGCTGGACATGCCGGAAAGGTAAAATTTGCCTCCACCCTTCACAATGGCATCAAAATGTTCGCGCAAGTTTCCCGTTCCAAGGCCAGTTACCTCATTAAGTGTTTCATCGCGGATAAGTTTTACGGCATCACCAGCTAAAAAAAGGCATACGGAATGACCTTCGGCTAAGGCGGTTCTTGCCACCAGAAAGCCCAAGGCCACCCGGGTAGAGTCTTCGGGGCCGTGGGTAATGTGTACCAGAAACTTCAATTTTGGAGGCGTGTCTACCGATGACTGAGCAGTTGCATTGAACAAACTTAAGCCAGACATGAGGGTTAATAGGATTTTCATTTTAGGTGAATTTAGTTGAGGTCAAAAGATTGAGTAAAATAAGCCATTAGTTTGAAAATTCAGTATTGAATCTCATACTTTATATCCATTTTTGCACGCTGTACCGGTATTCCTTATTTCGTTTGAAAAAAATCTTTATCAATGCTCCATACACCCATCAAAGTCCTCGTTGTAGGCTGCGGCAACATGGGCGCTTCGCACGCCATGGCTTATCAATCAATTGACGGATTTACCATCTGTGGCATCGTTTCCACAGGAAAAAGTAAAGAAGTTTTGAACGAAAAATTGGGCGGTGGATTCCCGCTGTTCTCGGATTATACTCAGGCATTGGCAGAAACCAAACCCGATGCCGTATGCATCTCGACCTATCCAGACACCCACGAGCAGTTTTGTGTACAAGCCTTGGAAGCTGGTTGCCATGTGTTTATTGAAAAACCCATCGCGGATACGGTTGCTGGTGCGGAAAGGGTAGTGGCCGCGGCTCAAAAAGCCAATAAAAAAGTGGTGGTAGGTTATATCCTGCGCCACCATCCTTCCTGGGAAAAATTTGTGGAAATCGCCCAACAATTGGGCAAGCCGCTGGTGATGCGCATGAACCTCAACCAGCAGAGCCATGGGTACATGTGGGACGTGCACCGCAATTTGATGAAAAGCCTCAGCCCGATAGTGGATTGTGGCGTACACTACATCGACGTGATGTGTCAGATGACCCGCAGCAAACCCATTCGGGTAAGCGCCATCGGTGCCCGGATGACCAACGACATTCCCGCAGGCAATTACAACTATGGTCAATTGCAGATCCATTTTGAAGATGGCTCCGTAGGCTGGTACGAAGCGGGTTGGGGCCCGATGATGAGTGAAACGGCTTTTTTTGTCAAAGACGTGATTGGCCCCAAAGGTTGTGTATCGATTGTGGCTAAAGATGCAGGGGGAACCGGAAAATCGGATAGTGTAGATGCCCATACCAAAACGGAATCTTTGCGTTGGCACCACGCCGACATCGACGCGCAAAACGAATTCACCAAAACGGACGAATGGATCGACCTGACCGATGAACCCGATCACCAGGAATTGTGCAACCGCGAGCAGCGCTATTTCCTCAAAGCCATTATGGAAAACCTGGATTTGACCGATCATTTGGCTGATGCGGTGAATAGCCTGCGGGTGGCATTTGCTTGTGATGATTCGGTGCGGACGGGGGAGATGGTGCGCCTGGATTGATGGGGATATTAATGTTCACGCAGATTCTACACAGATTTATTCCCAGATGTTCACGGATTCTTCTGTGTAAAATCTGTGTAGAATCTGCGTGAACCCAATCAGTTACCTTATGTAATTAACCTTCAACTCCGATCATCATGCTTCCTTCGCGCTTTTTGTACCTACTTTTTCTACTGGGGCTACCCACTTATATTTTTACCCAAAACTACAACCTCCAACTCTGGTACGATCAGCCTGCCCGCGTTTGGACCGAAGCCCTGCCCCTCGGTAACGGCTACATGGGAGCCATGGTGTTTGGAGACCCCCTGCAAGAACACCTGCAACTCAACGAAGGAACCTTGTATTCTGGAGACCCCAAGGGTACTTTCACCAGCATCAACGTGCGCAAGGCTTACCCACAAGTAACAGCCCTGCTAGAGGCCAAGAAGTACCAGGAAGCACAAGCCCTGATTACCAAAGAATGGCTGGGCCGCAATCACCAGATGTACCAACCCATGGGTGATTTGTGGCTCGATGTTGAACACGATAAATCGAGCATTAAGGCCTACAAACGTGGGCTGGATTTGCAGACGGCTTCTGTATTTACGGAGTATCAGTCGGGTAGTACAACCTACCGTAGAACCTATTTTGCTAGCTATCCCGATCATGTCTTGGTGTTTAAAATGACTGCTACGGGCCCCGGAAAAATCAATTGTACGGTACGCCAATCTACACCACACGAGGCTACTGCAAAATACCTGGGTCAGGGCAATCTGTTGCGCATGCAAGGCCGTGCACCTGGCTTTGCCCTACGCCGCAATTTCGATTTGGTGGAAAAACTGGGGGACCAGCACAAGTACCCCGAATTGTACGAAAAAACCGGGGAACGAAAACCCGAAGCAGCAAATTTCCTGTACGACCAACAAATCGAGGGCCTCGGCATGGCCTTTGAAAACCGGCTAAAAGTGATCCACACGGGTGGAACGATCAGCAATGTGAATGGAAAAATTCGGGTGCAAAATGCCACCGAGCTGGTCATTGTGTTGAGTGCTGCAACCAGTTACAATGGTTTTGACAAAAGTCCGGCTTACGAAGGTAAAAATCCGGCAAAATTGCTGGACGCATGTTTCAAAGGCATTGAGAACAAACCCTTTGCTACCCTGTACCAAAGGCATTTGTTGGATTACCAAAACCTGTTCAAGCGGGTGGAGATCAAGCTGGCGGCCGAAACCGAGCAGTCCAGGTTGCCCACTGATCGCCGGGTAGAATTGTTTTCGAATGGTCAAGATCCTTCTTTTGCTGCCCTGTATTTTCAATATGGCCGCTACCTGATGATTGCGGGTTCCCGTCCCGGAGGCCAGCCACTCAACCTGCAAGGCATTTGGAATGACCAGCTGACGCCCCCCTGGAACGGCGCGTACACCATCAACATCAATGCCCAAATGAACTATTGGCCCGCCGAAGTGACCAACCTCGCTGAATGCCAGGAGCCCTTTTTTAAAGCCATCAAAGAACTGGCCATCAATGGACGGGAGACCGCGCGTAACATGTACGGTAACCCCGGTTGGGTCGCCCACCACAATATGGACATTTGGCGGCATGCTGAACCCGTCGACAACTGCGCCTGTTCCTTTTGGCCGATGGGCGGGGGCTGGTTGGTCAGTCATTTGTGGGAGCATTATTTGTTCAGCGGCGATAGGCTATTTTTGAAAAATGAAGTTTTCCCGCTTTTGAAGGGGGTAGTGGACTTTTACCAGGGCTGGTTGGTCAAAAACGAAGCCGGATACCAGGTAACCCCCGTTGGGCATTCGCCCGAACAAAACTTCGTATATGAAGGCAATAAACAAGCTACCTACAGCCCCGGCCCCACTATGGACATGGCGATCGTGCGCGAGGCCTTTGCCCGTTACCTGGAAGCTGCCCAAACCCTCGGGATTACTGATAAATCGGTAGATTCCGTGCGGCAAAACCTGGCCCGATTGTTGCCCTACCAAATCGGCAAATACGGCCAACTGCAAGAGTGGTCAGCAGATTTTGAAGATGGAGACATCCAGCACCGCCACATCTCACATTTGTACGCCATCCACCCTGGAAACCAAATCAATGCCCAAACCAACCCCGAACTGACGGCGGCAGTAAAACGCGTGATGGAGCGTCGCGGCGATTTTGCCACCGGCTGGTCGATGGGTTGGAAGGTGAACATTTGGGCACGTTTGTACGACGGCAATCATGCGCTGAAATTGATGACCAACCTTTTTAAGTTAATCCGCAGCAATGTTACCACCATGCAGGGCGGCGGCACCTACCCCAATCTTTTTGATGCCCATCCGCCTTTTCAAATTGACGGCAATTTTGGCGCTACGGCGGGTATTGCCGAGCTGTTGGTGCAAAGCCATGCGGGGGAGATTCACCTTTTACCGGCTTTGCCAGAGGCCTGGCATACCGGGAAAGTGAAGGGCCTGAAAGCGCGGGGTGGGTTTGTGGTCGATATGGAATGGGCCAATGGAAAGCTGACCCAAGCGACCATTCGCTCAAACTTGGGCGGAAATTGCCGACTACGGACGAATACAAAGGTCGATGTGCAAAACACAGCGGTGCTGGCGGCAAGTGGTGGCAATGCCAATTCGCTCTTCAAGTTCGTGGATGCAGGAAAGCCGATTATTGTGGATCGGGGGAAGTTGGGGGAACATATGGTGACGCCAGCGAATGTAGTTGATTTTTTGACACAAAAAGGGAGGACGTATTTGATTTTGTAAGACCTCAAAGCAGTTCCAAAAAAATCCCTATAAATAACTCACATTACGCATTTTTTACCGCAGAGTGAAAGGAGGACACGCGGAGTTGCACGGAGTTTTTTCGTGCTTAGGAGTTTGCCACCTGCGGTGGCTGGAGTTCAGACACAGGGAAGATCTTGCCTAAAATCAAGTATAATGCCGGGACTTGATAAAGGGAAAAGAACCAAGCTTCAGCAATGGTGACCTCCGCGGCCTCTCTGCACCGCAGGTGCTCCTAAAAACTCTGTGCAACTCGGAAAAAGTCCGGTTAATAATTTTTTTTGCAAAGTGGCTCATTCCCCAAATTGTACTTCCTAGCTTATGACACAATATGCGGGTTTTGCTTAGTCGTTAGTATAAACATGAGAAAACTAATTTTTGCCCTGATCTACTTTTTTATTCTACAACCTTCCCAAGCCCAGGAAATCCGGGAGTTTATGGATTTACAAAGCCATATGACCGTACATATTCCCTATGGTTTTTTTGGCAAGGGTTTAACCTATTTTTCCGACGATGACCCGCCTAAAAGCAGCTATAAACACACCTTTACCAATGTGAACCATGCCAACTTCCTGGAGAACAACCAAGGCGCCAGAATCATCATCAATGGTGCGCTGAGCAAGGAATGGGTGACTTCCAAGAAAAAAGCGCGCAGGGTCATTGTCGAACAAATCGATTACGTGAATGACTTTATCAGCAAGCATTCTGACAAATTTGCATTGGCAAAATCGCCGCAGGAAGTCAGAGATCTGGTGACCAATACCAACAAAACCATTGTCATCCATTCCATTGAAGGAGGCCGGAGATTGATCAACAGCCAAGAAGATGCCGATTTTTGGGCCAGCCAGGGCATCGCTTTCATCACCCTGGTTCATTTGCTGGATGATGAAAACGGCGCCTCCGCCATTACGCCGGGGTTGATGACCAGTTTGATCAATGCCAAAGGGGGATTTCGCAAAGAAAAAAACCGGAGACTCACCGAACACGGCAAACAAGCCATCCAGTATTTGGCCAATGCGGGCATCATGACGGATATTTCGCACATGTCGGAGTTGACCAGAAAAGACGCTTTGGACTACATGTTTGAACACAATATCCCGCCGATCTCAACGCACGATGGGTTTCAACCGATTCAGAATAGCCCTCGTGGGATTTCCGCTGCCGACATCATCAGGATTTACCAGCACAATGGATTTGTCTCCCTACCCTTGAGTGGTGGAGCGCTCAAACCCCATAAATCTTTTCCAATTTACCAGAAAATGCTGGATAGCTTGAGCCGAGCGGATTGCTATTGTGAGGGCTCGATCGACGATTATAAATTTACCTACCAGGTGGTGAAGGAATACATTGAAAACAATGCTGCGGCAATTGCAAAGGATTCAATGGTCGTTTTTGCTGAATTGAATGATAGCCAAAAGGTCAAGTACTCCATCGGATTTCAAACCGATTTTAATGGTTGGTTGAATCACAATCGCCCCCGCTACGGCAAAGATGGCTGTTACGAACTGGTCGCAGATCGAGAATATGGGGAAATTGAGCTCAAGGGACTAGCTCATCCCGGCCTCTTAAACGCGCATTGGAATTTGTTGATTAGGGAAGGCGTAGATTTGGAACCGATCAAAAGATCCTCGGAAAAGTTTTTGCAGTTGTGGCAATATTTTTTGGATCATCGGAGGCTTGAAGATTAGGCTATAGTTTCTTCGTGTTGACCAAATTCAGCAAAGCTTTTTTGATTTTGCTCCGTTACTCATCAGTTGCACAGTATGCCACATAATTGACAAGTAACGCAACAAAATCAAAAAATAGCCCATCAGCCGATGATGCGATTGTCCTTTGCTACGTAGCCTGCAAAGCCCAGCAATGCTCCGGTAACCATGATGTTGCGGAAAAAATTTACCATTTCCAACTCCATCTCGCGTGCCAAATCAGCCGTCATCATTTCAGTGCCCAGTTCATGCCCGTTGGCCCGCGGCAAATGTACCAGGATGGCCATTAAAATGACGTAAAGCGCCATTAAGGCATAAGCCAATTTATCGTACTTGCCCATGACTGCGCTGATGATGAATAAAACAATACAAAACATCGTGAAATAATTCCAGAACAGTGGAAAAGGAAGATAGTCGGGTACAAAACCTGCGCCTACTTCGGGTTTGCCTAAGTGTAAGCCCACATACATCAAAAATGAGAGTGGGAATAAATAGCGGCCAATGTTTAATAACTTATTCATGATGATTAGATTTCGAAGGGTGACATTAAGAACTCTTTTATCGCGTGTCAATTTGGTGATTCAATGCCACAAAGTTCCTGCATTGCCTACCAACGACTCTTGATAAATGTCAATGATTTTAAAGTTTACAACTTTCCTTTGAGGCGGGTCATGGTTTCGGGACTAATGCCGAGATAAGAGGCAATCAGTTTACTGGATAAGCGAGTCATGAGTTTGGGTTTGTTTTCCATCAACCATTTGATCCGGTCGAGCGCGTCTAAGGAAGTCAGGGTGTTGACCCGGTACACTGTGTTGCTATAGGAAAGCTCCAAAATTTGTTGGTAAATCTGGACGAAAGCAGGAATATCGGATGAAAAGCGCTGAAATACATCGTAATGAATACGGAGTAGCTTGCAAGGCTCGATGCATTTGATGTATTCTTTTGAAGCTTGTTGATTTTTGAACCCCATGATATCCGTAACCCACTGCTCTTCGGTATAGAACTCACGGGTTGATTCATTGCCATTCTTGTCGATTACAAATACCTGCAAACAGCCTTCAACAATGAAGTAGACATATTTGCAGATTTCCCCATCTCGAAGTAAAAAAGCCCCTCGTTTGAGTTGCAGCGGTTCGAAAGCATTGCTTACTTCTTCGAGTCGCTCAGGGGTTTTTCCTAAATGTTTGGTAATGTGTTCTTGGAGTACTTGGAGCATATCATTGAATTTACTTTCCACTTTCAGCTGTCTTTAACCGAACCAAAATTAAGCAAATGCGACTGTGAATGAATCAAACATTTTTTTAAGCTGCTAACTTTTGTATCTTCATCTCCACCAAAATCCACCCACCACATGAATTTCGACCACATCTTCACCGTCACCTTTACCCTTTTTGCCATCATCGACATGCTAGGCAATGTACCCATACTCATCTCGATCAGCGAGCGCATCGGGCAAATCCAGGCCTGGAAAACGACCATCTTTGCCGGGGCCTTGATGTTGGTTTTTTTATTTGTAGGCGAAGCTTTCCTGCACGTATTGGGTGTTGATTTAAAATCTTTTGCCGTAGCGGGTTCGATTTTGATTTTCATCATGGGCTTGGAAATGACCCTGGGCATCGATATTTTTAAATCAGAAGACGAGAACCAAACGGGGAGTCTGGTCCCTGTAGCTTTTCCGCTCATTGCCGGTTCTGGAACCCTGACGACCGTCATTTCGCTCAAAACCAATTACGATTCCCTCACGATTGTGATCGGCATTTTGCTCAATTTATTGATCATTTACCTGGTTTTGCGCTCTTTACGCCTGATCGAAAAACTATTGGGGCGGGGAGGATTGTTGGTCGTTCGCAAATTTATGGGGGTCATTTTGTTGGCTGTAGCCGTGAAAATTTTTAAATCGAATTTGGGGATTGGATAGACTTAAACCAATAATCATCGGAACTGAAACACTATACCTTGTGAAAAACCAATCAAACAATACCATCATCATCGGGGCCAGTGCAGCTGGCTTGGCTTGTGCAGCCTGCTTACAAAAACGGGGCGTAGATTATATTATTTTGGAAAAACAGCCCAATGTGGCCCACTCTTGGCGCAATCATTACGATCGACTGCATTTGCACACCAGCAAAAGTTTTTCCAATCTTCCTTTTGTACCTTTTGATCAATCCTTGCCCAAGTACCCCGCCCGTGCAGACGTGGTACAATATTTGGAAACCTATGCTGAAAAATTGAACATTCAGCCAGTTTTTAACACGGAAGTGCAGTCGGTAAAAAGGGACAACGGCACCTGGACCATTCAGACAAACACTGAAACGTACCAGGCTCAAAACGTGATCATCGCCACGGGCGCTACCCATACTCCCAAAGTGGCAAATTATCCAGGCATGGATACCTTTTCTGGCGAGATCATCCACAGCTCGCAGTACAAAAACGGAGCTCGCTTCAACGGGAAACGAGTGTTGGTAGTGGGTTTTGGTAATTCGGGTGGTGAACAAGCCATTGATTTGCACGAATACGGCGCATGGCCAGCCTTATCGGTGCGTTCGGCAGTCAATGTGCTTCCACGTGACATTATGGGCGTATCGATCCTGCAATTGGGCTTGTTAATGAACAATTTTCCTCCCCAAATTGGAGACACCCTCAATGCTCCACTGATCAACCTACTGGTGGGCGACATCAACAAACTCGGGCTCAAAAAAGCCAAAGATGGCCCCATGACCCAAATCCGCAACACGGGCCGCATCCCACTATTGGATATCGGTACCATCCGCCTGATTCGGGAAGGCCACATCCAGGTTTTTGACGGAATTGAACGGATCGACGGTAGCTCGGTCTGGTTTAAAAATGGCCAAAGTGCCGAATTTGATGCCATCATACTGGCAACGGGTTATGAGCATAAACTGGAGCGTATCCTCGATCTGGATGCAGAGACCACCGCAGATTTACACAAACCCATTGGAAAAAGGACCACGCTGGGCAAAAACGGACTTTATTTTTGTGGCTTTTATATCTCACCAACCGGTATGCTGCGGGAAATGGGCATTGAGGCGAAGAGGATTGCGGAGCTTATTGCGGGATAGTTGGATTAATTTTGGTCTGGTTTATTATCCTGCATCAGTGTGGTGTGAGATGAATATTGATTTTAATTTCACGCAGATTTGACACAGATGGTTCTGTGTCAAATCTGTGTGAAAATCTGCGTCAAATCTGTGTGAAAACAGGACTTTACTTCACCAACTTCAACTCATCCACAATGTGCTTCGCGCCCCCCAACTTTTCAATGCACCACAGCATATAGCGCACATCCACACAAATGGTACGGTTGAGGTCTTTGTCAAAAGCCAGCTTGTGGCTCAGGGCTTCGTAGTTGCCGTCAAAAGCCAAGCCCAACAATTCCCCCTTGCCGTTGATCACCGGAGAGCCTGAGTTTCCGCCCGTGATGTCATTTGTGGTGATGAAGCTGACCACTACATCGTTGTACTTGGGATCTACGTACTGGCCAAAATCGCGGGCTTTGTACAAGTCCAGGAATTTTTTGGGCAGGTCGAACTCGTAATCGCCAGGCTTGTATTTGGCCATTACACCGGATAAGGTACAGGCGTAATCGTACATCACTGCGTCTTTTGGTTTGTAACTTTTTACGGAACCGTAAGACACCCGCATCGTAAAGTTGGCATCAGGGTAAGTGCTGTTCATCCGGGTGGGGTTCATCTCAAACAAACCCTTGAGGTACGTGCGGCCCATGTCTTCGTTGCGGCTGCTGAACTCCACAAATTTCGACTGGTAGTTTTGTTCCCAGTTCTTCAAGAAGGCGTTGACTACGGTAAAGGCTGGATCAGCAGTCAAGGCCTCCAACGTAGGTTTTTCCTTGAAGGCGGCCCATTTTTTGTCATCCACCATCATTGAATTCGTAAACACATCTTCGGCAAATGCCTTAAAAGGACTGGTTTCGATGTTGCTGTATTTGCGGAACAACATCTCGTAAAATCCCTTTGGATGTTGGTTGCTTTCGATGTCGGTGAGGAAGGTCATGACGACTGAAGCCAGGATACTTTTGTCGGCTTTGAGGTTGTAATTGGCGAGGTAACTGCTGCGTGTTGCATCCAGGGCACGCAGCAATCCTTTAGGATCATCTCCCCGTTTTAGTAAGGCCTCCAATTCGGTCCAACGAGCCGCAGCGCGTACCAAACGACAACCCGTGATGCCTTCCACGATGTACTGGCGGTGCATGGCGTAAGGCCGCCAATCCGTGTAGGTTTTTTCTACCTCGGCAAAAAGATTTTCGTATTCTGGTTTGCCTTTAGCCCAGGTGGTAAAAGCCTCTTCCACTTTTTTCTTTTGGCCATAAATGTCGTATTTGATCAGCTGTTTGGTCTCGCCGTCGTAGAACTTCCAGTAGTTTGCTACACTGGCGTATTCTGGCCCCAGTTGCAATTTGGTGGCCGGGCTTTTGCGCATTTCTTCAAACATGTACTTGAGGCGCATGTCACGCAACTTGACCAGGGTTGGGTTGTTGATGTCGGTACTCAGTTTGATGCCTGCCGAAGTCTCGTAACGGTTGGTGCTGCCAGGATAGCCATAAATCATGGCGTAGTCGCCATCGGAAAACCCTTTGATGCTTACGGGCAGGAAGTACTTGGGTTTGTAGGGCACATTGTCAGCCGCATAATTGGCGGCCTTGCCCGCTGCGTTCATGTACACGCGGAATACCGAGAAGTCACCCGTATGGCGCGGCCATTCCCAGTTGTCGGTATCGCCCCCGTATTTGCCGATGCTTTCGGGTGGAGTGCCCACCAGGCGTACATCCTTATACACGTCGTAGCTGTACATCAGGTACTGGCGGCCTTTAAAAATGGGAACAATCACGGCGGCTTTGAATTCGTCACCCGCTACGGAGGCAGTGATCAAGCTTTGTGCTGCTTCATTGATTTTGGCCAGTCGTTCAGCGCCTTTGAGGTTGCCCGCGGCTTCGAGAATTTTGGCGCTCACATCATCGATGCTGCGTAAAAAACGCACTTGTAGGCCTTGCGAAGGGATTTCACTACTTTTGTCCATGGCCCAAAAACCATCGCGCAAGTAGTTGTTTTGCACACTGGAAGCGGCAGCAATCTGGCTGTAACCACAGTGGTGGTTGGTGAAAATCAGCCCTTGCTCGCTGACAATTTCACCAGTACAGCCTCCCCCGAAGATTACAATCGCGTCTTTGATGGAAGCCTGGTTCATGCTGTAAAGCTGCTCAGGTTTGAGTTTTAGGCCTCTTTTGACCATGTCCTGGTAAACCTGTTGCCCCAGGAGCATGGGCAACCACATGCCTTCGTCGGCGTAACTGCGCACGAGGATGAGCAAGGAAAATAGGACGGACAATTGTAATTTTTTTAAAAAACGCGCAGCTGGTGGGATGGCGCGGGTTTCATTTGGTACAGATAAGCGATCCATTGTATGTAAATTTTGGTTTTGCGCCGAAAAAATACACCATTTTGACTATACTTGTGATGACAAATGACAAAAATGGATAAACGAGAAATAGCTCAAAACCTGGAGGATCACTACGCTGAATTTTGTGATTTGATCCAAAGTTTCAGCACGGTCGATTTTAACCATCACGCGGAAGAGAAATGGTCGGCTGCGCAGCAACTGGATCACTTGATTCGCAGCGTAAGCCCGGTGGTGATGGGATTGAGTTTACCGAAGTTTTTGCTGCGTTTGGTATTTGGTCAGGCCAAAAGACCCTCCATGGATTACGATACCTTGGTCAAAACTTACCAGGATGCTTTGGCCAGTGGAGGGAAATCTCCAAAGGCGTATGAACCTAAAGTAGCGGGAGCGTCTTTTCAATCTACTGGAACGGCGAAATTAACCCACTTGATCAGCCGTTTGAACCGACTGGTAGAGTCTTTGAGCGAAGCAGAACTGGATCAATTGCAGGCACCACATCCATTGATTGGGAAGTTGACTTTGCGGGAGCTGTTGTATTTTACGGTGTACCACGTGCAGCATCATCGGCGGAGTGTAGAGCTGGGGTTGAATAAACCCCAATAGCCTATCTAAATTGACTGAAACTTTCATCTATGTCCAACACCTCAAAATTCAATTACACCGTCCATCCCGACATCCAGCGCGCCGAAACCCTCCCTGCCGAGTTTTACCGCAACCCAGCAGTATTTGAGGCCATGCGCGATTCCCTCTTCCCCCGCAGTTGGCAGTGGATTGAAACCGGAGAAAACCTGGAGCAAAACGGAGCCGTTTTTCCCTTTCAAATTATACCCGGCTTTGTCAACGAACCCCTTTTTTTACGCAAGGACAATAAAGGGCAGGTGCAGTGCTTCAGCAACGTGTGTACCCACAGGGGCAATATTTTGGTGCACAATCCTGGTGTATACAAAAAACTGGTGTGCAATTACCACGGGCGGCGTTTTGACCTGAATGGGCAAATGGAGTTCATGCCGGAATTTAAAGAAGCACTGGACTTTCCGAGGCCTTGCGATCACCTGACTGAGATTCCCACTGCATTTTGGGCACAATTTCCTTTTGTCTCGCTCGATCCCGCTTTTGATTTTCAAAAAGTGATCGACGTGTTGCAGGAACGGATCGGATTCATGCCGCTGGCACAATTTCGTTACGCTCCGGAATGGAGCCGTGATTATTTGGTGAATGCCCATTGGGCCTTATATTGTGACAATTACCTGGAAGGATTCCACATTCCTTTTGTACATCCCGGACTCAATCAGGCCCTGGATTATGACGCCTATGATACTGAAGTTTTTGAGTATTGCAATTTGCAAATCGGCATTGGTGACGCCGCAACGGAGTGTTTTGATTTGCCCGAAGGCCATGTCGATTACGGCAAAAGGGTGGCGGGTTACTACTTTTGGGTGTTTCCAAACATGATGTTTAATTTTTATCCCTGGGGCTTGAGTGTAAACATCGTCAAACCCATGTCGATCAAACAATGCAAGGTGCGTTTCATCATGTATGTGTACGATGAAAGCAAAATGGAACAAAGTGCGGGCGCGGATTTGGACAAAGTGGAGCGCGAAGATGAATTTGTGGTGGAAAACGTGCAACGGGGCATTCAGTCACGGTTTTACCAAACCGGAAGGTTTTCGCCAAAGCGTGAAGCTTGTGTGCATCATTTTCATCG